>Ga0209918_1000699_pt1 | contig 20862 bp, 12 predicted proteins | sample SalPonD_shore_MG_FD_185712 | JGI IMG/M metagenome (GOLD analysis project Ga0209918, IMG submission 185712) | Salt pond soil microbial communities from South San Francisco under conditions of wetland restoration - Salt Pond MetaG... | ecosystem: Environmental > Aquatic > Marine > Intertidal zone...
GAGGGCGCAAAGACGCAAAGGGCGCCAAGGAATACTTTTCTGGTGGGCTGGCCGGATGGGGGCCGGCATGTCTGCGGTCTGGCGCCTGCGGTATCGACGGTCAAAGCCTTGGAGGAAATTCTTCAACTTTGCGTTCTCCGCGCCTTTGCGCCCTCTGCGTTACCAGGCTCGTTGTCGTTGCGAACGCAGAGTGCGCGGAGGACGCGGAGGGAAGAAATTCATTGCCTTGACGCATCTGCCGCCGGCGACCGGACCGGCAAACGGTCCGTGTATCGATTGCCCCCACGCCTGACGTTAACCACAGAGGACACGGAGATACAAAGGAACTCTCAGTCGGGCGCGATCGATGTAAACGCGGAGGGCGCAAAGACGCAAAGGGCGCCAAGGAATACTTTTCTGGTGGGCTGGCCGGATGGGGCCGGCATGTCTGCGGTCTGACGCCTGCGGTATCGACGGTCAAAGCCTTGGAGGAAATTCTTCAACTTTGCGTTCTCCGCGCCTTTGCGCCCTCTGCGTTACCAGCCTCGTTGTCGTTGCGAACGCAGAGTGCGCAAAGACGCAAAGGGCGCCAAGGAATACTTTTCTGGTGAGCTGGCCGGATGGGGGCCGGCATGTCTGCGCTCTGACGCCTGCGGTATCGACGGTCAAAGCCTTGGAGGAAATTCTTCAACTTTGCGTTCTCCGCGCCTTTGCGCCCTCTGCGTTACCAGCCTCGTTGTCGTTGCGAACGCAGAGTGCGCAAAGACGCAAAGGGCGCCAAGGAATACTTTTCTGGTGAGCTGGCCGGATGGGGGCCGGCATGTCTGCGCTCTGACGCCTGCGGTATCGACGGTCAAAGCCTTGGAGGAAATTCTTCAACTTTGCGTTCTCCGCGCCTTTGCGCCCTCTGCGTTACCAGCCTCGTTGTCGATGAGGCGCCACTAAAGCGCCTGGCGGTGCTCGTAGCCGACGTGGAGCTTGTCGGCCGCCTCCAGGGTGTTGACCATGAGGGTGGCGACGGTCATGGGGCCCACGCCGCCGGGCACGGGGGTGATCCAGCCGGCGCGCTCGCTGGCCGCCTCGAATTCCACGTCGCCGCACAGCTTGCCCTCGTCGTTGCGGTTCATGCCCACGTCGATGACGATGGCGCCGGGCCTGACCCACTCGCCCTTGATGAGTCCGCGCTTGCCCACGGCGACCACCACGATTTCCGCCTCGCGCACGTGCGCGGCCAGGTCGGCCGTGAAGCGGTGGGCGATGCTCACCGTGGCGCCGGCGAGCAGCAGCTCCAGGGCCATGGGACGGCCGACGACGTTGGAGGCCCCCACGACCAGCGCATCCTTGCCCTTGGGGCTCTCGCCGATGCGCTCGATGAGCGTCATGATCCCGCGCGGGGTGCACGGGCGCAGCACGGGGATGCGCAGGGCCAGGCGGCCCATGTTGTAGGGGTGGAAGCCGTCCACGTCCTTGTCCGGGCGGATGCGCTCGATGACGGTCTCGGTGTCGATGTGGGCGGGCAGGGGCAGCTGGACCAGGATGCCGTCGACGCCCGGGTTGGCATTGAGCTCGTCGATGAGGGTGAGCAGCTCGGTCTCGGGGATGTCGGTGGGCAGATCGTAGGAGAAGGACTTGATGCCCACCTCGTCGCAGGCGCGGCGCTTGCTTTTGACGTAGACGTGGGAGGCCGGGTCGTCGCCGACCAGCACGACCGCCAGCCCGGGGGCCCGCAGGTCCTCGGCCAGGCGCGCGTCGACACGCTGTTTGACCTGCTGGCGAATGCTGGCGGCGACGGCCTTGCCGTCGATGATCTGTGCGCTCATGTTGGGCTTTGCCGGTCTCGGGATGATTCGGGTTATGTCGGACGGTGCGCGCTATCTTCTCACGCGCGCGCCGCTTGCGCCAAGGGTCAATCGGGCGGCTATCGGGCGTGCATCGCGCGCGAGCCGGTGCGATTGACGCCGATTGGGCGGGCGCGTATTATCGCCCGTCTTGCGCACCACCGGGCCGCGGCCTCAACGGCGCGGGCCGGGCGGGGATTCGAACGCCAGGTCGAACGGACGCAGGGCGAACGCGGGGTATAGCGCAGTCTGGTAGCGCGCCTGCTTTGGGAGCAGGAAGTCGGGGGTTCGAATCCCTCTACCCCGACCAAGTGCCCGGCTCGGGCGGCGGATGCGTGCGTGGACCCATGTGCTATCATGGCGCCCACGATCGTCATCGACGCCTATCCGCGCCTGTAGCTCATCTGGATAGAGCATCGGCCTTCTAAGCCGAGGGTAGCGGGTTCGAGTCCTGCCAGGCGCGCCATTTTGCGACCCGGGGTGGCGTGGCGCAGCGGCCGCCGTCCTCGTGGGTCGCCGGTTTTATGGTGAGCGTAGCTCAGTTGGTAGAGCCCCGGATTGTGATTCCGGTCGTCGTGGGTTCGAGTCCCATCGCTCACCCCATCTTCCCTTCGTGTGGGCGCCGTGCCGGCACGCCTCGTGCTTGAACCGGGGCCCCGGTTGTGGTTCACTATGCGCCTTCGGGCCGTTAGCTCAGCTGGTAGAGCAGTGGACTCTTAATCCATTTGTCATAGGTTCGATCCCTATACGGCCCACCAATTCCGGCCCCCGTTGTCGTCCGGGGAGGCCAAAGCCGGGACCCGTCGTCATCCGCCACCGCGCCCCCCATTGTTTCTCTGGTATTTATGCAATCGAATCAGACCGTTACGGCGCGGGTATTAGAACCGTGGCGCGGGTCTTTGTATAATGGCCGTTTTGATGCCGAGCGAAAGTGGCGGAACTGGTAGACGCGCTGGATTTAGGTTCCAGTGGGGCAACCCGTGAGAGTTCGAGTCTCTCCTTTCGCACCAGTCGAACGCGCCGCCGGGGGTGGGCGGCGCGTCACCCAGACCCGGGGCCCGCGGCGGCGCCCCTTGTGAGCGTCGCCCGGGGCCCCAACATTGAAAGTCGCGCCTGAGAACGCGCAGCCGAGGAAACCATATATATGCAAGTCTCTGTCGAAACCACGAGCGCCCTGGAGCGCCGCATGACGGTCACGGTCCCGGAGGAGAAGATCGACGAGGCGGTGGAGAGCCGCCTGAAGAATCTGGCCCGCACCGTCAAGATCGAGGGCTTTCGCCCGGGTAAGGTCCCGTTCAAGGTGGTCAAGCAGCGCTACGGGGGGCAGGTGCGCAGCGAGGTCGTCAGCGAGGTGCTCCAGTCGAGCTTCGTCGAGGCCGTCGGTCAGGAGCAGCTGCGCCCGGCCGGTTCGCCCGCGATCGACGCCAAGCCCATCACGCCCGGCCAGGGGCTGGAGTACACCGCGACCTTCGAGGTGTACCCGGAGCTGAGCCTGGCGCCCCTGGAGGGCGTGGAGATCAAGACGCCGAGCTGCGAGGTCGGCGAGGCGGATATCGACCACATGATCGAGACCATCCGCAAGCAGCACCAGGACTGGGAGGCGGTCGAGCGTGCCGCGGCGGACGGCGACCAGGTGACCATCGACTTCACCGGCACCATCGACGGCGAGCCCTTCCAGGGCAACCAGGGCAGTGACGTGCCGATCGTGCTCGGCCAGGGCCGGATGATCGCCGGCTTCGAGGAAGGGCTGAGCGGTGCCAAGGCGGGCGAGGACAAGACCCTGTCGGTGACCTTCCCCGAGGACTACCGCGCCACCGAGCTGGCCGGCAAGACGGCCGAGTTCGCGGTCACGGTCAAGTCCGTGGAGGCGCCGAAGCTGCCCGAGGTGGACGAGGCGTTCGCCAAGCGCCTGGGCGTGGCCAGCGGCAAGGTCGAGGACCTGCGCGCCGAGGTCCGCTCCAACATGGAGCGCGAAGTGGCCCAGAGCCAGAAGTCCAAGGTCAAGCAGGCCGTGATGGATAAGCTCCTTGAAATCAACAGCTTGGAAGTGCCACAGGCCCTGGTCGACGACGAGGCCCAGCGCCTGGCCAAGCAGATGGCCGACAACCTGGCCCAGCAGGGCGCCAACCCGGGCGACCTCAAGCTCGAGCCCAGCGCCTTTGCCGAGCAGGCGCGGCGCCGCGTGAGCCTGGGGCTCATTCTGGCCGAGATCGTCAACGCGCAGAACCTGTCGGTGGAGCCGGCGCGACTGCGCCAGGCGATCGAGGAGATGGCCGCCGCCTACGAGCATCCGGAGGAAGTGGTAAAGTGGTACTATTCTGACAAGAACAGGCTCTCCGAGGTGGAATCCATCGTCCTGGAGGAGCAAGTCGTCGATTGGGTGCTGGACCAGGCCAAGGTGGTCGAAGAACCACTGAGCTTCCAGCAGCTCATGTACCCCGAATCCCAGCAGGAAACGGTTTAAAGGAAGGATTAGCGTGACCGATAAAATCTCCAACGGTACGAGCGAAATCACCGACCAGGGCCTGGTGCCCATGGTGGTCGAGCAGACTTCACGCGGCGAGCGGGCCTACGACATCTACTCGCGCCTGCTCAAGGAGCGCGTGATCTTCCTGGTCGGCCCGGTCGAGGACCATATGGCGAACCTCGTGGTGGCGCAGATGCTGTTTCTGGAATCGGAAAATCCGGACAAGGACATCCACCTCTACATCAACTCGCCGGGCGGTTCGGTCACGGCGGGTCTGTCCATCTACGACACCATGGAGTTCGTCAAGCCGGACGTGAGCACCATGTGCATCGGCCAGGCCGCCAGCATGGGCGCCCTGCTGCTCGCCGGCGGGGCCGCCGGCAAGCGCTTCGCGCTGCCGCACTCGCGTACGATGATCCACCAGCCCCTGGGCGGCTTCCAGGGCCAGGCCACGGACATCGAGATCCACGCCCGCGAGATCCTGCAGATCCGCGAGCGCCTGAATCAGATCCTGGCCAAGCACACGGGTCAACCGCTGGAGCGTATCCAGACGGATACCGACCGCGACTTTTTCATGAGTGCCGAGGAGTCCGTCAAGTACGGTCTCATCGACCAAGTCCTGGCCGAGCGCGCCTCGCCGGTCGGGGTGCAATAGACGAGCGGGGCCGTCCGTCCGGGCACTTGCACAATCGCGGGATTGTGTGCAAGGCTTTGATCAAGGCACACGCTTATTTGTCTGGTGCGAGGTAGGGTTATGAGTGACGACAAGAACTCCACGGGCGACAACGGCAAGCTGTTGTACTGTTCGTTCTGCGGCAAGAGTCAGCACGAAGTTCGCAAGCTGATTGCCGGTCCGTCGGTGTTCATCTGCGACGAGTGCGTCGAGCTGTGCAACGACATCATCCGTGAGGAGGTGCAGGAGCAGGCCACGTCGGTGACCGGCAGCAAACTGCCCACGCCGCACGAGATCGACGAGATCCTCGACGAGTACGTCGTCGGCCAGGCCAGCGCCAAGAAGATCCTGGCGGTAGCGGTGTACAACCACTACAAGCGCCTGGAGGCCGGCTACAAGAAGGACGATGTGGAGCTGGCCAAGAGCAACATCCTGCTCATCGGCCCGACCGGCAGCGGCAAGACCCTGCTGGCCGAGACCATGGCCCGGCTGCTGAACGTGCCCTTCACCATCGCCGATGCCACCACCCTCACCGAGGCCGGGTATGTCGGCGAGGACGTGGAGAACATCATCCAGAAGCTGCTGCAAAAGTGCGACTACGACGTCGAGAAGGCGCAGACGGGCATCGTCTACATCGACGAGATCGACAAGATCTCGCGCAAATCCGACAACCCGTCCATCACGCGCGACGTCTCCGGCGAGGGCGTGCAGCAGGCCCTGCTCAAGCTCATCGAGGGCACGGTCGCCTCGGTGCCGCCCCAGGGCGGGCGCAAGCATCCGCAGCAGGAGTTCCTGCAGGTCGACACGGCGAACATCCTGTTCATCTGCGGCGGCGCCTTCTCCGGTCTGGACCGCATCATCCGCGACCGCTCCGAGAAGGGCGGTATCGGCTTCTCCGCCGAGGTCAAGAGCAAGGACAACCAGAAGAGCTCCAGCGAGGTGCTGCACAGCGTCGAGCCGGAGGACCTGATCAAGTACGGCCTCATTCCCGAGTTCGTGGGACGCCTGCCGGTGGTGGCGACCCTGGACGAGCTCGACGAGGACGCCCTGGTACAGATCCTCACCGAGCCCAAGAACGCGCTGAGCAAGCAGTACTACAAGCTGTTCGAGATGGAAGACGTGGAACTGGAGTTCCGCGAGGAGGCCCTGCGGGCCGTCGCCCGCAAGGCGATGGAGCGCAAGACCGGCGCCCGCGGCCTGCGTTCCATCCTGGAGACCGTCCTGCTCGATACCATGTACGACCTGCCGTCGATGGAGAACGCCCGCAAGGTCGTCATCGACGAGGCCGTCATCGAGGCCGAGGGCGAGCCCCTGATCCTGTACGAGGGCTCGGACCAGCAACAGCGCGCGGTGTCCTCGGACGACCGCTGACGCTGCGCCGTCCGCGGCCTTGCGCGGAAAAGGACCGGGATTACATGTACATAGCCCCGCCCGTCGGGGCTGAGCCCGGATGCGGGCAGGGCCGGGCGGCTTGACGGAGCCCGGCATTGAATCGGCGCCGCCGTGTCCCCACCTCTAGTCTGAGGAGGTCGCCTATCCAACCGATGCTCCTCACCCGATACCCCCGAGGGTTTCAAGCGTTTTTCACGTCGCCCGGTTCGCCGGCCGGCGCCTACTCATTGTGAGGTACTCCGCGATGGAGCAAAAAGACAAGCCGTCCGACATTGTCGATGACCAGATGAGCGCCATGCCGGTGTTGCCGTTGCGTGACGTGGTGGTTTACCCCCACATGGTCATCCCGCTGTTCGTCGGGCGCGAGAAGTCGATCAAGGCGCTCGAAGAGGCCATGGAAAACGACAAGCAGATCCTGCTGGTCGCCCAGAAGAGCGCCTCCCAGGACGACCCGGCCGCCGACGACATCCACCGCATCGGCACCATCTCCAGTATCCTGCAGCTGCTCAAACTGCCCGACGGCACCGTCAAGGTCCTGGTCGAGGGCAACGAGCGCGCGCGCATCGTGCACTTCCTCGGCACCGAGGAGTACTTCCGCGCGCAGGTGGTCAACTTCGCGCCGGACCAGATGGACGAGCGCGAGGCCGAGGTCCTGACCCGTTCGCTGATGGCCCAGTTCGATCAGTACGTCAAGCTGAACAAGAAGGTGCCGCCGGAGATACTGACCTCGCTGTCGAGTATCGATGACAGCGGGCGCCTGGTCGATACCATCGCCGCGCACATGCAGCTCAAGATCGAGGAGAAGCAGAAGATCCTCGAAGTGGTGGAGCTGCGCGAGCGCTTCGAGCACCTGATGGCCCTGCTCGAGTCGGAGATAGACCTGCTCCAGGTCGAAAAGCGCATCCGCGGGCGCGTCAAGCGCCAGATGGAAAAGAGCCAGCGCGAGTACTACCTCAACGAGCAGATGAAGGCCATCCAGAAGGAACTGGGCGATCTGGAAGACGCGCCGAACGAGCTCGAGGAGCTCGAGCAGAAGATCGAAAAGGCCGGCATGTCCAAGGAGGCCAAGCAAAAGGCCAAGACCGAGTTCAACAAGCTCAAGATGATGTCGCCCATGTCGGCCGAGGCCACGGTGGTGCGCAACTACCTCGATTGGCTGGTCAGCGTGCCGTGGAAGAAGCGCACCAAGGTCAAGCACGATCTCGCCAAGGCCGAAGAGGTGCTCGAGGCCGATCACTACGGCCTGGAGAAGGTCAAGGAGCGCATCCTCGAGTATCTGGCCGTGCAGCAGCGCGTGAGCAAGCTCAAGGGGCCGATCCTTTGCCTGGTGGGTCCGCCGGGCGTGGGCAAGACCTCGCTGGGCAAATCGCTGGCGCGGGCGACCAACCGCAAGTTCGTGCGCATGTCCCTCGGCGGCGTGCGCGACGAGGCCGAGATCCGCGGCCACCGGCGCACCTACATCGGTTCGCTGCCGGGCAAGATCGTGCAGAACCTGTCCAAGATCGGCACCCGCAATCCGCTGTTCCTGCTCGACGAGATCGACAAGATGGCGATGGACTTTCGCGGCGACCCGGCCTCGGCCCTGCTCGAGGTGCTCGACCCGGAACAGAACAACACCTTCAACGATCACTACCTGGAGGTCGACTACGACCTGTCCGATGTGATGTTCGTGTGCACGGCCAACAGCCTGAACATCCCCGGTCCGCTGCTCGATCGCATGGAGGTCATCCGCATCCCCGGTTATACCGAGGACGAGAAGGTCGCCATCGCGCAGCGCTATCTGATATCCAAGCAGGTTCAGGCCAACGGCCTGAAGGAAGAGGAGATCACCCTCGGCGAGAGCGCGATCCGCGACATCATCCGCTACTACACCCGCGAGTCGGGCGTGCGTAACCTGGAGCGCGAGATCGCCAAGGTCTGCCGCAAGGTGGTCAAGGAGATCCTGCTGCGCAAGAAGGACGGCAAGGTCTCGGTCACCGCGCGCAACCTGGACAAGTATCTGGGCGTGCGCCGCTTCCGCTACGGGCGTGCCGAGGAGCGCGACCAGGTCGGGCAGGTCACGGGCCTGGCCTGGACCGAGGTCGGCGGCGATCTGCTGACCATCGAGACGGCGGTCGTGCCCGGCAAGGGCAAACAGATCCTCACGGGCCAGCTCGGCGACGTGATGAAGGAATCCATCCAGGCCGCGATGAGCGTGGTTCGTTCGCGCTCGCACATGCTGGGCATCGAAGCCGACTTCTACGAGAAGAAGGATATCCATGTCCACGTGCCCGAGGGGGCCATCCCCAAGGACGGCCCGAGCGCCGGTATCGGCATGTGCACCGCCCTGGTCTCGGCGCTGACGGGCATCGCGGTGCGCTCCGAGGTGGCGATGACCGGCGAGATCACGCTGCGCGGCGAGGTCCTGCCGATCGGCGGGTTGAAGGAGAAGCTTCTGGCCGCGCACCGCGGCGGTATCAAGGTCGTGGTGATCCCGCAGGAAAACGAACGCGACCTGGTCGATATTCCGAAGAATATCAAGCAGAACCTGGATATCCGGCCGGTGCAGTGGATAGACCAGGTGCTGGAGATAGCGCTGCAGCACCTGCCGGAGCCGACGAGCGACAAGGACGAGCCGGTCGAACTGGCCGAGCAGCCGAAGCAGTCGAAGTCAAAAAAGCGTAGTGGCATCAGGACGCATTGATGAACACGGGCGGCCCGGGTTGAACGGGCCGCCCGTTTGGTTTTGGCCGGATGTGCCCGGTGACGTCGGGAATTGTGAAGTGTGTCCGTGTGGCGGCTTGCGCGAGGTCTTATTCGGGCGCGTAAAGGCGGGACCGTAGCTTGATTTGTCCACGGGCCGTTGGTATAAAAGATTGGACTGCCGCCGTGTTGGGCGGTGTTTTTTTAGGATAATAAGAGGGGAGATATCTGTGAATAAGACCGAATTGGTTGACGCTGTTGCTCAGGGTGCCGATATTTCCAAGGCTGCGGCCACGCGCGCCGTGGACACGATGCTCGATTCCATTACGGATTCCTTGAAAAAGGGCGATCAGGTGACCCTGGTCGGTTTCGGCACCTTCTCCGTGCGCGATCGCCAGGCCCGTACCGGGCGCAATCCCCGTACCGGCGATACCATCAATATCCCCGCGTCCAAGATGCCCGGGTTCAAGGCTGGCAAAGCCCTCAAGGATGCCGTAAACTAGCGCGCCTTGAGCTGGGTGCTTAGCTCAGCTGGTAGAGCGTCGCCCTTACAAGGCGAATGTCGGCGGTTCGAGCCCGTCAGCACCCACCAGCAGAAGACGTTTTTTCAGGAGTGGTAGTTCAGCTGGTTAGAATACCGGCCTGTCACGCCGGGGGTCGCGGGTTCGAGTCCCGTCCACTCCGCCACTCTTAAGAGATACCAAAAAGGGCGCGACTGTCACGGTCCGCCCTTTTTTTGCGTTGTCGCCACTCGCACGATTGGATTGCCGCCGCCATGATGCAGTTTATTCGGGACCACGCCCAGGGGCTTATCGTCTGGACTATTCTGGGCCTGATTATCATTACCTTCGCCCTGTGGGGGATCGGTAACTATTTTCAGGGGGGGTCGAAGGTCAACGTCGCCAGTGTCAACGGCAACGATATCAGCGAAAACGAGTTCCTCAATGCCTTGCGCCAGCAGCAGGACCGCCTGCGCCAGGCCCTGGGCAAGAATTACGACCCCTCCATGTTCAACGGGGCCACCATGAAGCGCCGGGTCCTGGACAGCCTGATCAATTCCCGCGTTCAGGGCGAGGTCCTCAAGGACGCCGGTTTCGCCGCCGGGAAGCACTTGGTGAACCAGGAAATCCTGTCCATCAAGGCCTTTCAGGCCAATGGCAAGTATTCCGAGGCACGGGTCAAGCGCTATCTGCGCAGCCAGGGGATGAGCCCCGACCAGTTCCGCGCCAACATCGCCCATGACATCATGGTCCAACAGTTCGAAGGGGGCATCGAGAGCACGGCCTTCGTCACGCCCCACGAGGCCGAGTCCTTGATGAAGCTGCTGCTCCAGCGCCGCGATGTCGGTCTGTTGAGCGTCTCCGCCAAGCACTACGAGTCCGGGGTCAAGGTCGACGACAAGGCGATCGCCGACTACTACGAGGCTCACAAGCAGCAGTACATGACGCCCGAAGAGGTCAGCGTCAATTACATCGAGTTGTCCCAGGACGAGGTGGCGAAGACCATCCCGGTCAAGGACGACGAGATGCGTCAGTATTACCAGGACCACCGCGACAGTTTCGTCAAGCAGCCCGCGCAGCGCCGCTTGCGCCATATCCTGATCAAGGTGGATAAGGACAGCGAGGCGGCCGCGGCCAAAAAGCGTGCCGAGACCCTGTATCACAAGCTCGAGGCCGGTGCCTCATTCGCGAAATTGGCGCGCGAGGACTCCCAGGACCCGCAGTCCGCCAAGCAGGGCGGTGATCTGGGCTACATCACCAAGGGCGAGCTCGGCGGTGTCATCGACAAGACCGTGTTCGCGCTCAAGCAGGGCCAGATCAGCCAGCCGGTGCGCACCAAATTCGGCTATCAGATCTTTCAGGTCGAGGACGTCAAGCCCGAACAGGTCGAGAGCTTCGCCGAGGCCAAACCCGAGATCAAGCACAAGCTGCAGATGCAGCAGGCGGAAAACGAGTTCTACCGCCAGGCCGATCAGCTCACGAACCTGACCTACGAGCACCCCGGTTCGTTGGATTCAGCGGCCCAGGCACTGGGCCTGAAGGTCCAGCACACCGGCCTGTTCAGTCGCCAGGGTACGAAGCAGGGCATCGCCTCCAATCACAAGTTCGCCGAGGCCGCCTTCGGCGATCAGGTCCTCAATACCGACCAGAACAGCGATCCGGTGGACCTGGGCGACAACCGCTATGCCGTGCTGCATCTGGCCGAGCACAAGCCGGCCAAGCAAAAACCCCTCAAGGCCGTGCGCGAGGAGATCGCGCAGACCCTGCGCACGAAGCGGGCGCGCCAGCAGGCCGAGGCGGCCGCGCAGGCGGCGGCCAAGAGGCTAGAGGGCGGTGAGGAGCCGGCCAAGGTCGCCGCCGCCGTGGCGGGGGCGAGCTGGCGCCGCGTGGGCTCCATCCAGCGCCGGGCGGGTTCGTCCCAGTCCGACGCGAAGGTGCCGGCGCAGGCCCGTTCGACGGCATTCCGTCTGCCGCGGCCGCAGCCGGGCAAGCCCAGCGCCAAGGCGGTGATGCTCTCCGACGGCGATGCCGCGGCGGTCGTGGTCTTCGGTATCTCGCAGGACAAACAGGGCGCGAGCCAGGCCCAGTTGAAGGGGCTGCGCCAGAATCTGGCCCAGCAGATCGGAAGCAACGACTACGAGCAACTGATACGCTTCGAGCGCTCCCAGGCGGAGGTCAAGATTCAACAGGCGGTGCTCAACGCCGCCAGTGACCAATAACCGCGGTTTGTCGGCCCTTTCGAGGGCGCAGGGGCGCCTCACGCATCACTAGCGCGCAGACCCAGGAGGCGGTATGACCCGGCTCAAGCTGCACTGGCAAATACTCATCGCCCTGGGGCTGGCGGTGGCGGCCGGCTTGGCCAGCGGCCAGCAGGCCGGGGTCTTCGGGATCAGCTTCTATCAGATGTACGACTTCGTGGGCACGTTGTTCCTCAACGCCCTGAAGATGCTCATCGTCCCGCTCATTGTCTCTTCCATTATCACGGGGATCGCCGGCATCGGCTCGACCCAGGCCCTGGGGCGCCTGGGCGGAAAGACCGTGCTGTTCTATCTGACGACGACCCTGTTCGCGATCCTGGCGGGCCTGGTCCTGGTAAACCTGTTCTCCCCGGGCATCGTCGACGGCGAGCCGGCCAAGGGGCTGCTGGGCCTGAGCGCGGCCCACGGCGCGGAGGTCGCCGCCAAGGTGCAGGGGAGAGGGGCCGGCGATCTGGCGGACGTGTTCCTGAGCATGGTACCGGCCAACGTGTTCGCCGCGGCGGCCAATGGCCAGATGCTGGGCCTGATCTTCTTCAGTATCCTGTTCGGCTATTTCATCACGCGCATCGACGAGGCCTATGCCGAAGGCCAGTACGGCTTTTGGCAGGGGCTGTACCAGGTGATGATGGGTATCACGGACTGGGTGATGCGCTTTGCCCCCATCGGGGTGTTCGCCCTGGTGGCCAAGGTCGTGGCGGGGCTGGGGGCCGGTGAGCTCTCGGGCCTGGGCCAGTCGCTCGGATTGTTTTTCCTCACGGTCGTACTGGCCCTGGCGGTGCACGCCGCGCTGACCCTGCCGCTGCTGCTGCGTCTGGTGGGGCGGGTGAGCCCCTGGCGCCATTATCGGGCCATGGCGCCGGCCCTGCTGACCGCCTTCTCGACGGCCTCGAGCTCGGCGACCCTGCCGCTGACCATGGAATGCGCGGAGAAGAACGCGGGCGTGTCCAACCGCACGGCGAGCTTCGTGCTGCCCTTGGGCGCGACGGTCAACATGGACGGGACCGCGCTCTACGAGTGCGTGGCGGCGATGTTCATCGCCCAGGTCTACGGGCTGCACCTGAGCCTGGCGACTCAGTTCACGGTAGTGGTGGTGGCGCTGCTGACCTCGATCGGCGTGGCCGGCATCCCGGCGGCGAGCCTGGTGGCCATTACCGTCATTTTGACCGCCATCGGTCTGCCCATCGAGGCGGTGGGGCTGATCCTGGCCGTCGACCGGGTCCTGGACATGCTGCGCACCGCGGTCAACGTGTTCAGCGATTCCTGCGGCGCGGTCATCGTGGCCCGGCTGGAAGGCGAGCAGGGGGTGCTCGCCGAGCCCGCCGGCGGGGTCCCCCAGAGGGGGCCCAGGGGGCCTAGGGGGCCTAGGGGGCCTAGGGGGGGACGCGTGGCGGCCCGTAACGGTCGCGTTCCGGGCGGAGGCCGGCCGGGGCCCTAACTCAGCGGGCCCATGCCGACCGTGTTATAGCCGGCGTCGACATAGGTGACCTCGCCGGTGATGCCCGAGGCCAGGTCGGAGCACAGGAAGGCGGCGGCGTTGCCCACGTCTTCGATGGTGACGTTGCGCCGCAGGGGGGCGGAGCTTTCCACTTGTTCGAGCATCCGGCGAAAATCGCTGATCCCCGCGGCCGCCAGGGTCTTGATGGGGCCGGCCGAGACGGCGTTGACGCGGATGCCGTCGGGCCCGAGGCTCTGGGCCATGTAGCGCACGTTGGCCTCCAGGCTGGCCTTGGCCAAGCCCATGACGTTGTAGTTCGGCATGGCCCGCTCGGCCCCGAGATAGCTCAAGGTCAACAGGGCGGCGTTTCGCCCCTCCATCATGTTGCGCCCGGCCTTGGCCAGGGCCGCGAAGCTGTAGGAGCTGATCTCGTGGGCGACGCGAAAGCCGTCGCGCGTGACGCTGTCCAGGTATTCGCCCTCGAGCTCGCTGCGCGGGGCGAAGGCCACCGAGTGGACGATGATGTCGAGATGGTCCCAGTAGTCGTCGAGGTGGTCGAAGACCCCCTCGATCTCCTCGTCGCTGGCGACGTCGCAGGGCACGGTGATGTCCGAGCCGCACTCGGCCGCCATCTTCTCGACGCGATCCTTGAGCTTGTCGTTCTGGTAGGTGAAGGCGAGCTCGGCCCCCTCGCGGTGCATGGCCTGGGCGATGCCCCAGGCAATGGAACGGTTGCTGGCCAGGCCAACAATCAACGCGCGCTTGCCGTCGAGAAAACCCATCGTGTCTTGTCCTTCGCTGGTTCTGGTAGGGATTCGGTGCGGTGTTGCAGGCCTCGGGGGACCGCGCAGCGGCCGGCGATGCCCGGGTCGCACACAACCAGTGCGTACAATAACCAAATTCTAACGTGGCGAAAAGGCCCCAAACCGGCCGCGGGTTGGCCGCGGCGCTGACGCGGGCGCCGAGAGGCGATTATAATGGCACCAACGTCGGGCCGGCCAACCGGCCCGTTGGGCGGACCCGCTCGAGGGGGTCCGGGGCCAGGAGCAGGAGGGGAGTCATTGCGCGGGATGTCTGTGTGTGCCAGCTGCGCTCAGAAGGAGCCGTCCACACCGTGCGCGCCCGTTGCTCGCCGGAGCGGCGAGGGGTGAGAGTCGCCTGGCGACTGCTTTGTGCCGCGCTGTGTGCGGCGGCGCTCGCCGGCTGCAGCAAGGCGCCCTGGAACGACCCCTATCCCGCCGGCGCCATCGGCCGGAACATCCTGTTCTCGTCCTTCACCGAGCGGCCCAAGCACCTGGACCCCGCCCAGTCCTATTCCTCCAACGAGGTCGTCTTTACCGGCCAGATCTACGAGCCGCCGCTCGAGTACCATTACCTCAAACGTCCCTACGTGCTGGAGCCGCTGACGGCGACCTCCATGCCCAGGAGCTACTACCTCGATGCCCAGGGCCATCGCCTGGGCGAGAATCCGCCGACCGACAAGATCGCCTACACGGTCTACGAAATCCACATCAAGCCGGGGATCTACTATCAGCCGCACCCGGCGTTTGCCAAGGACGCCGATGGCAAGCCGCTGTACCTGAATCTCAAACCGGGCGACCTCGAGGGCATTCACGACCTGACCGACTTCCAACATACCGGCACGCGCGAGCTGGTAGCCGCCGATTACGTCTACGAGATCAAGCGCCTGGCCGAGCCGAAGGTGCAATCGCCCATCTTCGGTATCATGAGCCAGTACATCGTGGGCTTGAAGGCCTACGCGGCCAAGCTCCAGAAAATAGCCCGGACCGACGCCAAGGCCGGCCATCCCGATGCCTACATCGACCTGAGGCGCTACCCGCTGGAGGGCGCGACGGTCGTGGGCCGCTATACCTACCGCATCAAGGTCAAGGGCCGTTACCCGCAGCTGCGCTACTGGCTGGCCATGCCCTTTTTCGCGCCGGTGCCGCCCGAGGCGGACCGTTTCTACTCCCAGCCCGGCATGGCCGAGCGCAACCTCACGCTGGACTGGTGGCCGGTCGGGACGGGCCCGTACATGCTCAGCGTCAACAACCCGAACCGGCAGATGGTCCTGGTGAAAAATCCCAACTATCGCAAGGACGACCTCTATCCGCGTCAAGGCGAACCCGGTGACGCCAAGAAGGGCCTGCTCGCCGACGCCGGCAAGCCCATGCCCTTCATCGACAAGGCGATCTACAGCCTGGAGAAGGAGAGCATCCCGCGCTGGAACAAGTTCCTGCAGGGCTATTACGACATTTCCGGGATCGGATCGGACAGCTTCGATCAGGCCATCCAGTTCGGCGGCTCGGGCAACGTCGAGTTGACCGATGCGATGCGCAAGAAGCACATCAAGCTGGTCACCTCGGTCCAGGCCTCCATCTATTACATGGGTTTCAACATGCTGGACCCGGTCGTCGGCGGGTACACGACACGGGGACGCAAGCTGCGCCAGGCGATCTCCATTGCGCTGAATTACGAGGACTACATCGCCATATTTCTGAACGGCCGGGGGGTCGCGGCGCAGGGACCCATACCGCCCGGCATCTTCGGTCACCGCAACGGCAAGGCCGGCATCGACCCCTATGTCTACGACTGGGTCCACGGCCAGCCCCAGCGCAAGCCCATGGCCTATGCCAAACGCCTGCTGGCCCAGGCCGGTTATCCCAACGGGCGCAACGCGAAGAGCGGCAAGCCGCTGATTATCCACCTGGACATCACCGCCAGCGGGCCCGAGGACAAGTCCATGCTGGACTGGTTTCGCAAGCAGTTTCACGCCCTGGGCCTGCAGCTGGTGATCCGCAACACCGACTACAACCGCTTCCAGGACAAGATGCGAAACGGCAATGCGCAGCTGTTCATGTGGGGCTGGAACGCCGATTACCCGGACCCCGAGAATTTCCTGTTCCTGCTCTACGGACCCAACGGCAAGGCCAAACACCACGGCGAGAACGCGGCCAACTACAACAACCCGGAGTTCAACCGCCTGTTCGTCAAGATGAAGGACATGGCCAATGGACCGAAGCGCCAGGCGATTATCGATAAGATGGTCGCCATCGCCCAGCGCGACGCGCCCTGGGTGTGGGGATTTTTCCCGAAGGATTTCGTGCTCTACCACGGTTGGTACAAGAACGCCGTGCCCAACTTGATGGCCAACAATACCCTCAAGTACAAACGCATCGAGCCCGCCCTGCGGGCCAAGCGCGTGCGCGCCTGGAACCACCCGCTGGTCGAGCCGCTGCTGATCGTGCTGGGGCTGCTCGTGCTCAGCCTGGTGCCGGCCATCGTGACCTACCGTCGGTGCGAGCGCCGCCCGGGCCTGGAGGAGGATAAGCGCTCATGATGGCCTATATCCTGCGCCGGCTCCTGTACGCCATCCCGATCCTGATCGGCGTGAATCTGCTGACCTTCACCCTGTTCTTCGTGGTCAATTCGCCCGATGACATGGCGCGCATGCACCTGGGCGTCAAGCATGTGACGCCCGCGGCGATCCAGAACTGGAAGGGCGAGCACGGCTACGACAAGCCGCTGCTCTACAACGATCAGGCCCACGGTATCGACAAGTTCACCGACACCATCTTCTTCACGAAATCCGTGCGCCTGTTCGCCTTCGATTTCGGCAATGCCGACGACGGGCGCAATATCGGCTACGACATCCGCCAGCGCATGTGGCCGAGCCTGGCGATCCAGCTGCCGGTGTTCCTGGTCGGGCTGCTGGTCAATATTACGTTCGCGATGCTGCTGGCCTTCTTCCGGGCGACCTATATCGACCTGTGGGGCGTGGTCCTGTGCGTGGTGCTGATGTCGATCTCCAGCCTGTTCTACATCATCGGGGGGCAATATCTGATCGGCAAGCTGCTGCACCTGGTGCCGATCTCCGGCTATGACGTCGAGGGCTGGGGGACCATCAAGTTTCTGATCCTCCCGGTCGTCATCGGCATCGTCGGGGGTATCGGCTCGGGCACACGCTGGTACCGGACGGTGTTTTTGGAGGAGATCGGTAAGGACTACGTGCGCACGGCCCGGGCCAAGGGATTGTCGGAGATCTATGTCCTGTTCCGCCACGTACTCAAGAACGCCATGATCCCCATCCTCACGGGCGTGGTGGTCGTGATTCCGACCCTGTTCATGGGCAGCCTGCTGACCGAGTCCTTCTTCGGTATCCCGGGCCTGGGCAGCTACACCATCGATGCCATTCAGGCGCAGGACTTTGCCATCGTGCGGGCCATGGTCTTCCTCGGCTCGGTGCTCTACATCCTCGGTCTGATCCTGACCGACATTTCCTACACCCTGGTCGACCCGAGGATAAGGTTGCGCTGAATGTCGAGCCTCATGACACGCCGCTGGTGGGCCTGGCCGTTGGTCGCGACCCTGGTTCTGATCGCGGCCCTGGCGTGGCTGCCGCCGTTGTTCGGGGTCAAGCCGAATTATTTGTGGACCGATCGGCTGATCTTCGTGCTCGTGGTGGTCACACTGTTCGGCATCGCCTACGTGCGCCAGCGCGAACATCTGGCCGGGCCCTGGCGGCAGGTCTTTCGCCGCCCCCTGGCCATGGCCGCCCTGGTCGTGCTGGCGGCCTATGTGGTCGTGGCGCTGCTCGACTCGATCCACTTCCTGGTGCCGCTGCCCGACCAGACCAAGGGCCAGCCGGTGCAATACGCCGTCAGTCCGGTCAGTGTGTTCGACGTGCTGGTCAATCCCCTGCGCAAGCACACTGAACAGACCTATTCGGCCCCGTTCGCGACCCACCTGTTCAGCAAACAGACGGTCGATCGCCCGGACGGCACCAAGGAGCGCATCTACGAGCGGCTGAAGTACGGCGGGGCGCAGCTGACCAACCCGGCCCGCCAGGAGGCGGGCGATATCCTGCGTCGCCTGGGGATGGCCGCGTGGCAGGCGGTGCTCCTGTGGCTCGCGCTCGTCGCGCTCGTGGCCTGGCTGTTGGGGCGGCGCGACGGCAACGGAACCGGTGCGGCGCTGCGGACCATGGCGGCGGGGCGCCGGCCCGTGCCGTGGCGAACCCTGTTCGTTACGGGCCTGGCGCTGCTGTTGCTGGTCTTTGCGGCCGTGCACCTGGGCGGGGGCTATCACATCTTCGGGACCGACAAGGTCGGCCAGGACGTGTTCTATCTCTCGCTCAAGAGCGTACGCACCGGCCTGGTCATCGGTACCCTGACCACCCTGGTCATGCTGCCGTTCGCCATCCTGCTCGGCATCATGGCCGGCTATTTCCACGGCTGGGTGGACGACCTGATCCAGTACCTGTACACGACTTTGAGCTCGATCCCGGGGGTGTTGCTGATCGCCGCGGCCATCTTGTCGATTCAGGTCTACATCGCCAACCACCCGGGCCTGTTCGATACCGATGCCGATCGCGCCGACCTGCGGCTGCTGGCGCTGTGCGGGATCCTGGGCATCACGAGCTGGACGACGCTGTGCCGCCTGCTGCGCGGGGAGGCCCTGAAGCTGCGCGAGGTGGACTTCATCGAGGCGGCCACCGCCTTCGGGGTGCGCCACTTCACCATCATCGTGCGCCATATCCTGCCGAACGTGCTGCACATCGTGTTGATCATCGTGGTGCTCGATTTCAGCGGCCTGGTGCTCGCCGAGGCGGTCCTGTCCTATGTGGGCGTCGGTGTCGATCCCTCGACGGCCAGCTGGGGCAACATGATCAATGGGGCGCGCCTGGAGCTGGCGCGCGATCCCATGGTCTGGTGGTCGCTGGCCGCGGCCTTCGTCATGATGTTCACCCTGGTGTTGGCGGCGAACCTGTTCGCCGATGCCGTGCGCGACGCCTTCGACCCGCGCCTGCGGCGCCAGTGAGGTCAACGAGATGAACGAGCCATTGCTGACGGTGGAGGAACTGCGCACGTGGTTCGACACGGACGGCGAACCGGTGCGGGCCGTGGACGGGGTGAGCTTCGATATCCGCCGCGGCGAGACCTTCGCGCTGCTCGGTGAGTCCGGCTGCGGCAAGTCGATGACCGCCCTGTCGCTCATGCAGCTCGTGCCCGGACCGGCCGGGCGTATCGTGGGCGGGCGGGTCGCCTTTGCCGGGCGCGACCTGCTGCGCCATTCGGAGATGGCCATGCGCACCGTGCGCGGCAACCGCATCGCCATGATCTTCCAGGAGCCCATGACCTCGCTGAACCCGGTGCTCAGCGTGGGCGAGCAGATCGGCGAGGTGCTGCGCAAGCACCGCGGCCTCTCGGGCAGGTCGGCCCGTGCGCGCATCCTGGAGCTGCTGGAGGCGGTCGGTATCCCGGCGCCCGCGCAGCGCTGGCAGGACTATCCGCACCAGCTCTCCGGCGGCATGAAGCAGCGCGTGATGATCGCCACGGCCCTGGCCGGCGAGCCCGACCTGTTGATCGCCGACGAGCCCACCACGGCATTGGACGTAACTATCCAGGCGCAGGTCCTGACACTGCTGCGCGGCATCCAGGCCGAGACCGGTATGGCCATGCTGCTCATCACCCATGACCTGGGCGTGGTGGCGGAGGTGGCCGATCGAGTGGCCGTCATGTACGCCGGCCACATCGTCGAGCAGGCGCCGGTGGACGAGTTCTTCGACTCGCCGCGCCATCCGTATTCGCAGAAGTTGTTCGCCTCGCTGCCGCGGGCCGACCGGCGCAATCATGCCCTGGCCGTCATCGAAGGCAGCGTCCCGCGCCTGAACAGCGTCTTTCCCGGCTGCCGCTTCGCCGAACGCTGCGACTACGCCTGGTCGACCTGCCGCGATGTCCCGCCGCGCTGGACCGTGGTCGAGAGGGCCGCCGGACACGGCGTGCGCTGTCATCTGGCCGACCCCAAGTATCTGCACACCCGCCCCGAGGCTGCGCCGGCCGCGCGGGCCGGTGGGGGCAAGGCTCCATCGCCCGCCGCGCCCGCCGCGCCCGCCGCGGCCCATGGCCGTTTCGGCGGCGCCGGCGGGCCCCTGTTGGACGTGCGTGAGCTGAGGGTCCATTTCCCGGTGCGCCAGGGGCTGCTGCGGCGCATCACGGGCTATGTGCGGGCGGTGGACGGCGTCGACGTGCGCATTGGTGCCGGCGGGACCGTGGCCCTGGTGGGCGAGTCCGGCTGCGGCAAGACGACCGTGGGCAAGGGGATCCTGCAGCTGCTGCGGCCCACCGCCGGTTCGGTGCGGTTTGACGGTGAGGAGCTCACCCGGCTGCGCGGCGAGGCCCTGCGCCGGCGGCGCAGCGACTTTCAGGTCGTCTTCCAGGATCCCTTCGCCTCGATGAATCCGCGCATGATGGTCGCCAATATCATCGACGAGGGCATGGTGGCGCAGGGCGTCGGCGGGCGCGACGAGGCCGCGCGGCGCGAGCGCATCGCCGAGCTGCTCGAGCAGGTGGGGCTCGCCCCCGATGCGATGTACCGCTATCCGCACGAGTTCTCCGGCGGCCAGCGCCAGCGCATCTGCATCGCCCGCGCCCTGGCGGTCGAGCCCCGGCTGATCGTCTGCGACGAGCCCACCAGCGCTCTCGATGTATCGGTCCAGGCCCAGATCCTGAACCTGCTGCGCGATCTTCAGCACCAACTCGGCCTGAGCTACCTGTTCATCACCCACAACCTGTCCGTGGTCGAGTACCTCGCCCACGAGGTGGCCGTGATGTACCTGGGGCGCATCGTGGAAGTCGG
>Ga0209918_1000700_pt1 | contig 20832 bp, 15 predicted proteins | sample SalPonD_shore_MG_FD_185712 | JGI IMG/M metagenome (GOLD analysis project Ga0209918, IMG submission 185712) | Salt pond soil microbial communities from South San Francisco under conditions of wetland restoration - Salt Pond MetaG... | ecosystem: Environmental > Aquatic > Marine > Intertidal zone...
TCGGCCTCGTTTTTGATGGGCGCGCGTGTCTGCTTCTCCTTCATCCCGGGTTCCATGCCGCCGCCCTGGATCATGAAGCCGTCGATGACCCGGTGAAAGAGCGTGCCGTCGTAGAACCCGTCCTTGGCGTACTGCAGGAAATTGGCGGCCGTGTTCGGCGCGCGTTCGTGGTCGAGCTCGATGACGATGTCGCCGTGATTGGTGTGCAGAGTAATCATGATCGCGTTATTCCCAGACTGATGAATCGGCAGTGGCGGGCTATGGGCCGCTGAACCTACTTGGTGTCGGCCGCCTGCGACGACTTCGCCCCGGCCGGTTCGATGATGCTCACCTTTTTGATGACGACCGGGGTCAGGGGGGCATCCTGCGGAAACGGGCCGGCATGGCCGGTAGGCACGTTGCGGATCTTGTCCACTACGTCCATTCCCTCCACCACCTTGCCGAATACGGCATAGCCCCAGCCGCGCGGCGTGTCGTCCTTATGATCGAGGAAGGGATTGTCGACCACGTTGATGAAAAACTGCGCGGTGGCCGAGTGCGGCTCGAACGTGCGGGCCATGGCGACGGTCCCGCGCAGGTTCTTCAGGCCGTTGTCCGCCTCGTTCATGATGGGCGGACGGGTTTGCTTGCGCTTGTAGTCCTTGGTGAACCCACCGCCCTGGATCATGAAGTTGGAGATCACGCGGTGGAAGATCGTCCCATCGTAGAATCCGTCGCGCACATATTGCAGGAAATTCGCGACTGTCTTGGGCGCCTTGTCGGGATAGAGCTCGACGACGATGTTGCCGAGGCTCGTTTCGATGCGCACGCGCGGGGCGTCGGCGGCAAACGAGCCGATGGGCAGGAGTAGTAACAGGCACAGACTGATCGTTTTGATAAATTTGTTCATTTGGACACCTCTTGGAGGGCGGATAATAAAGGGTTTCGGCCCCGTTATCAAAGCGGGGATTCTCAAAGCGGGCTCATCAAAGCGCGGGTCTGCAGGTTTGATGAAGTTGGCGTTTCGACACTGCTCCCGGCGAGGCGTTCCACCGCCGGCGGCGGACAGGAACTTTGTGGCACGCCGCGGCTTCGGCTAAGATGCCGGGCAACATGGCCGATTCCAAGCTCAAAACCCGTTTCGCTCCCAGCCCCACCGGGTTCATGCACCTGGGCAATGCGCGCACCGCACTGTTCAACGCCCTGCGCGCGCGGGCCCGGGGAGGGGACTTTCTGCTGCGGATCGAGGACACCGATCCCCAGCGCAGCCGCCCGGAATTCCAGCATGCACTGGAAGAGGATCTGTGGTGGCTCGGTCTGGCGTGGCACGAGGGTCCGGTGGTCTCCGGTGGCCACGGCCCGTATTGCCAGTCCGAGCGCGGGGAAGTCTACGAGGCGCTGTTCGAGCGTCTGGCCGCTGGCGGGCACACCTATCCGTGCTTCTGCTCCGATGAAGAGCTCGAGCGCTCGCGCGCCCGCCAGCGGGCCGCGGGCCGCGCGCCGCGCTATTCGGGTAAGTGCCGCAACCTCACCGCCGAGGAAGTTCAGGCCAGATTGGCTGAGGGTCTTCGCCCGACGCTGCGCTTCCGTGTGGAGCGGGGCCGGCGCATCGAGTTCGTGGACCTGGTGCGTGGCGCCCAGTCCTTTGCCAGCGACGACATCGGCGATTTCATCATCCGCCGCCAGGATGGGACCCCCGCCTTCTTTTTCAGCAACGCGGTGGACGATGCCCTGATGGGGGTCAGCGAGGTCTGGCGCGGCGAGGATCATTTGACCAACACGCCGCGCCAACTGCTCATTCTCGAGGCCCTGGGCCTGTCGGCGCCGGCCTATGCGCACATCGCGCTCATCGTCGGGGCCGACGGCGCGCCCCTGTCAAAACGCCACGGCAGCCGAAGCATCCGTGAGCTGCGCCTGGGCGGGTACCTGCCCGGGGCGATCGTCAATTACCTGGCACGACTGGGCCACGGCTATGACAGCGACGAGTTGCTGTCACTCGAGGAGTTGTCGGCCGGTTTCGATCCGGCCCGCCTCAGCCGCTCGCCGGCGCGCTACGATGCGCACCAGCTGCTGCACTGGCAGCACCGGGCGGTGGCCGCGGCCTCGGCCGAGGCGCTGTGGGACTGGCTGGGCACGCCGGTCACCGATCTCGTGCCCGAGGCACAGCGCCCGGACTTTCTCGAGGCCGTCCTGCCGAATATCAGTTTCCCGGAGCAGGCCGAGCACTGGGCGCGCGTCATCTACTGCGATCCCCTGAACCTGGATGACGATGCGCGCGAGGCGGTGGCCGAGGCGGGCAGCGCATTCTTTACCGAAGCCCTGGCGGCACTGGATGCGCACGGTGTGGACTACGCGGCCTTTACCGCGGAGCTCAAGGGGCGCACGGGCGCCAAGGGTAAGCGTCTGTTCCAGCCGCTGCGTGCCGCATTGACCGGCGTTTCCGGCGGCCCCGAGCTGGCGCGCCTGCTGCCGCTGCTCGGCACCGAGCGGGTGCGCCAGCGGCTGCGCGCATGCCTGTCGTGAGCGCGGGCGCGGAGACGTTGTCCGGTGTCTGCGCGCGCACTGTATAATCGAGCGCCACAATCGTACGCTGTCACGCCGCCGGGGCCGACGAGCCCCGTCGAGTTTGCCTGGAGTTGAATCGCGACCGCATGCTCAGCATCTACAACAGCCTGACCCGCCGCAAGGAACGCTTCGAGCCAATCGATCCCGCCAACGTACGCATGTACGTGTGCGGCATGACGGTCTACGACTACTGCCACATCGGGCATGCGCGCGTCTTGGTCGTGTTCGACGTCGTCTATCGCTACCTCAAGGCGGTGTTCGGCGCGCCGCACGTGACCTACGTGCGCAATATCACCGACATCGACGACAAGATCATCGCGCGGGCCAACGACAACGGCGAGCCCATCGACGCCCTGACCGGCCGCTTCATCGAGGCGATGCACGAGGACGCCGCGGCGCTCGGGGTCCTCACGCCGAATGCCGAGCCGCGTGCGACCATGCACATGGATGACATCATCGAGATGATCGCCGCCCTGGTGGACAAGGGCTACGCCTACCGCGCCGACAACGGCGACGTCTATTACGACGTCAGCCGTTTCGAGGCGTATGGGCGCCTGTCCGGCAAGCACCTGGAGGACCTGCGCGCCGGCGAGCGCGTGGAGGTCGAGGCGGCGAAGCAGGACCCGCTGGACTTCGTGCTGTGGAAGGCGGCCAAGCCGGACGAGCCCAGCTGGGACTCGCCCTGGGGGCCGGGTCGGCCGGGCTGGCACATCGAGTGCTCGGCCATGTCCACGCACTGCCTGGGCGATCACTTCGACATCCACGGCGGCGGGATGGACCTGCAGTTCCCGCACCACGAGAACGAGATCGCCCAGAGCGAGGCCGCGACGGGCCACACCTTCGTCAACGTCTGGATGCACAACGGCTTTGTACGCGTCGACGACGAGAAGATGTCCAAGTCACTGGGCAACTTCTTCACCATCCGCGACGTGCTCAAGCAATACGATCCGGAGGTCGTGCGCTATTTCATCCTGACCAGCCATTACCGCAGCCCGCTCAACTACTCCGATCAACACCTGGACAACGCCAAGGCCGCGCTGACCACGCTGTATACGGCACTGCGTGGAATCGAGCCGGCCGCCGTCGGCGCGGGACTGGAGACCGGCGGGGAGGGCGAGGACTACACGGCGCGCTTTCACGCGGCCATGCAGGATGATTTCAATACGGCCGGGGCGCTGTCGGTGCTGTTCGAGCTGGCCAGCGAAGTCAACCGCCGGCGCGGGACCGACACGGCCGCCGCCCGGTACCTGGCCGGGCGCCTGCGCACGCTGGCCGGGCTGCTCGGGTTGCTCGAGCGCGCGCCCGAGGCCTTCTTGCAGGGAGGGGGCGCGCCGGGGAGCGGCCCCGACGAGGCGGAGATCGAACGCCTCATCGCCGAGCGTGCGGCTGCCAAGGCAGCCAGGGATTACGCCGCGGCCGATGCCATACGCGATGGCCTCAAGGCGCAGGGGGTGGTCCTGGAAGATAGCCCGCAGGGCACGAGCTGGCGCCGGGAGTAAGCACCCGTTCGGCCGCGCGCTATACTCGGAGGTCGGGACCTGAGAAAAGGGGGGTACCGAACATGGCCAAGCGCACCTTGATACCGGCCGTTGCCTGCTCGCTGGCGGCGTTGTGGATGGTGTTCTGGACAGTGCCCGGCCAGGCCCTGGAAGTCGAGCGCATGCACGAGGACAACGTGCATGTACGTACCTGGAACCGCTTTGCCGACGACCTCCTGGCGTTGCACCAACGACGGATGGCCCGCCGCGAGGTACGTACCGAGGAGCGGATCGGCGGCTACGCGGATATCCCCGACTTCTACCGTGAGGTCAGTTACTTCGATGCCGATACGGGTCGGCTGCTCAGCCGCATTCGCTGGGAGCGTGAGCACCCGGACACCGTCCACGTCATCGAGTTGTACATTCGCGACGCGCAGGGGCGGGTGATTCGCGACTACACCGCCGCTTTCCTGCCGTATTACCGCAACGCACCGAGCCAGACCCTGATTTCACTGCACCGCTACCACGGCGACCTGCACGCCTTTCGCACCTTTGATGCCTCCGGCGCCCGCATCTTCGAGCGCTGCCAGGGCAACTGGCAGGAAAGAGACATCGACGTCATGCTCGACGAGGACGAAATATACGATCAGGAGGGCGAGCCGGGCAGCGTAATGGAAAGCCCGGTATATAAGGCATGCTTCGGCGACCTGCAGACCACCGCCGAGGGCTACCTCAAACCGCACTGATCCCTTCGCAGTAGGCTGCGGGCGCGCCGGCCCTGACGTCAGCCGAGTGATAACCACAGAGGACACAGAGGCACGGAGGGCGCAGAGTCATTCCTTCTTCGAGCGTGTGCCGATATCGCGCTCACCGATAGACTGCGCGCGTGTTGGCCTGACGTCAGCCTATGCACAACCACAAAGGACACGGAGGGTCTGATCAAGTCCCTTCTCCGTTTTTCTCTGTGTCTCTGTGTCCTCTGTGGTTAGCGCCGCGCTTTGGGAAAGTCTAAAGCGCCTGACGGTGCTCGTAGCCGACGTGGAGCTTGTCGGCCGCCTCGAGGGTGTTGACCATGAGGGTGGCGACGGTCATGGGGCCGACGCCGCCGGGCACGGGGGTGATCCAGCCGGCCCGTTCGCTGGCCTGCTCGAATTCCACGTCGCCGCACAGCTTGCCCTCGTCGGTGCGATTCATGCCCACGTCAATGACGATGGCCCCGGGCTTGATCCACTCGCCCTTGATGAGCCCCCGCTTGCCCACGGCAACCACCACGATATCGGCCTCGCTCACGTGGGCCGCCAGATCGCCGGTGAAGCGATGGGCGATGCTGACCGTCGCCCCGGCGAGCAGCAGCTCCAGGGCCATGGGGCGGCCGACGACGTTGGAGGCGCCGACGACCAGCGCATCCTTGCCCTTGGCGCTCTCGCCGATGCGCTCGATGAGCGTCATGATGCCGCGCGGGGTGCAGGGGCGCAGCACCGGGATGCGAAGCGCCAGGCGGCCCATGTTGTAGGGATGGAAGCCGTCCACGTCCTTGTCCGGGCGGATACGCTCGATGACGGTCTCGGTGTCGATATGGGCGGGCAGGGGCAGTTGGACCAGGATGCCGTCCACGCCCGGATTGGCGTTGAGCTCGTCGATGAGGGTGAGGAGCTCGGTCTGGGGGATGTCGGCGGGCAAATCGTAGGAAAAGGACTTGATCCCCACCTCGTCGCAGGCGCGGCGTTTGCTCTTGACGTAGACGTGGGAGGCGGGGTCCTCGCCGACCAGCACCACGGCCAGTCCCGGGGCGCGCAGGTCCTCGGCAAGACGCTGATCGACGCGCTGTTTGACCTGCTGGCGAATGCTGGCGGCGACGGCCTTGCCGTCGATAATCTGTGCGCTCATTTGTTGGCTTTGTTCGGAGTCGGGATGGTTCGGGTTGTGTTCGCCGGTGCGCGCTATCTTCTCACGCGCACGCCGTTCGCGCCAAGGGCAATGCGGCGTCTATCGGGGCGCATCGAGCGCGAGGCGGTGCGATTGACGCCGATTGGGCGGGCGCGTATCATCGCCCGTCTTGCGCACCGCCGGTCCGATGCGCGACGAGAGGAACTGGCGGAGATTCGAACGGCGGGTCGAACGGACGCAGGGCGAACGCGGGGTATAGCGCAGTCTGGTAGCGCGCCTGCTTTGGGAGCAGGATGTCGGGGGTTCGAATCCCTCTACCCCGATCAGGTGCGGCCAGGTGTGGGCCACGTGCGGACCAAGCGCTCGGCCAGGTGCCGCGCACCCGGTTGGACGGCGGATGCGCGTGAGGACCCATGTGGTATCATGGCGCCCACGTGATCGACGCCTATCCGCGCCTGTAGCTCATCTGGATAGAGCATCGGCCTTCTAAGCCGAGGGTAGCGGGTTCGAGTCCTGCCAGGCGCGCCATTTCCCTCACCGGGTCAGGTATGCCCGACGCGGTCGATGGTCGCCGGGCCGGTGGGTTGCCGATAATTATGGTGAGCGTAGCTCAGTTGGTAGAGCCCCGGATTGTGATTCCGGTCGTCGTGGGTTCGAGTCCCATCGCTCACCCCATCTTTGTTCTCCGATTCAAGCGTGGCTGCCGCGTCGGCATGCTTCCTGCTTGAACCGGGGCGGCGGTTGTGGTTCACTATGCGCCTTCGGGCCGCTAGCTCAATTGGCAGAGCAGGGGACTCTTAATCCCAAGGTTATAGGTTCGATTCCTATGCGGCCCACCAATTCCGGCCCCGTCGTGTCGTTCGGGGTGCCAAGCCGGGACTCGTCATTCTCCGCCACTGCGGCCCCCATTGTTTCCCCAATATTTATGCAGTTGAATCAGTCCCTTATGACGCGGGTATTAGAACCGTGGGCCGGGTCTTTGTATAATGGTCGTTTTAATGTCGAGCGAAAGTGGCGGAACTGGTAGACGCGCTGGATTTAGGTTCCAGTGGGGCAACCCGTGAGAGTTCGAGTCTCTCCTTTCGCACCAGTCCAACGCGCCGCCGGGGGTGGGCGGCGCGGCCGCGAAACCCCGGGGTTGGGCTCGGCGCCCCTTGTCAGCGCCGGTCCGCGCCCCAACACTGAAAATCGCGCCTGAGAACGCGCACGAGGAACCATATATATGCAAGTCTCTGTCGAAACCACGAGCGGCCTGCAGCGCCGTATGACGGTCACCGTCCCCGAGGAGAAAATCGACCAGGCCGTGGAGAGCCGCCTGAAGAACCTCGCCCGCACCGTCAAGATTCAAGGCTTTCGCCCCGGCAAGGTCCCGTTCAAGGTGGTCAAGCAGCGCTACGAGGGCCAGGTGCGCGACGAGGTCGTCAGCGAGGTGATGCAGTCGAGCTTCATCGAGGCGGTCGGCCAGGAGAAGCTGCGTCCCGCCGGGTCGCCGGAGATCGACGCCAAGCCCGTCACGCCGGGCCAGGGGCTGGAATACACCGCGACCTTCGAGGTCTATCCCGAAATCAGCGTGGCGTCGCTGGAGGGCGTGGAGATCAAGACCCCGACCTGTGAGGTCAGCGAGGCGGACATCGATCACATGCTCGATACCATCCGCAAGCAGCACCAGGAGTGGGAAGCGGTCGAGCGTGCCGCGGCCGACGGCGATCAGGTGACCATCGATTTCACCGGTACCATCGACGGCGAGCCCTTCCAGGGCAATCAGGGCAACGATGTGCCGATCGTGCTCGGTCAGGGCCGGATGATCGCCGGATTCGAGGAGGGCCTGACCGGGGCCAAGACGGGCGAGGAGCGCACGCTCGACGTCACCTTTCCCGAGGACTACCGGGCGACCGAGCTGGCCGGCAAGACCGCCCAGTTCGCGGTGACCGTCAAGTCCGTGGAGGCGCCGAAGCTCCCCGAGGTCGACGAGGCCTTCGCCAAGCGCCTCGGCGTGGCCAGCGGCAAGGTCGAGGACCTGCGCGCCGAGGTCCGGGCCAACATGGAGCGCGAGGTCGCCCAGGCGCAAAAGAGCAAGGCCAAACAGGCCGTGATGGATAAGATGCTCGAAATCAACAGCTTGGAGGTTCCTCAGGCGCTGGTCGACAACGAAGCCAAGGTCCTGGCCAAGCAGATGAGCGATAACCTCGCTCGCCAGGGGGCCAATCCGGCGGATCTCAAGCTCGACCCGGCGGCCTTTGACGAGCAGGCGCGCCGCCGCGTCACCCTGGGGCTGATCCTCGCCGAGATCGTCAACCAGCAGAATCTGTCGGCCGACGCGGCGCGGGTGCGCAAGACCATCGAGGACATGGCCTCCGCCTACGAGCATCCGGACGAAGTGGTAAAGTGGTACTATGCTGACAAGAGCAGGCTCTCCGAGGTCGAGTCCATCGTCCTGGAGGAGCAGGTGGTCGAGTGGGCGCTGGGACAGGCCAAGGTGGTCGACGAGCCCCTGAGCTTCCAGCAACTGATGTACCCCGAATCGCAGCAGGAACCGGCTTAAAGGAACGACTGACGTGACCGATAAAATCTCCAACGGTACAAGCGAAATCACCGCCCTGAATCTCGTGCCCATGGTGGTCGAGCAGACCTCGCGCGGCGAGCGGGCATATGACATCTATTCGCGCCTGCTCAAGGAGCGTGTCATCTTCCTGGTCGGGCCGGTCGAGGACCACATGGCCAATCTCGTGGTGGCGCAGATGCTGTTTCTCGAGTCGGAGAACCCCGACAAGGATATCCATCTGTATATCAATTCGCCGGGCGGTTCGGTCACGGCCGGCCTGTCCATCTATGACACCATGCAGTTCGTCAAGCCCGACGTGAGCACCATGTGCATCGGTCAGGCCGCGAGCATGGGTGCGCTGCTGCTCGGCGGCGGCGCCGCAGGCAAGCGCTACGCCCTGCCGCATTCGCGCACCATGATCCACCAGCCCCTGGGCGGTTTCCAGGGTCAGGCGACGGATATCGAGATCCACGCCCGCGAGATCCTGCAGATCCGCGAGCGCTTGAATCAGATCCTCGCCAAACACACCGGTCAGCCGCTGGAGCGCATCCAGACGGACACGGACCGTGACTTCTTTATGAGCGCCGAAGAGTCGGTCAAGTACGGTCTGATCGACCAGGTCCTGGCCGAGCGCGCTTCGCCTGTTGGAGTGGAATAGGCGAACAACGCCGGACGGTCGGGCGACGGTGAGGTACTTGCAACATCGCGGGATTGTATGCAAGGCTTTAACCAAGGCACACGCATATTTGTCTGGTGCGAGGTAGGGTTATGAGTGACGACAAGAACTCCACGGGCGACAACGGCAAGCTGTTGTACTGTTCGTTCTGCGGTAAGAGTCAGCATGAAGTACGCAAGCTGATCGCCGGTCCGTCGGTGTTCATCTGCGACGAGTGCGTGGAACTGTGCAACGACATCATCCGCGAGGAGGTGCAGGAGCAGGCCGCGTCCGTTACCGGCAACAAGCTCCCGACTCCGCACGAGATCGACCAGATCCTCGACGAATACGTCGTCGGCCAGGGACGTGCCAAGAAGGTCCTGGCTGTTGCCGTGTACAACCACTACAAGCGCCTGGAGGCCGGCTACAAGAAGGACGAGGTTGAGCTGGCCAAGAGCAATATTCTGCTCATCGGCCCGACCGGCAGTGGCAAGACCTTGCTGGCCGAGACCATGGCCCGGCTGCTCAACGTGCCGTTCACCATCGCCGATGCCACCACGCTGACCGAGGCCGGCTACGTCGGCGAGGATGTGGAAAACATCATCCAGAAGCTGCTGCAAAAGTGCGACTACGATGTGGAGAAGGCCCAGACCGGCATCGTCTACATCGACGAGATCGACAAGATCTCGCGCAAGTCGGACAATCCCTCTATCACCCGCGACGTGTCGGGTGAAGGCGTGCAGCAGGCGCTGCTCAAGCTCATCGAGGGCACGGTCGCCTCGGTGCCGCCTCAGGGCGGCCGCAAACATCCGCAGCAGGAATTCCTGCAGGTCGACACGGCGAACATCCTGTTCATCTGCGGCGGTGCCTTCTCGGGTCTGGACCGCATCATCCGCGACCGTTCCGAGAAGGGCGGCATCGGCTTCTCGGCCGAGGTCAAGAGTAAGGACAACCAGAAGAGCTCCAGCGAGGTTCTGCACAGCGTCGAGCCCGAGGACCTGATCAAGTACGGTCTCATCCCGGAGTTCGTCGGCCGCCTGCCCGTGGTCGCCACGCTTGACGAGCTCGACGAGGCCGCCCTGGTACAGATCCTTACCGAACCGAAGAACGCCTTGAGCAAGCAATACGACAAGCTGTTCGAGATGGAAGGCGTGGAGCTCGAGTTCCGCGAGGAAGCGCTGCGCGCCGTGGCCCGCAAGGCCATGGAACGCAAGACTGGCGCTCGTGGTCTGCGCTCCATCCTGGAGCACGTTCTGCTGGACACCATGTACGATCTGCCGTCGATGGAGAACGCCCGCAAGGTTGTCATCGACGAGGCCGTCATCGAGTCCGAGGGCGAGCCCCTGGTCCTGTACGAAGGTTCGGAGCAGCACCAGCGCGCGGTGTCCTCGGACGACCGCTAGGCCCCTTTGGACGGCGCCGGGCTGTCCGCGTACGGCCGGCATTTGGCGGTTACAGGAGCCCGGCCCCGGCGGTGAGGCCGCGGTGCCGGATTGGCGGCGGCGGGATAGAGCCCGACATTGAATTGGCGCCGCCGAGTCCCCACCTCTAGCCTGAGGAGGTCGCCCATCCAACCGATGCTCCTCATGAGACACCCCCCAAGGGTTTCACGATTCTTGTCGCCGTTCGGTCCGTGCCGGCCGGCGCCTATTCACTGTGAGGTACTCCGCGATGGAGCAGAATGACAAGCCGTCCGACATTGTCGATGACCAGATGAGCGCTATGCCGGTCCTGCCGCTGCGCGATGTGGTGGTTTACCCCCACATGGTCATCCCCCTGTTCGTCGGCCGCGACAAGTCAATCAAGGCGCTCGAAGAGGCCATGGAGAACGACAAGCAGATCCTGCTCGTCGCCCAGAAGAGCGCCTCCCAGGACGACCCGGGTGCCGATGACATTCACCGTATCGGTACCATCTCCAGTATCCTGCAGCTGCTCAAACTCCCCGACGGGACGGTCAAGGTCCTGGTGGAGGGCAACGAGCGCGCGCGTATCGTTCACTTCCTCGGCACCGAGGAATACTTCCGCGCCCAGGTGGTCAATTTCGAGACTGCGCCAATGGACGAGCGCGAGGCCGAGGTCCTGACCCGCTCGCTGCTTGCCCAGTTCGATCAGTACGTCAAGCTCAACAAGAAGGTGCCGCCCGAGATCCTGACCTCTCTGTCCAGCATCGACGACAGCGGGCGCCTGGTGGACACCATTGCCGCGCACATGCAGCTTAAGATCGAGGAGAAGCAGAAGATCCTCGAGGTCGTCGACCTGCGTGAGCGCTTCGAGCACCTCATGGCCCTGCTGGAATCGGAAATCGATCTGCTTCAGGTCGAAAAGCGTATCCGCGGGCGCGTCAAGCGCCAGATGGAGAAGAGCCAGCGCGAGTACTATCTGAACGAGCAGATGAAGGCCATTCAGAAGGAGCTGGGCGATCTGGAAGAGGCGCCGAACGAGCTCGAGGAGCTGGAGCAGAAGATCGAAAAGGCCGGCATGTCCAAAGAGGCCAAGCAAAAGGCCAAGACGGAGTTCAACAAGCTCAAGATGATGTCGCCGATGTCGGCCGAGGCGACCGTGGTGCGCAACTACCTCGACTGGCTGGTCAGCGTGCCGTGGAAAAAGCGCACCAAGGTCAAGCACGACCTGGCCAAGGCCGAGGAAGTCCTCGAAGCCGATCACTACGGCCTGGAAAAGGTCAAGGAGCGCATCCTCGAGTATCTTGCGGTTCAGCAGCGCGTCAGCAAGCTCAAGGGTCCGATCCTGTGTCTGGTCGGGCCGCCGGGCGTGGGCAAGACCTCACTGGGCAAGTCGCTGGCCCGGGCGACCAATCGCAAGTTCGTGCGCATGTCGCTCGGCGGTGTACGCGATGAGGCCGAGATCCGCGGTCACCGCCGTACGTATATCGGTTCGCTGCCGGGCAAGATCGTACAGAACCTGTCCAAGGTCGGTACCCGCAATCCGCTGTTTTTGCTCGATGAGATCGACAAGATGGCAATGGATTTTCGCGGCGACCCGGCATCGGCCTTACTCGAGGTGCTCGATCCGGAACAGAACAACACCTTCAACGATCATTATCTGGAGGTCGACTACGACCTTTCGGACGTCATGTTCGTGTGCACGGCCAACAGCCTGAACATTCCCGGCCCGCTGCTCGATCGCATGGAGGTCATTCGTATCCCCGGTTACACCGAGGACGAGAAGGTGGCCATCGCACAGCGCTATCTGGTCACCAAGCAGGTCGAGGCCAATGGTCTGAAAGAAGAAGAGCTTACCCTCGGCGAGAGCGCGATTCGCGACATTATCCGTTATTACACCCGCGAGTCGGGTGTACGTAACCTGGAGCGCGAGATCGCCAAGATCTGCCGCAAGGTGGTCAAGGAGATCCTGCTGCGCAAGAAGGACGGCAAGATCACCGTCAGTGCCCGCAACCTGGACAAGTATCTGGGCGTGCGCCGCTTCCGTTACGGACGGGCCGAGGAACGCGATCAGGTGGGTCAGGTCACCGGCCTGGCCTGGACCGAGGTGGGCGGCGATCTGCTGACCATCGAGACGGCGGTCGTGCCGGGCAAGGGCAAGCAGATTCTGACGGGCCAGCTTGGCGACGTGATGAAGGAGTCGATCCAGGCTGCGATGAGCGTAGTGCGCTCGCGCGCGCATATGCTGGGTATCGAGGCCGACTTCTACGAGAAGAAGGATATCCACGTCCACGTGCCCGAGGGTGCCATTCCGAAGGACGGCCCGAGCGCCGGCATCGGAATGTGTACCGCGCTGGTTTCCGCGCTGACCGATATCCCGGTGCGCTCGGAGGTGGCGATGACCGGCGAGATTACCCTGCGCGGCGAGGTCCTGCCTATTGGCGGGCTGAAGGAAAAGCTGCTGGCGGCCCACCGCGGCGGTATCAAGGTGGTCGTGATTCCGGAGGAAAACGAGCGCGATCTGGTGGATATTCCCAAGAATATCAAGCAGAACCTCGACATCCGTCCGGTCAAATGGATCGACCAGGTCCTCGAGATCGCCCTGCAGCACATGCCGGAGCCGACTACCGACAAGGACGAGCCCGTAGAGATTGCGGAGCAGCCCAAGCAGTCCAAGTCGAAGAAGCGCAGTGGTATTCGGACGCACTGACAGTGACGGGCGGCGCGGTTGAAAACGCGCCGCCCGTTTCACTTCGATGCCGTCCATTGCAGAACAGTTTAGAAATGTGAAATATGTCCTATGATGAGCCGGACGATGTAGGGGTTTTTACCCCGTCTGGCAAGGGACTTAGCTTGATTTGTCTACAGGCCGTTGGTATAAAAGATTGGACTGCCGCCGTGTTGGGCGGTGTTTTTTTTAAGCATAATAAGAGGGGAGATATCTGTGAATAAGACCGAACTGGTTGACGCTGTTGCTCAGGGTGCCGATATTTCCAAGGCTGCGGCGACTCGCGCCGTGGACACTATGTTGGATTCCATTACGGACGCGCTGAAAAAGGGTGATCAGGTCACCCTGGTAGGTTTCGGCACCTTTTCCGTCCGCGATCGCCAAGCCCGCACCGGCCGCAATCCGCGCACGGGCGATACCATCAATATCCCCGCGTCCAAGATGCCCGGGTTCAAGGCTGGCAAAGCCCTCAAGGATGCCGTAAACTAGCGCGCTTTGAGCTGGGTGCTTAGCTCAGCTGGTAGAGCGTCGCCCTTACAAGGCGAATGTCGGCGGTTCGAGCCCGTCAGCACCCACCAGCAGAAGACGTTTTTCAGGAGTGGTAGTTCAGCTGGTTAGAATACCGGCCTGTCACGCCGGGGGTCGCGGGTTCGAGTCCCGTCCACTCCGCCACTCTTAAGAGATATCGAAAAGGGCGCGACTGTCACGGTCCGCCCTTTTTTTGTGATGTCGCCACTCGCACGATTGGATTGCCGCCGCCATGATGCAGTTTATTCGGGACCACGCCCAGGGTTTGATTGTCTGGACCATTCTGGGCCTGATTATCATCACCTTCGCGCTGTGGGGTATCGGTAACTATTTTCAGGGTGCCTCCAAGGTCAACGTCGCCAGCGTCAACGGCACCGACATCGGTGAGAACGAGTTTCTCAACGCTTTTCGCCAACAGCAGGATCGGCTGCGGCAAGCACTGGGGAAGAACTACGATCCGGCGATGTTCAACGGTCCTGCCATGAAGCGTCGGGTGCTGGACAGCCTGATCAATTCCCAGGTCCAGAATGATCTTCTCCAGGATGCCGGTTTTGCCGCGGGCAAGCGGCTGGTGGATCAGGAAATCCTTTCCATCAGCGCGTTTAAGGACAACGGCAAGTATTCCGAGGCGCGGGTGCAGCGTTATCTGCGCAGCCAGGGCATGAGCCCGGAACAGTTCCGCGCCAATATCGCACATGACATCATGGTGCAGCAGTTTCGCACCGGCATTGCGGACACCGCCTTTGTTACGCCGAATGAACTGAACAACGTGGTGAAGCTGCTGCTCCAACGCCGGGACGTCGGCCTGTTGACCGTATCGGCCAAGCACTATGAGGCCGGCGTCAAGATCGAAGACAAGGCGGTCACGGACTATTACGATGCGCACAAAAAGGAGTTCATGACTCCCGAGCAGGTCAGCGTCAACTACATCGAATTGTCGCAGGCGGCCATGGCGGCGGACATTTCGGTCAGCGACAGCGACCTGCGCGACTATTACAAGACGCACCGCGACAACTTCGTCAAACAGCCCGAGCAACGCCGGGTTCGCCATATCCTGGTCAAGGTGGACAAGGGTACCGATGCTGCGGCGGCCAAGAAGCGGGCCGAGGCCCTGTACCAGAAGATCCAGTCGGGTGCCTCATTCGCCGAGGTTGCGCGTAAAGACTCACAGGACACCTTGTCCGCGAAGAAGGGCGGGGATCTGGGTTATCTGACCAAGGGAGAGATGGGCAAGGCGATCGATGCGGCGATCTTTACACTCAAGAAAGGACAAGTCAGTCAGCCCGTGCGCACCAAATTCGGCTATCAGATTTTTCAGGTCGAGGACATAAAGCCCGCGCAAGTCGAGTCGTTTGCCGAGGCCAAGGCGGAAATAAAGCATAGCCTCCAGATGCAGCGGGCGGAAAACGAGTTCTACAAGAAGGCCGACCAGCTGACCAATCTGACGTACGAGCACCCGGATTCGCTGGACGCCGCTGCCCAGGGACTGGGGCTCAAGGTTCAGCACACCGGACTGTTCAGTCGCCAGGGAGCGAAGGAGGGGATTGCCTCCAACAAGAAATTCGTCGAGGCGGCATTCGGCGATCAGGTCCTTCAGGCCCGTCAGAACAGTGACCCCGTCGACCTCGGCAACAACCGCTACGCTGTGTTGCACGTCGCCGAGCACAAGACGGCTCAACAAAAGCCGCTGGATGCAGTGCGCAGTGAAATCGTTCAGATTCTGCGCCGCCAGGCAGCGCACAAGCAGGCCGAGGCCGCGGCGAAGGCGGCGGCCGAGCAGCTTCGCCAGGGCGTTGCGCCCGACAAGGTGGCAGCCTCGCTGCCTGCGGCCAAGTGGCAGCACCTCGGTCCCATCCAGCGTCGGGCCAACGATCAGGATTCCAAGGCCCAGGTGCCGCCGGCGGCACGGTCGGCGGCCTTTCGCCTGCCGCGCCCGGAGAAGAACAAGCCGACCGTGAAGGCCGTTACCCTGGCCGACGGGGACGCGGCCGCAGTAGTCCTGTTCGGGGTTTCACAGGAGCGCCAGGCGAACGACCAGAAGGCAGCGGCGCAGCTGCGCGCCAATCTGGCCCGTGAAATGGGCAGCGACGACTATGAGCAGCTGATTCGTTTCGAGCGCTCCCAGGCGAAGGTCAAGATACACCAGGCGGTGCTCAACGCCGCCAGCGAGCAGTAGACTCGCCCGCCCTGGGGGCGCCGGCTCCATGAACGGCGCCGCGCCGCGGCCATCGCGGGCCGGTGCGGTGTGTCGCGGACAGAGGAGGGAGGGGGCATGATGCGGCTCAAGTTGCACTGGCAAATACTCATCGCCTTGGCGCTCGCTGTGGCTGCGGGTCTGGCCAGCGGCCAGCAGTCCGGGCTGTTCGGCATCAGCTTCTACCAGATGTACGGTTTCGTGGGCACGTTGTTCCTCAACGCCCTCAAGATGCTCATCGTGCCGCTCATCGTCTCGTCCATCATCACCGGCATTGCCGGAATCGGCTCGACGCACGCGCTCGGGCGTCTGGGCGGCAAGACCGTCCTCTTTTACTTTACGACGACCCTGTTCGCCATCCTGGTCGGGCTGGTCCTGGTCAACCTGTTCGCGCCGGGCATCGTCAACGGCGAGCCCGCCCGGGACCTGCTGGGGCTGAGCGCGGCCCACGGGGCTGAAGTTGCCGCCAAGGTGCAGGGACGAGGGGCGGGCGATCTGGCGGGGGTGTTCCTCAGCATGGTGCCGCCCAACGTGGTGGCGGCCGCCGCGAACGGTCAGATGCTGGGATTGATCTTCTTCAGTATTCTGTTCGGTTACTTCATCACGCGTGTCGACGAGGCCTACGCCGAAGGGCAATACAACTTCTGGCAGGGCCTCTATCAGGTGATGATGGGGATCACCGAATGGGTGATGCGTTTTGCGCCACTGGGCGTGTTCGCACTGGTGGCCAAGGTCGTGGCCGGCCTGGATCACCAGGCGTTGGCTCAGTTGGGTGCGTCGGTGGGCGTGTTCTTCATCACGGTTATCCTCGCGCTGGCAGTGCATATCCTGGTCACCCTTCCGCTACTGCTGCGCTTTGTCGGGCGGGTCAGTCCCTGGCGGCACTACCGGGCCATGGCACCGGCGCTGCTGACGGCCTTTTCCACGGCCTCCAGCTCGGCGACCTTGCCGCTGACCATGGACTGCGTGGAGAAGAACGCCGGCGTGTCCAATCGCACCGCCAGCTTTGTGCTGCCGCTGGGCGCGACGGTCAATATGGACGGGACCGCGCTCTACGAGTGCGTGGCGGCCATGTTCATCGCTCAGGCCTACGGTCTGCACCTGAGCTTTGCGACGCAGTTTACCGTGGTGACAGTGGCACTGCTGACCTCGATTGGGGTCGCCGGCATCCCCGCGGCCAGCCTGGTGGCGATCACCGTTATCCTTACGACAATCGGATTGCCTATCGAGGGCGTGGGACTGATCCTGGCGGTGGATCGGCTGCTCGATATGTGCCGTACCGCAGTCAACATCTTCAGCGACTCGTGCGGTGCGGTGATCGTGGCCCGCCTGGAGGGAGAAGAGGGGATTCTGGCCCCCACGCGCGGCTCTGCGTAGCGAAGCCGAGCCGCGAACGCCGAGTCCGCGCGGCGGGGCTTAGCTCAGCGGGCTCATGCCGATGATGTTGTATCCGGCGTCGACGTAAGTGACTTCGCCGGTAATGCCCGAGGCCAGGTCCGAGCACAGGAAGGCGGCCGCGTTGCCGACGTCTTCAATGGTGACGTTGCGGCGCAGGGGCGCGGTGCTCTCGACCTGCTCGAGCATCCGGCGGAAGTCGCTGATGCCGGCCGCGGCCAGCGTCTTGATGGGACCGGCGGAGATGGCGTTGACGCGGATACCGTCGGGGCCGAGACTCTGAGCCATGTAGCGCACGTTGGCCTCGAGGCTGGCCTTGGCCAGGCCCATGACGTTGTAATTGGGCATGGCCCGCTCGGCGCCGAGGTAGCTCAGAGTCAGCAGGGCGCCGTTTCGCCCCTCCATCATGTTACGTCCCGCCTTGGCCAATGCGGCGAAACTGTATGAGCTGATCTCGTGGGCGACGCGAAACCCGTCGCGGGTGACACTGTCGAGGTAGTCGCCCTCGAGCTCGTTGCGCGGGGCGAAAGCCACCGAATGGACGATAACGTCGATGTGGTCCCAGAAGTCGTCCAAGTGGTCGAAAACGGCCTCGATTTCCTCGTCGCTGGCGACATCGCAGGGTACGGTGATGTCCGAGTTGCAGTCCGCCGCCATCTTCTCGACGCGGTCCTTGAGCTTGTCGTTCTGGTACGTGAAGGCGAGCTCGGCGCCTTCGCGGTGCATAGCCTGGGCGATACCCCAGGCGATGGAACGGTTGCTGGCCAGACCAACAATCAACGCGCGCTTGCCGTCGAGAAAACCCATCGTTTACTGTCCTTCGCTCAGTCTGTTAGGGGATGTGCGCTCGGCGAGCCAGGGGCCCGGTCGGACCGCGCCGATGCCCGGCCAGCCGCGGGCATACCTAGCCGGCCGCGCCGGTGCAGCCCGTACAATAACCAAATTCTAACCTCACGAAAAGGCCCCAAATCGGCCGCGGTTTGCGTTCGGGCGCTGACGCGGCCGGTGCGAGCCGATTATAATGGCCGGAACGCTGGGCCGGTGCAGGGGTCCAACCACCGTGGTCGGGGACTACGAGGAGGAGGGGTGTCATTGCGGAGGTCTGTGGCGACCGGGGGCGGCGAGGGGGACCCGTATTGCCGGGCAAGTCGGCCGACGGCGCCTCGTTGGAGCGCCTCGTCGTGAGGCGTGCCATGCGGTGGGTGGGCGCACTGGCGTGCGCCGTCGTGCTTGCGGCCTGCAGTCAATCGCCCTGGAACGACCCCTATCCAGCGGGTGCCATCTCCAAGAACGTCCTGTTCTCCTCCTTCTCGGAGCGACCCAAGCACCTGGACCCCGCGCAATCCTACTCGTCCAACGAAGTGGTATTTACCGGGCAGGTCTACGAGCCGCCCCTGGAATACCATTACCTCAAGCGCCCCTATGTGCTCGAGCCGCTGACCGCGACTCACATGCCGACGCCCTACTATCTGGACGCGCGGGGTCATCGGTTGGGGCCGCATCCGCCAGCCGACAAGATCGCCTATACCGTCTACGAGATTCACATCAAACCGGGTATCTACTACCAGCCGCATCCGGCGTTCGCCAAGGACGCCAACGGTAAACCGCTGTATCTGAACGTCTCGCGGGCCGATCTGGAAGGCATCCACAGCCTGACCGACTTCAAGCATACGGGCACGCGCGAGCTCGTTGCCGCCGACTACGTCTATGAGATCAAGCGCCTGGCCGAGCCGCGTGTGCAGTGTCCCATCCTCGGCGTAATGAGTGAATACATCGTCGGACTGAAGGACTACGCCGCCAAGCTGCAGAAGATCGCCAAGGCCAATGCCCAGGCCGGCCACCCCGACGCTTATATCGACCTGACCCGCTACCCCCTGGAAGGGGCCGAGGTTGTCGACCGCTATACCTATCGCATCAAGGTCAAGGGCCGCTACCCGCAGCTGCGCTATTGGCTGGCAATGCCCTTTTTTGCGCCCGTGCCGCCCGAGGCCGATCGCTTCTATTCGCAGCCCGGTATGGCCGAGCGCAATATCACGCTGGACTGGTGGCCCGTGGGTACGGGCCCGTACATGCTCAGCGTGAACAATCCGAATCGCCAGATGGTCCTGGTCCGTAATCCGAACTACCGCAAGGACGACCTCTACCCCAGCGAAGGCGAGCCGGGCGACGCCGAAAAGGGGCTGCTCGCCGACGCCGGCAAGCCTATGCCGTTCATCGACAAGGCGGTCTACAGCCTGGAGAAGGAGAGCATTCCGCGCTGGAACAAGTTCCTGCAGGGATACTACGACATTTCGGGCATCACCTCGGACAGCTTCGATCAGGCGATCCAGTTCAGCGGCTCGGGCAATGTCGAATTGACCGACGCCATGCGCAAGAGGGACATCAAGCTGGTCACCTCCGTGCAGGCCTCGATCTACTACATGGGGTTCAATATGCTCGACCCGGTGGTCGGGGGCTACAGCAAGCGGGCCCGCAAGGTCCGCCAGGCCATCTCAATCGCCCTGAACTACGAAGACTACATCGCCATCTTTCTCAATGGTCGGGGGATCCCGGCGCAGGGGCCCATACCGCCGGGCATCTTCGGGCACCGAAAGGGGCGGGCGGGCATCGACCCCTACGTCTACGACTGGGTCCACGGCCAGCCCCAGCGCAAGTCGATCGCCTATGCCAAGCAGCTGTTGGCGCAGGCCGGCTATCCCAACGGGCGCGACGCCAAGACGGGCAAACCCTTGCTCATCCACCTGGATATCACCGCCAGCGGGCCCGAAGACAAGTCCATGCTGGACTGGTTTCGAAAGGAGTTCCGCCATCTGGGCCTGCAGCTGGTCATTCGCAACACTGACTACAACCGCTTCCAGGACAAGATGCGCAACGGCAACGCGCAGTTGTTCATGTGGGGCTGGAACGCCGACTACCCGGATCCGGAGAATTTTCTGTTTCTGCTTTACGGGCCCAATGGCAAGGTCAAGTACCACGGCGAGAATGCGGCCAACTACAATAATCCCGAATTCAACCGCCTGTTCGTCCAGATGAAGGACATGCAAGATGGACCCAAGCGCCAGGCCATCATCGACAAGATGGTCGCCATCGCCCAGCGTGACGCGCCCTGGGTGTGGGGGTTCTTCCCGCAGGACTTCGTGCTCTATCACGACTGGTACAAGAACGCGGTGCCCAACCTCATGGCCAACAACACCTTGAAGTACAAGCGTATCGATCCCAAGCTCCGTGCCCGGGACGTGCGTGCCTGGAACCGTCCGCTGGTCGAGCCCTTGCTGGCCTTGGCGGTGCTGCTGGCGATCAGTCTGGTGCCGGCGATTGTTACTTATCGACGCCGCGAGCACCGCCCCGCGCTGGAAGAGGGGAAGAACAGCCGATGATGGCCTATATCATCCGCCGCGTGCTCTACGCGATCCCGATACTGATCGGCGTCAATCTGCTCACGTTCACGCTGTTCTTCGTGGTCAACTCGCCGGACGACATG
>Ga0209918_1000703_pt1 | contig 20761 bp, 21 predicted proteins | sample SalPonD_shore_MG_FD_185712 | JGI IMG/M metagenome (GOLD analysis project Ga0209918, IMG submission 185712) | Salt pond soil microbial communities from South San Francisco under conditions of wetland restoration - Salt Pond MetaG... | ecosystem: Environmental > Aquatic > Marine > Intertidal zone...
CGGGTGGTTCGGGATCGAATCCACGCGCCTGGATCAGCAACTTGAACAACTCCCCCATGCCCTGTGGCAACATCATCCGCTTGGCGTGGCCAAGGGCCTGTATGCTGACGGCATCCCCTGCTGCAGCCAACTCCTGTACACGCTGCTGCACCGAAGGACTCTGTGCCAGCCAGCCGCCCTGACTCATCCAGCAACAGGATTGAAGCCCCGCACGCAGGCCAGCCTCTCGAACGGCGGTGAAATCGACGTGCGCCGTGATATCCCTTGTGCCCGGGCTGGACAGAACATCGTCACTGGCCCGGTGTCCAGCATGGGCAACCAGCGTACCCGTCATGCGCTGGGGGCGATAGTATTCGGAGCGGGCATAGCCGTAATCGATGCAAAACAGATACCCGTGCTGCGCAATCCGGGCGACCTCGTGTTGCCACGCATCAATGTTGGGATTCCATTCGCTGGTATAGCCATCGGGCCAGCGCTCCCTGATGGCCGGATTGATCTCGGGGATGTCGTTCAGAGGGGATTCGAGCGTTGCCCATCGAAAGGTATCTCCTTCGACGGTCACGCCCCGCTCCATCATCGCACCATCACTGTGAACGAAGCACCGGACCGGGAATGCATCAACCAGTTCGTTACAGAACATCAGACAGTTTTGCTGTGGTGCCAGTTGCTGCAGGGAATCTACCTGCAATACCTTAAGACCCGATCGACGATATGTCTCCGCCTGCCGTTGACGCATGGTGGCACTCGCCTCAACGGCCACAATACGGGAAGGGGCCGGAATGCCGTTGTGCTTCATAGCACCGGCCACTGCGACAAGCAGCGCCCCTGTACCACCTCCCTGCTCGATCAGGCTCCACCGTTCCGGTCGACCCATGCGTTCCCATCCCCAACCGATCAGGTCGCACAGGGCAAGCGCCAGCCATGGGCCGAGTTCCGCACCGGTGACAAAATCCCCCTCTTCGCCGAAGACTTGGGCCGATTCGTAATAACCGAGGCCCGGTTCATACAGGGCAGACTGCATAAATTGATCAAATGGAAGCCATCCACCAGCATCAGCAATCCGCTTCTGCAGGATGTGGGTCAGTTCATCGCTCATGGTTGACGCATTTCCTCCTCCCGATTACCGTATGCTGCATCAACTTCACCACATAAAGGAATAGCAAATGGCATCTGACTATATCGTGAATGTCAGCGATGAGAGCTTCGACAATGATGTGTTGAAGGCCTCCAACGCGACAGTGGTAGATTTCTGGGCTCCGTGGTGCGGACCGTGCAAGCAGATTGCGCCAATTCTGGAAGAAGTGGCCAACGAGCTGGAAGGCAAAATCACGGTAGCTAAGATCAACATCGATGATAATCCCAATACACCGGGAAAATACGGTGTGCGTGGAATCCCCACTCTGATGTTGTTTCGTGACGGCAATGTTCAGGGCACCAAGGTCGGTGCACTCAGCAAGTCAAAGCTGATCGAGTTTATCGAGGAACACCTCAGCTAAAGTTAACATCGGGCCCCTCATGGGGCCTTGGCAAGAAGTCGATTTTCTTTTTCTATCGCAGTTTCGTTCAGGCGCCCCACCGAGGCCGCCAGCTGCAGTCTTGAAATCAGGAACTGCGCTTTGGACCGTGCTAGGTTGCGCCGGGCGCTGACAACGCGCTCTTCCGCATCCAGTCGCTCCACGATCGTTCGCAGCCCCACCTTGTAACCCTCCTGGGCAGCCTGTCTCGCCTTTTTGGCGGACTTCAGCGCCTGCTCCAAAGCTCGGACACGCGATGCTGCTGCACGTACGCGCAGAAAGGTATCCGCGGCCATCAATCCCGCTTTACGCTTGGCATCGCTGAGCTCGTATTCAGCCTCAACCTCCAGCTTTCGAGTTTTACGCAACTGGGCGCGTGTAGCGCCACCGGCATAGAGCGGTACCTCGAGCTGTACGCCGAGCTCCTCTGTTTTGGCAATGAATCCCGTATTGAACTGGCTGTCGGTCACCTTGTCGCGATTCAGGCCGGCGACCAGATCGACATTGGGCAGAGCAGTCCCCAAGGCCTTGGTGTTCTCCTGACGTGCGTACTCCAGCTTTTTGTGTGCTAGCAGAACGGAGAGCGCTTGCTGCATGGCCATTCCCTTCCAGTGCTTGCGGGCATCGGCAGGAGGAATATCAAGTGCGATACGGCTTGAAAAAGGCGACAGATGGTCGATACCCGATTCGCCGATCAGAGAGGCCAGCTGTGCCCGTGCCGTATCAAGTTCGTTCTCAGCCTGAATCCGGTCGGCCTTGACCAGATCAAGCCTGCTTTTGGCCTCCAGAGCATCATTGACCGTGGCAGTCCCGACGGAATAAGCCGTATGGGCCTGCTCATACAGGCGGCTGACCGACTCCTGCTGTGCTTGTGCCGCAAACAGATCCTCCTGGGCAATCAGCACACTGGTATAGGACTGCGCGACCTGAAGCAGCAGTGCCTGTTGGGCCAGCGAAAGCTTTAGATCTCCAATCTGCGAAGAGAGCTTCCCCTGAACATAACCAGCCCAACGATCGAGCCGGAAAAGCGGCTGTACCAGCGTCACGCCAAAACGGAACTGGTTGTAGACGGCATCCGTACTGAGAAAGCTGGCCTGGGCCGGTTTGTCGTATTTGTATTTGGTTTCGTAGTGGGCGAAATCGGTATTCCATTTGACATAGGGAAGAAGGCCCGCACGTCCCAGATTCTTGTCCTCCATCGCGGCATCACGGGCAGCCATGGCAGCCGAAAAGGAGGGAGCGCGCTCCAGTGCCAGATGTGCGGCCCGGCTGAGATCCAGAATGGGAGCTGCCTGCGATGTACCGATCGCAGCAAGCCACAGAACCGTGATCAGCATCGGGATGCTATTTCTCATGCTCGACTCTCCCATACGACGTGACAAGAGGCTTGTCTACTACACCCAGGCAGTTGGCATCCATCACGAATGTTTCGTGTCCCGCACAAAGTGCGTCTAATCCGTGTCATCCTGCCGTGCGATCATGCCCAGAAGCAGCAAACGCAGCAACTTCTCACCACTACGCTCTGGGGATGAAAAATGCGTGCCAGGAAGATGTTGCAGAACACTCCAAGACTCAAACAGAAAGACATTAAGTCCGACAATGGCGGTCGCGGCATCAGCGGCTTCCATATCCGCACGCAATACCCCCTCTTTCTGCCCGATACGGATCAATTCCATCAGGCGAGAGAAATTGTCCCCGAAAACCTCGACCGCAAGTGCCTGTCCCCTCTCCTCATTGCCCTGGGTCATCTCCCTGAGCACCAGCCGGAAGATGTGCTCCTGTTCGAACAGATGCATCAGATGCGTGCTTGCGAAGGCCCGTAGTGGCTTTACGGATTTACAGGACTCTTCGCTGAGCGATTCCAGAACCTCACCGATATTAAAACAGGCCTGCTTGACGACAGCGAGATAGAGGGCCTGTTTGTTCGGAAAATGGTGAAAGACCGTTGCCTTGCAGACATTCGCTTTTTCGGCGATTCGCTGAACGGAAACCGCATCAAACCCCTGTGCGGAGAACAGATCCGCCGCCGCCTCGAGGATTCTCTTTCCTCCATCCGATGTCTCTGTATCCATGAAACCGCCCTTGCACTGACCGAATGGTCGGTAGATTAAGGGCTCTGTGGAATAGTGGCAAGGGATGCATCCCCGGACAGGTCAGATGGGATTGGCGGCTCTTTGCTGCTCCCGCTCCAGTTTCAGAACATAACGCTGGATCATGGCCTGCATGCTGCCCTTAAGGTCAATAAACCGACATCCATAGCGCGTTGTCTTCCCACCCTTTTTACTAGATATTTCATAGATATTGACCACTTCCATATCGACCTCAAGGGTGCCGGTGCCCGGCAGACCTATACGACACCCGCGGTAGATGCGTCCCGACTCTATTTTTGCCTGTGGTGGCACATCAACAATACCGACCCCGCCTACGCTGATATTGACGACAGTCGCCTTCAAAGTGGTCTCGCTCTCCACAGCATCCTTTTCAATATGTACGGGGATAAGACAACAGAGCGGATTAATCACGGGGGTATCGATTCGGTAGTGTTCACGCCGCTGGATGCGCAAAACGCTATCAGGGATCTCCATCTTGAAGGCGTTCAATTTGTCGTAACGGACCTTCTTCAGGCTTTCCGTCGAGAACTGGATCTTCACCCGGTTATACGTGGTTGTGAAGACGACCTTGTCGCTTTCCAGCATGTTTCTATTGAGGGCCTCGTTCACACCATAATCGAGGATGAGGATATTGCGATCTTCAAGCACACTTAGAATGGTGGTCAGCATCGACTCCCGACCCTGGTCGAAATGCGCCGTGACCAGCTCATGGTTCTTCCTAAGCCCTCGAAGGAGGGCCAGTATCTCCGTTCTGGAATGAACCAGAAACTCCTCATGGTTATCCGTTGTCAATGTGGCTCCCGAAAACGACTGATCTGATTACGGCGGCTGTAAATTACCAGAATAGCCGCTTAGTTTGAAACCCTGTCCCCGGTGCACATCTCGACGGCCATTGCGGCCACTTCCCGGGCGGGATTTATCTCCCCTAATCGTTGACGAAGTTCACGGAAGGCCCGATGCTGATTGGCCGCCTTCATACCACCGGAAAGCAACGCTACCGCATGGTCCGTGATATTGGCCACCGTCGCATCCGACTGGATCAGTTCAGGCATCACCGGCGTATCATCCATAATGATATTGGCCAGTCCGATACAGTTGAGCCGCACCAGTCTTCTGGCTAGGAATAGCGTGAATGGAGAGGTGCGATAGATCAGCACGGTTGGTATATCCCAAAGCGCCAATTCGAGTGTCGCCGTACCCGAGACCGCAATCGCCGCATCCGTATGAAGTGCATAGTCTTCTGCCATCCGGTCCAAGAGCACCGCACCGGCATCGGCAAGCGGCTGCAGCTGTTCCATTGAGACACCCGGTGCAACGGGCACCACGCAGCGGGCATCCGGCATGCGTTGACGGATCTGCTTCCAGGCCTCCAGCAGCAGGGGGAGATGCCGGTCCAGTTCGCCGGGACGACTCCCGGGAAGGATGGAGAGCAGCGGCACATCATCAGACAGCGCCAATGCCGACCTGAAGGTCGATCTTTCTCCCTCCTGATGATGGATCGCCGCTACGCTGGGATTCCCGACATAACGAGCCGTAATACCGCGCTCGGCGAACCATGCGGGTTCAAACGGGAGAATCGACGCCAAGCGGTCCTGTGATTTTTTCAGGCGGCGTATCCGCCAGCTTCCCCACGCCCAGAGTTTGGGGGCAATATAGTGGAGCACCGGGATGCCCATCCGGCGAAGGCGGATGCCGAGATTCATATGGAATCCGGGAAAATCGACCAAAATAGCCACATCGGGGCGCTTTGCTTCGAGTTCTGCCAGCACCCTCCGCCGAATACGATAAATACGGGGAAGCGCACGCAATACATCGCCGATTCCCATGACGTTGAGCTCATTCATCTCGACCAGAGTATCGCAGCCCGCTTCACGCATGCATGGTCCGGCGATGCCGTAAGTTTCGTCGATGTTGACCGTCATGCGGAGAGCGCGGATGACGGAAGCTGCGTGCATGTCGCCCGAGACCTCCCCCGCACTGACAAAAACCCGCATTCAGCCTCGCATCCCGAAGATGGATATGCCGTATTCCGCCGCCCGTTTTTTTACATACTGGCGTTCAAGCAACAGGGTTTTCCCAGCCTCAACGACCAGGAGATTGCAACCAGATGCGTGCATGGCATCGAGTGTATCCGGCCCAATGGCGGGCACATCAAAACGGAGATCCTGATTCGGTTTGGCAACCTTGACTACAACTGACTTGCCACTGCCCAGTACTCCGCCCCGTTTAATCGCCTCGTCAGTGCCCTCGATAGCCTCCACGGCCAGCACCGCCCCCTCCTGTACAACCACCGTCTGACCGATATCGAGTGCAGCGATCCCCCGGGCCTGGGAGAATCCGAAATCCATATCGGCGCCAGAGGCTTTTGCCGGTCGAGGTCCGAACAGGTGGCCCTCTTCCGCAAGCATCTCACCAGCGTACCGTGTCTGTGGAAGCACCTCGATACCGTTCTTCTCCAGCTCGTCCGCGATCGCTTTCAGGATGGTGTCGTCACGACGATCGGAGAGACGAGCGAGCGTTTTAATGGCGGTAAGGTCAGGACGAAAATTACGGAAAAGGTGCAGCTTCCTCACCTTGCCGGCGAAGATCATCTGCTTGATACCTTCCGACTTGAAGGCACGGATCATCCCGCCGAGCTGCCCTACATGCAACCAAGAGGTAGAAGTCGAGTAGCGTTCGATCTCACTAGAAGTCTCTTCACGGGCTGCAACGGTATGGATCTCGATACCCTGCGCGCTCAGTTGCGAGGCAAGCTCTAGCGGAAACGTGCCATAGCCTGCCATCAATCCCAGTCTTGAAGGAGGCACTTCCCCGTCTTTATCGCTCATCGCGTCGATGTGTGATGATCCCTCGTTTGGCCGATCGGACGAACTCGATCAACTCGTTGGCATAGGGGTCGTTGTCAACCAGTGGCTCTGCGGCCTCGATCCGTTCAGCCACAGCCTGCCTGCTCTGCAGCAGGGTACGATAGATCTCTTTCAGGCGCCGAATCGTTTCGGACGTACAGCCACGGCGCTTGAGCCCGACAAGGTTGAGTCCGACCAGACCGGGCTTGTAACCGCCGGCGGTCAGACAGAATGGAGGCACATCCATCGTAATACCACTCATGCCGCCGATCATCGCGAAACGGCCAATACGGACGAACTGGTGAATAGCGGAGAGGCCGCCGATAATCGCACCATTCTCGATTTCGACATGTCCGGCTAGTGTGGCACAGTTGGCAAGTACCACTTCGTTCCCGACCAGACAGTCATGTGCGATATGCGCATAGGCCATCAACAGATTGTGATGCCCCAGACGGGTCACCATTCCACCGCCCTCGGTACCGGTATTGATCGTCACATTCTCGCGAATGGTATTGTTGTCACCGATGACAACCTCGGAGGGTTCGCCATGATACTTCAGATCCTGAGGCTCGTGACCAATACTGGCGAACGGAAAGATGCGGTTATTCTTGCCGATGGTGGTACGCCCTGATATCACCACGTGGGAGATCAGCTCCGTGCCGGCGTTGATGCGAACATCGTCACCGACGACGCAATATGGGCCGATCCTGACATCCTCATGAACCTCGGCCTCCGGAGAGATGATCGCGGTGGGATGGATCAAGGATTAGGCCTCATCCCGCGGCATCAGGGTGGCCATCAGGTCCCCTTCACAAACCAGGGCACTATCCACATGCGCTTCTCCATGGAATTTCCACATCAATCCCCTGCGGCGCAAACAGGTCAAATCAAATACGATCTGGTCACCGGGACGTACCGGTTTTCTGAACCGGACACCGTCGATACCGGTGAAATAGACTAGGTAATCCTTATCCTTCGGCACTGCCTGAAATGCCAACAGGCCACCAACCTGGGCCATCGCTTCCACCATCAGCACACCGGGCATGACCGGATAGGTCGGGAAATGACCGGCAAACTGTGGTTCATTGACAGTGACGTTCTTGATCGCCCGGATCGATTTTTCCGGCTCCATCTCCAACACCCGGTCTACCAGGAGAAACGGATAACGGTGTGGAAGACGCTCCATGATCTCATCGATGCTTAAACCGGCCATACGCTTCCCTTTCCTTCAGCTCTTCTCTTTGGTCCCACGCTCAACTCTTTTCCACAGCTCGGGCAATCGGGCGATCAGTGCGGATACTTTGAGCCATATGCGGTGGGGCATCACCGGAATGCCGGCATAGGTGCCACCGGCTTCCAGATTGCCCAACACACCGCTTTTGGCAGCGATACGGCAGCCGTCGCCGATATGGACATGCCCGGCGACACCCACCTGCCCACCAAACTGGCATCCCTGACCAACCACTGTCGAACCTGAAATACCGGACTGACTGGCCATAATGCTTAGATCCCCGATACGGACGTTATGTCCGATCTGAATCAGATTATCCAGTTTCACGCCATTACCAATCACCGTATCGTCGATAGCGCCACGATCGATGCAGGTGTTGGCACCGATCTCCACGTTATCCCCCAGCACCACGCGACCGATCTGCGGGATTGGCAGGTGCTCACGGCCGGTCCAAGCATAACCGAACCCGTCGGACCCAACGACGGCGCCTGGTTGCAATACGACATGCCTTCCAAGAACACAGGAGGCGGTCACGACGGAATGGGCATGGAGCGTGCAACGCTCGCCAATCATCGTGCCCTGCTCGATCACACACCCAGGCCCGATCCGACTCCCCGATTCGATCCGTACATTCGGACCAATGACGGCAAGTGCCGCCACATCTACATCGGAGGCCAATCTGGCGGAAGGATCGATGACAGCCGAGGCGTGCCGCTTGCCGCTTGCCACCGGTTCGGGATGGAAATGGCGCTGCACCAGCGCAAAGGCCAGATAGGGATCGCTGACACGGATCACCGGACGCCTGATGCCGGGAAAGGCATCCTCGGCAAGCAGTATCACGCCAGCCCGCGAATCCTCCACCAGATGGCGGTAACTAGTATTGGCCAGAAAGGACGCCTGACTGCTGTCGGCAGCAGCCAGGGTCTGAATACCACTTATTTCAGATTCCGGGTCACCATGTTCGAGCCGTCCCGAAACCAGTACGGCGAGATCACCAAGCCGCATCAAGGTTATTTGCTGTCACCCTTGTCGAGTGCCTGGGTCACCTTAGAGGTGATGTCATGGCCATCGGCACCGTAAATAATCGATGAGGTCGGCAGAATCATGTCGTAGTGATGGGATTTTCCGTAAGCGCGAACCGAATCATAGAACTTCCGCAGTACGCCTTGATCGAGACGGTTCTTCTCCATCATCAGCGATTCCCGAGCATCCTGCTGTTTGCGCTGGAACTGCTTCTTCAGATCGTTCAGATCCTGCTTCTTTCGCGAGGCCATGTCCGGCGACATCGCCATCGACTGGTTAAACAGGTCCTTTTCAGCTTTGGTGATCTTGTCCCGTAGACCACTCAACTCCTTCTGCTTCTGGTTCTTCATCCCCTCCAGGCGCTTCAAGCCATCGCGGTAGGCCTTGGTATTCTCAATGGCGCTTTTTACATCGACGTAGCCGATCTTCATATCGGCTGCCAGTGCCTGTCCACTGAACAACAGCACGGTTGCCAATATCACCATCATCATCCGATATCGCATGAATACTCCTTTATCATCATCCTCAATAGTGTCAGAAGCTGGACCCGAGTGCGAACTGGAACGTCCTTTTCTGGTCTCCAGGCTGGGTGCGAATCGGCTTCGCCCACACCAGGCTAAGAGGCCCCATCGGTGACAGCCATTGAATACCGAGTCCGGTCGCAGCACGTACGGTACCGAACGTCATTTTCTCGTTCAAACCACCCACGTTACCGGCATCGATAAACGCCACACCCCGGAATCCCGTAGTATGCACATACGGAATCGGAAAGAACAGATTCAGGGAGCCGCTGGCCATCTTGTTACCGCCGATGACCTGCCCCGTGGCTGGATCTCTGACGGTCACACCGTAATAGTTGAAGCCGCGCAGGCTGCCGATTCCGCCGAGAGAGAAGCGTCTGTAGATCGGCACCTGCTTACCGCCGAAGCCATGGATGTAACTAGCCTGAATCTTGGGACTAAGAATAAAATCTTCGTTCAGGCTGAAAAAGGCCGATGCGTTTCCACTGAAGGTATAGAAATGGTTGAGGCCACCAAGCCCTGCAACACCGACGGATCCGCTCATATGATAGCCCTTGGTAGGTCGCATCACGCTGTCGCGCGTATCCCAAGTCAGACTATTCGTCACTTCACTCGTGGTCTGTTTGCCAGACTGCGATTTCAGATAGAGCGAGGCATTAGCTGGCAGGCCGAACAGGTTCGATCTCTTGAAATTATAACCTATACCATAGGTCAGATGCTCGGTCAGCGGAATACCGAAATTGGTTCCAAGGCCGTAGTTATTGTACTTGTAGCTGGTAAAGGTATTCAAGCGCGTCTGCTGCTTGAATATATTGATACTCGCACTCATGTTCTTATCGAGGAAATAGGGATCGGTCAAGCTAGCATTGAAGTTCTGCGTTCTGACACCGATCTCGCCATTGATACTGCCCTGCAATCCCTTGCCGAACAGGTTCCCCTCACTGAGGCTGCTGCGAATAAAGGCCTTCTGAAGCTGCGAGAAGCCTGCGCCGATACTGAACTGCCCGGTCTTCTTTGGCGTTACCCCTACCTTCATTTTGACCTTGTCCGGTGCACTCCCCTTTGGCATGGAGATGCGTACGTCCTTGAACAGTTGGAGCTTGTTGAGCTTCTCTTTACTCAGCGCCAATCGGCTGCTGGAGAAGCGACCGCCCTCGTCCTGGCGCATCGCCCGACGCACCACTGAATCATTGGTCTTGTCGTTACCAGTGACCTCGATGCGCTCGACATAGACCTGACGTCCCTTCTCGATATCCAGTGTGATATCAACCGTATGGTTATCGAGATGCCGATGAAACATGGGCGTGACATTAGCGAAGGCATAGCCCTCGTCACCGACCCTGGTGGTCAGGTCCTCGACCGTCTTCTGCAGTTCCTCCAGCGAATAGAGATCGCCGCTGTGCAGCGTCACCAGCTTCTCAAGGGTTTCCCGGTCCGGAACCATGTCTCCCTGGATGTCGACCGAACTGACCCTGTATTTGGGTCCTTCATGGATAGAGAAGGTAAGATAGAACCAGAGCTTGTCAGAGGAGAGCGCCACGATAGACGAGTCGATCTTGGCATCCAGATAGCCTGCATTCATGTAGGTCTGCTGAATCAGCTGTGCATCCGCTTTCAGGCGACTGCGATCGAACACATCTCGGTCCGTGAACCAGGAGATGAGATCGGACTGCCTGGAAGCAATCTTCCCGCGAAGGTCCGCATCGCTGAAACCCTTGTTGCCGATAAAGCGGATACGCTTGATATGGGTGATCTCACCTTCATGCACCTTGAGGGTCAGATCGATGCGGCCATCCTTACGCGGTTTTTTAACCACGTCGATATACATCTGGTAGTAACCTTTTTTCAGATAGCCCTTGCGGATGGTGTCGATATCCTTGTCCAGCACCGTCGGATTGAGCACCTGCCCCGCCTTCAGCCTCAGCTTGAACTTCAGATCCTTCTTAGTCACCGCATTATTGCCCTCGATATTGACCGAAGCGATCAGCGGATGCTCCTTCACCACGAAGGTCAGATGCTCTCCATCCGGTTTGTGTTCACCGACGACATGAATATCGGAGAAATAGCCGGTCTTGAACAGTCGCTTCACATCACGGCTGATTTTCGCCCGATCCAGCACATCACCGACGCGGGTATGGATATTCTCCAGTACCACGCCACTTTCAATATAGTGATTACCCTGCACGGCGATCGATGCGATCCGCTTCTGGGCCGTGGTCCCGCTCTCCTGCCCCCAGACATGAGGCGCAAGAGTGCACAATCCGGCAACAAGACATACTATGCCGATCAACAATCGCTTTCTGCCATGCATCAACTGGACCCCTAACCCTTGATCAGACGAACAATATCGTTATAAAAGGCAAAGATCATCAACGCGGCGATCAGCGACATGCCAACAATCTGGGTACGCTCCATCACCTTGACCGGCAGCGGTGCACCCCGGACTTTCTCGATCGCCAGATAGAGCAGATGCCCGCCGTCCAGCACGGGAACCGGCATGAGGTTGAGCACCCCCAGATTGACAGATATCAGCGCCAGAAACGCCACGAACGCCGCGATGCCGAGCTCCGCCGTTTTACCGGCAATCTGTGCGATGGCGATCGGACCGCCCAGATTCTTCGGTGAGATCGAAGCGACCACCATCTTGCCCAGCACCTGAAGCGTCAGCGAGGTCGTCTCCCAGGTACGTTCGAATCCATAGGAAACGCCCTCCAACAGGCCCATGTGGTAGGTCACCGGCGCCGTCATAGTCCGGGTCGCCATACGCGCACCGATATGGCCTTTCCCCTTCTCATTCTTGGCTGGTGTAATGTGGATATTGAGAAGCGCATCATTCCGTTCGACCGTTAAATCCATGGATTGCTCGGGGTGCTGGCGCACCATCTCGATAAAGCCATCAATACTGTGCACCGGGCGCCCGTTAATCTTGCGAATCAGATCACCGGCCTGCAATCCGCTGCGCGAGGCGGGACTGTCCGCTGTCACACCGTCAATGATGATATCCATGCCCGGGCCGATCCCAAGTGCCTTGGCAGCCACATTGACCAGCAGAGGGTCCCTTTTCGTTTCGGGAAGGTGCAGTCGAATCGAGAGCGTTTGGCTCTGACGTCGCACCCCAAGCCTGATCTCCTTACCGGTATCGTCTTTCAGATGCGACTCGACATCCTGCCAGGAGTGCACACGGCTCCCGTCCACCGTCAGCAGTTTGTCGCCGCGCATGAGTCCAGCTTCTGCTGCGGGCGACCCGGAGGAGATGAAGCCGATAACCGGTGGCAGCACCGTCTGCCCCACCCATCCGACGACCATATAGGCAAAGATGGCAAAGATGAAATTGAATCCTGGACCAGCCACGGCCACCGACGCTCGCTTCCAGACAGGCTGGGCATCGAAGGCGCGGTGCCGCTCGGCTTCGGGAATCTCTTCCTCCTCCGGGGTTTCACCGAGCATCTTCACGTAGCCACCCAGGGGGATGGCTGCGATCACATATTTTACCTCACGATCCCTGCTGTGCCAGGAGAGCAATGCCGGACCAAATCCGATGGAGAACTTCTCGACCTTGATGCCCAATTTACGCGCCACGATGAAATGGCCGAATTCATGTACCGCTATCAGCAGCGAAATGGCAACGACAAAGGCAACCAATGTATGCAGGGTCTCGATCAAAACATCCTCCAGAAAACAAGGCACACCGGGCAGTGACCTTCCCGGCCTGTGGCCGTCTCTTCGACTCTCAAGCGGAGCTGACCGTCAGGGGTTCCAGGTATTTCCGTGAATCGATGAGCGTCGCAGCGAACTGTCGCGCCTCATGATCACAGGACCATACCTGATCCAGACTATCAACGGAAACATCCTCGATACCGGACACCGCATGCTCGACAACCTTGAGAATCGCGGTAAACGGAATATGACCCTGCCGGAATGCCTGATTTGCCACTTCATTGGCCGCGTTAAACGCGACCGCGACGGAATCATGACAGCGCATAACCGTTTGCGCCAGTCGGACGGCCGGAAAGACCGTATCATCAATCGCCTTGAAGTCGAGCCGCCCGTGCCGGGCCAAATCCAGCGCTGTAATGCCCGAATTCAGCCTTGGATCGGTCTGCAGCGCATAGGCAACGGGCGCGCGCATGTCCGGCTCTGCCAGCTGGGCCAGCATAGAACCGTCCCGGTATTCCACCAGCGCATGCACGATGCTTTGAGGATGGATAACAGCCTCGAGCTTTTCCGGTGGCATATCGAACAACCAGCGCGCCTCAATCAGCTCCAGTGCCTTATTCATCATGGTGGCCGAGTCGATACTGATCTTGGCACCCATATCCCAGTTGGGGTGCGCTACCGCCTCTTCCGGCGTAACAGCTTCCAGTGTGGCCGGATCGCGATCCCGGAACGGTCCGCCCGAAGCGGTCAGAATAATGCGGGATACCGAACCCCGATCATGCCCTATCAGGCATTGGTGCACCGCAGCATGTTCCGAGTCGACCGGCACTACATCGGCCCCGGCCTCCGAAGCCGCACGCATGAACAGGCGGCCAGCGGTCACCAAACACTCCTTATTGGCCAAACCGACCCGTTTGCCCGCCTTCACGGCAGCCAGTGCGGCAGGAAGACCGACGGAACCAACCATGGCAGCCATGACCATATCCACATCATCCGCCTCGGCCATAGCAATGGCCGCATCCATGCCCGCCTCGAGCCGCACACCCTCCGGGAGGGTACCCTTGATCTCCCGGGCAGCCTCTTCATCCGTCATCACCACCCATTGGGGGTGCAGGGTCTCGGCCAGCTCCCGCATGCGTGCGACATTCCTGTGCCCAACCAGCGCGTAGGCGGTAAAAAGATCGCGGTGGCGCAACATGATATCGGCCGTGCTGGCTCCGATGGAGCCGGTTGCCCCCAGTACCGTGATAGACTTCATAGGGTGATCCAGATCAGGCCAGCTGCCGGAATAGCGGGGATCAGGGCATCGATGCGGTCAAGCAGACCACCGTGGCCGGGCAGAAGACGGCCACTGTCCTTGACCCCGACGGAGCGCTTCAGGGCCGATTCGGCCAAGTCCCCCATGACACCGGCACATACCAGCACGATACCAAGCAGCACTGCTATACCAGTGGGAAGATGAAGCAACTCGATCCAGGCTACGGCCGCCACACCGACACCCAGAAGCAGGGCTGCCAGCAACCCTTCCAGCGTTTTTCCCGGGCTGATGGCCGGACAGAGCTTTCGCCGGCCGAACCTCTTGCCTGCGAAATAGGCCGCGATATCAGAGGCCCATACGCCCAGACATGCACCAATGATGAAGAGGTTGCCATCCGCATGTCGATGGATCTGCATCAGCGACCAGACAAACAGAAGCAGCCAGAGCATCATCCATTGGCCGAATACGATCTGCCGCATCTGTGTATCGAACAACGTTTTGTCGCGTCCACCATAGACAATCAGCAGAAACAGCCACAACAGGCTCAACAACAACAGCACGGGAACGGGCCGAACATCTGCGACCAACAGGGCCACAGCCAGAGTAGCTGATAGCCCGAACCAGCGCCTTCCGCGTATATCGAGCATGGTAATCAGTTCCGCGATACCGAGTACGGCCACGGCGCCCAGAATCCAGTCGAACCACGGCGAGGGTGCGAAGACGATCCACCATATCGCCAACGGCAGCAATACGGCCGCCGTAATCACTCTCAAAACAAGTTCACTCATCGCTAACCTGCTCGCTGGTACGACCGAAACGACGCTCTCGAACGGCGAAATCTTCTAGTGCCGAGGAGAAATCCTCACGACCAAATTCAGGCCAGTAGCGATCGCTGAAGTAGAGCTCGGCGTAGGCGGTATCCCAGAGATAGAAATTGGAGATGCGCCGCTCTCCACCGGTGCGGATCAACAGGTCGACCGGGGCAATATCACGACACCAGAGATGATGGCGAAACCCATTGCAGTCAAGCGCCTGCAGGGCAGACTCCGGATCCTCCTGTGCGCAGGCCCAGCGTGCCACCTCCCTGACACCGGCAAGAATCTCCTGTCGACCGCCGTAATTGAGGCAGAGAATCAGATCGATACGCTGGTTGTCCCGGGTCGCCTCGCAGGCATTCTGTACCGCCTGCTGCGCCTTGGCCGGCAGCGCCGAGATATCTCCCAGTATGCGCACCCGGACCCCCTTCTTGTTCATTTCGGGCACCTGCCTCGGCAACAGGGTGGCAAGCAGTGACATCAACCCCTGCACCTCGGCTTTTGGACGGGACCAGTTCTCCGCAGAAAAGGCGAACAGGGAGATTTGACGAACGCCGGCATCCGCAGCCCACTCGACCACCTTCCTGGCGCTCTGGGCGCCTCGGCGGTGCCCTTCCAGGCGTGGCAATCCCTGTTTTCTTGCCCAGCGACCATTGCCGTCCATAATAATGGCGACATGGTGCGGCACACCATGGCGAAGCGTCATGCGATTCAGATCGTCATGATCTCTTTTTCTTTATGTTCCACGACCTGATCGATATTGGAGATACAGCGATCGGTCAGCTCCTGAATCTGGTCCTGAAGACGCTTGCTCTCGTCCTCCGAGATGTCCTTCTCCTTGAGCTGCTTCTTCACATCATCGTTGGCATCGCGGCGAATGTTCCGGACCGCAATCTTGGCCTGTTCGCCGTATTGCCGGGCCTGCTTCACCAGTTCGTGGCGACGGTCCTCGGTCAGTTCGGGCAATGTCAGCCGGATGACCTCGCCGTCACTTGACGGCGTCAGACCGAGATCGGACTGCTGAATCGCTTTCTCGATCTCCTTGAGCATAGTCTTCTCCCAAGGCGAGATCACGATCATACGAGGTTCCGGGATAGAGACCCCGGCCACTTGGTTGATGGGCATATCCGCCCCGTAGTAGGAGACTGTCACATGATCCAGCAGCGTGGCGTTGGCTCGTCCTGTCCGGATCGTTCCGAGCTCCTCTTGCAGTACATGGATACTCTTTTCCATGCGCGTCTTGGTGTCATTCAGCATCGCAAATCTCCTCCTGAACCAGTGTGCCCACACTTTCGCCGGATACCACCTGCATCAGATTCCCCTTGCGGGTGATGCTGAATACGATGATCGGCATATTGTTGTCACGGCAGAGTGACAGGGCAGTGGCGTCCATGACTCCCAGCTGGCGGTTCAACGCTTCCGTAAAGGAGAGCGTGTCATAGCGCATGGCCTCAGCATCGTGTGCCGGATCGGCTGTATAGACACCGTCGACCTTGGTGCCTTTCAATACCACATCGGCCTGAATCTCCATGGCCCTAAGGCTGGCTGCCGTATCGGTGGTGAAATAGGGATTGCCGGTACCGGCGGCAAAGATGACGATGCGGTTCTTCTCTAGATGACGTACGGCGCGGCGGCGGATATAGGGCTCGGCCACCTCCTTGATGTGCAGCGCGGAGAGGATGCGTGCCACCTCACCCTGACGTTCAATGGCGTCCTGCAGGGCGATGGAGTTCATGATCGTGGCCATCATCCCCATGTAATCTGCACTCGCCCGGTCCATGCCGGAGGCAGCCCCGTTGAGCCCGCGGAAGATGTTGCCCCCACCAATCACAACCGCCAGTTGCACACCGCTCCGCCGCACCTCGGCCAGCTCGGCGGCGAGCCGGTGCAGCATAACATTGTCGATACCGTAACCGGCATCGCCCATCATCACCTCGCCCGATAGCTTCAACAGCACCCGCCGGTATGGCAGGCGGCATGTCGATGCGTCGGGCGCGGCGGAATCAGCCATTGACTTGTGCTGCCACCTCAGCGGCGAAATCACTCTCCGCCTTTTCGATACCCTCACCAAGCTGGAAACGGTGCATGGCGACCACGTCGGCGTCCGGCTGAATGGCCTTCAATGCCTTGCCGACGGTGTTGTCGGTATCCATGACATAGGCCTGCTCGAGCAGACAGATCTCCGAGTAGAACTTGTTCAGCTGCCCGTCGACGATCTTCTCGATGATGTTGGCCGGCTTGCCCGAGGCGGCCGCGCGTTCGGAAAGCACCTTGCGCTCGCGTTCGACCGCATCGGTGGAGACATCTTCTCGATGAATATACTGGGGATTCGACGCGGCCACATGCATGGCGATGCCGCGCGCCGTGTTGGCGAGCTCATCGTCCGCACTTCCCTTGACGCCGAGCAGCACGCCGATCTTGCCATCACCGTGCACATAGGCCGCGGTCACGCCGCCATCGACCTGGATACGCTGGAAGCGGCGGATGCTCATGTTCTCGCCGATCGTGGCGATCAGCTGGGTCAGCGTCTCCTCCACACTCTCACCGCCATCGTACGGCAGAGCCTTGAGCGCATCGATGTCGGCCGGATTCTCGGCCATAATAACCTCGGCCAGACGTTTCACAAAAGCCTGAAAGGTATCGTTCTTGCTCGAGAAATCAGTCTCTGCATTGACCTCGAGAATGACACCCTTGTCACCCTCTGCCATGGCCAGCACCACACCCTCGGCCGCGACACGACCCGATTTCTTGGCGGCGGCAGAGAGCCCCTTCTTGCGCAGAAAGTCGATAGCCTTGTCCATATCGCCGTCCACCTCGGCCAGCGCCTTTTTGCAATCCATCATGCCTGCGCCGGACAGCTCGCGCAGTTTCTTCACATCACTTGCACTAATTTGCGACATCTTAAAACAGATCCTCCATGAAGTTTATCGGTGACGGGTCGCCGTTCAGGCGGTTTTCTCGGCCGAATCGGCGTTCTCTGAATCGCCCTCTGCGGCGGGAGCACTCTCTGCTTCGGCAGCATCGCCTTCGCTCTCCTCGCCTGCACCGGCCTCGACAGCTTCTGCTTCGGCATTCTCCAGCTGCCATGCCTCGTTGCCTTCGATCATGGCATCGGCGATCTTGCTGCAGAACAGCCGGATGGCGCGGATCGCGTCGTCGTTACCGGGAATCACGTAGTCGACATCCAGCGGGTTACAGTTCGAGTCGACCACGGCCACAACGGGAATACCGAGCCTGTGTGCCTCGGCGATGGCCAGATCCTCTTTGCGGATATCGATAACGAAGAGGCAGTCCGGCAACTTCAGCATATCCTTGATACCGCCCAGGGAGCGCTCCAGCTTCTCAAGCTTGCGCTCCAGCTGCATGGCCTCCTTCTTGGTCAGAAGATCGAAGACCCCTTCCTCTTTCTGGCGCTGCAGATCCTTCATCTTGCGAACCGACTGCTGCACGGTGGCGAAGTTGGTCAGCGTGCCGCCGAGCCAGCGGTGATTCACGTAGAACTGGTTGGCACGGGTCGCCTCTTCGCGGATCGCATCACGAGCCTGGCGCTTGGTGCCAACGAAGAGCACATGGCCGCCGGCTGCAGCCAGCTCACGCATGAAATAGTAGGCCTCGTTGGCCATCTTCAGGGTCTTCTGAAGATCGATGATATGGATGCCGTTGCGCTCACCGAAAAGGTAGGGCGCCATTTTCGGATGCCAGCGACGGGATTGGTGGCCAAAATGAACGCCGGCCTCGAGCAGTTGCTTCATTGCGAATTGAGACATATCTGTATCCTCCAGTTGTTTTATCCTCCACCACCCTCAGCCTCTCGGCCACAACGGATAGGCGGTGTGCGAAGTGGCGCGCTTTCTACACAAACCGTCCGGAAATGGCAACCGCTTCAACGACACCGCTTCAACGACCTCACCATGAAGATGAAAAGGCTTAAGATGACAGACGTACAGGAAGAGGAGTCATGATAAAGAGCTGGAGAGCGCGGATCCGATGGCGGAGACCTTTAGCTGGACGTTTTACTTCCGCCAACCACTATCCCAGCGCCCAGCCGACCAACATCCGGCTGCCGCCCATGATCAGCGGCCCGATGATCGACTGCAACACCCCCGTTAACAGCAACACGACGATGATCATGAATCCGAACGGCTCCAGTCGCGAGAGCTGATAACCCATAGGCCCCGGCAACAGTCCCACGGCTACCCTGCCCCCGTCCAGCGGCGGCAACGGCAGCAGGTTGAAGACACACAGCACCATATTGATCAGAATGGAGGCTTGGGCCATCAGCGCCACCGGCTGTGCCAGCCATGCCATCCCCATCGGCAGTGTCGTCGCCAGCGATAGAATCACGGCAGAGACACAGGCCAGAATCAGGTTCGTCACCGGCCCCGCCGCTGCCACCCAGACCATGTCGCGCTTGGGATCACGCAACTTGCGGAAATCGATCGGTACCGGCTTGGCGTAACCGAAGAGGAAGTGCGAACCGACCACCACCAGAAGAATGGGAATCAGGATGGTGCCCACCGGGTCGATATGCTTGATGGGATTGAGTGTCAGCCTCCCCATCCAGCGGGCGGTATCGTCGCCCAGACGGTCCGCCACCCAGCCGTGCGCCACCTCGTGAAACACGACGGCGAAGATGACGGGCAGCGCCCAGATACTGATACTGTGGATGATACTGTTGATATCCATGCGCTATGTTGTGTGTCCTCTCATCGGTAACGGGCACGCTACTGCAACCGACCTTCGCTCGAAAGCCCTTCTCATGGATCCGATGCATCACTTCCGGTACGGACAATCAGGCGCCCTCGGATATTGCCGGCGATCAAATCATCGGCCGCGATGATCGCCTCATCGAGCCCGATCTCTTGCCCAATCCTGTCGAAATCGGTGCCCTCCAAGGTTTCCGCCAGCCGCCTCCATGCCTCGACTCGCTGCGCGCGTGGACACATGACGCTGTCGATGCCTGCCAGCGTGACACCACGAAGGATAAACGGCGCCACCGTGGCTGGAAAATCGATACCCTGTGCCAAACCGCATGCCGCCACAGCGCCGCCATACGAGGTGGCTGCGCAGGCATTGGCCAGTGCATGACTGCCGAGTGTATCGACCACGCCGCGCCAGCGCTCCCGGACCAAGGGCTTACCGGGTCCGGAAAGCGTGGCCGCATCGATCACCTCCGATGCACCGAGCTCCCGGAGGTAGGCATCTTCTTCCTTGATATGGCGAGTTGATGCGATGACACGGTAGCCGAGCTTTGAAAGAAGCCGCACGGCAAAACTACCCACGCCACCGCTAGATCCGGTCACCAGTACTTTTCCCCGATCCGGGGCTAGCTGATGCCGCTCGAGCGCCATGATGCAGAGCATAGCCGTCAATCCGGCGGTACCCGCCACCATGGCCTGACGCATGGTCAGCCCCTCCGGCAGCGAGGTGAGCCACTCGCTTTGCGGCCGTGCCTTCTCGGCCAGACCACCCCAGTAATCCTCGCCGACTCCCCAACCGGTGAGCAACACCCGGTCCCCAGGGCGGAATTGACCCGAATCGCTCTCCTCCACGGTTCCGGCAAGATCGATACCGGGAACCATCGGGAAACGGCGCACGACAGGCCCCTTTCCGGTGATCGCCAGTGCATCCTTGTAGTTCAGCGAACTGTAAGCCACCTGGACGAGCACATCGCCCACGGGCAACTGCACTTCGTCCAAGTCCCGCATTGAAGCCCGGTACCCTGCTTTGTCGTTTTCGATCAGAATGGCTCTCAAACTTACCTCCACAGCAACTTATAAACTGT
>Ga0209918_1000704_pt1 | contig 20751 bp, 28 predicted proteins | sample SalPonD_shore_MG_FD_185712 | JGI IMG/M metagenome (GOLD analysis project Ga0209918, IMG submission 185712) | Salt pond soil microbial communities from South San Francisco under conditions of wetland restoration - Salt Pond MetaG... | ecosystem: Environmental > Aquatic > Marine > Intertidal zone...
GTGTTTCTCGGTGTCGCCGTGTTCGGCCTGCTGTTCATCGGTTTTCGCAATCTGTTCGTCGTGCGGGCGATGGAGCGCATCGTCGAGCGGGACTGAAGCCGCTCGGTGAGGCGTTCATCCGGCTGACGCCGGTCCCGGACCGGTAGCCGCCGAGTCGAATTTCGCGCTCGATTGCATCTGGCTCAGTCGTTCTCGAGCTCGGCCTGCCAACCGTGGCCGCGCACGGCGTCGAGCAGCGTCAGCTCGCTGAAGTGGGCGGGATCGTAATCGACGCGCAGACGCTGGGATTTTCCCGCATCGAACACCGCGCGGTGGATACCGCGCTCCCACTCGAGTTTCATGATCAGCGCCTGGCGTGTGTTCTGGTCGGCGTCATCCTGCAGGTGCAGATAGGCAGTCCGTGTCGCATCGGTCATATCGACGTTCCTTCGGCGGGCGGTGAGATGGAAAGCCACCGGGGCTTGTGGTAAGTATAACGCGCGTGTCCACGCATTCGGCAGCCCATTGTGAGGAGCCCTGGAACATGCGCCGCGCGAGCCTGATTACCGCTGTCGACGTCGTTTCGTTCGTCGGCTTCGTCTTCCTGACCTCCACGGGCGTGCTCATGCGTTACGTGCTGCCGCCGGGCAGCGGACGTTGGTCCACGATCTGGGGCTTGAGCCGGCACGCTTGGGGTACGGTGCACTATTGGATCGCGCTGGGCTTTTTCGCGGTGCTCGCCGTGCACCTGCTGCTGCACTGGCGGTTTATCGCCAACCTGTTCGGCGCACGCCTGCAGCCCGGTGCCCGGCTGCGCTTGGCGCTGGGCATCGTCGGCCTGCTGGCAGTGCTTGCCCTGGCGGTCGCGCCGGTGCTGACGCCCGTCGACACCAACCCCGCGGCCGCCGGCGGCGGGCGCCACGGCGCCCGTTCGGTACACTGACCGCAGCCGCATTCGGGACGTGGCAATGAACAATAGGCATGGGCCGGAAGGACTTTTCCGGAGCGGTCGATGCTCGGGTTGCCGGCGTTTCGCGGACTACCCTGTGGATGACGCCGTGTAGGTTTCGCGATGTGCCGCTCGCCCCTGGACGGGGCACGGGTGCGCGAAGACCTGAAATTCTTGGAGGTTTCGGCGCTGTTTGCGCAAAACCAGCGCCGTACGCGGCTGGGAATCGGCCGGGGTCCCTTGCCGGGGACCCCGCCGGCGGTGCTCAGGCGATGATATTGGCGAAGGCGATCAGCAGGCACATGACGCCGATCAGCACCAGCACCGTCTTGCCGACATTCAGGGCCATGCTCTTGTCTTCGGGATGCATTCTCATAACCTCCTTTTTGTTGTGGCTTGCGGTAAACAACCATACAAATGACGTGGTCTCTGGCCCTTGATCCAGATCAAGCCGTATATTTGAGTCCTGTCGCCGATAGGTTCGCCTATATATTAGGAATAACTAATTTATTGGGCAGCGCCGGCGGCGGCGAACGAAACGGGGCGATGGCCGCGGAACCGGGGCCGGACGGGCCGGTCCTAAGCTGGGACGGCGCCAGTCGCTAACGATCCGGGCCCGTGCGGGCGGTGGTGCCACCGGGTCCGACTCACTGACATTGGCGTACCTGCCCGCCCGTTTGCTCCCTCCGTCTCGTCCCCGGCATGGGCGGGCGAGGCGGGCGAGCTCCCAACGGGCGAACAGCACGGCCGCGACCAGAAAGACGCAACGCATGGCAGGTTCATCCCGCAAGGTCATCTACGCCGCGCTATCGGCCAACGCCCTTATCGCCGTGACCAAATTCATCGCTGCCTTCGTCACGGGCAGCTCCGCAATGTTCTCCGAGGGGATCCATTCCGTCGTCGACACGGGCAACCAGTTCCTGCTGCTCTATGGGCTGAACCGATCCGTGCGACCCGCCGACGAGCGTTTTCCCTTCGGCTACGGCAAGGAGGTCTACTTCTGGAGCTTCGTGGTCGCCATCCTGATCTTCGCCGTCGGCGCGGGTATCTCCCTGTACGAGGGGGTGCTTCACATTCTCCACCCGGCGCCGATAGAGAACATCGTGGTCAACTACATCGTCCTCGGGCTGGCAATCCTGTTTGAGGGGGCCGGTTGGTTCATGGCGATGCGCGAGTTCTCCCGCGCCAAGGGGCAGTGGGGCTATATCGAGGCGGTGCGCCGCGCCAAGGACCCTTCGACCTTCGTGGTCCTGTTCGAGGATTCGGCGGCCATCCTCGGCCTGATCGTCGCCTTTGCCGCCATCCTGCTGGGGGAGTTGACCGGCATTCCGTACTTCGACGGCGCGGCCTCGATAGTCATCGGTCTCATCCTGGGAGGCACCGCCACGTGGTTGGCCTTCGAGACGAAGGGCCTGCTCATCGGCGAGAGTGCGAACCAGCGCGTCATCGACGGTATCCGGGCCGTGGCCGCCACCTTCCCGGAGGTCGAGCGCGTCAACGAGGTGTTGACCATGCACATGGGCCCCAACTACATCCTGGCCAACATCAGTGTCGAGTTTCAGGACTCGACCACCGTACCGGCCATGGAGGAGGCGGTAGCCCGTATCGACAAGGCCATCAAGCAGGCCTTCCCGCGCGTCAAGCGCGTCTTCATCGAAGCCGAATCGGCGGCACCGGCGGCGCCCTGACGAGCCGGCCGTCGTCGAGCAAGCGACAGAGGAGAGCTCATGAGTCAATTGCCCAAGTTGTTCCTGTTCCTAGGCAGCCTCAATGCCATGCTGGCGGTCCTGCTCGGTGCCTTCGGCGCCCATGCCCTGCGCGGGCGCGTCGCGCCGGACCTCATGGCGGTCTACCGTACCGCCGAGCAATATCACTTCTACCATGCCCTGGGTCTGCTGGGCGTGGGCCTGGTCGCGCTGCACCTGCCGGGCTCTGCGCTGGTCAAGTGGTCGGGCTGGCTGATGCTCGCGGGCATAGTGTTGTTCTCGGGCAGCCTCTATGCGCTGGCGCTCAGCGGCGTGCGCTGGTTGGGCGCCATCACGCCGATCGGCGGGACGGCCTTTATCGTCGCCTGGCTGGTGCTGTGCATTGCCGTGTGGCGCGCGGCTTGAGCGCCCTGGGTGATTTCACCCGTCTCGCCGGTCTCGCGGGGCGCGGTGACACTGGCCGGATCGGTCCGCATGTCGTATACCTGTAAATACTGGTAGGCATACCGAATCGCTCCCCCCGACGACCGGGCGCCGCCGACCGGCTGATGAGAGGAGACGGCTATGGGTGTAAGCAGACAGGGCGAGAACGAGGAGTTCCGCAAGCGCAGTGCGCGGTTGCACAACATCGGTGACGCCTGGTATTTCACCACCCGCGGCGGCGTCGAGCACGGGCCCTTCCGCAGCCGCGAGGCCGCCGAAGAGGCGCTGCGCAAATATGTCCAGGAGCAGGTCATGAGCAAGCCCGACGCCGATGCGGCGGATCGGTGAGGCTCACCCGGCTCTCGCCGGAGCGTTCGTTCTCCGGCACACCGTGCGAACGGTTCTGACACGGGACGCTCGTGCTGTCAGCCGATCCCTTCTATAGAGACGATTACGCCGGTGCCCGCGAAGGTTTTCTCGCCGCGGCGAGGCGCGCGGGCGCCCGGCTCGAACGCTTGCCCCTGGAGGCACGGGGGCCCGACGGCCAGGCGCTGGGTATCGACATCGCCTGGCTTGGGGCGGACTCGCCCCGGCGCCTGGTACTGCATTCCAGCGGGGTCCACGGCGTGGAAGGCTTTGCCGGCTCGGCCGTGCAGCGGGCCATCCTCGCGGCGCCGCCGGCCCTGGCTGCGGATCAGGCCCTGGTGTTCGCCCACGTGCTCAATCCCTACGGCATGGCCTGGCTGCGCCGCGCCAACGAGCACAACGTCGACCTCAACCGAAACTGCCTGACCGACGACGGCGGCTGGCGAGGCGCCCCGGCGGGCTATCGTACACTCGACCCCTTACTCAACCCGCCTTCGCCTCCCCGCCCCGACGGTTTCTACCTGCGGGCGGTGGCCGCGGTCCTGCGCTACGGCTTTGGCACCGTGCGCCAGGCGGTGGCGGGCGGCCAGTACGACTATCCGCGCGGACTGTTCTACGGGGGCGCGCAGCTGGAGGAGGGGCCGAGCCGTTATCGAGACTGGATCCGCGCCCATCTGGGCGGGGTCGAAGCGCTCGCCGCTATCGACGTGCATACCGGTTTGGGACCGTGGGGCCACGGCTCGCAGTTCGAGGAGTCGGCCGGCCGGCCCGGTGCCGAGAGTGCGGGGTACGCCGTACGCGGCGGGATGATCGCGGCCGTGCGCGCCTGGCTGCCCGGCGCGCGTGTGCGCGCGGTGACCCAGGAGTTCGGCACCTATTCGTCCTTGCGGGTGCTGCACGCACTGCGCGAGGAAAACCGCTGGCATTTCTATGGTCGGGCTGACCTCGCTCATCCGAGCAAGTCGCGCCTGCGCGCGGCGCTGTGTCCGGCGTCTCCCGCCTGGCGCCGGGCTGTGCTGACGCAGGGGATCGAGCTTGCCGCCCGGGCCTGCACCTGGCGGGTCGACGAGATACCGCCCGCCGCCGGGGAGAACCGACCCGCGGCGGGCGGCGGCGCCTAGCTGCGCATCAGCACCCAACGATTGCTCGCCGTGTGCGGCAGGGCGCGCAGGATCTTTCCGTTGGACAGGCGGATGAGCGCCGTTTCCTTGCGGTTTTCGGCCGTAACGACCGCTTCGCGGCCACGGTCGACGACGGCCAGGCCGCTGAGTTTGTCGGGCCCGCCGGGCTTCAGCTTGACGGGAACCTCTCCCAGATAGCGATCGCGGGCGGTCGAGAAGTCAAGAACGTGGCCGGAGAAGCCCGCCGCATAGAGACGGTCATGGCGTGGATCGGCCGCCAACTGCATGAAGCCCGCCTTCGCCGCGGCGATGTTGTGGTAGCTGAAGTCGGGATCCACCTCCGGGGTGTGAATGCGTTTGATATGCCCGCTTTGCGGGTTGAGCGCCGAAACGACCCCCGAGCGCATATCGGCCGAGAAGAGCTGGCCGTTGGCCCAGGCCAGATCGCCGCTGTGGGCGATGGGGTAGCGGTGGACGACTCGCCCGCTCGGCAGGGCGACCTCGGTGACGTGCTTGTCGGCGTTGCCGCCGACGAAGACGTGCTGGTCGTCGGTGGTGATCGCCAGCGCGTTGCCGCCGACCGGGACCTGGAACAGCGGCTGGTCGTCGGCGGTGAGATAGCCGACCAGACGATGGGCCGACAGCTCCAGGAGCAGATAGCCGTCGGGCGTGATCCGCGCCACGCGCGCATTCTTAAGGCTGTCGAATTGGCCCACCGGTTTCAGCGTGCGGGCGTCCAGGATCTTGGTGACGCCGGCCTCCGTCGGGACGTAGATGCGGTGATGGAAGGCGTCATAGCCGACATAGAAGCTGTTGCCGGCGCGCGTATCGGGCGCGCCGAATCTCGCCACGCGTGCGGCGGGCATGCCGATCTTCCAGGCGTCGAGCCGTCCGCTGCCCGGACCCTTGGGCGGCGCCGGGAAGGCCCCGACGACGGTGTGCTGCACGGTATCGAAAGGATCGTGTCGGGCTGCATGGGCCGAGGCGCAGGCGCTGCAGCTCATCAGCGCCGCACTGAGCAGCGCCGTGACTACGCTGCCCGACAGGGCCGGGCGCCGTGTTCCGGCGAACAGGCGTGAAAGAGTCTTCATGGTGCGACCTCCTTGTGGACGTAGCTGAGGTGTATGGGGCGACCGGCCGCTCGGCCGATCGGTTCCGCCCGAGAAGGGCACGAACCGTGCCAGCTTTCAGACCCTGCCTGGCTCCCATGACTTGCGCACTTGAGCGTGTTACATGCCTGCGATACGGCGCAAAAGCACCGCCGGTCCGGGGCTAATGCGCCGCGTGCCGTTGGCGGCGGCTTCGTTTACAGTGGCGGAACGGACACCCGGATCGCCGATGCGGTGACGGTATCGGCTGAGCTGACTGATCGGAGGAGTGATATGCGAAGCAACGTATTGCCGGCAGCGGTTGCGATGCTGGCCTGTGCCCTCGCGGGGCCGCTGACAGGGGCGCAGGCGGCGGAGGGCAACAGGGCAAACTCGGTCGATACGAACGGGGCGCAGGCCCCTTGGGGGAGCGCCAAGGCGCCGGATATTCACTACACACCTCATCACGTGCTCTACGACGTCACCTCCGGTGACGAGGCGGTGGTGAGCAACATCCTGGACCGCGCCAGTTATCTGAGCAAGCTCTACAATGCCGACCCCTTCGATTCGTCCATCGTCATCATGATCCACGGCGACGCGATCAAGTTCTTCGCCATCAAGAATTACCGGCACTACCGGCGCCTGATGCAGCGGGCGCACGCCCTGACCATCGGAACCACCATCGAATTTCGGATGTGCAAGGCCGCCGCGGCGCGCCAGGGCCTGCATCCGAAGGATATCCACGGTTTCGTGGCCATGGTGCCGATGGCCGATGCCGAGATTACGCGCCTGGAGCTCGAGGAAGGCTATGCCTATATGCATTGAGCGCGGCCGAACGCACGCGACCGGAGGAATGCAGTCATGAACCCGATACCCGCTATCACGCCCGAGTTGGCCGCCGAGCTCGAATTGCTCGCCGGCTACAATCTCGCCAACATCGGCGAGGGCCTCAAGGTCCACCACAACGCTCAGCCCGCCATACGCGAGGCCGCCGCACGCCTCCACGCCAAGGGGCTGCTCACCAAATCCGACGGCGGCTATCTGACCGACGGCGGCATCGAGGCGGCGCAGCACGTGCAGACGGCGCTGGCGATCCTCGTTGGAACCTGAGCGGCGCAGTCGTGAGCCGTCATCGTCGAGGGGCCGCCTGTGGCGCTGGGCTCACGGCCTGCTCGCCGTGGTGGGCTTCGTCCTCTCGCCGCTGAGCTGGTGGAACGACCTGTTCGTCAATGTGCCGCTGGCCTACCTCTTCTCGCTGCCGTTCGCGCTGATCGACGAGGCGCTGTATCTGCCCAGCTTCATTCTGGGCTATTGGCTGAGCAATATCCTCGGGCTGGTGCTGCTGCACAACGGAATAGGCGGTGTGCTGCGCGGCAGGCGGGTGGCGTTTCGCCTGCGCGCGCACCTGCTGTGGTCCCTGCTCTACACGGTCCTCATCGCCGTGGTGGTCTGGCTCGGCTGGCTGCCCTCGCCCGAGCGGTACCTGCCCACGCCCTGAGGCGGAGGCGGGCCCTTGCGGATGTTGCAGCGCGCCGGCTTTGCTATGCTGCCAAAGGCGGGACGCCAGCCGGCACGCACAGGTACCGGGAGCCCGGCGCAGCCACATGCCGCGCGATGGCCGGACGGCTGCACGGCGGCGGCCGTTCGCCCGGCGCGCCGGCGGGGGTGCAGAGCGAGGGCGCAACGGCCGGTTATCGGGCCGGCGTCGGCGTGGACAGCGGTCTCGGCTTCGCCGTCGAACGACTCACGCCGGCGGCGTTGACGGCCCGGGCTTTATCAGCTGACGGGGAACATTATCATGAACGAGTTTCAGGCCGCGCCCACGAGTGCGCCGTCGTCGGTCACGCCGTGGGGGCCCTGGGCGACACTCGGCCTCGGCCTGTTGGTTGCCGCCGCCTTCGTCGTGGTGCAGGTGGCCGTTGCGTTGATCTTTCTGATGGTCCGGTTCGGGCCGTCCCCCAGCGCCGACGCGACGGCGATGGCGGCCGCAGCCGAGACCAACGGCCTGCTCCTGGCGCTGTCCACCCTGGCCACGTGCGTGGTCTGTACGAGCCTGATCGTGGTCTTCGCGCGCATGCGCCACCCCGCACCGCTGCAAGAGTACCTGCGCCTGCGGGGTGTCGCGGGCACGACGCTGCTGCGCTGGATAGGTGCGATGGTCCTGGCCGCGGTCTGCTGGGACCTGTTGACCTGGCTGCTCGCACGCCCCGTTGTGCCGGATTTCATGCGCGCGACTTATACCACCGCGGGCAGCCCGGTCGTGTTCTGGCTCGCGCTGGTGGTGGCCGCCCCGCTGTTCGAGGAGTTGTTCTTTCGCGGTTTTCTGCTGACGGGGCTGCGCCGCTCGCGCCTGGGCGCCAGCGGCGCGGTGCTGGTCACCGCCTTGCTGTGGGCCGGCATTCACCTGCAATATGACGCTTACGAAATCGCCAGTATCTTCGTGTTCGGCATCATTCTCGGCGCGGCACGAGTGCGCACCGGTTCGACCGTGACGCCGCTGCTCATGCATGCCGTGCTCAATCTGTTATCGCTGATGGAGACCGCCGCGTATGTCAGCGCGCACCTCAACGCCGGCTAGCCTTCCCCAACGCCTGCCCGCGCCGGCGAAAGCGGGCCGATGATGCGTCTGCTGCGATGGCTGCGGGTTGCGCTGGTCGTCCTGTTCAGTGCGGGCTGGCTGGTAGCGTTGTTGCTCGCCGGTCATTTCATGGTGCAGTGGGTGGACACCGACCTTGCGCCCCGACTCTACGGCCTGGCACCGACGTCGCACGGATTTCCCTTCCTCGATGCCGCGCGGGTCGCATTCTGGCTGGGATGTTATTGGCTGGTGGCGGTGGTCGTGTTCTGGTCCGTGTTCCTGGCCACGGTGCACTTCGGCCCGAATCGACGCGGGGGCGAGACCGGTGACGCGTGAGGCCGAAGTCCGTGACTTCGTGCGCCGGACGCTGGGCTGCAGCTGCCCCGAGCATGTGTTCGATCGCATCGAGGATGCCGAGTGCACCGCGCGCCCGGGCATGCCGGGCTATCGGCGTCTGGTGATCGGCGATCGCCTCCTGATCTATCTGGTCACACCGGTCGAGGAGGAGGCTGCGGTCGGTGCGGCGCCGCCGGCCGGGATCGCGGCGCAGCTGCCCGTTGTGCTGGCCAGCGGGCGCGCCGAGCGCGATCGCCTGGGTCTGAATCGCTTTCGCGCCGTGGTACCGAGCACCGACCCGCCGCGGCTCGAGCCCGTCCTGCGAGAAGTGTTCGAGGCGTTTCGCGATCAGGTCGGCGACGACAAGCTGCACCTGCATGTCGTCGCACGCGGGGCGTGCCCGCCATCCCCGGGGGCCGGGGACGACCGCCGTGGTTGAGCTCAACCAACTGGTCAGCCTGTTCAACGCCATCGTGCGGATGCTCAAGGCCGCCGCCGAGCACCACGGGCGGCGCGATGCGGCCTATAAGCGAGCGCTGCTCGCCGTGTATGCCGCCAGCGGGGAGACCAAGTCCTACGTGACGGGCCTGAAACAGCGTAAGCACCCGGACCGCGAGCGCGAGGCCAAGCTGGTGCGCCTGTGGAACGAGGCGGCCGTCGAGCTGCGCGGGATCGACCGAGAGCTGGCCGATAAATGCCTGCTGCACGCCGATTTCCTGGCCGGCGCGACCCAGTGGTCCGATGCCGAAATCGACCGGGCCCGCGACTCGCTGCGCGAGCTGTTCGAGCAGGCGCGGCGGCTGCTTTGACCGGGCATCGATCCCGCCCCCCGGAGCGCAAGTGTTTGAAAATGAAGAAGGCCGGCCGCCCTGTACAGCGGCCGGGCGCAGCGCGGGCCGCTGCGGCCGCGGCCCGGGAATGCCCGCCGCGCCGCCTAAACGCGGGCTGGTTGCTGGTAAATCCGCCGGGTTTTGGCGTATGCTTGATGTAGCCTCTCGGGGCAGTTGAAAACCAACAACGAAACAATGATAGATAATAGAGTGACAAAGAGGGTGGAGCATCATGGCTGAACGTGAGACCGGTACGGTTAAGTGGTTCAACAATGGCAAGGGGTATGGTTTCATTCAGCGGGAGGCGGGCGAAGACGTATTCGTGCATTTTCGTGCCATCCGCGGTGAGGGATTCCGTTCCCTGCAGGACGGTCAGAAGGTCGAGTTCACGGTGACACAGGGACAGAAGGGACTGCAGGCCGAAGATGTAGTGGTCGTCGAATAGAGGCAGTCTTTGTACACCGCATAGCGCTATGCCCGCCGTTTAGGAATCCTATCCAAGCTACCAGACCCCCCCGCAGATAGAGCTGTTTGTCCCGCCCGTGCGCGGTCGCGCGCGGCGGTTCCGACTACCCGATGACGGGGGCGCGATGGACTGGAAGATTCTGTTGACGGTGTTCGGGACGGTCTTTGTCGCTGAATTGGGCGACAAGACTCAGTTAGCGACCATCTTGTTCGCCTCCAATCAGGAAGTGGACAAATGGACGGTATTTGCGGGCGCGGCCGGCGCGCTCGTGCTGACCTCGGCCATCGGAGTGGCCGTGGGAGGTACGCTGTCGCACTGGCTCAGCCCGCGAGCCCTGTCGTTGGTTGCGGGTATTGGCTTTATCGGCATCGGCGTCTGGACGCTGGTGCGCCCAGGCTGATGTGCCGAGGCGACGGGTGAGGTTGCGCCCCTATCATTGATTAAGTGTTTCCTAAATGTAGAACGCCCCGAACCGAGCATCCCCGATAATGCGCTCCCGGATTCGGGACCTCGAGTTTTCAAGCGAAGGTTGGAGTTTTCATGGCTGAAACCGTCGACGAATTGACCGTCAACTACGAGGAAGACGGTATTCAAGTCACCAAGGAGCTGGACAAGAAGGTCCTGACCAAGGGGGCCTGGGCAACCATTATCTACCGCTATCAGGACTGGGATCGCCAAAAGGGCGATTACGGTCCGGACAAGTACACCATCCGCCGCTACCAGAAGCGCTACGGCGAGTACAAGCAGAAATCCAAGTTCAACATTTCCAGCAAGGACCAGGCGGAAAAGATCATCGAGGCCCTGCAGGACTGGATCAAGGACTGAGCCTCGGGGTCGATGACGCCCGCCGCCGCCATGGTCGATTCGGACACCGATAACGCAGGGCCGGATCCGCAGGCCGAGACTCCCTGGTGGGAGAGGGTTCCGCTGGAAGCGATGAGCCGGGCGCAGTGGGAGTCCCTGTGTGACGGCTGCGGACGCTGCTGCGTCAACAAGCTCATCGACGAGGACACTGGCGAGTTGGTGTTCACCAACGTCAGCTGTCGCCTTCTGGATACCCAAACCGGTCGCTGTACCGATTACGCCCATCGCCTCGAGCGTGTCGTGGACTGTGTGGTGCTGCGCCCCGAGGACCTCGGCGGCGGGGAGTCCGGCTGGGACTGGCTGCCGTCGAGCTGCGCCTATCGGCGCCTTGCCGAGGGACGTCCCCTGGCCTGGTGGCATCCGCTGGTTTCGGGCGACGCCGACAGCGTTCATCGCGCGGGGATATCGGTGCGCCAGCGCGTCATTGCGGAAACCCACGTCCACCCCGACCAGCTCGAATGGCATGTGGTGGATTGGTTCGACGATGCGGGGGATGACGATGGTCAGGGATGAGCGCCGCGTAAGACAAGGGTTCTGGCTATTTCCCCGCCTGCGGGCCCGGCTGGCCGGGTGGGCGATATTGACCGCCTTGGCTGCGGCGTGTGCGTCGCCGGCCGCTGCCGCGGCGCCGGTGGTTTTTCTCGATCGCGCCGCCGCGGCCCGTGCCATTGTCGACGACCACGCCCAACCTTATTTCCACACGCTCCAGCCCATGGAGATGGCGGCCAAGACGGGCCGCCCGCTGACCGCCAGGACCCTCGCCGCCCAGCGGCGCGAGACGGGCCAACGCTATCGGGCCGGTGTGCGCGAGTTCAGTGAGCAGGAGCGGACCGTCATCACGCGCATGGTTCGCGGTATCGATGCCGCGTTGAAGCACTATCCGCGCCTGGCGCGCGTTCCCTGGCGTTTTCTCAAGGTCGCCGACTCCATCGAGGGCGGTCTGCCGCACACGCGCGGCCCGTACATCGTTTTGTCGCAGTCGGTGTGCGAGCAGCTGTTGGGAATGGATGCCGCCCTGCCTAAACGGGAGGCGATCGCCGCTGCGGCGACGATCCTGCTGCACGAGCGCATACACGTGCTGCAGCGATCGGCGCCGGGACTGTTCGACAGTCTGTATCGTGACGTCTGGGGTTTCGTGCGCGTCAAGTCCATCACCCGCGACCCCTGGCTGCGCCGCCATCATCTGGCCAACCCGGACGGCTCCACTGCGGGTCGCTTCTGCTGCTGGCTCTTTCCACTGCGCGGCGACGGCAACGAACCCGTGCACTATATCTGGCCGCTGGTCGTGTTTTCGGATGGGCCGGGCGTCAAGCGTATGCCGCAGGATTTTCGCATGCTGGCCATCGACGTGCGCCGCCGTGGCGACCACGCCCGGGTGATCAGCGAACCCGACGGTCGGCCCCGCGCCCGCCCGCTGCTCGACGTGGCCGCCTATACGCGGGTGTTCGTTATCAGTCAGAACATCTATCATCCCAATGAGGCCGCCGCCGATCTGCTCACGCAGCTCGTGCTATTCGACAGCCTGGCCGACACCAGCGGGCTGTCACCCCGGCGGCGAGCGGCGATCGACACATTCTTCCAGCCGCTGCGCCACTGGGCCCGAGCCCACATGGGCGTACGCACGGCGGCGCACTGAAGCTATCTGATCCTGGAGGGAATGCCATGCCGTCGTTCGATGTCGTCTCCGAGGTCGACATGCACGAGGTGACCAACGCGGTCGATCAGGCCAAGCGCGAGGTCGCCAACCGATTCGATTTCAAAGGCACCGATTCGCACTTCGAACACGAGGAGGCGGCGATTACGCTGGTATCGGAGTCCGATTTTCAGCTCAAGCAGATGCTGGATATCCTGGAAAACAAGCTGACCAAGCGCGGTATCGACATCGCCTGTCTCAAGATCGACGAGCCGCACATCGCCGGCAAGCAGGCGCGCCAGACGGTCACGCTGCGCCAGGGGCTGGACACACCGCTCGCCAAGCAGATCGTCAAGCTGGTCAAGGACAGCAAGCTGAAAGTCCAGACCGCTATCCAGGGCGAGAAGGTGCGAGTGACGGGTAAGAAAAAGGACGACCTGCAGCAGGTGATGGCCCTGCTGCGCCAGGCCGACCTCGACCTGCCCCTGCAGTTCGACAACTTTCGAGACTGAAGGGGCGCGCCTGAGGGCGGAGTCCGGGAGGCACCTATCATGACCAGCAGCGCCGACGTTCGTATCGACTATTTTTCCGACGTGCTCTGTATCTGGGCCTATACGGCGCAGATTCGCGTCGACGAGCTCAAGCGCAATTTCGGCAGCCAGCTCGCGCTGCATTATCATTTCGTGCCCCTGTTCGGGGACACGGCTCACCGCATCGGCGAGGGCTGGGCCGACCGCGGCGGTTACGAAGGCTTCGGGCGCCATGTCAGCGAGATCGCCGGGCGCTTCGAGCACGCGCCCGTCAGTGCGAACGTTTGGAGCGCGTGCGCCCCGCGTACATCCTGCAACGCCCACCTGTACCTCAAGGCCGTGCAGCTGCTCGAAGAGGACGGTGAAATCGACGCCGAGGGGCAAGCCGATTTCGACGGTCGCAGCCTGTTCGAGGAGGCCAACTGGCGCGTGCGCCAGGCGTTCTTTGTCGACGATCGCGACATCGGCGCGATGGACTGCCTGTTCGACATCGGCGCGGGGCTCGACCTTACGCGCGCATCCATCCAGCGGCGCCTGGACAGCGGGGAGGCCATGTCCGCCCTGTGCCGCGACATCGAGCTGTGCCGCGAGCACGGCGTGGAGGGCAGCCCGACCTATTTGCTCAACGAAGGCCGACAGAAGCTCTACGGCAACGTCGGTTACCGAATCATCGAGGCGAATGTCCAGGAGATCCTGCACCAACCCGGCAACCAGGCCTCCTGGTGTTGACGGGACGGCGCGCCGGTCCGCGACAGCCTATGCCCCAGAACGAAACGACCGTACGGGAAATACCATGAACGATGCTTATCGCCCCGCCATTGCCGATTACTTCGACCAGCTCGAGGCTGCCTACGGCGACGACTTCTCGTTCGACCGGTTGAGCGACGAGGAACTGCTGGAGCTCGAGCGCCTCGGACGCCACGCCATCGAACAGGACGAGCAGGTCAGGGCCGACGAGAAGAAGGCCCTGCAGCCGTTGCTCCAGCTCATCGACATGCAGCGGCGCAAACGCGGAATCGCGGGCGGTGGTACTCAGTGAGAGACGCTCTGGAAAGGAACACGGAGGACACGGTAAGTTGGCAGATGGCAGTTTGCAGTCGGCAGAAAGAATAAGACGTGAGGGGCGAGGTGTTAGGCGTGAGGAGTGAGAAGAAAAGCCCGCGGCCACGTTTATTGCGCGCCCCATGCATTGGTCGTAGGTCGGGTTAGCGCAGCGTAACCCGACGCCTTGGTCCTACTCCACTGCCCTGAAAAGGAATGCAGAGAACGCGATAAGTTGGCATATGGCAGTTGGCAGCAAGAAGTCTAATTGCTGTTGTCTTTTCGGGCGACTGCAGGCTGCCAACTGCCAACTTCTGTCCTCTCTGTGCCTCGGTGTCCTCCGTGGTTAATACCCACCCTGCTATAGGCACGTGCCGTCCCAGCGTGCAGTGTCAATCCCGCCGCAGCCGATCGGAGACGGCGACGGGGGTGGGATAGCGCAGCACGATGAAGTATGAGGACGCGATGAAGGTCAGCAGCGTGGCCACCTCGATGAGGTAGGTCGCGCGCTCGCTGATAACGCCGAGGTCGAGCGCCAGCACTGCGATGAGCAACGAGAATTCGCTGATCTGGCCCATGCGAACGCCGATTTCCCCGCTGCGCTGCGCTGACTCGCCCGAGCCCTGCAGCAGCCATCTGAACACCAACGGTTTAACGACCATGATCGCGGCCGCGAACCCGGCGGCCGGCGCCAGTACCGTGAGCACCAGCTGCAGGTCGAAGCTCGCGCCCAAGGAGAAAAAGAACAGGACCAGAAAGAAATCGCGCAGGGGCTTGAGGCTCTCGGCGATGAACAGGGAGATGGGACTGGTTGCGAGCATGACGCCGGCGATGAAGGCGCCGATCTCGTGCGACAGGCCGACGGCGCGCGCGAGCTCCGCCATGCCCAGGCACCAGCCGATGGCCATCAGGAAGATGTATTCCTGAATCTTGTCGAAACGGCGGATGAGCTTGAAGAGCACGAAGCGCTCGAATACGTAGGCGAAGAGGATCAAGCCGGGCAGCGACAAGGCCAGCAGGCCCAGGTCGGACAGCGGCAGCCGGCCGTTGCCGCCCAGGCCCTGGAGCAGCAGCAGGACGATGATTGCCAGCAGGTCCTGCAGCAGCAGGATGCTGATGATGATCTCGCCGGTGCGCTGATGATGCAGCACGGTGGTCGGCAGCAGCTTGAGTCCGATGATCGTGCTGGAGAACATCATCGCGGCGCCGATCACAACGCTCTCGACCACGGTGTAGCCGAGCGCCCAGCCGGCGGCGGCGCCGAGCGCTGCGAAGGCCAGCGAGCTGACCAGGGTGACCACGGTGGTTTCGCGCACTAATTGACCGAGCTTTTGCGGCGGCAGACTCATGCCGAGCAGAAACAGCAGGAACATGATCCCGATGCTGGACATCTTCTTGATGACCACCGGATCGCCGACGACCCCGAGCGCGGAAGGGCCCATCAGGATCCCCAGCGCGATGTAGGCCACCGGCAGGGCCTGGCGGGCATACAGCGCCAGCGTGGCGACCAGGGCAGCGCCGCTGAAGATGGCGAAGATGGTAAAGACGAGCGGGTCGCTGTGCATGGGCTCACCGTGGCTGGCGCGCGGGTTCCAATGTGATCGCGAGCCTGCCCGCAGCAGGTGTCGCCGTTCCATCATGGCCCATGCCTGGCGGGCCGGCAACCGCGGCGAGTCGGTGTCGTGGGCGGCGCGGTCGCTAGCGTCCGGCCGCGGTCCGGCGCAGGCGCCAGCAGTGATGGATACGCGGGTTGCGCTCGAAGTCGGGCGGCAGGGTGGCGCGTGTAATATCCTCGATGGTGACGTCCGGCAGCGCGCGCTCCAGGGCAAGCGCGTCGAGCTTGAAGCGGCGCAGGTTGGTCGAGAAGATGAGATCGCCGCCCGCCTCCAGCAGACGCGCCGCGGCCGCGATCAGCGCGACGTGATCGCGCTGCACGTCCAGCGTCGCCTCCATGCGCTTGGAGGTCGAGAAGCTCGGCGGGTCGAGAAAGATCAGGTCGTAGCGCCGCGCGGGGTCCTGGGCGGCCTGTTCGAGCCAGTACAGACAGTCGGCCTGGACGAGCTCATGTTCGGTGCCCGTGAAGCCGTTGAGGGCGAGGTTGCGCCGCGCCCAGTCGAGATAGGTGCGCGACATGTCCACTGAGGTCGTGGCGCGCGCGCCGCCGGCCGCGGCATGCACGGTGGCCGCCCCGGTGTAGGCGAACAGGTTCACGAACCGCCGGCCGCCGGCAAGCTCGCCGATGAGCTCCCGGGTGGTGCGGTGGTCGAGGAACAACCCGGTGTCGAGGTAGTCGGTGAAGTTGACGAGCAGGCGACAGGCGCCCTCGCGCACCTCGTGAAACCGGCCGGTGGCGTCGAGCTTTTCGTACTGCGCCGAGCCCTTCTGGCGGCGGCGCATCTTGTAGAACACCTGTTCGGTGGGGATGTCGAGCACCTCGGCGACGACGGCCAGCGCCTCGGCGGCACGCGCCTCGGCGCGCAGCGGATCGACCTTGGCCGGCGGTGCGTATTCCTGCACGTGGGCCCAGAGGCGCTCGCCCTGGTACAGGTCCACGGCCAGCGCATATTCCGGCAGGTCCGCATCGTAGAGGCGGTAGCAGTCAACACCGGCGCGCCGCGCCCAGCGCCCGAGGTGGCGCAGGTTCTTGCGCAGGCGGTTGGCCAGTGCCTGGGCACCGGCAGAGGAAGTGTCGCTCGTCGGGGCCGGTGCGGCCCCGGTGAGGCGAAACAGCGACAGGGTGCAGGCGATACGACCGTTGTAGAGAGGGTGTCGGGCATGCGCTTGCAGGCCGAGTCGGCGCACGGGTGCCTCGTCGCTGACGAACACCGCTGCCTGCCAGCCGGCGAAGCGCTCGGCGAGGACCGCACCGAGCTCCGTATATAACGCCGAGACCTGCTCGGCTAGCCCGAGGCGCTCGCCGTAGGGCGGATTGACCACGACCAGCCCCTTGTTCGCGCTGGCGGGCGGCGGCTGGACCTGCGTCAATTCACGGCGCTCGATGTGCACGTGCCCGCGCAGGCCGGCACGCTCGACATTGCCCAGCGCGGCGCGTACGGCGGCGGCGTCGGCATCGTAGCCGACGATGGGCGGCAGCTTTTCGAGGCCGGCTGCCCGCCGCGCCTCGGCCTCCTCGCGCAGGGCGGCCCAGGCCGGCGCGTCGTGGCCGCGCCAGCCCAAAAAGCCGAAGTACTCGCGCGCGATTCCCGGTGCGACGTCGCCCGCCATCAGCGCGGCTTCGATGGGCAGGGTGCCCGAGCCGCACATGGGGTCGAGCAGGGCGCCGCCCGCGCTGGCCACTTCCGGCCAGCCGGCGTGCACCAGGATGGCCGCCGCAAGGTTCTCTTTGAGCGGAGCGGCCACGCCCCGCTCGCGGTAACCGCGCCGATGCAGACTTTCGCCGGCCAGGTCCAGGCTGAGGACGGCGCGGCGGCGGTTCAGATAGACATTGATGCGAAGGTCGGGGCGTTCCAGCTCGACCGACGGGCGGCGCCCGCAGCGCGCGCGGAAGCGATCCACGACAGCGTCCTTGACCTTCAGCGCCGCAAAGTGGCTGTGGCGAATGGGCGACTGACTGGCCTGCAGATCCACGGCCAGCGTACCGTCGGGTGAGAGGTGATCCTCCCACGGCAGCTCGTGCACCGCCGCGTACAAGGCCTCGGCATCCGGCGCGTCGAAGCGTGCCAGGGTCAACAGGATACGGTTGGCCAGTCGCGACCACAGACAGGCCCGGTAGGCCAGCGCCAACGGCCCCTCGAAACCGACCCCCGCGCGGCCGGGGGCCACCTTTGCCGCGCCCAGCGCGCGCAGCTCCGCGGCAAGCAGGGACTCCATACCGCGGGGGGCGGCGGCGAAAAAGGTGTGGGTCGTGGTCATGGGAATCGATCGTGATGGCGAACCCCATTCTACACCAGTGCGAGATTCACCGGGCGCGGTCCGTCGCCGTGATATGCTTGTCCGACTGAATACGCGTGCAGGGGTCGGGTGGAAGTGACGGCGATGATGCTGGGCAGCTTGGCAGGGGGGATCGGTCTTTTCCTGCTCGGCATGTGGCTGATGACCGACGGCCTCAAGTTCGCGGCGGGCGGTACGCTGCGCCGACTGCTCGCCCGCTGGACGGGCACGCGGCTGCGGGGGATCGCCTCCGGTGCCCTGATTACCTCGCTGGTCCAATCGTCCAGCGCCGTGACCGTGGCCACCATCGGCATCGTCAACGCGGGTCTCATGGGCTTGGGCGAGGCGGTGACCGTGATCTACGGCAGCAATATCGGCACCACCATGACCGGTTGGCTGGTCGCGCTGATCGGGTTCAAGATCAATATCAAGCTGTTGGCCTTGCCGCTTATCGGCGTCGGTATGATTTTGCGTCTGTTGGCCGCCGAACGCCGCCTCGGCGCGTTCGGTATGGCGCTGGCCGGTTTCGGTGTGTTCTTCCTCGGGGTCGACATCCTCAAGACGGCGTTCGCCGCCGCCGGTGCCTCGCCGGCGGCGGCCCTGGCGGGAGGCGGGGTGGGCGGCGCGCTGCTCTCGCTCGGCGTGGGCGTGGTGATGACCGTGCTGATGCAGTCTTCCAGCGCGGCGATGGCCGTGATCATCACGGCCGCGGCCGGCGGCGTGATTTCTCTGGAGGCGGCCCTGGCGATGGTGATCGGCACCAATATCGGCACAACCTCGACCGCCCTGCTCGCCACGCTGGGGGCGACGCCGAACGCCCGCCGCGTCGCCGCCGCACACTTGAGCTTCAATGTGGTGAGCGCGCTGGTGGCGCTGCTGGTGCTGCCGCTGTTTATCCTGCTGATCCGCAACCTCGAACACGCCGACAGCCTCGACCTGGGTGTGCCCGTGCTCCTGGCGCTGTTCCATACGCTGTTCAATGTGCTGGGTGTGGCAGTCATGTGGCCGCTGACCACGCGCCTGGTCGGCGAGTTGCGACGGCGTTTTCGCAGTGCCGAGGAAGACGAGGCGCGGCCGCGGTATCTGGATCGCAACGTCGTTGCCACGCCCGTGCTCGCCATGCAGGCCTTGTCCATGGAGTTGATCCGCATCGGCGGGATTGCGCTGCGTATGGCGAAGGCGGCAATGAGCGCCGAGGGTGCCGCCGGGGCGCGTCTGGATGCCGATGCCAAGGTGATTGACCGGCTGGTCGACGCGGTGGGCGACTTCAGCGCGGTGATGCAGCGTAGCCATCTGCCGCCCGAGCTCGACGATGTGTTGCCCAACGCCTTGCGCGTGACGCGCTACTACACTGAGATGGCCGAGCTGACCCGCCTCGTGGACGAGGCCCAACGCGAGCTGCCCGCGATCGAGGCGGTCGGATTGGCCGCCGATATCTCGCACTTCAAGGGCTCGATCGTCGATCTGCTCGACGGGGCCGACGCCGGCGCGCCGGAGTACTCCGCTGAGGTCTGCGCCGCGCAGCTCGAGTCGCTGAAGCAGGAGTACCAGCGCCTGAAGTCGCATCTGCTGCGTGCCGGTACGGCGGGCGAGCTGCCCGTGCGCCGGGTCGTGGAGCACCTCGATGTGTTCAGCAACATGCGCCGTCTGGCCGAGCAGGCCGAAAAGGGGGCGCGCTACCTTGCTGCGCTGCGCGAGCTCGGCACGTCCACCGGGATGGACGAGGCGGCTCGCAATGCCGACGAGGCCGCCGCCTGAGGGGCGATGTACGACCACCGCGACAAGGCGGGCAACCGCGCCGACGTCTGGAAGCACTTCGTGCTGTTGAGCGTCGTGCGGGGACTGGTCGAGGGCCGCGCCTTTCTCGGCGATCCCATCGATTATGTGGAGTCGCATGCCGGTGGTGGACGCTACGCTGCCGTCGAGGGGGCGGCGTGGGAAGAGGGGGCCGGTCGCCTGCTGGCGGCGGGCGGGCCGGACCTGGCCGCGATGCCCGAACGCCTGCGTACCCATCCTTATCTGCGCCTGCTGCACACGGCCATGCATCCCGAATGCGGCCGTGCCGAGTATCACGGTTCCTGGTATCTGGTGGGCGAGTTTCTGGACAGCGAAGTCGTCCCGTACACGATGGCTTTGTGCGAGACCTCCGACGAGGCCGGGTCGCAGTTGAATACCGTACTCTGCGCCGATCTGGAGGCCGGGCGGCTGTGGCCCGGGGTCACGGTGCACGACGGGAGTGACGGTTATGCGGTCGCCGCCGCGCACCAAGAGGCCGCTCTGGTCTTCATCGACCCACCCTATGCGCCGCGGGGACAAGGGGACTGGAACGAAGTTACGTACACCGCACGACTATTGGCCGAAGCGGGCACCGGTGTTCTGATCTGGTACCCGATCACCGCGGACCCTGAGACCGAGGCACGGCTTGCCGCGTTGTACAGCGCCGCCGGCAGCGGTGCACGAGGCGCGGAGCTGCGCTGGACGGAGGCCGGGGAGCCGGGCACGCTCACCGGCTGTGGTATGCTCGCGGCAGGGTCGGCGGCACAGGTGTTCGCCGAACAGTTGAACGACGATGCGCAGGGTGCGCTGGCCCTGCTCGCAGAGCGGTTGGGCGGGCGCGTGCGCCTCGTTGCGCCGTTCGCCGACTAGGGCCAGGCAGACGGGAGCCGGCAGGATGGAAATAGAATTCCTTGGCGCCACGCGCGAGGTCACCGGTTCGTGTTTCTTGCTGCATGTCGGTCGACGACGCGTGCTGGTCGAATGCGGTCTCATTCAGGGTCGCAGCGCCGAGGAGGCGCGAAACCGCGATCCCTTTCCCTTCGACCCGGCGTCGATCGACGCAGTGGTCCTCACTCACGCCCACCTCGATCACTCAGGCCGCCTGCCGCTGCTGTACAAGGCCGGTTACCGCGGACCGATCTATACCCACCGCGCCAGCCGTGACCTGTGCCGG
>Ga0209918_1000707_pt1 | contig 20732 bp, 16 predicted proteins | sample SalPonD_shore_MG_FD_185712 | JGI IMG/M metagenome (GOLD analysis project Ga0209918, IMG submission 185712) | Salt pond soil microbial communities from South San Francisco under conditions of wetland restoration - Salt Pond MetaG... | ecosystem: Environmental > Aquatic > Marine > Intertidal zone...
GGGCGCCGCCCAGCGCGCGAGGCCGCCTTCGAACGAGCGCAGGCTGCGGCGAATGGCGCTGCGGGCGTCGGCGCCGATATTCAGGAACATCAGGCCCGCGCCCTCGGGGCCGCTGTGCACCACGAAGGCCGGCAGCCGGTGGCGCTCGAGGCGCTCCTCGCCGGGCAGCGCCAACTCGAGCTCCAGCGGGGTATGGCGACAGAAGCTCAACGGCCCGGTGCGGATGAAGGCGCCGCCCAGGCTCAGGTCGCGGGTCTGGCAGATGGCGGTGGGGTTGCCACGGTGGAAGACCACGGCCTCGATTTCGATGGCTCCCCGTTGGTGGAATCGATGCTCCATGCCGCCCCCTCGTGCTGTGTCTTGGTCTGTCGTTGTAGTTAAGACACACCATGCCGGGATCGGGTTCGCCCGGCCATGATCCACGTCAATGCCCGAAAGGGAGCGGCGGCGGGTGCGGACCGGCGCCGGACCCCAATTAGGAATGCGTCCCAGTCCGCTTCGAATGTCAAGACGGCGATAAGGGCTGGCGCGGCATATCTGATATACTTGCTCTGGTCAAGTCAGCCAATGCGAGAGCGGCAACAACTATGTCGAGCGGAATTATCGAACTACCTATCTGGGCTTACGTGGCCGTGGCCCTGGTCTTTACGCAAATCACCATTGCGGCGGTCACCGTCTACCTGCACCGTCACCAGGCGCACCGTGCCCTGGACATGCATCCGGTGCCCAGCCATTTCTTCCGGTTGTGGCTGTGGCTGACCACTGGCATGGTGACCAAGCAGTGGGTCGCCGTGCACCGCAAGCACCACGCCAAGTGCGAGACCGAAGACGACCCGCACAGCCCGCAGGTACTGGGTATCCGCAAGGTGCTGTGGCAAGGCGCCGAGCTCTATCGCGCCGAGGCGCGCAAGCAGGAAACACAGGACAAGTACGGGCATGCCACGCCCGATGACTGGTTGGAGCGCAACGTCTACAGCCGCTATCCCTTGGGCGGCGTGGCCCTGATGGCCGTGATCGACCTGGCCCTGTTCGGGGCGATTGGACTGACGATCTGGGCGGTGCAGATGGTCTGGATCCCGTTCTGGGCCGCCGGCGTGATCAACGGCGGTGCGCACTACTGGGGTTACCGCAACTTCGAGACCTCGGATGCGGCCACGAACCTGGTGCCGTGGGGGTTGATCATCGGCGGCGAGGAGTTGCACAACAATCACCACGCCTATCCCTCCTCGGCGCGGTTTTCCAACAAGTGGTGGGAGTTCGACATCGGCTGGCTGTATTGCCGGGTGCTGGCGGCGCTGCGCCTGGCGCGGATCAAGAAGGTCGCGCCCAAGGCCATCATCTCCCGCGACAAGCACAGTATCGACCTCGACACCGTCACGGCCGTGGTGCGCAATCGTTTCCACATCCTGACCTTGTACGGGCGCCGGGTCATCCTGCCCGTGCTGCGTGAGGAACTGCACCGGGCCGACGAGTCCTGCCGCAAGCTGTTCCGCCGGGCGCGCAAGCCGCTGGTGCGAGAGGACATCGTCCTCGATGCCGAGGCCGGCGAGACCCTGAACGCCGCCCTGAGCCAGAGCGAGTCCCTGGAGACGGTCTACCAGTTCAAACAGCAGCTCAAGGCGCTGTGGGAGCGCTCGGCCGCCAGCCAGGACAAGCTGCTGCAGAATCTGCAGGACTGGTGCCAGCAGGCCGAGCAGACCGGTATCCATGCCCTGCAGGAGTTCGCGCGCTCGCTGCGCGGCTACGCCCTCCAGCCGGCCTGACGTCCGGCCAGCCTTCCCGGGGCCGGCCCGGTTCGACCCCGGGGTTCGCGCCGGCCGGGCGCCCGGTTAAAGTCGGGCGCCCGGCGGCCGATACCGTAACTTTAAGGGTATATTCCACGCATTGATTTCGCCCCGCGCGGGCGAGCGGGTCCACGGAGGCCCGCAGGACGGGGGACACGGAAAAAACACGGGGCGGTCTCGGGACCCATCCGAGCGCCGAAGCGGTCCAGGCAGAGGAAAGCCAGCGTCATCGAAGTGGCCAGAGGCCTGAGTACGCTGCCGTGAATTTGAGATTCGAACGCTGTCTGCCGACGCTGTTTGCCGCCGTCGTCTTTGTCGTGGTTGCCGGGGCCTTGATTTGGACCGCCCGGGGCAACTACCACGACTTCGTCACTGCACAACAGGGGGCCATGCGCCGTTCCGCCGCCGGCGCGGCGCGCGAGACGGGGCTGTTGGTCGGTGACCTCGCACGTCGGTTGGCCCTCCTGCTCGAAGCCTATCCCCCGCGCCTGTCCGCCCCCCCGACCGATGCCGAGCTCCGCGTGGCCCGTCAGGCCCTGCGCCAGCGCCTGGGCCGTGACCTGAGCGCCGTCCGGGACGTGGTCCTGGCCGATGCGCGGGGCCGGACGCTGCAGGCCAGCGCCCCGCTCGGCGCACCCGCGCGAGCCGACCTGCGCACTTTTGCCTCGCAGCGCAAGGGGCCGGTCGCCGCGCTGCACCGCGGCGCGGCCGGCACCTATGTCGACATCCCCGTGCGCTGGACCAGTTCCGCCGGCCTCCAGGGTATCGCCCTGGTTCGCTTCTCGCCCCGAATCATCGTCGAGCCTTTGCGCGCGAGCGAGTTGGACGGCCACCGCCTGGACCTGGTGCGCGCGGGCGGTCAGGGGCGCGTCTTGTTGAGCTCCGCCGATTCCGGGGCGCACGTGCCCGATCGCCTCGGCCCGGCCGAGCGGGCCCGGGCCAGCGCCGCCCGCCCGATACCCGGCACGCGTTGGCAATTGATCGATGTACCGGACGCCGCGCTGTTCAGCGGCCGTGCAGCGCGCGAGCGCGATCAGGTCCTGATTGCCCTGTCGGGGATCGCGCTGCTGGCGATGTTGTTCGTGGCCGGCCTGTGGCGCAAGGAAACCCAGCGCCTGGCCGCCGAACGCTCGCTGGTGGATTCGCGCGATCAGCTCGAGCAGCGCGTCGGCGAGCGCACCCAGGCGCTGCGGCGCAGCCACGAAGGGCTGGAGCGGGAGGTCCTGGAACGGCGCCGGGCCGAATGGCTGCGCTCCAGTCATCAGGAATTCCTGCGTCTGATCGCCGAAGGCCGCCCCTTGCCGCAGACCCTCAGGCACCTGGCGCGCTATGTCGAGCGTCAGTTCCCGGGTGTGCGCTGCACCTTAATGATCCGTGAGGAGAAGGACGAAGTCCTGCGCCTGGTCGCCGCCCCGAGCCTGCCGGCCGCCTTCCGCGGGGAGTTCTCCCGCGTGCCCATCGCCGATCCGGGTCCGGTGTGTGCCGTGGCGGCCTCGCGCCGTGAGCCGGTGAGCCTCGGCGACCTGCGCGGCGAATCGGCGGCCGTTCCGATGATGGGCGCACTGGAGGCCGCCGGCATCGCCGCGGCCTGGGCGCGGCCCGTGCTCGGCGGCGACGGCCAGGTCCTGGGCACGATCACCTTGTTCTTCGGCGAGCCGCGCGAGCCCAGTACCGATGAACGCGAAGTCATGGCCATCCTGGTCGACGTCGCCGGCATCGCCATCGTGCGCTGCCGCGCCGAGGCCCAGATGCGAAAGCTCTCCGGGGCCATCGAGCAGACCGACGACATCGTGGTCATCACCGACCGCAGCGGCGTCATCGAGTACGTCAATCCGGCCTTCGAGGCGGCCAGCGGTTTCTCACGCGAACAGGCCGTGGGCGGGACGCCCGGGATCAGCAAGTCCGGGTTGCACGACGGCGAGTTCTATCGACAGATGTGGCGGACGATTCTGCGCGGCGAGGTCTTCCGCGACGTGCTTATCAACCGACGCCGCGACGGCAGTCTGTATTACGAAGAGAAGACGATCACGCCGTTCAAGGACGATGCCGGCACCGTGACGCATTTCGTCTCGACCGGCAAGGACATCACCGAGCGCATGGAGGCCCAGGAGCATCTGCATTACCTGGCCCATCACGATGCCTTGACGGGTCTGCCCAATCGCGCGCTGCTCCAGGACCGCCTGGCGCACGCCATCGCCCAATGCGCTCGCAGCGACACGATGCTCGCTGTCCTGTTCTTCGATCTGGACCGGTTCAAGAACGTCAACGACAGCCTGGGGCACGCCACCGGCGACGACCTGCTCAAGGCCGTCGTCGAGCGTGTCTCGGCCTGCGTGCGCCGCGGCGATACGTTCGCGCGCCTGTCCGGCGATGAGTTCACTATCGTCATGGAGGGGCTCGACGATACGGACGATGTCAGCGCCGTGGCCGAGAAGGTGCTGGCGGCCGTCCGTGCCCCCACTCTGGCCGGTGGCCACGAAATGCTGGTCACGGCGAGCATCGGCATCAGCATCTATCCGCACGATGCGCGCGACATCGAAAACCTGCTCAAGCATGCCGACAGCGCCATGTACCGCGCGAAGGAAACGGGCGGCAATTCATACCAGTATTTCACCGCCGACATGACCGCCCATGCCGTGGAGCACCTCAAGCTGCACAGCCAGGTCCACCGGGCCCTGGAGCGCGGCGAGTTCATTCTGCACTATCAACCGCGAATCGATGTCCGCGACGGGCACGTCCTTGGCGTCGAGGCATTGCTGCGCTGGGAGCATCCCGAATACGGCTTGGTTTCGCCGGCCCAGTTCATTCCCCTGTTGGAAGAGACCGGCCTCATACTCGAGGTCGGTGAATGGGTGCTCAAGACGGCCTGTCGGATCAACCGCCGCCTGAGCGAGGCGACGGGCCGGCCGCTGCGTATCGCGGTCAATCTGTCCACGCGCCAGTTCCGCGATCAGGACCTGCTCGGCAAGGTGCGCCGCTGCCTCGAGGAGGACGATCTGCAGCCGGAGCAGTTGGAGCTGGAGATTACCGAAAGCCTGCTGGCCGACCGCATCGAACAGACGGCCGAGACGCTTCGTATCCTGCAGGCCATGGGGGTACGCATCTCGGTCGACGATTTTGGCACCGGGTATTCATCCATGGGCTATCTCAAGCGCTTTCCCATCGGCCGGCTCAAGATCGATCGTTCCTTCGTTCGCGACATACCCGGCGACGAGAACGATACGGGCATCGTCCGCGCCATCATTGCGCTGGCGCGCAGCCTGCACATGGACGTCACGGCCGAGGGCGTCGAAACCGACGAGCAGCTGGATTTCGTCCGTGAGCAAGGCTGCGACGAAGCCCAGGGCTACCTGCTCGCCCGCCCCATGCCCTGCGAAGACCTTATCACCTGGTTGCAGGCCCAGGAACCCCGCAACGCCTCATCGGCCTCGCTCTAGCGCCGGCCTTCGCCTGGACTCAGCATCCGGGGTGCGCTAGGGTAGGGCACATCCCGTCAGCGGTTTCCTTCGCCGCGGATCAATCTGAGGGCGCTGTTCCGCTGTCTTCCCAGGGCTGATGGGCGTCGCCGTCGATTGCCATCGCACACCCGGTTCCGATGTACGCTGCGCGTGCAGCCGCTGGAATTGTCTTTGGGCCGCCGCGCGGCCCGCCTGTACCACCGGAGAGACGACCTAAGGCCATGTCCGAGAACGATACAGCCAAGATACACGTCCAAGGTCTGACCAAGGTGTTCGGCCACGATACCGATCGTGCCTTATCGATGCTCGACGAGGGCGCCGACAAGCAGACGATTTTTGCCGAGACCGGCGCGGCCGTGGGTTTGGCCGACGTCTCCTTCGATGTTAAAGAGGGTGAGACCCTGGTGGTGATGGGGTTGAGCGGCAGCGGCAAGTCGACACTGATTCGATGCGTCAATCGCCTGATCGAACCGACCCGCGGGGAGATCACCATCGATGGGGTCGATGTGATGGACCTCGATGCCGAAGGGCTGCGGACCTTCCGCCGGCAGAAATTCGGCATGGTTTTCCAACACTTTGCCCTGTTTCCGCACCGTAACATCTTGGATAACACCGCCTATGGCCTGGAGATACAGGACGTGGAGAAAGCCGAGCGGGACGAGCGCGCTCGCTCGGCCTTACAGCTCGTCGGCCTGGAGGGATGGGAGGATGCCAACCCGGGACAATTATCAGGCGGTATGCAGCAGCGCGTCGGGCTGGCCAGGGCGCTGGCCGTGGACCCGGATATCCTGCTGATGGACGAGGCCTTCAGCGCCCTGGACCCCCTGATCCGGCGCGATATGCAGCACGAATTGGTCTCGCTGCAGGAACGCGTGCACAAGACTATCCTTTTCATTACGCACGACCTCGACGAGGCCCTGAAGATTGGCGATCGCATCGTACTCATGAAGGACGGGCGCGTGGTTCAATTCGGTACACCCGAGGACATCCTGACCAGTCCCGCGAGTGAGTATGTGGAGCGTTTCGTCGAGGACGTGGACAAGATGAAGGTGCTTACCGCGCAGTCGGTTCTGGCCAAGGCGCGTGCGGTCGCCTACACCAACGATGGCCCGCGTACCGCACTGCACAAGATGCGCGATGAGAGTCTGTCCGCCATCTTCGTCGTGCGGCGCGACTACACCCTGGAGGGCATCCTCGACGCCGAGGCGGCCAGCCGCGCGGTCGAGCGCGGCGACAAGTCGATCACCGAGGCGATGAGCCGGGAGGTCCCGGAGGTGGGCCTTGATGAACCCTTGACGGGGCTCATCAATATCCTGGCCGACTGGCCCCACGCCGTGCCGGTCGTCGACGCCCGGCGTAAGCTGCTCGGCGTGGTCGTCAAGAGCGGCGTGCTTTCGGCCCTGGCCGAAGGAGGCAACGAATGAGTGGATTCGACATTCCCCGCCTGCCCCTGGATCGCATCATCGACCATGGGCTGGATTTTCTGACCGGCCATTTCTCCTTTCTGACCAAGGCGGTCAGCAACGTTATGGAGCACGGCGTCGAGGCCATCGTCGACGGCTTGATGTACATGCCGCCTTGGCTGTTCATTGCGCTGGTCACGGCCGTGGCCTGGCGTATCGCCGGTCGGCGCGCGGGGCTGCTCAGCCTCATCGGGCTCGGACTGCTGTGGAACCTGCAGTTGTGGTATCCGACCATGCAGACCCTGACCCTCGTGACCATCGCGACCGCGATCGCCGTGGCCATCGGCCTGCCGATCGGCATCTGGGCGTCCCTGTCGCCGCGTGCGCGGCGCGCGGTCATGCCGGTGCTCGACTTCATGCAGACCATGCCCGCCTTCGTATACCTGATCCCCGCGATTCCGTTTTTCGGCCTGGGGCCGGTCTCGGCGATCTTCTCCACCGTCATCTTCGCCATGCCCCCGGCGATCCGGCTGACGGTGCTCGGCATCGAACAGGTGCCGGCCGATCTCATCGAGGCCGCCGATGCCTTCGGTTCGACCCCGCGGCAGAAGCTGTTGAAGGTGCAGCTGCCCCTGGCCGTGCCGACCATCATGGCCGGCGTGAACCAGACCATCATGTTGTCGCTGTCCATGGTGGTCATCGCGGCGATGATCGGGGCCGAGGGCCTGGGCGGGGAGGTCTGGAAGGCGATTCAGCGCCTGCAGCCGGGCAAGGGCTTCGAGGCGGGCATCGGAGTGGTCATCCTGGCGATGATTCTCGATCGCATCACCCAGCGACTCGGGCGCGGCTCGCGCCAGGGTTCGGCTTGATATCAAGGAGGCAATTCGTGAACCGGAAAACCAAGTTGCTGTTCTCCACCGCCATGGCACTGGCCGTTGCGGTCTGTACCCTATTGGCCGCCCCGGCGCGTGCGGCCGACAAGGGCCGCGTCGAGCTCGTTTACGTGGAGTGGACCAGCGCGGTCGCCAGCACCAATGTGGTCCGCGCGGTGCTGGAGAACCTGGGCTATGACGTCAAGACCCTGCCGGTCAGCGCTGCGGCGATGTGGCAGGCCGTGGGCAGCGGCGACGCCGACGGCATGGTCGCGGCCTGGCTGCCCACGACCCACGCCAACTATTATCGCCGCGTGAAAAACAAGGTGGTCGATCTCGGTCCGAACCTGACCGGCACGCGTATCGGGCTGGCCGTGCCCGATTACGTGGACATCGACTCTATCCCGCAGCTCAAAGCACATGCCGACAAATTCGACCGCAAGATCATCGGCATCGATCCCGGGGCCGGGATTATGAGCAAGACCGAAGAGGCGATAAAGGACTACGGCCTGTACAAGTACCATTTGGTCGAGGGCAGCGGGGCGACGATGACGGCCGCCCTGGGCGACGCCATACGCAACCACCGCTGGATCGTGGTCACCGGCTGGACGCCCCACTGGATGTTCTCCCGATGGAAGCTCAAGTACCTCAAGGACCCCAAGGGCGTCTACGGCGGCACCGAGCGTATCGATACCGTTGTGCGCAAAGGGCTGAAAAAGGATATGCCCGAGGTCTATCGGGTGCTGGACCGCTTCCACTGGAGCATCGCCAACATGCAGCAGCTGATGAACTGGAACGAGAAGCGCAACTCCGACCCCTACCAGAATGCCAAGCGCTGGGTGAAGGAACATCCCAAACTGGTCAAGTCCTGGACCGGACAGTAAGGGCACTCACGCTTTGGCGTGGCGATCGGCAGCACCCGCCTGGCCGCGGCGGGCGGGTGGTCCGGGCGTCAGGCGCGGGTGACTCAGACCCTGTTTGGACCGATACATCTGGGCGTCCGCCCGGCGCAGGAACATACGGCTGTCTTCGTGGCGGTGGAGCTGCGCGGTGCCGAACGACAGGCTGACGCGCAGGCGTTGCAGGGCGCGCTGCGCGGCTCCGTCGCCGTCACAGGCCCGGCGCACCACGGCCGCGGCGTCGGCGGCGTTGACGCCCGGCAGCAGTAGGGCGAATTCGTCGCCGCCGAGGCGATAACCGCTGTCGACGCGCCGGCGGGCACAGCCGTTCAGCAGTGCCGCGACGTGGCGTAAGACGGCGTCGCCCTCGCTGTGACCGTGGCGATCGTTGATGTCCTTGAACTGGTCGACATCGAGGTAGACGAGCGTCAGCACGCCCTCCAGGCGATGCGCCAGCTGGACTTGGCGCTCGATGTCCTGCATGAACCTGCGCCGGTTGTACAGCCCGGTCAGTCCATCGGTCTCGGCCATGGCCGTGAGGCGGTCCATGTCGCGGTAGATGGTCCCGATACAGCCCACCAGCAGCAGGCCGACGACCACTTCGGTCGTGTATTCGATCGGATGGTGGGGCAAGTGACCGGCCTCCAGCCAGTCCGTGAGGATCGGGCTGAGGGCCAGGACATAGGCCCAGCGTCGGGTGATGGCGCGGATCCGGTGCATGGCCGCCTGTTGCCCCCATCCCGGGTTACGGGTGCATGCTTCACGCGAGAAGGGGTGGTGAGAAAGACTACCGCCTTGGAGAGTAGACCGCGGCGGCGTGCTGCGGTTCCGGGCCGAGGGCTACCGCTCGTCGCGCCGCCGGGCCGGGGCGTCCCGGGGCAGCGTCTCGTCCACGGCCCCCGAGTCCCGCCGGCTCAGTCCCAGGAACCCGCCGAGGGCGACGAGCAAGATGGCGGCGCTGGAGATGATGGCGACCGGGTAGTAGAGATTGCCCGCGAGCTCGAGCTGACTGTATTTGATGACCATGATCAGCCCCTCGAGTACCAGCGCGATGGTGACCACCCCGACAAAACGCGTGACGGTACGCCGCACGGTATTGAACATGTTGTGTTCGTCTTCCGGCGTGGTGTATTCCTTGCCGACGCCGATACCCAGTTCGAAGGTGGCCAGGGCGATGACCGCCGTGTTGATCGCCTGGACGATGCCCGTGACCAGGGATTTGCCTTCCAGGGTGGTAATGAACTGGTAAACGGCCAAGGCCGTCAACGACAACGACAGCAGCAGGAAGAACACCGAAAACATCAGCGCCATGATGCTTTTGAATCGGTGAATGAGCCGCTCGTGCGGCGCCCCGGTTGCTTGCAGCTGGTAGATCGGTTCCATGAGGGACAGCCTAGTACGCGGCGATTCGCGCGTCGGTGAAGCGCATCACAGTGCGGCCGTGTGTGGCACCGCCGACAGGACCACCATGCAAGCCGGGCCGGCGCGGCTATCCCGCCCGAGGCCGCCGGCGCACGGCGAGCACCCCGGCGGTGACGATCAACCCCGCGCCAACCAGGGCCCACAGGTCCCAGCGTTCATCCCAGAACCACCAGCCGTAGCCGGCCGCGAACAGGACCGAGGCGTAGGTGAAGGTGCCGACCCGCGCGACCGGCGCCGCAGCGTAACCCCGGGTCATCAGCAGCTGGCCGCTGGTGGCGAGCACGCCCAGCAGCGCGAGCAGGCCCCAGGCCTGCGGACTGGGCATGCGCCATGACCAGCTCAGAGGCACCGTGGAGACCACGGTCGCGATCAACCCGAAATAGAACACGATGCGTGTGGCCGGTTCGGTGCGTGTCAGGCGCCGGATAGTGACCTTGGCCAGCGCCACCAGTGCGCCGCCGGCCAGACCCACCAGCGCCACGGCGTCGAGGTGGCTGCCCGGCGGGCGCACGATCATTGCCACGCCGATAAAGCCCGCGACGACAGCCAATACGATAGGCAGATTGATCTCCTCGCGCAGCCAGGCCGCGGCGATGACTGGAATGAAGATCGGCGCCGTGAGTTTGAGTATGACGGCATTGGCCAGCTGCAACTCGCTCAAGGCGTAGAAGAAGCAGTACATCGCCGATAGCCCGGCCAGGGCCCGCAGGGCGTGCAGGTGCAGCACGCGCGTGGCCAGCGTCGGCACGCCGCGGCGGATCAGCCAGGGCAGCAGGAACGCCAGTCCGAAGGCGTTGCGAAAGAACACCAGCATTTCCGTCGGCAATTCGCCGGACAGGCCCTTGATGACGGCCCCCATCGAGGCGAACATCAATTCGGCGCCTATGACCAGCAGGGCGCCGCGCAACAGGTGTCCTTGTCTGGCGTGTTCCGGCATCGGTGGCGAACCAGGCTTATTCAATTGCGTAGTGGACGCGGCACTCGGCCTCGCGCCCGCGTACGACGCGCCGGCCGATCAATGGGCCGTGCGTTTCGGTCACGACGGTGTGTTGTCCTTCCTGCTGGTGGTCGTCGTAGAAATAGAGCACGACCCAATCGCGGTTGCGGCCGAGCTCGTGGGCCCGCGCCGTGTTCGAGTACAACGCGGTGAAGTGCCAGCTCCCCCGCTGCGTGTGCAGAATGGGCAGGGTGTGGCTCTGGTTCGGATTGAACCGTTTGGGGACGATGCTCGCCAGGGCCCCGGCGTCGGCCTTGCGCCGGTATTCATCATCGACATCGAGCAGGTCGGCCACGGGCGGGCCGGCCTCGACCCGCCGGCGACTGCGCACCCGTCCCAGGATGTGCTCCAGGTTGGCGCGCAGGGCCGCGGCGCGGCGTGGGCCGATGCCGGAGATGCGCTCGAGTCGTCCGTCATGGGCGGCGAGCTCGAGCTCCTCGAGCGTGTCGGCGTGCAGTTCGTCGTGCAGGCGCCGCGCGAGCCCGGGACCGATACCCGGCACACCCTGGAACAGGGCGGTGGGATCGGCCGTGCCGCGCAGGCGCTCCAGCTGCGCCCAACGGCCGCTGTGGACCAGCTCGGCGATGCTCGCCGCGATGCCCTTACCGATCGCGGCCAGGGCCGTCAGCCCGTCCATTCCCTCATCGGCCAGGATCTCGTCCACGCCGCGCTCCAGATGGTCCAGCGTGTCGGCCGCGCTTCGGTAGGCCCTGATGCGAAACGGATTGGCGCCCTGGCGCTCGAGCAGATCGGCGGCCTCGCGTAGACGTTCGCCGATGCGCTGGTTGAGCTCGCGGTTGTGTTCCCCGGTTACCACCGCGCGAGGCTCAACCCAGGTCCCGCGTGACGGCGTCGAAGCGGGCCGTGACTTCCGGGGGCGGCGGGGGATCGAACAGGCTCACCGTGAAGACGGCCGCCCAGGACGCGGCGAAGCCCGGGATGATCTCGTACAGCTCGAACAGCCCGCCGTGCAGTTGCTTCCAGACGATGACCGTCAGGCCGCCGACCACCATGCCGGCCAGTGCTCCGTTGCGCGTCATGCGCCGCCAAAACAGCGCCAGCAGCATGGGTGGGCCGAAGGCGGCGCCGAAACCGGCCCAGGCGTAGGCGACCAGGTCGAGCACCTTGTTGCCCGGCGTCATGGCCAGGGCAAAGGCGATGAGGCCGATCAGCAGCACCGCGCCGCGCCCGACCCACACCAGCTCGCGCGCTTCGGCCTTTCGGCGCCACAGTGCCTTGTAGAAGTCTTCGGCCAGCGCGGAGGAGGCGACCAGCAGTTGCGAATCGGCGGTGCTCATGATCGCGGCCAGGATGGCCGCCAGCATGACGCCGGCCACCAGCGGGTGGAACACGACCTGGACCAGGCTCATGAACACGCGCTCGGTGGCCGCGTCCTGCAGCGGCGTGGTCAGATAGACCGCTCCGCTCAACCCGACCAGGACCGCCCCGACCAGGCTCACCGCGACCCAGCTGACCGCTATGCGCCGTGCCTGAGGGAGCTTGCCGGGATCGCCGATCGCCATGAAACGCGCCAGGATGTGCGGCTGGCCGAAATAGCCCAGTCCCCAGCCCAGCAGTGAGGCGACGGCGACCCAGCCCAGCGCCTGGCCGTGGCGATCGCGCAGCGGGTCGAGCAGGTTGGCGTTGTGCGCCCTGAGCAGGGCCAGCGTTTGCGACCAGCCGCCCAGGGCCTCGATCGCCGCGGTGGGGGCGATCACCAGGGCGAATACCATCAGCAGGCCCTGGACGAGGTCGGTCCAGGATACCGCCAGGAAGCCGCCGAGCAGGGTATACAGCAGGATCATCAACCCGCCCAGGGCCACCGCGGCCGTATAGTCTATTCCGAATACGCTGTGGAACAGCTTGCCGCCGGCGACCAGTCCCGAACCGGTGTAGAAGGTGAAGAACAACAGGATGAACGCGGCGGCGACCACGCGCAGGATACGGCTGCCATCGGCAAAACGTCGCTCGAAAAAATCCGGCAGGGTCAGCGCATCGCCGGCCGCCAGCGAATAGTGGCGCAGACGCGCGGCGACCAGGCGCCAGTTCAGGTAGGTGCCGACGAGCAGGCCCAGCGCAATCCAGCCGGCCTGCAGGCCGCTGGCGTAGGCGTATCCGGGCAGGCCGAGCAGCAGCCAGCCGCTCATGTCCGAGGCCTCCGCGCTGAGCGCCGTGACCCACTTGCCCAGGCGCCGCCCGCCGAGTATGTAGTCGGCCAGATCGCGCGTGCGTCGGTAACTGTACAAACCGATGATCAGCATGGCCGCCAGATAGGCGACAAAGGTCAGGCCGATGGCCTCCGGGTTCGATGTCATCGGTACGCGATCCCCAAGTCGGTATGATTGTGTCGGGGAGTCCCCTCGCCCCGCGGCGGGCCCCGGCGCTCAGCATAGGCCGGCGCCGGTGAAAGTCAACGCCCCGGCTCGACGCCCCCAAGCCGACCGTCCAGTGCGCGCGCGACCAACTCGATGACCACCGCGCACTGCACCCCGAAGGGCAGGTAGCCCAGGTAACCCAAGGCCGGCATTTCAAAGAGCTTCCAGCGCTCGACGAAGGCAATATGGTAGACCCACTTGGCAGCGCTGTACGCGTTCCACATTTCCCAGAAGAATCCGCAGCACAGCGCGGCCAGGGCCGGCAGGTAGATTATCTCCCAACGTCCGCGGGCCAGCGGCGCCAGGTAGCTTTGCCCGGGCCCGAGTGCCTGCACGGCGAGCACGATGCCCACGGGCGCCAGCCAGACCACCGGAAACAACAGCGCGGGCCGCGCACCGAGCAACCACAGTGCCGCCACGCAGGCGGCCAGGACGCTCAGGGCGAGCGGGCGCGGATTATGGATCCGTATCGGCCGATCCCAGCCCCGGCGCAGCACGGCGAAGCTTGCCAGCCACTGCTGCGTACTGGCCACGGCCGGCAGCACGGTGGCGAAGGCGAGAGTGGCGTGCAGGGCATAGCCGGTGGCATCGGTGACGTCCACCCCGACGTATTGCCAATTCTGAACGAAACGGTTGAGGTATTCGAAGTACCACCAGAACGCGGCACTGGCCGGAAACAGTGCCACAAACAGCCCGCGGCGCCGGCACCACAGGCAGGTGCCCGTGCGCCGGAATGTCAGGACGTTGACCAGCGCGATGTAACTCAGCCACAGCGGCACGAAGCTGTAGCTCTGCACGGCGGACAGCGCCTCCCAGCGCGTCCAGGCAAACAGCCAGGACAGTGCGAGGGCGCCCAGCGCCGCCCAGCCGATCGCGGGAAAACGATCGGGCCGGCGCGGCGAGGGGGGCGGGGCACCGGTCCGCGGCCACAGCAGGAAGATCAGTGCGGCCACCAGGACGGCGCCCAGCACGGCGAACAGCGCGATCGCCGGCGGCCAAGGCCCCGGGTGCGCGATATACTGGACGCGCGGGGGAAAGTGCAGGTAGCGCGCGATCGGCTGCCCGGCCAACCAGGCGCCGAGCAGCGGCGGGGCGCACAGGGCCGCGAGCGCGCCGCCGATCGCCAGGGTCGCACGCGGCCCTGTGCGCCGCGGCCGCGAGTCGGGAGAGGGGTGTCGCATAACAATGCCATCATCACACACCTTATATATATGTCAAAAGGCAAGGGGCGCCGAGCGCCGGCCAGGCCGATGGTAAGCACGCGGACCTCACACGTCATCGGCATCGACGATGCCCCCTTCGCGCCGGAGCACCGCGGCGACGTCCTGCTGGTGGGCGCCGTCTATTCGGGCCAGTGCCTGACCGGCGTGCTCAGCGGGCGGGTGCGCCGCGACGGGGCCAATGCGACGAAGGCCATTGCCGCCCTGGTGGAGGGCTCGCGCTTTCGCAGCCATACCCAGGCGGTGCTGCTGCAGGGGATCACCTTTGCCGGTTTCAATGTCGTGGACCTGGATGGACTGTACGCCCGGCTGGGGATCCCGGTCATCGCCGTCAGCCGCAAGGCCCCCGATCTGGCGGCGATCCGCCGCGCGCTGCTCGCGAAGGTGCGCGGCGGGGTGCGTAAATGGCGTTTGGTCGAGCGTGCCGGACCGATGGAACCGCTGGCCGGCCTGTATGTACAATATCGGGGCATGAGCCGTTCGACGGTGGCCGCCTTGCTGCGTCGTTTTACGCTCCACGGCTCGCTGCCCGAGCCGCTGCGAACCGCCCACCTCATAGCCGGTGGGGTGACACAGGGGGAGAGTCGCCATCGGCCCTGAACGGCGGCGCCCAGTAGCCGGGTACAACAACAATATGCACGACGGCCTTGCGTTGGACTCGAGCGGGCCGCCGCGGCGCCGGTCGGCGCGGTGGTGGCTGTTGTGCTCGCTGCTTTATTGGTGGACCTCGCCCTGGGCGGCCGCGGCACCGGGAGCGCCCCCGCCCGCCGGCGGCGCCGCGCTGTATCCGACCATCGTCGCCATCCGGATCGCCGGTAATGACAAGACCCGCCGGCGGGTCATCGTCCAGGAGATGCTCGTGCATCCGGGCGACCTGGCCGATCCCGTGCGCATCGCGCAGTCGCGCCAGGCGATCATGGACCTGGGCTTGTTCCTCTCCGTGGACACCGAATTGGTGCCCGGCAAAGGCGGGCAGATACTCAAGGTGCATGTGCGCGAAAAGCACTATTTTTTGCCCCTGCCGCGCCTGGACCGCAACACCGACGGCGACATCACGTACGGCTTCGACGTGTATGCGGATAATCTGGGCGGGCTGAACCAGCGTCTGAAGCTCTCGCGCAAGACCAAGAATTACTCGGACAGCAGCGGCACCGAGCGCAGCACCTCCCTGGACTACAGCTATCCGCGCATGTTCGGCACCGCCTATCAGTTGAACTTCAGCGCCGATCGCGCCGAGCTGCCCGAGGCCACGCTCACCGACCCGGCCAGCGGTGACCGTACCGGCTACGCGCATCGAACGGCCAATGCGCGATTTGTCTTATCGCGCTGGTTGAACGTGCCCGGCCCATCCCGGGGCTGGCGCTTCGGCGGCGGCCTCGTCTGGCATCGACAGCAGTACGAAACCTCGGCCGGCCTATCCGTGCCCCAGGGCTATGCCGGCGATACCTACGGCGTGCTGGCCTCGGCCTCGTACTACGACGTGCGGGATCTGCTCTATACACGGGCCGGCGTGAGCTTCGGCTACGACCTCGAGGCCGGCGGCAAATTCTCCGGATCCGATTATTCGTATCTGCGCCACCGGATTTATTATCGGCGTTACATGCCCGTCAGTTCCGTGCCGTATCGCAACGTCAACGTCAATCTGTCGCTCGGCCTGTCCACCGGGCAGCTGTTTCGGGGCGATGCCTTCGCATTGGGCGGGGCCGATTCACTGCGCGGCTACGAGAGCTCGGTTGTCGCCGGCAAGGCCTATGTGCTGGCCAACGTCGAATACTTGACCCCGATCTTCGGTCAGCGCGCCCTGCGCGGTGCGCTGTTTGTCGACGTCGGCAACGCCTTTCCGCGTAACCGGGCCATTGACCTGACCGATCTGCACGCCGGCGGCGGCCTCGGTCTGCGTTGGAAATTGAAAACCTTCGTCAACGTCGACCTGCGCCTGGACGTGGCCTACGCGAACTCGGCCGACGGTATCAAGATCTATGCCGGGACCAAGGCCCCGTTTTGAGCCGGCGGGGCCTGTAAGTGTCCGCGGTGAGCGCCTACACTTAGCAGGATTGCAAATCGGCCCGTGGCGCGTCGGTCCCCAAGTGGTTGAAATACCGGGCCGGAGTCCGAGATGAGGAGTGGGGGCGGCACGCCGTTGGGGCATTTTCAGACCCGGGACGCGGCCAATGCGCGGCCGGCCCCGGGGCAGACCATGGGAGGCCGGGGAGGGGCCGGCCGTGTCTTTGGGAGGAGCCGTGATGCCATCCGAAGTCGATCCACTGGTGGGACACTGGTATTTGCGCGAAGAGGGGGGGCGGGAGTTCGAGGTCGTCGCCGTCAACGAGGGCGAGGGGATCGTCGAGGTCCAGAACATCGACGGCGATGTCGAAGAGATCGACCTGGAAGAGTGGTACGAGCTGGAGATCGAACCGACCGAGCCGCCCGAGGAATGGTCCGGTGGTTACGACCCCATTGCCCGTGCCGCCATGCCCGATGACGAGACGGACATGTATCCGGACGGCGAGGCCGATGCCGACCCGTGGGACAAGCCGATCGACGACTACGGGTATTGAGACCGCGCGGCGCGCCGGCCTGTACACCGCCGCCCGCGGCGCCGAGCGTCCGGCGTTCGCACGCCGGGCTCTCCTGGTGGCCTCTTGGCTCCTGTATGATGGCCGGTAGAGAGGTGGCCGGCGGGCCCGGCCATGCCTGCAACGAAGCCACGAGGAGATTCATGGACAAGATTGCCCCGACCGACTTTTCCGTGCACGAGCTGATCGCCCGCCGCTGGAGTCCGCGGGCCATCGACCCGGAGCGTCCCGTCCCGCACGACCATGTCCTGTCGCTGCTGGAGGCCGCGCGCTGGGCGCCGTCGTGCTTCGGCGACGAGCCCTGGCATTACGTGGTCTGCGACCGCGAGCGGGATCGGCCCGCCTGGGAAGCCGCCCTGGGCTGCCTCACCGACAAGAACCAAAGCTGGGCCCAACGCGCGCCCGTACTCATCGTGGCGGTGGCCAGCGCCGCCTTCCGCGACAGCGGCAAGCCCAACCGCTGGGGCGAGTACGATACCGGGGCGGCGAGCGAGAACCTGTGCCTGCAGGCCACGGCCCTGGGGCTGGCGGTGCATCAGATGGGCGGCTTCGACGTCGACCAGGCCCGCCAGGCGCTGGCGCTGCCCGAGGGCGTGACCCCCATGGCCGTGATCGCCGTCGGCTACCCGGGCGAGGCCTCGCTGCTGGACGAGCCCCTGCGCGAGCGCGAACGCGCCGAGCGCCGGCGCCGCCCGATGGCCGAGACCTGCTTCGCCGGGCGCTGGGGCAAGGCCGTCTCGGACTGACCCTTTCGCGGAGAACAACACGAGACCCCGCGCCACCGCCCTCAGGGCCGAGTGGGTGAACGGGGCGTGCTCGCCCGCCGAGCGCCAACGCCGGATACACGGAATGCTGCCTTTTCGCGACTCCAAGTTCGTCATCGGTTTCGGCTTCGCCGTGATGCTGTTGTTGATGTGCGTGCTGATGCTCATCGGTCTGTACCGCATGTCCAATATACACGAACGCATGGAGAACATCGCCGAGGTTCAGGCCGTCAAGACGCGGCTGATCTACGCGATGCGCGATATCGTTCGCCAACGTTCGCTCAGTCTGTACACCATGTTGTTGATGAAGGACCCCTTCGACGTCGACGACGAGTACATGTCCTTCAATCGCGAGGCCTCCCGATTCATCGCGCTGCGCAACCGATTCGAGTCCATGGACCTGAGCGACGAGGAGCGCAATTTGTTTGCCCGGGCCAAGGCCATCATTCGTACCACCGCGCCCCTGCAGGAGTCGATGGCCGAGCAGATCATGGACGGTCAGGCCAGCGACGTGAGCTACAAGTCGATAGAACGGGACTACGTTCTCGAGAAGCGTATCCTGGGGATCCTCGACCAGATGGTTCAGACCGAGCGCGAATCGACGCGCCGGGCCGTCGACTATGCCGCCAGCGCCTACCACAATGCACTGCTGTCGATGCTGGCGGTGGGACTGGCCATCCTCGGTATCGGGATGCTCACGACGCGCCTGGTGCTGCGCCGAACGGGGCGTATCGAGCGTGCCTTGTTCGAGGAAAAGGAGCTGGCCGAGGTGACGCTGCACTCGATCAGCGACGCGGTGATGACCACCGATGCGAGGGGGCATGTGGCCTATCTCAATCCGGTGGCCGAACAGCTGACCGGCTGGTCGCAGGAACAGGCCGCGGGCCAGCCGTTGGCGCGTGTGTATCGGACGATCTCCGAGGCGACCCGCGAGCCGGTCGCCCAGCCGGCCACCCTGGGCCAGATCGACGGTCGGGTAACGGGGCTGGCACACAACCTGCTGCTTCTCGGCAAGCATGGGACCGAACACGCGATCCAGGATACCACCTCGCCGCTGCGCGACAGCCGCGGCCGGGTCATCGGGGCCGTGGTGGTCTTTCGAGACGTGACCCAGGAGCGCCACCTGCAGCGCGAGCTGTCCTGGCAGGCGCGCCACGACGCGCTGACGGGTCTGGCCAACCGGCTGGAGTTCGAGCACCAGCTCACATTGGCGATCGAGCATGCGCAAAACCAGCGTGAGCAACACACCCTGCTGTATCTCGATTTGGATCAATTCAAGCTCGTCAACGACACCTGCGGGCATGTCGCCGGCGATGAGCTGCTCAAGCAGCTGGCGGGGATACTCGAGACACGAGTGCGCAAGAGCGACGTCCTGGCGCGCCTGGGCGGCGATGAATTCGGGATACTGCTGCGTTCCTGTCCGCCCGCCCGCGCGGAGTCGGTGGCCGAGACCGTTCACGATGCCGTGCAGGATTTTCGTTTCGCCTGGGAGGGCAAGATCTTCCGGGTCGGTGTCTGCATCGGCGTGGTTCTCATCGACGAGGACTCCCAGGAGATCTCCTCGCTGCTGGCGGCGGCCGATGCCGCCTGTTACATGGCCAAAGAGCGGGGCCGCAACCGCATCTGGGTCCATGAACCGGGCGGTTCGGAAACGATCCGCCGAGAAGGTGAAATGCAATGGGTCCGCCGCCTCAACGAGGCCTTGGAGCAGGACCGGTTCACGCTGTACGTGCAGCGCGCCGAGCCCTTGGCGGCCGTCGCCGACCAGGCGCTGCGTTACCACGAGTTGCTGCTTCGCCTCATTGACTCCCAGGGGAACGTCATTTCGCCCATGTCGTTCATTCCCGCGGCCGAGCGCTATGGCGTGATGACCGAGATCGACCGTTGGGTGGTACGTTACACGCTGCGCATCCTGGAGGAGCGGGACCTCGCCCGCCGGCCCAACGACGTCTTTGCCCTCAATGTATCGGCGCAGTCGATGTGCGACGAGAAGTTTTTCGACTTCGTGGCCCGGGAAGTGGCCCGTTCGGGCACCTCGGCGCGGCATCTGTGTTTCGAGGTGACCGAGACGGCGGCCATGGCCAATTTGAGCCATGCACGGCGCTTCATCTCGGAGCTGCGGGCGATGGGGTGCCGCTTCGCGCTGGACGATTTCGGCAGCGGCATGTCGGGCTTTGCCTATCTGAAGAATTTGCCGGTCGACTTGGTCAAGATCGACGGTGCCTTCGTCAAGGATATCCTCAACGACGATGTCGACGAGGCGATGGTCGAGGCCATCAACCGCATCGCGCAGGTCATGGAGATCAAGACCGTTGCCGAGTTCGTCGAGACCGAGGCCATACGCGAGCGCCTGCGCGCGATCGGCGTCGACTATGTGCAAGGCTACGCCGTGCACCGGCCCGAACCGATCTGAGGGGCGCATCGCGCAAAGCCCTATCATTTGCCGAACAATAGCCCTGCCGCGGGCCACTACACATCCACGGCCCGCTCTGCCACAATAAATGCCTCCCTGCCGCCTCGCGATGACGGCGCCTCAAGCCCGCAGCCGAGCCGGGCCGAGCCGGGCCGCGACGGGCCGGGCGTCCCGAAGGAGACTCCATCGTATGGTACAAATCGCGCAACCGGCCCCTGCCCCGACGGCGCTGCCCGCGCTGGGCGATGCCTCGCGCTGTGTCACCCTGCCCGAACCCCTCGCCCTGCGCCGCGGCGGCGTGTTGGAACAGGTGCAGATCGCCTACGAGACCTGGGGCAGCCTGTCGGCCGAGCGCGACAATGCGGTGCTGATCTTCACGGGCCTGTCGCCCGGTCCCCACGCCGCCTCCTGCGAGGCCGATCCCTCGCCCGGCTGGTGGGAGTACATGATCGGCCCGGGCAAGCCGATCGACTCCAACCGCTACTTCGTCATTTGCGTGAACTCGCTCGGCAGCTGTTTCGGGTCGACCGGGCCGTCCTCGGTCAACCC
>Ga0209918_1000711_pt1 | contig 20601 bp, 20 predicted proteins | sample SalPonD_shore_MG_FD_185712 | JGI IMG/M metagenome (GOLD analysis project Ga0209918, IMG submission 185712) | Salt pond soil microbial communities from South San Francisco under conditions of wetland restoration - Salt Pond MetaG... | ecosystem: Environmental > Aquatic > Marine > Intertidal zone...
CGGGCGCGCGCCTTTGGGCCGCGAGGCGGGCACGCGCGGCCCGCGCCCCCGAATACGGTACACCCGAAGCGAGAGCGGCTAGCCCGACGCCATGGAACTGATACGCGGCCTGCACAACCTGCGCCCCGAGCACCGCGGCTGCGTCGCCACTATCGGCAATTTCGATGGCGTCCACCTCGGCCACCAGGCGGTGATCGGTCAGCTCGCCGAGCAGGCTGCGCGCTTCGACCTGCCGGCCACGGTGATCACCTTCGAGCCCCAGCCGCAGGAGTACTTTGCGCCGCGGGAGGTACCGGCGCGTCTGACGCGCTTTCGCGAGAAGATGATCGCGCTGCGCCGCTTCGCCGTCGACCGGGTGCTTTGTCTGGCGTTCAATGAGCAGTTGGCTTCGATGCCGGCCGAGGAGTTCATCCGGCACGTACTCATCGACGGGCTGGACGTGCATTATCTGGTCGTGGGCGACGATTTTCGCTTCGGCGAGGGGCGGCGCGGAGACTTTCAGATGCTGGTCGATGCCGGTGCGGCCAATGCCTTCGAGGTGGTGAACATGCACACGTTCACCGTCGAGGGCGAGCGCGTGAGCAGCACGCGGGTGCGCTATGCCCTGGCCCAGGGCGATCTCGCCGGCGCCGAGCGTCTGCTCGGACGGGCGTATCGCATGGCCGGGCGCGTCGCCCACGGCGATCAGCGCGGGCGCAGCATTGGCTTTCCCACGGCCAACATTCATCTGCACCGCAAGGCCTCGCCGGTGCAGGGGGTGTACGCGGTGGAGATGTTCGGTCTGGCAGGCGAGCCCATACCCGGCGTGGCCAACGTCGGCAACCGTCCGACGGTCGACGGCACGCGCACGCTGCTCGAGGTACACCTGTTCGACTTCGATCGCGACATCTACGGCCAGCACGTGCAGGTGAGTTTCGTGCACAAGCTGCGCGACGAGATCCGCTTCGAGTCTTTCGAGGCACTGAAGACGCAGATCGAGCTCGACGCCCAGCGCGCGCGCGAGTTCTTCGTGCACCACTACGCGCACACGCGAGACTGATCATTAAGGCAACGCAGGCGACATACCAGAAGCGAGAACGCAGTGACCGACTACAAAGACACGCTCAACCTGCCCAAGACGGACTTTCCGATGCGCGGCAATCTCGCCCAGCGCGAGCCCGAGACGCTGAAGCACTGGCAGGCGATGGACCTCTACGCGAAGCTGCGCGAAGCGGGCGAAGGCCGTCCGCGCTTTGTGCTGCACGACGGCCCGCCGTACGCCAACGGCGACATTCACATCGGTCACGCGGTCAACAAGATCCTCAAGGACATCATCGTCAAGGCGCGCGGCCTGGATGGTTTCGATGCCCCGTACATACCCGGCTGGGATTGCCACGGACTGCCCATCGAACTGCAGGTGGAAAAGAAGATCGGCAAGGCCGGCCGGAAGGTCGACGCCGCGACCTTCCGCGACGCCTGCCGCGAGTACGCACGCAAGCAGGTCGACGGCCAGCGCGAGGACTTCAAGCGTCTTGGCGTGCTCGGCGAGTGGGACCGGCCGTATCTGACCATGGACTTCGCCTTCGAGGCCGATATCATCCGTGCGCTGGGGCGCATCATCTCCAATGGTCATCTGCACAAGGGCTTCAAACCCGTGCACTGGTGTACCGACTGCGGCTCGGCCCTGGCCGAAGCCGAAGTCGAATACGAGGACAAGACCTCGCCGACCATCGACGTGCGCTTCGAGGTGCTCGACGAGGAGGCTCTGATGGCGCGCTGCCATCACGTCGACGGGCATGAGGGCCGCGGTCCGGTCTCGGTGGTCATCTGGACCACCACGCCCTGGACGCTGCCCGCCAACCAGGCCGTGGCGCTCAACCCCGAGTTGGACTATGTCGTCGTGCAGACCGAGGGCGTGGGCGATCACGCCCCCGAACGCCTGATCCTGGCCGACGCCCTGCTGAAGGACACGATGGCCCGCTACGAGGTGAGCGACTACCGAGTCGTCGCCTATTGCCGCGGTGCCGACCTCGAAGGCCTCAAGCTCGCCCATCCGTTCTATAAGCGCGAGGTGCCCGTTATCCTGGGCGACCATGTGACCACCGAAGCCGGTACCGGCGCCGTGCACACCGCGCCCGGCCACGGCCAGGAGGACTACGCGGCCGGCCTGCACTATCACCTCAAGGTCGACAACCCGGTCGGCCCCGACGGCAAGTTCGTCGAGGGCACCGAGCGCTTCGAAGGCCTGCACGTGCTCAAAGCCAACCCCGAGGTCGTCGACGTGCTCAAGGCCGAGGGCAAGCTCGTACACGAGGCGAGCGTGCGCCACAGCTATCCGCACTGCTGGCGCCACAAGACGCCGATCATCTTCCGCGCCACGCCGCAGTGGTTCATCAGCATGGACCAGCAGGGTCTTCGCGACGCGGCCCTGCGCGCCATCGGCCAGACGTGCTGGATGCCCGAGTGGGGCCAGGCGCGGATCGAGGGCATGGTGTCCAACCGCCCCGACTGGTGTATCTCGCGCCAGCGCACCTGGGGCGTGCCCATCGCACTGTTCGTCGAGCGCAAGAGCGGCAAGCTGCATCCCGAGACCGAGCGCCTGATCGAAGAGGTCGCCCAGCGGGTCGAGTCCAAGGGCGTCGATGCCTGGTTCGAGCTGGATCCGGCCGAGCTGCTGGGCGCGGATGCTGAAAACTACGACAAGGTCACGGACACCCTGGACGTGTGGTTCGACTCGGGTGTGACGCACTATGCGGTGCTCGAGCGCCGTGAGGGCATGGAGGAGTTCCCGGCGGCCGATCTGTACCTCGAAGGGTCGGATCAACACCGCGGCTGGTTCCAGTCCTCGCTGCTGACCTCGGTGGCCATGCGCGGCGTTGCGCCCTACAAGGGCGTGCTGACGCATGGCTTCACGGTCGACGCCAAAGGTCAGAAGATGTCCAAGTCCAAGGGCAACGTCGTCGCCCCGCAGAAGGTGGTCAACACCCTGGGCGCCGACATTCTGCGCCTCTGGGTGGCGGCGACGGATTATCGCGGCGAGATGAGCGTCTCCGACGAGATCTTAAAGCGCACGGCCGATGCCTATCGGCGCATCCGCAATACGGCGCGTTTTCTGCTCGCCAACTTGACCGGTTTTGACCCGGCGGCCCACCGTCTGGAGGAGAGCGACATGCTGGCCTTGGACAAATGGGCGGTGGAGCGTGCCCGCCAGGTGCAGGAACAGGTCGTGAGCGCCTATGACCGCTACGAGTTCCACCAGATTTATCAGCGCGTGCACAACTTCTGCGCCGTGGATCTCGGCAGCTTCTATCTGGACGTCATCAAGGACCGCCAGTACACCACGCAGGCCGACAGCGTCGCGCGCCGCTCGGCGCAAACCGCGCTGTATCACATCGTCGAGGCCATGGTGCGCTGGCTGGCACCGATCCTCAGTTTCACCGCCGAGGAGATCTGGCGGCACATCCCCGGCGAGCGAGCCGAGTCCGTGTTCCTGTCGACCTGGTACGAGCTGCCCGAGCAGTACGTGTCGAAGGAGGAGGCCGACAAGGGCATGGGCATGGATTTCTGGAAGCAGGTCATGGAGGTGCGCGAGGTGGTGGCCAAGGAGCTCGAGCGCCTGCGTGTGGCCGGTGGCATCGGCGCCTCGCTCGATGCCGAGGTCGACCTGCACTGCGGCCGTGAGCTCTACGACCGCCTGGGCGAGCTGGAGGATGAGCTGCGCTTTGCGCTGATCACCTCGTATGCGCGGGTGCATCTGGCCCGGACACCGCCCGACGAGGCCGTCCACTTCACCCTGGCCGAGGGCGACGAGCTGTGGGTGGCGGCCGCCCCTTCGGTGCATCCCAAGTGCGTTCGCTGCTGGCACCACCGCGCGGACGTGGGCAGCGACCCCGCGCACCCGGATATCTGCGCGCGCTGCGTGGAGAACATCGCCGGCGACGGCGAGCAGCGGAGGTTCGCCTGATGCTGCGTTGGCTTTGGCTGGCGGTCGCGGTCGTGGCGCTGGATCAGATCAGCAAGGCCGCCGCCAGTGCGGAGCTGATGCTGTACAAACCGTTGGCCGTACTGCCGGGTTTCAATCTCACCTTGATGCACAACACCGGTGCTGCCTTCAGCTTTTTGCACGACGCCAGTGGCTGGCAGCGTTGGTTCTTCGCGGGCATCGCGGCGCTGGTCAGTATCGGTATCGTCTGGTGGATGCGCAAGCTGCGCCCGGACGAGACGTGGCACGCGGTGGCGCTGGCGCTGATACTCGGCGGTGCGCTCGGCAATCTCTGGGACCGCCTGACCTTAGGCTACGTGGTCGATTTCATCGAGGTCTATTACCGGCAGTGGTACTGGCCGGCCTTCAATCTCGCCGACTCGGCGATCAGCGTCGGGGCGGCGATGTTGATCTATGACGGCGTGCGAGGGCTGTTCTCGCGCGAGACGGGTCACGATACTTCGCCTGACGACACGGAAGGCAATTCCACGCATGACCGGTCCGGGGGAGGGCGCTGAGCATGTCGAACGAAGGCCTTGAAATCGGACCGCGCCGCGAGGTCGTGATGCACTACACCGTTACCCTGGACGACGGGACCGTCGCCGATACCTCCCGCGACGACGATCCGCTGTCCTTTGTCGTCGGGGACGGGTCCCTCATCGATAGCCTGGAACGCAAGCTCTACGGGTTGCGGGCCGGCGACAAGCGGGATTTCCGGCTCGGCCCCCACGAGGCCTTTGGTTTTTCCGACCTGGATAACATTCACCGCCTGCCGCGGGCGGATTTTCCCGGCGACCTGCCGCTCGAGCCGGGTACGATTATCGGCTTCGACACGCCCTCGGGCGAGGAGGTGCCGGGGACCATACAGGCGCTCGAGGACGACACCGTGGTGGTCGACTTCAACCACCCGCTCGCCGGCTATGAGATTACGTTCGATGTGGAAATTATCGAGGTCCGCGAGGCCGCAGGGGGCCACGAGCCCTGAGGGACTTTGCGTCCGGGCGCCCCGGCCTCTAAAATGACTATCGAGTGACGACCTGATTTCCCACTGACCGAGGCGCTTTCTTCCCGATGCAGATTCTCCTGGCCAACCCCCGCGGCTTTTGCGCCGGCGTCGACCGCGCCATCGATATCGTCGACCGCGCCCTGGCACTGTTCGGCGCGCCGATCTACGTCCGCCACGAAGTCGTGCACAACCGCTTCGTGGTCGATGGCCTGCGCGACAAGGGTGCGGTGTTCGTCGACGAGCTCGACGACGTGCCCGACGGCGCCACCGTGATCTTCAGCGCCCACGGGGTCTCGCGCGCCGTGCGCGAGGAGGCCGAGCGGCGCGGCCTGACCGTGTTCGACGCCACCTGTCCGTTGGTCACCAAGGTACATATGGAAGTCGTGCGGTACAGCCAGGCCGGGCGCGAGTGCGTGCTCATCGGCCACGAGGGCCATCCCGAAGTGGAAGGCACCATGGGCCAGTTCGACCCCAGCCACGGCGGGCAGATGTACCTGGTCGAGGACGTCGGGGACGTGGCCAAGCTCAAGGTGCGCAATCCCGACGAGCTAGCCTTCGTCACGCAGACCACCTTGTCCATGGACGACACTGCGGCCGTGATCGACGCGCTGCGGGCGCGATTCCCGGCGATTCACGGTCCGCGCAACGACGATATCTGCTATGCCACCCAGAATCGCCAGGACGCGGTCAAGGAGATAGCCGCGCGCGCCGATGTGGTGCTGGTGGTCGGATCGCCCAACAGCTCCAACTCCAACCGCCTCAAGGAGGTTGCCGAGAGGCAGGGCGTAGCCGCCTATCTCGTCGATGACGCCGAGCACCTGGAGCGCGAGTGGGTGGAGGGCAAGACCTGCATCGGCCTGAGCGCCGGCGCCTCGGCCCCCGAGGTCCTGGTCACTCGCGTTATCGAGCGGCTGAAGGAATGGGGCGCGACCGAAGTCGTCGAACATACCGGCAAGCCCGAGACCATCGTCTTTCCCCTGCCCAAGCCGCTGCAGCGTATGACGGCCTGAGCCGAGGGCCGAAGCCGAACAAAAAAAGCCCCGCCACGGCTGTGGTGGGGCTTTTTTGTTCTTTGTCGCCGGCTGTCGCCTATTTCGACCAGCAGCCCTTGCTCGGGTTGCCCGATTTATCCTCCGAGCTCTTCTTGCCCGTGTGGTCGAGGATGAACTTGTAGCACTTCGTGTCCGCCGTCTGACCGCCCTTCGCGGTGGCGGTCAGGCGATAACAGAAATACGTCGTACTGCCGGCCTTGGTGCCTTTGCAGCCCGCGCTGTTCGGAATGGAAAGCGCCAGTGTGTAACGATCCTGCGGTGTCGTGGACCCGCCGATATTGGCGATATTGTTGGTATAGGAGCCATTGTCCGTATACAGCCGCTCCTCGCGCTGCGCCGCCTTGGTCAGGGCGATGACCGCATCGGAGCGATATTGCTTGCGCATCTGCGACTGATAGACCGACCAGGCAATGGTCGCCAGGATGACGAGGACCGCCACGGTGACGATCAATTCAATGAGCGTAAAGCCCTGCTGTTCGCGTTTGTGCATAGTCCGATCCGCTTCCCCCCAAATGTGACCCCAGTATGCCGCCGTCCCTGGCGGCCTGTCCAGGACCTACTTCAGTATGATCTCGCGCCACGATTTGCGGCCGGTACTATACGCACCACCGGTACCACCGTTGCCACTTGACCCGACATCCGCCAACTCACCGGTGCTCATCTGGACGATCGGTTTCACACCGCCGGTTATCGTCTTATATAGGACGATCTCGGATGCCGTGCCCTTGCTGAGAGATCCGGAAGGCAGCATCTCCGGCGAGCCGGCCCCGTTCACCGACGTACTCGAGGTGCCGGAGAAACTCCAGTTCGAGGATGCGGTGCCCGTACGCGCGTAGACGGCCCAGATGCTGGAATAGCCTTCGGCGTCGCACTGGCTGGTCGACGGTTTATACGTGGTAAACCAAACGGCTTGGTGCGATGGGTCCCAGGTGGCCCGTGTCAGGACGCGCTCGGCCGATGGTATCGTACCGAAATCCATAAACCATCCGGCCTTGTTGGCATCGATGTAGTTCTCAAGCTGCGAGAACGTAGTCACCGAGGACGGCAGCACGCCGTTCGGGTCGGAGACGGAGCCGTCGGCGTACACCTTTACGCCGCTGACGTCCTGCAGTCGCTGCGTTGTGGTACCAGAGGACCGTTGGAAAGAAACCGAACCGTCCGGCAGGTTCGGGTCCGTGCTGGTGAAACGCTCCTTGATGCCATAGAAGCTCTGCGGGGCCGTGCTGGAGTTGTCCGCGCGGACGTACAGCCGTCCGGTTCCGCCGTAAATCCAGCGTTCACCTTTAAGGTCGGTGGTAATAATCGGCTGGTTGAGGAACGGCTGGCCGCTGATACTCGGGCTGGAGTCACTCGGGTTGATGACCGTGCTCATCGTCCAGGCGGATGGACTCGTGCCGTCGAGTACAAGACGTTCCAACTGCCCATTGGGGCTGGCAACGGTGCCGCCCGCCAGTCCGAAGTAAATGGCGTCATAGCTGAAATCGAGATTCCAGTTGGCGCCCAGGGCGTCCCCGACGAAGCTGTTCGTCACGCTCGTGTCGTACTTGGTCAGGTTGGTGCTGGCCAGGTTCAGTTCGCCCGTACTGGAATCGATCTGCAATTTCAGAGCGTACAGTCTGGCGTTCTGGGTGCTGGTCATCGTGGACACGACGTTCGGGCCGGAGCCGAACACCAGGTACCAGTCATTGACGGTCGGAGCGGACCAGTCGTTGCCCGTGCCGGGCACACGCTTGACGACGAGCGTCGGAGTGCTGGTCGTGAAGCCCAGGTCGGCATCCGTGAACTCGGCGAGCAGCTTGGGAGGTTGCTCCGGGTCAGTAATATCGAGGATCACGTACGCCGAGCGGCTCGTGATGTCCGGGGTGGAGGGATTGCCGTCGGCGTCATAGGTAATCGAGCCGCCCCCGAGGCGCATGCCGGCCACCAGGATTGTGCCCCAGCCGTCCGGGTGCTCCGCGTCAGTCGGGAAGATGTTGACGTCGTAGATACGCGGCTTGCCGTCCATGTAGTAGACATGCGGATAGTCCGGCTGCGTCAGCCATTGCAGGTGGGGCAGCAGATTCTTGGGCACATAGGCCCACATTTCGCCGCCGAGCGGGTGCGCGGTCTGACCCGAGGGCGATACCTGGAAAGCCTTGGTATAAGGGTCGTAGAAGCCGGCGTTGAACGCATGCAGCATACCGTCGTTGGCGCCGACGTACACCATCTGCCGCCGATGGGCATACTTCTGCCGGAAAACAGTGTAGGTATTGTCCCCATACAACGAATCCCACTTCGAATCGGGTGCTCCGACCGTGACGGGCGTGGAATGAACGATGTCGCCGAGACGCCATACATCCAGCGTCCCGTCGCCGTTGTAGTCAATGGTGCGCGAACGGAACGCCGTGCCGGGTATGTTCTCTTCGCCCCGGATGAAGTCGACGACATTCTTGGCATCCTGCTTGTCGATCACCGTATCGCCATTGGTGTCTTTTTGCAGATCCAGATAAGGCGTGAACTGCGAATCGGCGTCCACGCCGCCGTCCGTGAAGTTCTTGACTTCGCCCGGCTGCACCTCGTTGTCACCGTTGTCATCGATCCAGGTAAAAATATAACGGCCTGTATCGGACGTCGCCGTGTAGTTACGCTGCGTGGCAATGGTGTTGTTGTCGAGCTTGGACAGCTCGTCGCGAGCGTTCCAGATGGGCTGGAGTTGTTCCAGGTCCTTTTTCTGGCTGGCGGGACAGGAGCTGGTGTTCCCGCTGGTGACGTTCATACAGTAAAACACGAGTGTGCGTTTTGCCGCCTCGTCGTACAGTATCTTGATGGGCTTGTCGGTGGAATCCAGGCGCCCGTTGTGGTTATTGTCCTCGTGCAGTACGCCGTACTCGTCGATGAAGACCGAGTGCAGGATGCCGCCCCAGGTGACCTGCCGCCCGCCAGTGGTGAGTGCCGGTTGGTAGAGCGCCTGAATGACGGCACCGGTCATTGTCGTGGAGTCGGAGATAACCGCGGCCGCCGTACCGGCCGAGACGCGCGCCAGGATTCGATTGAATACCTGTCCGAGCTGTGTCTCCAGCTGCGCGGGATTGTCGGCATAGAAATAATTGTCGGGGATGCCGTCCGAACCGAAGGCACCGGTGGCGTTGTTGATGGTGTCCCACTCGGCCGAGGACGCGGTGCTCGGCTGCATCGGCGGGTTCAAGGTCAGCTTGTTGCCATCCAGACGCTGGAATCCGCCCCACTTCGCGGCATACCACAGCGGAGGCTCCAGTACGCCGGCGGCGGATCCCGACGGGGTATAAAGAACCGCAGAACTGGTCACGGCAGCGTCCGTGCCCGGCGAAATGGAGTTGAAATTGTTCGGCCCTTTCAGAAGCAGCGGCCAATGGACGCCATCGGCCGTGGAGCCGGTAAGGATAACCCCGAATCGCAGCGAATTACCCGCGGAGACCATGGGAGCGTCGACTTCGATGGACAATTGACCACTGCTCACCTTGAAGATGATGTCCTCGACACCGTCCATGTCGTGATCGTTGCCCCAGGTCGAGTCTTCCCAGACGACCCGTGCCGTGCCGCCAATCAGATTTCCACTGGCGTCGTATGACGTGCTCAGCCACTGGACATCGACCATCGTGCACGTACGCCAGGCGGCCGTGCTGGCACTGGGAGGATCGGATGTGGCTTGGCAGGCCGGCATCAGTGTGATGAAGTCAGAGCCTGTCTTCACTTTTATGCGCGGCAGATCCCAGGCGAGCGTGACGGCGTAGGTATCGACACTTTGGTCGCCGGGGAGGCCGATGGTGGTATTGTTGTCGGGCCTCAGATCGTGTGTATGCGCATACCAGGCCATGCCGGCAACATCAAAGCCACCCCTTTGGGTTGGCGTGTCCGGACAAATGCCCTTGGCAGAGGATAAATTCGAGATGCTTTTCGCCGTACACTGCCCGTCGTTCGTCGTGCCATTGTCGCCGATCAGATAGCTCCCGCTGATACCCTCGGTGCTGCCGACGGTATTGGTGGTCGTAGTCGGATCGAGGGTGGTTGTCGCGGACGGGTTATCGGATGCATCGCGCCCGGTGCCGGTGACGTCCGTGGCGGAACCGAGGTCGTCCATATCAAAGGAGTTCGCGCCGCTGGTCAGGACGATGATCGAGCACTTGGCGCAGAAATTGTCGGCCGTCAGAGGATCCGTCCAGGTGCTGATCTGGGTCAGATTGCTGAAGTAGCTGCTGTCATCGGCATTGAAGGCCGATGTCGGGGTCGTCTTGCCGGCGAAATAGCGCAGCGCCTCCAGGTACATCTCGCCGATGGGGTTGCCCCAGTCCGAGCAGTGGGTCGTCGAGCTCGTGCCGAGCTGACTGGCGAGAATACCGTAAGGATTACAGTCGTTGTAGATACCGGTCTTGTAGTTGTATTGAACGACACGGAATGTATCGATGGTGTCGACGATGCCCGGGTTGCCGGTGAATTGGCCCGTTGTGGCGTTGATTTCGTCCTTCGTGGAATCAGTGTTACCTTCCAGAGGAAGGATGTCGCGTCGGAGCACGCCGCCCGCCCTGTTCAGGTCATAACTCCCTGAAATCAAACCAAAGCGCATTTTCTCCGACTGGCCTTCGCCGTACTTCTGCAGCAGACCGACCGGCTTCTGATCGCCATTGGGATAGGCCTTGCAGAAATCCTCGTATTTGCCCGACAGGCTGGTGCATACCTGTACCTTGACCTGCACTGTGGCGATCTTGTCAGTGCCGGCCGACGGCTGATTGCCCAGGCCGGCGTCGAATTCTTCGGTCCAGGCGCATTGCTCAAGGTTCGTCGAGGCCCAACGCCCCCATTGGCCCTTGGCAATCCGCATCTTGGGCGGTTCGGTGATCGTCTCTGACTCACCCGTTAACGGGAACGACACGGAGGAGTAGGTTTCACGCGTGGTGTTACACATCGTGATCCCGCTCGGATAGGTGCTCAGGCTGTAGGGAGTGAGCTGCGCCAGGTCCGAGCCCGAGTAGACCTTGGCGAAGGAGTGATCGTCCTTCGGGATAAAGGCGCGCTCGAGGACGGTCTTGCCGTCGGAGGTGCCGGCGGTCGCTGCATCCTCGTCCACAACCCGCTTTCCGCCGTAGAGAACGCGCCGCAGTATGTCCATACGGGTCATCGAGGCCCAGTTGAGAAAGTTCCCGCTCCAGGCGCTACTGCAGTAGTGATTGTTGGTTCCCGAGGCATCGGCGGTCGGCTTGAAATAGTTGTCGACGCTGTCGTACGTATAGCAGCGATGGCTATCGAAATAGCCATAATAATTCAGCTTGTCTTCATAGGTCGTGTCGAGGGAGCCGTCGCCGTTGATGTCCGAGTAGTCGTTATAGGCCTTCAGGAACAGCTGCTGGTCGTTGGACATGACCAGCATCACCAGCGGGTCGTTGTTCTTGGACCCGCCTTGAACGGTGGGTGGAATAACCGAGAAATCCGTTGCCGTGGGGCCCGCTGCGTACGCCGGGACACTGAGAGCGGCGAACAACCACAATGCCATTGCCACCAAGCCGGGCAATTGAGGCAGCAGTGCGTGGGGTTTTGCGTTCATTGTTCTTTCCTCGTGCTCTCGGGCGTTCGAAATGTTCGGCATTGCGAAGATCATTGCGCCTAACGTAAATAGGTGGACTGCAACATCACTTTGGAGCCCGGCGTCTGGCCGATTCCGACCGCGGTAATGCGAAACATGTCAGGGTCGGTTGGGGCGGGATTGAGCGGGTCAATGTGGTACTGTCCCATGTACTCGATAATGTATTCGGCGGGCGAGGCGACCTGCGCGAACGGCACGCTGTAGCTGCGATGACGATTCGAGACGTTCCACACGTCGAGGGTGGGGTCGGTCCAATATTCCACGCATCCGATATTGGCGTCGCGGCAGTCGCACAGGCCGTTGTCGCAGTTGGTCGTGAACTTCGACAGATCGAGCCCGGTTGCGACGTCGTTCTCGCCGTGGCGAAGGGCCGCCTCCGCTGCTTGGAAGGCGACCTCGCGGTCACGTGCATTGGCCGACATGCGCTCCTCGAGCGTACTGTTGCCGATGCCGGTGACGGCGACCAGCGTCAGCACCAGCAGGATGATCAAGGCGACAATGAGCACGACGCCGCCCTGATTGGCGGGCATCGCGGGTCCGGACATGCCACTGTAACGGGCGCTCATCACATTATCCCCTTGTTGCGTATCTTGATGGTCGAGGTGAACACCAGGCGCAGGTAGCGGTCCTTGGGGGTCGTTATCTTTGTTCCGAGGACATCGAAGACTCGGCTGGCGGCGGTCGCCTTGACCTCGTTCGGGGACCGAATCAGCATGCCGAGCTTGACACTGACCACGTTGGCGTAGTCGGTGACCTGGTCTGCGGTGACATATTGATTCGCAATCTTGTCGCCGTCGGTGTCTTCGCCGAACAATACTTGCAACGTTTCGACGCCGTCGGCGATCTCCTCGATGGCCGTGGCCGAGCCGGCGCCGGACACCCCGTCGTCGTAGCGGATACGGTACAGGGCCGGCTCGCCGTTGATGCCCTTACTGATGTAGTAGGCGCGGCTCGTGGCGTATAGCATCCGTGCGGTCGTGGTATAGGCATGACTGAAGTTCTTGCAGCCGGCTGCGCCGCTCCCGCCGGCGCCGCAGCTCTGGACATTGCTGGGGCCGGGATTGGTGTTGCTGCCGGAGCCTCTCGACAGCGAGTGAGAGGTCTTGGTGTTGCGGTTCTGGAAGACGTCTGCGCCCTGGCAGTCTGAAATCACCACGATTGTGCCCTGCGGTAGCCCATTGGAGCCGGTCAGAGAGATCGAGCTCGCGTGCGCCGGCGTGTTGCCGTTGGGCGTGACGCCGGTCTTTTCCGCCGCCCATTTGAGCACGAGGAGATCCGAGCCGGGTGCGACTTTGTCCTGGATGCTGGGCGGGAGGGAGCCGCCGCTGTGGTTGGTCCAGTCAGTCAGCGGTTGTCCGGCCGGATCGAGGTTCGAGGGCAGCAGGTAATTATCGCCAGGCTTGGTGCCCGAGCCGGTGTATTCCCAACCGCCGGTCGCGGTTTCGAAGTTGAACAGGTCGTCCGAGTAGGCGGGACTGGTGGTGTCGAGCAGGTTCTGGATATTGCCGCTGCAGCCGGTATAGCCGGCCATGCGAATGTCCTCGCCTATCGTAGACATGGCGTAGCGCGCGTTTTCCTGCAGTCGGCCGAGCCCCTCTTCCACGAGGTGACCGCGTTTGCTGCTGACGAATATCTGAATGACACCGGCCATCAGGATGAGCGCGATAACGATCGCGACCATCAGCTCCGTGATGGTGAAGCCCGCGGAGGTTTTGGCGCGAGGCGCACGCCCCGTCCGATGCATGCCCATCATAGTTGCGCGCTCATTTGTAGAGTGGATTTTCCGCCCGGTGTGTTCGGGTCGTCCCACTGGATGTCAATCACCCATTTGGTCTGTCCGCCGGCGGTGACGGTTTGGATGGAACCCTTGCCGTTGGGCAGAGCGGCGAGCGATTGCTTCCATTCGTAGCGATCGGCGTTGCGCAGATCCAACGGGCTGCAGGCGGCGCCCACTCCGACGCAGGACGCGGACGGTGGCACGTAGGACATGGACATGTCGTAGGTGCTGTTCTTGGCCTGCGTCATATTGACGCGCATCCTATCCAATATGTCGTAGGCGAGGAATGTCGCCTGAGTCCTGAGGTATGCGCTGTGCGTATAGCGAATACTCTGCGACTGCAGCCCGGCGAGGCCGAGCAGGCCGATCGAGAAGATGACCAGTGCGACCAGGACCTCGACCAGTGTGAATCCGCGCTGATTCATGGTGGCTCGCTCGTTCATAAGTTAGGGGCAGGCGACGTTGTTGGAGGCGACATCATTGACGATGCCGTCGTTCGATGTGTCTTTGGCCAGCGCAATCAGCCCCGTGGGTAGCACATTGACGCCGCGTGCCCGCTTGACATTGCCGGGCTCCGTGTCACAGATGGTAAATGTCTGCGGCAGGCCGTTGATGTTGCCCCGGCTGTTGTACTGCACATAGGACGTATTGACTGCGGTACCCGACGTGTCAAAACCCTGGCTGGTAATTGTGTCGCCCCCGCCGACGGGGCCATGTACTCGAATCATGGCGTCGCTGCCGTTGATGGCGATATTGCCGTCCAGGTCCGCGAACGCGATCCAGCCCGTTGCCCAGGAATTCGTCCCACTGCAGGTTGCCTCATCGGTGCTGCTGCACACGGTGACGTTCACGCCTCGCCGGACCGCCTCGCTCCGCGCCGCGTTCAGCGCCCCGACCAGCTCGTTGGTCTGGGAGGCGAGACGGTTGTCTCGCATGAACGACTTCATGGCAGGCACGCCGACGGTGACGAGAATGGCGAATACCGCCATGGCGACCAGCAGCTCGATCAGGGTGAAGCCGAGATATTGTTTTCTTTTCATGTCATAACCTATAGATCAGGGCGTAACGCCAGTCAGCCGGCGACCGATGGGACGCTGGAAATTCCCGACGAACGGAACGGGCGGCCGCCGACCGGCTCTTGGGACACCGGCGGCGGCATCTGTTAACGTTGTCTATTCCACCCGCGCCGGCTGGACAATGGCCGAGCATAGCACGCGGGAATGCGGCCGCCCGAACGCAGCGGTCACAATACAGTCGGTAGCGAAACAAGATGTACGATGTCCTGGTAATCGGCGGTGGTCTCATCGGCATGCTCACGGCGCGTGAGTTGGCCGCCGACGGCGCCTGCGTGGCCGTCGTCGAGCGCGGGCAGACCGGCCGCGAGGCCTCCTGGGCCGGTGGCGGCATTCTCTCGCCGCTGTACCCCTGGCGTTTTCCCGACCCCGTCACCGCCCTGGCAAGCTGGAGCCAGCCGCGCTGGCAGGCGCTGGCCGAGGCGCTGGCCGAGGAGTCCGGGGTCGACCCCGAATGGACACCGAGCGGACTGCTCGTTCTGGATACCGAGGAGCGCGAGACGGCGGTGGCATGGGCCGCCCGCGTGGGCGCCAATCTGCAAACGGTGCCGGCGGGGGAGGCGCTGGGCCTCGAGCCGCGGTTGAGCCCGACCGAACTGGATGCCGATCGGGGAGCCCTGTGGCTCGGCGAGGTGGCCCAGGTGCGCAATTCCCGCCTGGTGCGAGCCGTGCGCGGCAGCCTGGACCGGCGCGGTATCGAGGTGCTGGAGCACTGCGAGGTGACGGGCCTCGCGGTGCGCGAGGGCCGGGTTCGGGGAGTGGCGACCACGACCGGGATGCTCGAAGCGCCCAAGGTGCTGGTGGCGAGCGGTGCCTGGAGCGCTCGCCTGTTGTCCGCGGTCGGGGTGAAGCTGGCGGTGGAGCCGGTACGCGGCCAGATGCTGCTGTTCCGCGGTCCGCCGGGGCTGGTGGAGCGTATCGTGCTGAGCCGGGAGCGCTATGTGATTCCCCGGCGCGACGGTCGGGTGCTGGTCGGCAGCACCCTGGAATACGTCGGTTTCGACAAGTCGACGACCGAGGACGCACGCGGGGCCTTATATAAGGAGGCGCTGCGGCTGATCCCGGCCTTGGCCGAGTGCGAGCTCGAACACCAGTGGGCGGGCCTGCGCCCCGGCTCGCCCATCGGGGTACCGTTTATCGGACCGCACCCAACGGTGCAGGGCCTGTACGTCAACGCCGGCCACTTCCGCAACGGTGTGGTCCTCGGCCCGGCATCGGCGCGCCTGGCCGCCGATTTGTGCCTGGAACGGGCTCCGATCCTGGATCCTGCTCCCTATTCGATCGTAAGTGACTGATAACAGGTGGTTTGTATTGCGATTTCCGACTATAGACTTTGTCTAAATAGGGCGTCTATACTAGACGCATGGAAAAAGTGACGGAAACACAGTCTGTTACCCGCGAGGCGGTGGTCGAGCGTCTGAAGGCGTCCGGTGTGACGCCGACCCAGCAGCGCGTGGAGATCGCCCAGATCCTGTTCGCCCGCCCGCAGCATCTGTCGGCCGACCAGGTCATGGCCATCGTCAACGGCGAGGGTCCCGTGGTCTCCAAGGCCACGGTCTACAACACCCTTGGGCTGTTCGCCCGGAAGGGCCTGGTGCGCGAGGTAATCGTCGACCCTTCCAAGGTCTTCTACGATTCCAACACCAGCTCGCACCATCACTTTTTCAACGTGGACACCGGCACCCTGATGGACATCGACGCCGGCGAGGTCGAGCTGAACGCGATGCCCGATCTCCCTTCCGGCACGGTCGCCGAGGGCGTGGACATCGTCATCCGCGTGCGTGAAGACGAGCGCTGAGCGCGCCCCGACGCGGTTGTCTGTCCGCGCATCGATCCTATATACTCGCCCCTTTCGTTTTCCCGCCAGACACAGGTCGCGGCCGGTTAGGCCGACGTAGCTCAGTTGGTAGAGCAACTGATTCGTAATCAGTAGGTCGGAGGTTCGACTCCTCTCGTCGGCACCAACATTTTCAGTAGCTTACACCGATTCTTGGGGCGCCGCGCTGGCGCCTTGAGGCGTGTACGAGGCGAGATTTTTCCCTGTTATATGCCTGGCGCCGCCTGCTGGATGAATTTTCCGGTGCGTTCATGGCAACTTTACCGTGCCACCTTCAACGCTGTTAGAATGGCCATAGGTGGTGAGCTGACTACAAAACGAATAATGGAAAAAATAGACTATATATTCATGGAAGCCGCCAAGGAGGCGTTCGATTTAAGGGGCGACTTCCTCGAGCTTGGCTCTCGCGTCATATCCGATCAGAGGTTTCTCTCAGCTCGCAACGTCTTTAACGAAAACCTCGGCAAATCGGATAGCTATATCGGCGTCGACGGTATCGACGGCGAAGGCGTAGACAGGGTGTGCGATGTCAGGGATCTCCCGTTCGGAGATGGTACGATAAACACTGTCATCGCAATGAATCTATTTGAGCACGTCGAGCGGTCGTGGCTTGCGTTCGACGAGGTAAAGAGGGTTTTGAGCGACGATGGCGTCGTCATTATTGCTACGCCTTTCTCCTACGATATCCATGGGTGTCCGGACGATTACTACCGATACACGCCGTCCTTCTATCTAAACACGTTCGATGAGCTGAGGACCAAAATTACCGTTACGGTGGGCTATCGGCTAAGGCCTAAGATGGTCTACTTCATCGGCGGAGAAGCCGATACACTGGAGGCCAACTTTGATGCTTTTAGAGACACATACGCAGCTAAACATAAAGAGCAGCTAAAGCCTTTCGCGCATGCGTTGTCGTCGATAAGAAGTCGCCTATGCCCAAATCACTTTAAGAACGATATTAAGTACCAGCACTCCTTTGAGATAGAGCTACATTAGTCGTTGCTCGAAAAACAACCTACTGCTTTGGACGCGTTGCGGCTCTGAGCGGCTGCCGGCCGGCGTTCCCGCCCTTGGGCGCCCGAGTCTCCCACCTGGACGATTTGGACACATCGTAGGGCTGGTAGTACATGAGGGCCAGACCTATCCCCTTTACGCTTTGCCGGCACAAAAACCCCCACCCCTTCACGCGCTCGCCGTGCAGGAACAACGTCCACGTCTCCGGCCTGGTTCCGTGTATGCGATGGAAGTCGCTCCCCCTGATGATGTTAGGCCTGCCAGGAAAGATCGTCCTGATGAAGAAACCCCATCCGCTGGGCTCGAACCAGCGCACGCGCTCCTCGATGTACCACCCGGCCAGGCAGATCGCCACGGCCAGTCTCCACGGGTGATCGTGCACCCACTCGTCGGCGTCGCGGTCTACGAATCTGTGCAGGTACGCCGTCACCCCAAACAGCCTCCCGATGTAGTACCGCTCCAGGTATGGCTGCCCGCCCTTACGGTGGATGAGGCGGCACGGCAGATTTTTCGTCAGCTTAAACAACAATCTTTCAATCATCCCATCACCTTTTTTCTGTCTTTTCTTCGCATTGGTGGGCCGGCCCGGAGAGGGCGAACGGCTCGCCGCATTTCTGGCAGTGCGTCACGCGCGCCGGCGTCACCGAGTTACCGCCAAGCGTGAAGCCGTAGGTCCGCCCGTCGACGGTGAGACTGAGCAAGGCAGAGGAGCCAGGTATCATGCGTTTGTTGTACAGCTCGCGCATGAGGTCCTCCAGTTCGGGGATGTGCTGACGCACGCCGCGCATGAGGGCCTCTATTTGTTCCTCGTTCATGCGCGGCAGCGTCTTATTGTCAGACCGTGACATCCCTCAGCCGACCTCGTCGTCGTCGGTTGGCATGTACCCAATCCAGTTTGGCCCCCTGTAGCCACTCTCCGGGTCATAGGCGGGGAGCGTGCTGTCGCCCTCACTGGCGACGCGGATGGCCATGACGGCAACCTGGATGGCCTCCTTGTAGACGTCCTCGTGGCCCTTCTTTCCTGGCTCGAAGTTAAGATGGAGCAGGGCTTGGGCCAGCTCGCCGACCTCCTCGGTGAGCGCGTTCATGACATGCGCGTTGTCGGGGAATTTCTGCCTGGCCTCGGTCAGCTCTCGCTCGATATCCCACCAAATGTTGTAATTGGATACGCTAGGAACCTTGACTGGCATCGCGCTCACCCCTCACGTCTTTGTAGGCCTCGGCCACGGCGTTGAGCGTGGCCAGGAGGATTGAGCACGGCGTCGCCGCAAAATCCTCGCAGGCGTTGTACCTGTCCAGGAGCTGTTGCTGCAGCGTGCCGAGCAGGGCGTCCAGCTTGTCTGGCCGTGGCGGTTCGGCGCCCGGGCAGAAAGCCTGATACTCGATAATCTGCGCGCCTTCCGGCGCTGCAACGGACGCCTCGCCGCCACTTGTACACACGCTGATTGGCTGGCCGTTCAACAGAACTACGAACACCGACCGCGGGACCTGTCCTTTGGAGGTCGACCTCTCACTAGCCATCTTGGCGGTACGCCACTCGCGCATCTGCTTGGCCAGGTCACGCGCGGACTCTATTTTTTCCTTTCTATGCGCTCCCTCGGCAGCGTCCGCCCACATAGCAACTAGGTGCGAGCCAAGGGGGTCCTTGGCCCGCACGACGAACAGCGGCTCGTCCATCGCCGCCTTATTCAGGCAGCTCGTCTCGTGCGTTAGCTCATCTTTTTTCAGCATTGCGGTTCTCCTCTACCTGTGTCGGCCTACGCCTTGGCCAGGTCGTGGTCGCGCGGCACGGTGAAGCCGGCCGAGTCCCGGTGCCCGCCGCCGCCGTACTGTTTGGCGATCTCGGAGACGTCGACGCCGCCCTCGGCCGAGCGCAGCGAGAAGTAACGGCAGTCCGGCTTGTCGAAGTAGCAGGCCGAGAACGGGCGGCCTTGGGCCATGATGTGGCCGGCGTCGGAAGCCATCGTGTAGGGCAGGTTCGCCACCGGCACCGAGTAGCCGCCGATCTCCATCGTGCGCTCCATTTGGTTGATCAGCTCGTGCACGTCCTTGTAGTGCTTGCGCCGGATGCCAATCCCCTCATCGCGCAGCGCGGCCGGACCCATCGCCATGAGCGAGTCCCACAGATCGAAGTCGTAGGAGTAACTGAACAGGGCCGCCTGGATTTCTTCCGTGCCGTCGAGCTCGAAGCGCCACAGATCCCGGTCCTGGATATGCTTGAGTAGCGCCGGCGGCTCCCGGCCTGGGAAAAAGGCGTCCCAGGCGAGCATGGCACCGGAGCGGTCCATGTCGAACAGCGCGCGGACGGGCGGGCGCTTGTGTTTGTCGCAGCGCGCCAGGAACTCAACCAGCGGCTCCTGGACGCCGAGCACGTCGACGAACGGGGCCAGGTCCTCGCGGGCACTCTTGTGATGGTCGAGCACGGTGACCGTCCGCGCCGTGGCGGCCAGCTCCAGCATGGCGTCGGCCTTGTAGGAGAAATCGACCAACAGCACGTCGCGGCCGTCGGCGTCGGGCGGCGGCGTCTGATAGACGCCGGGGTAGAACTCCGTGAAGTGCTCGCCGAGCGCGTGGCGCACCGCCCAGGCCGCGCCGAAGCCGTCGGCGCAGTTGCCGTGGTAGATGCACAGCAGGCCGGTCGATTCGGTCATATACTGCTCTGTCAGGTTCATTAGTGCTTCTCCCCCTCTTGGTTATCGGAAACCCCTGTGGCCAGGTCGTCTATGGTCGAGCCGTGGCCGAGCCCCTGGAGGAACGCGGCGGCCGACTCGGCGTGGTGGAAATCGTCCAGCGGGCGCCAGCTCACGCTCAGGGTGTCCCAATCGGGACCAGCTCCTGTGCCTGCCCGACACGCAACATCCATAATCTCCTTGAGCTTCGGGCTGACGAGATCGTCGGCGGCTTGCTGGCTGGCGTGCTCGGCGCACACGTACAGGCCGAGGGCCACCTGGACAGGCCGCCCGCCACCTTGCGGTTTTATTGAAACGTCAGGGACATGCGTCGCATGGGCCTGACAACCGATCCTTTCGCAGAGCATCAGTCTCTCCTTTTGTGTCTACGGTTGAGTGGTTCGAGCAGATGGCCTACTCGAAGGTGGGCATAGCCGCGCATGGATTTAACATCCCGCCACCCGCCGGCCTGCATGATCTCGGCGTCGCTCGCGCCGGATTGAAGCATGTGGGAGGCGAAGGTGTGGCGCAGGTCGTGAATCCGCAGGCGCTCGATGTACTCGGCGGGCAGGGAGGCGGCGACCTTCGTGGAGCGCCACCGCTTGCGCACGTCGCGCCA
>Ga0209918_1000712_pt1 | contig 20592 bp, 29 predicted proteins | sample SalPonD_shore_MG_FD_185712 | JGI IMG/M metagenome (GOLD analysis project Ga0209918, IMG submission 185712) | Salt pond soil microbial communities from South San Francisco under conditions of wetland restoration - Salt Pond MetaG... | ecosystem: Environmental > Aquatic > Marine > Intertidal zone...
GTCACGAACCTACCCGGGGCTTGCGCAAGCCATAGCGGAGCAATGGGGGTGAGCAACTGCTGCAACAAACCCCGCACCGTCGATCTAATGTACGGTCGCGGGGAAATTATCAACGCCCTATGCCTGATCTGTAAAACGCACTGGTACGGGCCAAGACATAACCCCACGCAGTACACGCGCAAGCAGTGGGATGATTGGATTAACTCGGAGGATTAAGATATGGAAGCAAGAGATTTTTTTGACAAGAGGCTTGTTGAGGATTCGACTATAGGTAGCGTGCAATTAATGGAGGAATACGCGAAGCATATTATTGAGACCGTTTTCTGCGATGGCTCTCCAACAGATTTTGATAAATTAACGGTTGGCGAATTAAGAAGCCAGCACGATAAAATTAACCGTTGCGTTGAATGGGTTAACACATGAACAACAAACAACACGCCCTAAACCTCTACATCTCCACATTTGACGGAGATGGCTACAAACGGATGGAGCGGGTTACAAAATACATCAACGAGGGGCTAGGCACTAACCACCAGCCGGAAAAGCTCTATCGCTGGCTGAAAGGCACACGCCCTATCCCGGCAACCGTGATTATCCACGCCCGACATGGAAGGCCCTGGCCGTGCGATCGCTGTGAGAAGTACGTCAAACCCGAAAACGACAAATGCCCGCATTGCGGATTGGAGGTAGTGAAATGAAGGATCGATTTATCCAGTTCTTGCTTCGTAGGCTATCGTATCAGCCTGGAAAGATCGTTCAAGTTGATAACGCAAAGTATGTGATAGACCAGCGAGGGCGTTATCTGAGAGTACGAAAAGACGTAAAATAACTAACGGACAATGCCCCGTATGTGGGCTGGAGATTGAGACATGACCCAATGCGAAAAACTACTCAAGGCGCTAAAGAAGCGCAATCTCACAAAGGCCCAGATATGGAGCCAGCTAGGCATCCTGAACGCAGGCGGGCGAATCCATGAGCTGCGTCAGTACCACAAAATCGACACCCACTTCGTAAGACGCAACGGCACAGAGGTGGCACAGTATCACTACAGAGGGAGGAAGTAATCATGGCTAAGTTTGAGGTGGGGGAGATTGCTGTTTTTGCTGGAACGCCAGCCAAGAGCTCTCCGGCGATGGTTCCGCTTATTGGCACTGATGTTGAGATCATCGGAGTTGTCGGTAACGGGACATACGATGTAATAATGGCAGATGGAGACGGAGCATTTGTTCAGGAACATTCTCTGCGCAAAAAGAAACCGCCAGAAGAATCCAAGGATATCACAGAAACACGCCAGAAAGGCGCTCCATCATTCACCCAACTAATGCAAGACATGAAACGAGAGGAGATGGTAAAATGAAGCACAATGTTATCAACGCAATATTAGGCGGCACTTTAGGCTTAGTGCTGGCTGAGCTGGATGGCGGCCTATTGAATCCTTATGTGTGGGTTGGCTTTGCCGCAATGTTTGGACTTATTGTCAACAGCTTTATTCATGGGGCAAAGAAGGCGACAAAATGAAACAAGTCACAGACCCCGAAGAACTGGCGCGGCATATTTTGGGCGGGAAAGGCATAATTTGTATGCCACAAGAAAATAATGGCAGGTTTTGGGAGAATGTCCCGAATCATGAGTGCATGGAATTCAGCGTCCATAATATAAAACAGGCCGCGAAATCAGGCGAATACTACTACCCGGAGGCCACCAATGACTGAAGACCACGACTGGCTAGACGTAGCCGCCCGCACTACAGAGTAATGGACTATCCAGGCTGTCGAGGCGGTAAGGGCAGATATACCCGAAGGCAACCCCGGCGATTGTATGGATTGCGGAAACTGGAGCGGGAGACTGGTAGGCGGGATCTGCGCCCAGTGCCGGGAGCTTATAGAGCAGAGGCGCAAATAAGCAGAGTTTCTATTGGTAAATACTTGATATCTGGATAGAAAAGACTAAAATCAGGGTATGGAAGAAGAAATTAAAACGTTCGATATTGATGAGGCCCTGGCGTCCCTGAGTTCCAAGCAATACGCTTGGTTCATCGGGATGCTGGAGGGGAAGACCGATATCGCTGCGTATCGTGCCGCGTATGACGCCGAAAACATGAATGACGCGCAGTGCTCCATCGAAGCCCACCGGCTACGCAATAACCCTAAGATTGCCGAATTGATAATCTACATGAGAATGAATGGCATTTACCAAGCCATCGACGACCGCTTATCCCATCTAAGACGCCTCCGAGAACTCAGCGCCAGAGCAGAAAGTACGGGTAACTTCGGAGCAGCGGTAAACGCTGAAGTGAGCGCCGGGAAGGTCGAAGGCCACTATATTGAACGCCGGGAAGACGTGACCCCAACCAAGGCCAGAGACGACTGGCACGAAGAATTTGAGAAGTTCACCCGCATCGACACACCAAAGACCGTACAATGACGCTCATCAGCGCATTAGCCATCTTGGGAGCCACAATTCTAGGCGGGCCGTTTGCAGGGGCTGTCACAATCCTCCTGGTCTTATTCGCTACCCATGATTTCTAACGCTACAGCAGGGCAATGAGCGCAGAACCTAGCAAAGAGGTTGCGAGCGACCTATTCACGGCACTGCTTGAGGCCGAATGGGAATTACCTACGGACCATCACATTACTTCGGCAGATAAACAGGGAGACCGTTATATATTCACCATAACCGGGCCAGATGGAAGCTACACTGTCGAGGGGTACTAGGCCCACAAGATGACATATAGCCCTATCGGGAATAGGCGGAAGGCTAAAAGAGTGTTGTTTGGTAGAGGGTAAAGAAGGCGAAAAGGCTGTCAAACCGGCATGTTCCCGCTCATTTTCAAATGAATCACAAAAATCCTTGACAATGCCACATCAGGCGCTATACTTACCCAAACACACACGAGAGGAGAACGACATGGAACGCATCACACAGAAAATGCTGGAAATCCGGGTAAAACACCTGAACGAAATCACCGGCAACCCGGTAACATCCTATACCCGCACAGATAGTGGCATGAAAGCCAATCCTGGAAACTACCACCTTGATTTTGCTTATGGCGGCGTGGCCCTGGAGCAGATGAGCACAGAAGGTGGCGGTGTCCACGATATCTTCGGTGGCCATATGCCTAAACGCGAGCTGTTTGAGCGCCTGACCGCTTACATTGCCGGCATCGAGGAAGGCCAGAAGCTGGCTGGGTAACAATGAGAGGCCACGGACGGCCTATAATCGGAGGGCTTACGCGATGAAATACGAAATCTGGATAGATACCCACAAAGTCGGGGAGGCCGAGAGCCTGCTAATTGCTGAAGCAATAGCCGACATGGCCGGGGGATACGTGATAGACACCGACAGCAAACTGGAGGCAGTATAATGTTTGATAAACCTTCTGAGCTGGCCGTGGTGGCCTTGATGGTGGCCGAGATTTCCTTGCTGCTGGCATCGGCCACAATCCTGCTGCTGTGACTGAGCGTTTTTGGTCAGTCCTGGATGGCTGGCCGGGGATGTCCCGTTATCCGGGGATGAGGTTTATCTGCCTGCTAACGATTGGGAGCCGGTACGGTCATGTGGTGGGTGCTTCACGGTCGGGAGGCTGTGTCCTGATGTGCTGACCACGATCAGGCCCACTGAGAGCCAGTTACAGGACACAACAGGCAAAAGCAAAGGGTAGGCAAGGGTAACAGCAGAGAGCGCGAGAGAGGCGCAGAGAAGGGGCCGGGACACCCCTTTGGAGTCCGGCTACGGGTGCTATACCCCCTCTTTAATCCAGCGAAATCAAAATGCCTTTCCCTCCCCTTATTCTTGTCATACACTAATCGAAACAGAGGAGACCTATCATGGCGAAGAAAAAGTATGTTCCGATCCCTGATTTAATCACGCCCAAGAATCGGCCTAAAACGGCCAAGGATGTCAATTTAGGCTCTGGTATGGCGGATAACGCCAAAAATGCCATTCTAAAGCGCAAGCGCGAGATGGAGAAGCGGCTCAAAGAATTTAACAGTAAATGAGCATCCTTATTGCGACCCCTGGGTATGGTGGCCAAGTCACCCTCCCTTATTTCCATTCCTGCATGAATCTCAAGGAGGAGTTTCAGCGGGCGGGAATCGACCATGACTGGCTAACGAATGCCCATGAGTCCCTAATTACCCGCGCACGCAACACAATGGTCTCGACCTTCCTGAAAACCCGATTTGACACCCTGCTTTTTATTGATGCCGACATTGAGTTTCAGCCCGAAGACGTGGCTAAGTTGTGGAACCTCGACTGTGATATTGCCGTCGGGGCTTACCCGATGAAGCGTCTGGATAAACCCTTATCCGCATGGCGAGGAGGGAAATTGGTCTCGATAGAAGGAGAGACAGAGCCTTTCGAGGTAGATTATGCTGGAACGGGGTTTATGATGATCAAACGCGACTTATTGAACGAGATGATAAATCGCCACCCTGAGCTGGAGCATGAAGAGGGCTTTGTCGGGAAATGCTGGGCGCTGTTTAATACTATGGTATGGAATGGGGTCTTTCTCTCTGAGGACTATGCTTTCTGTCAGCGGGCTCGGGATATGGGGAAGAAGATCATCTGCGATCCCACTATTAAGCTAATCCACCACGGTTCATATGCCTATGGGGCTTAGTGCGCTAGGAATTAACCTTGCCCGCTGTCCCGAGGTTAAATCTCGCTCAGGGGTTTTATTGATCGTTGGGTCTGGGCGATGTGTCTGGGATGATCTGGATAAAGTTCTCTCCAATGACGGAAACTATTACCGGGTCGGACCGGATGTGATGTGTCTCAATGATATGGTGATGCACTTCCCTGGAAAAGTCGATCATGTCTACTCCAATGACGAAAAAGAACTCCCAAAATGGATTGAAGCGCGAAGACCTCGGGCATTAAAAGACTTTCCTCACGCAATCCTCCAACACACCTGCCAAAAGGGCAAAGGAAATCAAATTGTATGGCCCTGGCCGGGACATGGGACTTCAGGGTTGAACGCAGTTTATACCGGGCTTGCTCTGGGTTACGATGAGATTATTCTTGCGGGTATTCCGATGGACGGGTCGGGTCACTATTTCGACCCACCGTGGAAAGAGACTAACTACATTCCGATGGGGCGTTACTGGAAGATGGCCGCCGAAAAAGTCTTTGACGGCAAAGTGAAAAGTTTATCAGGACAGACCAAAGAGATTATCGATGGATGAGCCAATTTTAATCGTGATGATGGGTCGATCTGGGTCGTCATTAACCGCAGGGATTTTTGCCAATCATGGAGTGTGGGTGGGGAAGCAATCTAATCCTTCCGAGATCAATCCCAAGGGATTCTTTGAGAATAAAGAATTAAAGGCCACGCTACGCAACTGGTTTGGTATGTCCTACCATACAATCCCCGATCCGATAGAGGGCTGGCGGGGAAAGGTGGAGCAAATTATAACAAAGCAAGGCTACACGGAAGGCCCTTGGCTGTATAAGCACGGGGCGAACTTCTGGAAGGTCTGGAATGAATTTAACCCTAAATGGGTCTTGGTATGGCGAGAACCCGAAGCGATTTTACGCTCAATACGACGCGCCAGAATCCTTAATAAGTTTTCAGATGAAGAAATCCGCCACTCAATCGCGCTTCACCATCAACAAATGGGGTTGATTAAAAATGTTCATGGTGCGGTCGATGTGTACCCTGATGAGGTCGTAAAAGGCGACCACACGTCTATTGCAAATGCAATCGAGTATTGCGGAATTGAATATAATCCTTACATAACAGAACAATTTATTGAACCGGAGTACTGGCATGAAGCGAGTCGGTGAAGTTATAAAACGTGTTAAGCATATTCAAAGACCAGTCGTTTGTGAGATCGGTATTTTTAGAGGTCGCATGTCAAGAATGTTGTTAGAACAGCACCCTATGATGTTATATATGATTGACCCGTGGTCAGCGCAGTACGGCGATGACTATAAGGATACCGGGGATTTTCACTCGGAGCTTTCTGAGCAAGATCAGAACCGTTACTATCGAATGGCGAAAGATGCGGTGCAGGGATTTGATGCGCATATAGTAAGAAAGTTCTCCTCACAAGCCGCGAGTGATTTTGACGATGGCTTTTTTGATTTAGTTTTTATTGACGGCGATCACTCATATCGAGGCGTAAGAGACGACATTCAGAACTATTCGCCAAAAGTAAAAAATGGCGGATATATAGGCGGGCATGACTACGCGAATTTTGATGGTGACTGGAAGTTCGGTATCTCTGTTTGTCAGGCCGTCAATGAATTTATCGAACAAAACGGGCTAGAACTTGAGCTTGGAGAGGATTATACATGGTTCGCGCAATTATAGTCCGACAAGGCAATAAATACGACGAATGCTATACAAAAGCCCTGAAGAGACAGCTCAAAGAACAAGGTATCGACGCGCTTGTCCTTGGCGATGGACCAGACGCAGACGTTAAATTAAGGCACGGATACGAGGGTTGGTGGGCGAAGCTGGAATTATTTTCTCCTGATCTCAAGGCCTACAGGCCGTTTCTCTATCTCGATCTGGATTCTATTGTTCTTGGGGCGATTCCCGATATTGATTCTGAAAAGTTTATGATGTGTGAAGAATGGAATCCGACCTGCCATAAGCGAAATGTTTGCCAGTCATCAATGATGTGGATTCCCAAAGAAGTGGATTATATCTGGGAGTCGATAGATGCGCAGACAATTAAAACGAAAGGTGGCGATCAAGCCTGGCTCTGTCAATTTAATGAGGAATTTTTAACCGAAAAATATCCTTATCTTGTTGGATCGTATAAATTCGGGGATATGGAAGAGCCAAAACACAATGTTGTGACATTTCACGGGCGCCCAAAAATGAAAGACGCGGGCGGCTGGGCGGAGATGGTATGGAAAGCCTACAGTACCTAAGAGAGCTTCACTTTTTATCCCAGTGGAAGCCTCAAGAATTTCGTAAAGAGGCCCAGAAGCTGATTGATAACGGGGTCGCGGATTCCGCGATCAAAGCCCTTGAGGAGATGCGGGATTATGGGAAACTCGATCTCTACACCCCTTATGGACTTCCAAAGACACTCGAAATACCCGGCTGGTCAAAAAAGCCCTGGCAGCTCGACTTTCATAACCTTGGCTCGACCCACAAAGAGCGCATGATAATCGCGGCCAACGGGACCGGAAAAAGTATCTCCGGAGCCTATGAAACCGCACTTCATCTAACCGGGTTATACCCTGATTGGTGGGAGGGGTATCGGTTCAAGCGTGCTCCTAAATTCTGGGTTGGGTCGATCACCAACGAAATCCAGCGCGACTATATCCAAACCCTGCTGATTGGCCCCGACCTGAATGATGGCCTGGGGCAAGGATTCGTCCCCAAGGAGCGTATCTCCGGGAAGATCCACGTTCGCCAATGTGGACTGAACGGAGTTGTCGATACCTTCCGTGTCAAACACGTCTCAGGGGGAACGTCAGTATGCCAGATGAAGACGTATGAGCAGGGCTGGCGTAAATGGCAAGCCTCGGCTCCTGACGGGATATGGCTTGACGAGGAGCCTGATGAGAACGTATCTGACCAGAAAGATATTTTCACTGAGGTTCAAACCCGTTTGGTCCGAACATCGGGGATTCTTTATGTCACATTTACCCCTCTATTGGGGATGACGACCTTGACAGACCACTTCCTTAACCCTAAAGCTAAGGGAATCACTGCAATTACAGCGACTTGGGACGACGTGCCTCATTTACAGGAAGAAGACAAACAACGCTTGATTGATACCTACCCAGATTATCAGGTCGAGGCCCGCACCAAGGGCGTTCCGATGATGGGTGAAGGGCGTGTATTTACGACGGCAGAAAGCGAAATTACCGTTCAGCCCTTTGATATTCCAGCACATTTTGCAAGGATTAAGGGCATCGACTTTGGGATAGACCACCCTGCCGCGGTCGTGGATGTAGCATGGGACCGGGACAAAGAAATTATGTACCTAACCCGAGCCAAGAAAAAACGAAATATGGAGTCGGAGGAACATGCAGAGCTGATTAACGAGGTTGACTCATGGGTGCCCGTGGCCTGGCCGCACGATGGGACAAACCGGGATAAAGGCTCAGGAGAAAGACTAAAAGACCGCTATGCGAAACATGGTTGTAAATTGCTTTCTAAATCAGCACGATACAAAAACGATAAGGGCGGGGGACAGCCAGTTGAGCCGATTATTATGGAAGTTCAGGAAATGTTGAAGTCTGGAAGCCTTAAAGTTTTCTCAAATTGCTCTGATTTCTTCGATGAGTATCGAAATTACCACAGAAAAGACGGAAAATTGTCAAAAACACGGGATGACGTATTAAAAGCGTTGTTTTATGCTATTATGATGAGACGATATGCGGCGACAAGAGCCGCTGGACCTCCAAAAACAGCAAACATGGTGCCGATGCGAGCATGAAAGTCCCAAAAACGACCAAAGAACTCGAAGAATTTTGCCGGATTAAGGGATTGCGCCTACAAGATCGCATTTCTCATCCCGGTGGAGAAATTTATATAGCTGAAACCGATCTGGAGATGGATAACCGCCGAGAATTTCCGTGGGGTTATTACCAGGTTGGTTATTTTCTAGTCAACAAGCTATCCAAAGGCAAGTTTCTTGGCGGGAGATGGATGGATTTTGACGCCATGCACGATTCTGATAAGGGGTGGACGCAAGAGACGAAGCGAAAAGCCCGAATTAACGTAGCAAAAGAGGAAGCGGCCAAAGTCCTTGAGGTTTTACAATGAAAAAACTCCACAAAAAACATTTTGACACGCTGGCCGAGTATATCCAGCAGGAATACACTCGAAGAAGCAAGAAGCGGGGCGATCTGGAAAAACAATGGGAGGATATTGACCGACAGCTTAAAATGAAGCCGGATACCTACCATAAGCTCGACGCCAAGGGGAATCCTGATAAAAACAAAGCATGGATGCCCGAGATGGAACTTCCATTGCAGGCCCAGGCTCTTGAAATATTGACCGCTGATGCACGCAGACTGCGATCTGCTAATACCCGCCCGTGGTTTGCTGCTCACTCAGTCTTAACTGATGATTTTCTTGACGAAATTGACTTCACATCGATTGCCGCAGGGGATAAAACGGGCGTCCCAACGCAATTCGATCAAAACGACATCGACCAAATTATTGCTGGAACAATGATGCACTGGCAACGCCAGTACAATTTCCATGACAACGTGGATATGATTGATGCCGAAGCATTCAAGTATGGGCTTGGGGTCGGCAGAGGTCGGTTGGTCACAAAAAGCGTCTTTATGCACACCGCAAAAGGGGTTGTTAAGCAGGACCAGAAAATTCCGGTTTTGTTCCCTCGCTCGATAAAAAATACCTATCCTGACGACCGCTCACACGTCCTGATGAACGAGGGCTATATGTTGGGCGGGATGGAAATCACAGCCAAGTCACAACTCCTTGAAGACGTAAAGATGGCAGCCAAGAAGGGCAAAAAAGACCCTGCCGATGAGGATGGCGGCTGGATGACTGAACCCTTCAAGAATCTCAAGGGCAAAAAGGACGGCACGATCGAGGTGATTGAGGCTGAGGGTGACTTCGTAATCCCAAGAAGCTCCGATACCATTACTTTGAGTAACTATATTATTACTGTGGCAGTGGGAGAAAGTAACCCAACAATTATTCGGGCGCGTCGCCGAAATACTCCTTACAGCACATTGATCTACTTCCCCTATCACATTGAGCATATAGATAGCCCTTACGCCACCTCTCCGCTGATGAAAGGTCGCCCAATTCAGATTGCGGCGACAGACTCAATGAACCGCCTGAGTATGCTGGCAGCCATGCACTCTCAACCGCCGGTCAAGTACGACAAAGACAATCCAGATTTTGCCTCTACAGGAGGGCCCTTGGTTTACCCTGGAGCGCAATGGCCGGACACGAACGTCATAATGGAGGTGATTGGCGACCCTTCAGCTATGATGCAGCTCTATATTAACTACATCAAACAGTACGAGGATGTGACAGGGGTAAATTCTCCGAGATTGGGCGCACAGACAAAATCCCACACCACCGCCTACGCCAAAGACGCGGAATTGACCCGTGGAACCATGAGAACCGTTGACTACTCAACGAGTTGCCTGAATGGCCCATTGGCAAAATGGCTAACGATGGCCTATGATATGGGCAGGCGGGAAATGAAAAATGATACGGTTTATATTGACAAATACCGTTCATTCGTCGAAATTGGCAAAAAGCACCTTCCTGAGAAGGTCATTTTCGAGGCATTTGGGGCCGGAGCCCCAGCCGACGAGCAGGTCAAACAGCAAGAGCGAATGAACGCCTTGAAACTGGCGATGCAGGTTGACCAGATGGAAGTCCAGCTTGGCAGAGAGCCTCAGATGGACTTACAGGCGGTCAAAGAAGAAATCTTGAGAAACGGAGGTTGGACAGACATTGAATCTTTCTTCAAAGCAGAGGCAATTTCTGGTCTCCCTGAAGGCGGACCCGCGATGGGAGGAACTCCTGGATTTGTTACGCAGGAGCCCGGAGACATGCCGGTATAAACCCGATCCGACCGCCGAAGAAGAAAAGGTAAAAAGCAAAATGATTTACGAAAGTGGCCGTTTTGACGAAAACGACCGCTTACTAACCATCCTCAAGGGTGAAAATTTGGAGGAAAACAATGAGTGAGCAAGCCGTGGCTAACGAAACCGATGGCTCTGAAAATCAGAGTACTGAGGAAAGTGGCGCACAGGACGAGCTGGATTCCCTGTTAAGTGAATATGAGCAGGAGACCAGCGAAACTGGTGGACAACAGCAACAGGAAGACTCAAATGAGAACAATCAGGGGTATATGTCTCCTGATGTTCAGCGGATTCTTGAGCGTGAGACGCAAAACGACATTAAAGATGCGTCAAACGCGATAAAAGAGGAATCCGGTTTAACGCTTCCTGATTCGGTATTCAAGGGCGTACTCCATGCGAGCGTGGAGGGTGATCCAAGAGCAATGCGACTGTGGGCAAACAGGCATAATGACCAGAAAGGCTGGAACGCCTATTTGTCGAAGGTCGCAAAGAATCTCGCGGACGAAATGAAGTCCCTCCCCGATCAAGGGGCCACGTCAGACCGTGAAGCCGTCGAAGCTGCTGTCCGAAATGCGTCAACGCATCAGCCCAGCGCGCAGGATGAGCCCGATGTAGCGAGTATGTCCGATGTGGACTTTGCTCAATACAAAATGAAGCTCGCTCGAGGCGCTAAAAAGGGGTGATGCTCATTTAGGAGAGCTATCATGGCACTTACTGTATCAGCAACAGATAGTGAACTGCCGAAGCCGGTCAACACTATCTTTAAACAAACTTTGCTTCGTAACGCCAAGGTCCGGTGCCCCTATTTCATGGGAACTCAGCCTGGCAATGTGGAACGTAATCGCGGGACCGCTACCTGTACCTGGCGGCGTATTGAAAACCTGTCGGCCTCAACTTCGGCACTGTCTGAGTTGACTGGCAACGCTTCGTACATGCAGGGCAGAACCCCCGCCGCACTGTCCGTCACTGATGTGACTGCTACGGTTTCCAAGTACGGCAACTTCGTTATTCTTAATGAAGAAGCTGACTTGTTTAACTTTAACGGTCAGATGGATAAAATCATGGAGGTTATCGGGATCAATGCAGGGCAGTCCTTGAATCAGCTACAGCGTAATATTGTCGAAGACAACATTACCTTGATTCAGGCCAGCGGCGATTCTTCTGACGGGGCTACCGATTCCGCCATCACGCTCAATGATATCAAGAAGGTTGTGAATACGCTGGATAAGAACTCAGCGATGACGTTCACTCCGATGTCAATGGGCTCCGAGAATATCGGCACAACCCCGATGCTGCCCGCTTACTGGGCCTTAACTCACCCTGACGTGGCGATTGATGTTGCTGGCCTAACAGGCTTTAAGTCTGTTGAGACCTACGCAGGTCAACTATCTACTGCAATGGGCGAGTTTGGCGCTCTGACTGTGGCTGGCCGGGCTGTACGGTTCATCTCATCCGAGGATGCCTCAGTGGACGCCGACGCCGGTGCAACGCTGGGCTCAACCGGGCTGAATGGTACGTCTTCCGTTGACCTCTACACCACTGTCATCTACGGGCGCGATTGCGTCGGTTCTGTTGGCTTTGGGGAAGAGTACCCGGATGGCACCTTCAGCGCCGGGGATGAGCTCGGGCCGGTAGATCTGATCGTCAAGGGATTAGGCTCTGGCGGCACCTCCGATCCGTATGATGAAATCGCTACCATTGCTTGGAAAGCCTGGCATACTGGCGCAATTCTCAACCCCGCCTGGGGGCGAGGTATTCGCTCGGGTGCTACCGATCTGGGCTAACTTTAGGGCCCTTCGGGGCCCTTATTTTTAGGAGGATTTATGGGACTTGAACGACTTATTTCTGACGATTCACGAACACCGATTGAGAAACTTCGCAGGAAACAATTATGGGATATCGCAGATGCGTATGATCTGCCTTATCCTTCTGCTGCACCGAAAACAGTGATGATACCGATTATTGAGTCAGCCGGGATTGATGTAACAAGACCTTTACCGACGGGTGAGAAACTGGTTCAGGAAATTCAAGTTGAAGACGAGGACGGAAAAGTCCATACAGATTTTGCGCCTGTGGAAAAACCACACGCCACACAAAACAAACAGATTGACTATAACGCTGTCATCGAAGCAAAAGCCAAAGCCGCAGAATCACAAGACGAGCTAAAAGAAGCCAAAGACGAAATTGCCCGGATGCGAGAAAAGCTAGCTGAATTGGAGGCAGGAGAAAAATCGTTCTCTGATATGAAAATGCCAGAGCTACGTAAAGCCGCCAAAGAGAGCGGGATTAACTCCTTTGGTTTGAGCAAAAAAGATATTATAGAGAAGTTGGAAAATGGCGATAATCGTTGAAAGCGAAACCGGCTCAACCCCATCAGGCGGGTCGAAAACCTTGCTTAATGGGGTTAACGAGGTTCTAAAGCGCACTCAGGCTATCAGCAGTCAGAGTGAGCTGACCTCTTTGACCAGTTCAGCTAAACAGCCGAGCGTTGATATTGCGATTCAGGTTTTGAATGAGCTTGTCCACCAGCTTTATGACGAGGCAAAAATACCTACGCCCAATGGCGTTGGAACAAGCACTATAACGCTTATTGCAGACGACCGAGACTATGAGCTCCCTTCAGACCTCCTCCGTATCAGATACCCTCTGATCGACCAAACTAATTCGGATACGATCTACGAATACCCTGGCGGGTATAGTCAGTTGTTCAGCGATCAGGAAGAGCCCTCAAATTATACCGGCCAGCCTCATCTTGCCGCAATCCGCCCAACTGATGGGTATTTGTATCTTGACCGCGTACCAACCTCTACAGAAGCCGGGAAAACCTACACCTTCCTGTACGATAAAGAGTTAACTTTGGCGGAGGCTGGAGACACCTTTCCTTTTCGGGACACAGTATTTTGGGCTTTAATTCCCGCTGCCGCTCAAATGGTAAAATCTGAGATGCAAAACAAGTTCAACGGCGGTCTATTTAAAATGAGTATGGGGCGGGCTGCAAGACTTTTAACGAGGACAGTTCCACAAAGCAGCTGGCTGCCTGACAGGACGGTGACTGTTAAGGGAACCGACCCCTATGCCAACTAAATTCGGGCCAGAGGAAAATGCCGTCATTATCCGCTTTGGCGGAGGGGTTAATAGCACGGCAGCCGACGATGAGATAGCAGAACGCGAGGCTGCTGCCGGAGATAATTTTACGCTCGATGTGCAATCCTCTACGTTCCAACCAAGGTCTGCATTCGATAAACTTGGAACAACCCCTAATGGCTCGGAGATTCGGGGATTTGCCAACCTGCAAAAGACAGACGGCACAGTTTCGATGCTTGTTCAGGCTGGCACGGAAGTCTATGAGTGGGACGGATCAAGTTTTTCTTCTTCCAAAGGGACGGTAAGCTCTACTGCGCAGCTTCGTGGGCCACTGTCGCAAAACTGGCTTTTGGACGATGAGGTCATAATCACAGACCTGAATCTTCAGGAGCCCGTTATGAAGTGGGATGGTACGACATTATCGACCGTTTCATTCACCGACGAATCATCAGCATCATGGACAGGAGAATTTCGGGCAAAATACGCCACAATATCCAGCGAGCGAGTTGTTTTCGGTAACGTTTATGACAATGGCTCGACCTTCCCTCATCTGATTGTCGGGGCAAAGCGAGGCGATTATACAGTACTATCTGTGTCTCAGCGCCCATCCTCTGCATTGAGCGCAGAAGATCCGTTTTTTCTTATCCAGCCTGATTACAAGCCTGTTAACGGGCAGGTTCAGGCATTTGGAATACTAGTCACTTCATCGAAAAACGGTGAACTGTTCAAACTAACTGGCGCAAATGCCACTGACTTTGCTTTTGAGAGCTTTTATCCTCGTTCTGGTGTGGCTGGAGATGAGGGGATGGTCTTTACAGGTAACGATATAATTTATGGGCGGCCCGGCCGGATTGAGAGCCTGAAGGCTTCAGATAAGTTCGGCGATACCGAGAATGATGACCTCTCAATAAAAATCTCCAGTAGCATTGAAAGTATTGCTGGATGGACGTTGGCTTATAACCAGAGAAACCAGCGAATTTATTGTTTCCCTGATGGGGATACGAAGATGTGGGTTTTGTTTAAGCCAATGTTAAACACAGAACTATCTCCATGGGCAAGATGGATAACAGCTCACTCGACTTCATTTCAGCCGACGACTGTGATGAGCATGTTAGATCCTGGGGACAACCTTGAATATACTTTTTTTGGTGATTCCTCTGGAAACCTTTATAGGCTTGAGGGTTCTGGCTCATCAGGGGATGGCGGGACTGATATAATCAGGACAACTCGGTCTTCAGCGCAGTTTAGGGCAAATTTGGATGCAATCGCTTATCAGGTTCAAGGATGGATTAAATATAAGTCCCTTGATGAGGCCGATATTGACATTACGATACTATACAATGGCGTCGAGGTTTTTGACCAAAGCATCTCAGTGACAATACCCGCATCATCGGGGAGGAAGGTTTACGGTGGAGGATACTATTACAGCGACGCGAACTACTACTCAGAATCCCTCTCTGGGCGACTCACACGCAGAGAGTTCCAAATCCCGCACGGGGCGGAAGAGTTCCAGGTCAGGATCACGTACAACGGAACAGCTAGGCCAGAAATCCAGGAGATCGGACTCCGCTTCGAGGAAACCGCCTAGACTAAATAGAACATTAGGGCGAAATGTCCTTATACAAGATTTAGATGAGGAGGGATTAAAGTATCTATGGGTTGCTTATAAAAAAGGGCTTTTACCTCTGGAGGAGGGGATGGGCGTACAACAATTTAATGAGCAGGCCGTCGAGTTTCTTCTGGCAAATTACGATTTTGCCTGGTTAATTGGAGATAAGCCGTTCGGCATCATTTTCGGGCAAAGTGTCGGCCCGATGGTTATGCTGGGAGACGCAACATGGTTTCCGTGGGCCTCGAAGCGAAACATCATGGAGGGCGTAGTTCAGATAATCAATGACTTGCGAAAGACCCTGAAACTGCTATTGTATTGTGATATGAAAGACAAGACTTTTTATGAGTATGTAGCCAAGCATGGCATTTTGCGCCGTGTCGGGCATATTCACGATGTAAAAAATGAGCCTATGGTGCTCTGGGAGTCAAAATCATGGGAGGCCTAGTATCGTCAGTATCAGATGCCATCACTGGCGGTTCAGATTCCGCCATGAAGCCGCTAAAGGACTTCAAACCGACGCCTTTTAGAACCGCCGGGTTGAGTGGATCGACGCAAGATGGAACCTTTCAGCTCACTCGCTCTGGCCAGCTCACTAATGCGCTATCTGGCGTTCAGGGCTCTTTAACAGGCCGGGCTCAAGGATTTCGTGACCTTATACCTCAAACAGCAAGTGGTTTTGGTGCATTAACTGAGGCCGGGGTTAACCGCCTTCAGGACAAACGCCGACGCGCTGTGGGGAATCTCAGAGAAAACCTCGCTCGTAGACGTGTATCAGGGTCGTCTTTTGGTTCAGATGCGCTTGCCCGAGCTGAGGCAGAGTTTGCCCGTGAAGAAGAAGATTTCCGAGCCCAAACTGGACTACAGGAGATTGATACCACGATGCGGTTAATTGACGCCGCGACTCAAGCAGATACGCAGGCCGCTCAAACAACTTTGAAGCAGTTGAATTTTGAGTCTGAGTTAGGGGCTAAATTAAGCTCAGATATTAGCCAGCTCATGTCAAGAAACGCTGAAATGCAGTCCCAAGTTGCGACAGAGTTTGCTGGGGCAAGGGCAAATATTGTCGGCTCTTTGACTGGCGCAGCCACAACAGGATATATAGCGGGGTTATAACATGGCATTAAGTTCAGCATTTGGGCAGGGCGCACAGGCGGGATCTCAGGCAGTTACGAGAGGTATTGGCCTGCGTCAGTCTGAGCAGCAAATACAGCAGAAGAAGCAGGAAGCGATGCTCAGCTCGTTTAATGACATGCGTGAGCAGGCTTTGACTACCGCCAAGACCATTCGAGAAAACGCTACCCAGCGCCAGATGGCGGGTGAGCAAGTCGATATGGGCAAGGTTAATCAGTTGATTGACACCATTAAGAACAAAGCAGTCCTCTCAGCGACTGCTTTGAGAGGCGGCGGGTTGCCAGTTGATCCAGATCTTACTTCTCAGCAGTTTGAGGCAATTAAGAGCGCCCCAACAGCTCAGCAACAGGCTCAAGTGGCAGGGCAGACCGAGGCCATTAAGCAAGCAAAAGTTGCAGAAGCTACAGGGGAAACCGCAACATTCTATGATCCAGAGACGGACTCTTTTGAAGAAATCCGCGTAAGTGACAAGGCTTTGATAGATAAGGCGATTCAGGACGGAAAATTCAAGATGCCAGCAGAACTTAGTGCCGGCGATACGACGCGCCTAACAAAGAGCGGGGCGAACAAAATTGAACAGACGATGATCGATGATGAAATCTCGACCAAACAGAATATTAAAAATATTCAACCTATCATTGATCTTATTTCAAGTGATGATTATGTGGGCGGCGTTTCTGGCCAGTTGTTACAGAACATCAATAGCGCGGTTGCTCAGTATCGACAACTTACCGGTCAGGACTCCGTTCTCACAGAAGATGGACAGTTAGATGAGTCCAAAGTTGATTTGTCTGAGGAAAATATGGGCAGGTTCCGAAGGGCCGCCGCAACAAGCGAAAGGACAGGCAGCGCGGTTCTTGAATTAGCTTATCTCCATGCAAAATCGCTTGATCCAGGCGGCCGCCTTTCTGATGCTGACGTGAGGAACGCCGAGCGTATTCTCGGGGATGGCGCAGATAAGGCAACAAGAATACGCCTTCTTAGAGACCTTCAGGAGCGAATGGTTAGAAATTACAACGTAGCTAATAAGGTGAGATCAAGGGCGCTTGGGATACAGCCAGATCCTATATCTATTGACGAAATTAAAGGCGAAGAACGCCCTCCCATACCTACTAGTAACGGCGATGATGCTGCTACATCTATTTTGCGTGACGCCGGGCTGTTGGATGAGGAATAATAATGGGTTTTGAAACTGATATTACGCGCAATATTGTTAAAGAGCGCAAAGATGTGTTCCAGAAGCTCCCTAAAGAGGAGAGGTTAAAAGCTGTCCAAAAAATACAAAATATGCTCAAAGAGCGAAATCAGGATGAACTAATTGCTATTGCCTCACAGCGAGCAAAAGTTTTAACTCCAGCGATGGCAGAGGAGTTGAAAACAGAACAGGAAATTACCCGAAAGGTTGAGCAGGAGTCTGGCGTTCAGCCCAGGCCTGAAGGCGAAACTGCGATTTTCACTGAGCAGGAAAGAGAGACTGGTCTACCTATCTCTGTTCAGGCTCAGCGCCGCGACCTACAAGAGAAGGAGCAAGAGGCAGCCCTACAAAGAAAAGGGGTTGCTACACGCGAAGAACTGCCCGCGGGCGATGTGGCAATGGGGTTCGGGGCAGATTCTCGTAAAGCACTAAGCGAGGCTTTATCAAATCACTTCAAAACCCCCGTGACGGTGGTAAAACATGGAGAAGATTTTTTATATCTCGATCCAGAAGACCAGATTATTAAACGAGCTAATCCGGGCGTTGCTGGGAGTATTGGTATAGGTCTTCCTATTGCCGGAGACATACTTGGCACAATAGCTGGCGGAATAGCGACAAAAGGGCGAGGGGCTCCTAAGATGCTCGCAGGAGAAACCGTGGGCTCGACAGCCGGGACAACTGCCGGAGAATTTACCCGCCTGATGATCGGCAAAGCTCTTGGAGTGCATGACATGGATTTAGGAACTATGTTCGCAAAGGCCGGTATTGAAGGCACAAAGGCTGGCGGCATGACGCTTGCTACAGGTGGGTTAATATCCTCAGCGAAAGGGGTCAATAATTTTTTGAAGGGGCGCATATTCACGCGCGACGAGGCGCTAAGACACGGTCTGAGTCAAGAACAAGCCGACGCTGCAATAGAAGAGATCAATAAAATTCTTGGCAGAAAAGGCGTCAAAGGGACTTTATATACTCGAACTGGCGATCCCGTTATAGGTGCGAGAGAGGCTGAGGTGCGCAGAAATATTAGGCATAACACAGACTTTTTTGAGCGCGATCTATCTGACCAAAGGGCCATTAAAGAGGCTCTAGACAAAGTTACACAACCCGGAAAGATGGATGGCGGAAGAAAAATATCGTCTGTATTCAAAAAGCAGATTGGCGACCGTATCGACAAAGGGCGGAAAATCGCCGCAAAAACAGCGGAAGATTTTAAACGGCAACTCGACCAGATTGGTAAAGTTAGCAAAGAGCAAGTAGGCGAGCCTACCAGGCAGGTCATCAAGGCAAAACGTGATGCTGCAAAACAAGTTGAAAACGATATGTGGGACAATATCAGAAAATCTGCCGGGTACAACAAAACTTCAGAGACATACGGTATTGGGATTGACACAGGTGATGCTGTAGAGCAGTTAAAGACAAACCTTGTTCGCCGTTCTGACACGGCTTCAACTGTAATAACAAAGCGCGGAGCATCAAAGATATTTTCAGGCAAAGGCAAAAAGACGGCCGATCTCGCTGATTACAACAGAGAGCTATCAGACCTTCGCACAGAAATCCGCGCGGCAACAAAAAACAAACAATTTGGTGATCCCCAGATTCGTGACCTGAAAGCCGCAGAAGAAGCAATGGTTCAAGACCGCCGCCTGGCGCTCATTCGTCAGGGTAAAGGTGACTTACTTGCAAAGATTGAGGCAGCCGAAGACGCTACACGAAAATTCAACGAGAAATTTAATAGAAGTGTTATCGGCGATTTGATGGCGAAGAATGAAAACGATGTCTTCAAAATCAAGAGCAAAGACTTTGTTGATAAAACATTAAAAGGAAGTGCTGAAGAGGCCGATCAATTACTGGCTGTTATCGGTGACAAGCCTTCACTAATTGTCAAGTGGAAAGAGGGAATCGCAGACGCCTACAAGCGCGCTGCATTTAAAGGCGGGAAATTTAATAAAGAAGCTAGCGAGGAGTTTATTGGCAAACATCAGGATGTTTTATCAAAATTCTTTGATGAATCAGAATTAAACAGATTTCGCAAAGTCGGAGGTTTGTCTGAAACTGTTGAAAAACAATCAAAGCAGCTTGAACGTATTATAGCGACAGCCAACAAAAAATGGGGCCGTGGGAAGATGAAATCCCTCGATCCAGATGCGCTAGTTAAGTTTGTTACAAATGACAGCGGTAGCTTTATTAAGCCTCTTGACGAGGGTGTGCAGACCGCCGTCAATAAGATCAAGTACGTCAAGAATATGACAAAAAATTACCCTGGTGCATGGAGTTCTTTCAAAGAAGAATTCGGAACATCACTGCGTAATGACTTGCTTGATAACAAGACAGGCTTTATAAATCCAACAAAAATGGCAAAGCTTGTAAAAGAAAGGGAATCGGTAATAAAAGAGATTATGGGGGATGAGTATTATAATAATCTTTCAGTAATCAATGAGGTTGTGCAGCTTACCGCCAGAAAACCGCAGGTCCTTAGCGGCAGCGAGACGGTTTCCGGTATAAAACAAATATTCAGAAGCGCCGTTGCCCCACCGCTGACTCGTCGAGGAAGGGCTTTTACTGCTGTCGTTATCTTCGATAACAAGCGCGCACATGATGTTATGGCGGAAGCACTTCTTAATCCAGAGTCGATGAAAACAGTTGCCAAGTTGGCTGAGCATAATACATTAACTAGAGAGGCTCTTGAATTAGCGGCCTCTGTAGGCATCATAGGGGCCACCAATGAGTAATCCATACACTTCACAATCCATTTCGGGCTATAACTCAAGCCCACCTTCGGATGACGGGTCGCAGAACTCTACGAACGAGATCACGTGGGCCAAGCATAAAACAAAGCTCGCTGACCCGGTAAAGACGCTTTCCGAGGCAATTAACACCGAATTGCTGTCTGCCTTTGCATCTCTGTTTGGTGGCAATATCTCTACCCATTCTACTGCCTATACTGTCGTAGCAGGAGATAGAGGGAAATTCCTATCTGTAACAGGAACAACCACAATCACGCTTTTGGATATTTCTACTGCCG
>Ga0209918_1000714_pt1 | contig 20488 bp, 17 predicted proteins | sample SalPonD_shore_MG_FD_185712 | JGI IMG/M metagenome (GOLD analysis project Ga0209918, IMG submission 185712) | Salt pond soil microbial communities from South San Francisco under conditions of wetland restoration - Salt Pond MetaG... | ecosystem: Environmental > Aquatic > Marine > Intertidal zone...
CCCCTGAAGACATTTTAATAACTGAAGAGGGTACAAAGAAGTTAAATCCCGATTTCAAACATCTACCTGTTGATACGAAGTATTTCGGTGATTTAAAATGGGATATTTTAGATGATTTTGATCATTTAGAAGATCAAACTGATGGCTTTTTAATAAAGTCAGATAATTATCAAGCCTTAAATACGCTTCTGACTAAATTCCAAGAAAGTATAGATTTAATATATATTGATCCTCCTTTTAATACTGGAGACGATTTTTTATACAAGGATAAGTTTCAAGATAGTACTTGGTTAACCCTGATGGAAAATCGAATGGCCCTTTCCTATGAACTGCTCAATACAAAAGGTTCACATTATTTGCATTTAGATGAAAATGCAAATTACCTCGGGAGGATTCTTTCAGATCGGATCTTTGGATCTAAAAATTTTCAGAGGGAAATAATATGGGACATCCAGGTTCTCTCTGGTTATAAAGTTAAAGTTGCAGAAACAAACTGGATACTAGGGCATCAATCAATTCTATTCCATACTAAAAGTGATTCCTACAAATTTAATAAACAAGTCCAACCTCATACATTAAAATATCTCCGGTCTTTTAATAAAACTGATGAAGATGGTAGGGATTATCAGGTTGCCCATGGTAGGAGGATTTATAAAGATGAGGTAAAAGATAAAGGAAAACCTTTTGGCGATGTTTGGCCACAGCTTAAGGATATAATAGATGTAGAAAGACCTTTTCCCGATGTTTGGGAAGAATTAACAGCAGTAGTTAATTTTGATAGACCTCAAGAAGATGTGTGGGGTGATATTATGTCTTTTCAGCAACAACCGACTTCTAGTGAACGAATCCTTTTCGATACTCAGAAACCAGAAGAATTATTAAGTCGAATTATAAAATCTGGCACTGACACCGGTGACTGGGTTCTCGATTATTTTGCAGGTAGTGGAACAACAGCCGCTACCGCATTAAAAATAAATCGCAAGTTTATAACTTGTGAAATGGGAGAACATTTTGATTCAACTTTGTTGCCTCGAATAAAAAGAACTTTGTTAGGTCATGAGACTTCAGTTTCAAAAGAAGAATCATACCATGGGGGAGGTTTCATCAAATATTATCAATTAGAACAATATGAGGATGCGTTAGCCAAATGTGCATATCAAGAGCAAGATAACTATGATATTTCTAAATATACATTTGGGGCTGATCAGAAACAGTTGGAAGCTATTGAGTTAGATTACGGGAATGAGAAAGCCCATATTAATTTTGAGAAGCTCTATCCCGATGTAGATATTGCCGAAACCCTTTCCAATTTAACTGGCAAGAAGATCCGAAAGCTGAATGCCAAACGAGTTGAGTTTGAAGATGGTCAGGAGATTGTTTTCGATGAGATGACTTTTGGGGAATATCCCTGGATTAAACCGCTTATCTGGTGGAACAGCAGAAGGACCAAACAAAATTAATTCGGGGCATTACAATGGCAGATATTGTTTTAGAAGACATTTGTAAAAATAGCTACGAAGATCTACCGCCAACTTACAAAATTCAGGATTTAAAGCGGTTCAGTGTTGACTGGACTCTGTATAATTACCAAGAAGCAGCATTAAAGCGTGCTTTAGCTTTTATTTATAAGTATCAGAATGAAAAAGATGATCTCTATACCTCATATTTAGAAAAGTTGCGAGGTGATCATGACGTCTGGGATAGTCTTGCTGTCCGTAAAGGGGATGATAATTTTGAATTTCTAAACAATTACTACCCGGTAGAAGAAGGAAAAATATCATTTAAACACTTTATGAACCGGGCCTCCTTCTGGATGGCCACAGGGTCGGGTAAAACCCTAGTGATGATCAAGCTAATTGAAATGCTTTTCAATTTGGCCAAAGCGGGGGAAATTGAAGAAAAGAATATCATGTTGCTTGCTCCCAAGGATGATATTCTTTTGCAGATTAAAGAACACGTTCAAAAGTTTAATACTAATGGGTCACTTAAAATAGAACTTCGTGATCTACGTGATTTTGAACACGTCAACCAGATGCAACAAAGTCTGTATGATAATAACACTATCACGGTGTTTTATTATCGGGCTGATAACATCAGAAAAGAAAATAAAGAAAAACTCCTAAACTATGAGACGGTACTGAATAATTCTGATTGGTACGTAATATTAGATGAGGCTCACAAAGGAGATTCTGATACCAGCGCTCAACAGCAGTACTACTCGCTGTTTAGTAAAAATGGGATGCTCTTTAATTTTTCAGCTACCTTTACCGATGATATTGATATCATTACGACCCTCTATAATTTTAATCTCAAGCGATTTTTAGAGGATGGATATGGTAAGCATGTCAAAGTTGTTGATGAAGATTTTAGTAGTTTTAGAACTCGATCCGAAGATGAAGAGTTTACCGATGAGGAAAAACGTCAAATTGTTTTAAAGTCTTTGCTGACATTTACAGCGGTTAAAAAACATGCACAAGAATTAAAAGGCTATAATGAAAAGCTTTATCATAATCCGTTATTGGTAACTACGGCTAATCAGGTCAATACAAAGAAAGCTGATCTTAAAATATTCTTTGAACAATTAGCAGAAATTGGGGCCGGGAATTTTAAGGGAAATGTATTTAAGCAGACCAAAGATGAACTCATCAAGGCATTAAATGAAAACCGTACCTATCAATTCGCGACAAATAAAATTTCCGATCAATTTATAGAAACGCTACAGAGTATAGTAAAAGCTGATATTTATAAATATGTATTCAATGCCGATGCACCCGGTCAAATTGAATTCACATCAATAAGCGGTAATAATCGGGAATTAGCTTTTCGACTCAAGAGCGCAACTGAAGATGGACATTTCGGTCTCGTAGTTGCTTCTGAGATAAATAAATGGGAAGAGAACGTTTTAGCAGACTATGATAAAGCCAATGCCGTTCTTACCGAAAGCTTCTTTAAAGAGATCAACGATCCCGATAATAAAATTAATTTATTATTAGGATCCCGAATTTTTACAGAAGGTTGGGACAGTAATAGGCCAAATGTGATAAATTTTATCAACATTGGTGTTAATGATGAAGCCAAAAAGTTTGTCCTACAAACCACCGGTCGCGGAGTACGAATTGAGCCCATAAAGAATCACCGAAATCGTCTAAAGCATATCAAGGATAAAGAGGCTTTATCAAAGTGTTTGAGTGATGAAGATCAGAAATATATTCTTGATAATGATATCCAGCTCCCTGTCGAATCTTTATTTGTATTTGCAACCGACAAAGATGTAATTAGCAATGTAATTGAAGGTCTCAATAAAACAAGTAAGGGGGATACCTGGCATAATGTGAGCGGAATTGAAAAGAACAAAATACCGGAAGACTTACTAATACCCGTTTACAAACAAGAAATGGATTACGAGCCACCGGCTTACCGAATCTCTGACAAAGACTATAATGAATTAATTGACTTTATAGGAGAGGAACCCAACAATCAGGATAAGAGACTATTAATGAATGTACCGGATGGAGTTACTGGCCAATTATTAACCACACTAAGAAAGATTAGGAATAAGGATAAAGAGCATATTGAAGATTACCCTCAACAATCAGATTATTCACACCCATTCCAAGAATTACTTGCCATTAACAGCCATCTTAATAACAAGCCGGAACGGATAGATCATTATAAGCCGGTCACAAACGAAATAAAGCATTTTGAAAAAGTTCAGGCTAAGAATATTGATGAACAGTCACTGAAAAATTTAGAAAAGAAAATTGCTGAGATACTCGATTTAGAATATGACTCAAAAAAGGAATTAAGAGAAGATTATAAGCAAGGTAAAGTCTCTGACGAAGATTTTGATTATCAATATGATTTACTTAATAATCCCGATTTTAGCAGTGGAAGTCATCCTGTAAATATCAATAAGGATTTTCTTAAAGAGCATTATTACAGACCAATTCTCCTGGCCGCTATTGAACAAGGGTTTGATGATATGTATCGCTATATAATCAAAGTACCGTCAGAAATAAGGTTCCTCGAAAACCTGTCTGAAGAAGCTGAAAAGGGAATGCTTTCAAATTATGATTGGTGGTACTTCTCAAAGTTAGAGGAGAATGTCGATGATATTGCCATCCCGTATTTTGATAATAAAAAACAGAAATACCGCGACTTTTTCCCGGATTTCATCTTTTGGATGAAAATAGATGATAAACTGTTTATAAACTTTGTTGATCCCAAAGGGGCTGAACATCAATCAAATGTGATCAGTAAAATAAAAGGCTTCCAAGATGCAATTGAAAATCATGAAACGTTTGAAGTGGATGGAAAAGAAGTTGTTACCTCGCTATGGTTTTGGAATGAAGATATTAGAGCTGAAATATCAGAGGAGTATCGTGACAAGTACTGGTCAAATGATTTGTGGAAGGTATTTAAAAGATAAATTACATTACAAGAGGTGTTCAGAAAACTGTGTGTCAAAGTAGTAACTTAACACGAACTTAATACTTTGACATATGACCAAACCTACCGAGTCTTTAGACTGGAAAGCCTTCGAAGCCGGTGCCCTGTAGCGCCGTGCCTGTCCAATAGCGAAGACAGGAGTCGATGGCATCATCACTCCTAAATAGTTAAACTGTTAAATAAGCTTTATAATAATATTTATTTGAAAAGTAGTTAGAAAAAATGGTAACCGTTCCAGATATAAAATTAGTACAGCATAAACTCCCCGAGGTATCAAATTTAGAATATCATAAACCGGGTGGCTTTAAAATAGTTTACTGGGGCGAGATTGAAGGCCAAAAAGAAGCAGTTAAGTTAGTCCAAATACCTGAAGATCCACATGATCCTGAAGTTAAAAAAGAAAATTTGGGTAGAATTAATAGAGAAATCACTTTATTAGATCAATGCAAATCTACGAATTTGGTAAATATTGGTTCCTTAGATGTCAGGGAGATTGAAATCAATAGTATAACCTACCTTGTATACTCAGAGGAATTCATAGACGGTGAAGATTTACAAAACTTAATTAAAAAAAATTATCATCCGACTAGAAATGAATTGTATGAGCTAGCTCGTTGTCTTTTGAATTGTATTGAAGAGTTAAGTTCGAAGGGAGCTGTTCACCGTGATATTAAACCAGCTAATATTTTAAAAACTGATAATGAAAGAGGGTTTGTACTAATAGATCTTGGGTTAGCATTTTTGATGGATGGTACAGATTTGACAAGGAATCCAAGAGCGGTTCCAGGGACAGATGCATATCTAGCCCCCGAAATGTTCGAAGATAGTTTTAGGAAACGATTAGATTACAGAGCAGATTTATATAATATGGGCTTGACAATTTATGAATATGCTACAAACTCCCATCCATTTAGAAGTAAATACAACCGCCATTCAACATTTTATAACATTCGTTCAAAGAATGCCGAAGCTGGATTGGGGAATAGGCCGGCTGGCCGGTTAAAGATCTGGGATCGTAGCAAGTTGAATGCTGCAGTCTCTGTCCATTGATGGAGAATAAGCCCGAAAAGGGGTTTGGATGCCGGCAGGCAATCCGACCGCGATCACCGAAACCGGTTGCCAGTTATAGGTTTGAATAAGATTCACGAATGGAAGTAAAAAGAAAAACGCTGGGTGAGGACTATCTGCTTGATATTTTCCTTTTTAAAGGGGTTAGCGCAATTTTCTAATTTTTAAGAGTTTAATATTTCTTTTACTGAACTTCTTAATCTTCTTGCATCAGAACTTAAATGATATCTGTTTTCGTACATATAAACGGTGTTTAAATAGGCCCATCCAATTACACCAACAGCTTGTTTAATTAAATTTAGAAGCTTTTCAACGGATTCCCATTGTACACTCAAATTTTCTTCTACTCTTTCATTATGCGCTATTCTTTTATCTCTGAAGTCTTTGATTTCATTTAAAAGTTCTTCGGTTTCGAAATCTAGAACTAAAACCTCAAAGTAATCTGCGAATTTCTTTGGGAATTCACTGAGATCATCTGAATTAACTTTATCAATTATATAATCGGGAGTGTGGAGTTCTCTTAACAATTTAATTGTATTGTGTTTTTCTCTGATTTCTGGCAATTCATTTGCTTTCTCTATAAGCAAATTGAGAAGAAGATGAATAGATCTTGTTGGGTATTTTCCTACTGGATCATAAAGTTTAGAGGTGCAGAGGATTGCTTCATTGACAGTTAAATTTTGAAGATAGGCCAGTATGCGTTTTTTATGCTCATCACCTTTGTTTATTTCTTCTGAGTGTTTGGCGATTTCTCTATTTATAGCAATCGCTCTCTCTGCTCGAAAAATGTCATTTCTCAAACCTTGTTCAATGATATCTTTTATTTCCTCTAAAACTTCGCTCAAAATGGGATACTATTTTAATTGCGCTAACGACCTGGCGCATAAGCACGCGAATGAATGTTGAATTAGCAACTAACGAAAGAAGAGGCTCAAAACCAAGAGAGGCAAAGAATTGGCGAGGCGTGTCCGCTTGAATGATATGACTTTTGCAAGTGTTATGCCGCATTTTTTTGTTGATCGAACCTGGACTCATAGTCCTGCCGGTAAGGTTGGCCGCTGTTCCAGATGGCACAGATAATTTTAATCAGTTTGTTAATCAGATTATTTCGGACGATCGGCCATGGCTTACCCTCATCAAGTTTGCGCTGTTTATAACGGGCAAACCGCTCGTAGTGATGGCTTACCGACCGAGCCACCATAGTCATACAGGATCGCATCTGACTATTTCCATGTCCCGCCGAACGTGTTTTACCTCTCACCGAGGAACCGTAACAAAAACGGTGCGGTGCAAATCCGAAGCGAGAGGCAATCTGCTTATGATTCAAGTGGTGTTCCCCGTAAAACAAGATCAGCCAGAGCCATGCGGTAACCTGGCCTACGCCGGGAATGGTTCGCAGCAGCTGGTAATACCGGTTGAGTCCGGGGTGGTTGCTTACAAGCCGGCCCATACGAGACTCCAGAGACGCGATTTGGTTATTGTACAGCTGCAGTTGTTGGCGCCACTGTTGGGCCAGCAGCTCGGAAGCGATCACCGCGTGAGAGGCTTGCTGGCTGCGATTTTGGGTTGCTCCTCGGGCTTTGATCAACCGTTGCCGTTCGGCGTAGAGCTGCTGCAATTGCCTAATAACCTGTTTGGGCGGTTGCCTCAGGGTAATGCGATCACAGTAGCGCTGGGCATATTCGGCCAGCAGTCCGGCATCGAACCGATCATCTTTACGATGATGCTCGGGGGCTACCTTTTTGGTAGCCGTGGTTTTGACCACCGCGCATTTCCAACCGTACTCGGTCAGCGCCGCGAGCAGCCGGTCACTGTAGATGCCGGTATCCTCGATGCAGATTATCGTGTGGGCCGGATCACAATGGCGACGGTTCAACCATCGGTGAAGCCGCCGGAATCCTTCCGGTCGGTTGGTCCACTGACTATATGATCGGCTCGGACGCAACAAGCAGTCGATGGTATCTTTAGACACGTCAATGCCCAGGAATTGGTGATAGTTGTTTGGAGGGGTTGCGGTAGCCATAGGAAATCCTCATCTTTTATTAGAAAGCTTGTGATGCCAGCAGCGTATTACGTAACCTGACTCTATTAAAAGCCTGGGGAAGCCCCGGCTGGAATGCTATTTAGGTTTAGGTAATACCATAGGCGGCAGGGACTGATTCAAGCGTTGGGCTCTAAGGCCTTATGCGCGGACTAGTCTGTCTGCCGCCGTGCTGGTATCTGTAATATCAGAGACGGTCTTGCACAACTCAACTCGGTAGGGTAGTCTAATAAATGCGCGGGTTAGCGTTCTAGCTTGGGTTTAATAGCACAAAGTAGTTTTTGATAGTTGCCACTTTCTACCTCTTTGATCTACTCCTTGAGTTCCATAAGCAGTAAAACTACCAGTATAGTAATTAAGCTTGATTATACTTGCTTGATCATCGTCCCAAAAAATAACTCCATAAGTCGCATAGCTCTCATAATTATAACTATTCGTTTTTTGATTGAGAGTACTACCTTTTAAAACATTGACTTCAACTGAATATCCCTTTGACCATCCATTTTGGGTCTGGTATTTAACACAGAGGGTTTGACGCTTTGAACTGTTAGAAGAGGTACCACTGGAATTCGTATAAGGCGAAGCATATGGATAACATGCATTAAGAGTTGCAAGTATTACAATTACCCCGAAAATTTTATTTACTCTCTTCATGATTTTAGATCATTTAGGAGTTATCCTTACCAAATTTATTTTCTTGAAAAATGTTATAAATCCCAAAGAGATATTTATTAGCATTATCAAAAAAGTCATTAACAATAGATGAATCTTTAATAGTAAAATAACCTGTTTCTTCAGATAGATTTATTTTGTTATGGTTTTTTAAAAGTTGGTAATCTGGTTGATCTTTAATCCTTCTGTCAACTTCTTTTCTTACGGTTGAACCGTGATGAACGATCAAATTTCTAATTTTACGAACTGAATTAATTTCTCCCCAATAGCCATTTAGATTATCATAATTATATTTTGTTATATCATAGATCGTATTTTTGTAATCATCTATTCTTCTCCATTTACAATCATATGAAGATTTTTTAGGCCAACGTATTCTTACAGAGTTTGCAAGTTTCTTGAAGTAATATTCAAAAAGTGAAAATGATGAAATTATCGTTGAATTATTAATAATATGAGGAAGTTTGTGCTTGTAATACTCTTCCTCTTTTTTATCTTCATTTGAAAATCTGATTTTTAAATCTTGCTGAAACTGAGTTTCTGGATCATACGATTTTTCAGAAATGATCTCTTCTTGATCATCTAAAGAATTGTAGAGGTATTTTGTGAATACCTGACTGTTCTTTTGAAAAGTATAAACATGTGATTTTACCTGGAATTCAAGTTTACTCATAAATAAATAGGATTAGAACGCTAACGACCTTGCGCATAAGGTGCGCACATAAAAATGTTGATTTATTAAATAATGAATGGATAGCTAAAAAGCCAAAAGCTGGCAAGTGATGGCGAGGTGCGTCCCCTTAATGCGCGGGTTATGCCTCTTTTCTAATTTTTCAAAATAGAATACTACTAGGATATTCTAACTCACCTACTGGTACAACGTTTTCTTCTCTGGCCTCTTCTTTTAAAATACTCCAAGATTCGTTTCCTTTTTTCCAACAAACGGAAATATCTGGGTGAAGAGAATGATTCAATAAATTAAGTATTCCAGAAGTGTAATCTACGTCCCATCCATCATCAATGGCTGCAAAAGCAAATTTTTTTAACTCTTTTGTTTCAATGTTTTGTAAAGTCATATTAAATAATAATTTATTTGTTCACTTATAATTTATAGGACAACAAAAATTTATGGGGAAAATTAAAGATTTTTTTGAAGTTTCTTGGATGGTAATATGGGGCTTATTTCTTATCGGAATGGCGATAAGTGCCATATATTATCTTCGTAATCTAATAGTTGGAATAATTATATTAATTATAGCTGTAGGCATATTTTTATTTCTATTAAGTTTACTGCCCGAAAAATATGAGTAGGGGAATATTAATTTTATAATCTTATCTAGCTTAATTAGTAATCGCATTTTTTTGATATATCAATAAGATTGATCCAGTTTAGTAGGGTTAGAAAAGAGGTATAACCTATAATTATAACAATACCCCGAAGTCGTACTATGTTATCTTTCAGGTAACTATATTCCGTAAATAACGTTTAAACATCAAGAAAGATATTATTTCGGCATGTTATGTAGCACCTATGACACTTAATATGTTGATATATGTCAAATGGACACTCGAAACAAATTCCGCGCCAATGCACAATACATTTGAGCAGCTCCAGCAGCAAGTAACCAAATTTAAACAGGAGCACGAGCGATGGCCAAAGGTCAGAATAAGCCCGGACTTCTGGGAACGAAACGCTGATGGTATTGCTCGACTTTCCCGGCAGGGCATTCCCATAACGGTTGATGAAAATATTCGACTGGAAAATACCTTTCTTCTGGAAACGGTTGATAAAGCTGGCCACCGGATAGATACGATAGCTGACCTAAAGGCCTATGCCGACAAGCTTGTGGAAGAAGGAAAAGGCGACTGGCCGGTAAGGATCATGCCTTCGGATACCAATACCTATCACAAGCTCAACTTTTATGCCATTATTCCCGGGGAGGCTCCGGGAGAAGGTGCCGAACTTTTTCCGAGTTTCGCCGGAACGCCGGAAGGCGAGTTTATTCTAGTACAAATTGAAGGATAAATGCCTAATAAAAGTTTTTACGAATACATCTGTAAGGATTGGACTGGTGAAGGGTCTAACTAATAAATCAGCATTTAGGAGTGACCAGTAATCATTAAGCAAATTACCCTATACCTTCAAGGCCGCCTTACCAAAAAGGAGGAATGGCAATTCTGGATTCATCTGATGAACAGTCCCGAGGATCTGGCTTTGTTGGAAACCTGTTGGCTGTACCGGAATCTTAGGTCTCATCAGAAGACTCATTCGGGGTAATCAGCTCGGGGGAGTTATTGCGATAAACAATTCTTAAATATTGCATTAGTCCGTGGCCCAGATTGTAATTAGACAAAGAGTCAATTTTTATCATTTCAACAAAATTCGAATTCTCATCACTCATAAGACCCTATTTAAAGCATTCATATCGACCGCTCTTTAAAATGCGTATTTCCCTTTACGTCAAACTGCGCAATACCGTGATCAATCGTATCTAATCCAAAACGGTTATTCAAGTAATCCATGGCTTGATACATTCGTTTTACCTTCGGATTCTCCTGAAAAAACAACTCGGCCTGGGTCGTCATACTTAATTCGGTGGTCCCCAGCATAATCGCCCTGAATTTCTTACCCTGGTCTTTGCAGTAAAACAGCATCGGCAGCACTTTGACCAGACAGGCCCGCAACACGTATCCATCCAGATTGGTCAGTCCCGGGGCCCGGAAGGTAAATGAGAAGCCCTCTTTTTCTTGCCCCTGAAACCGCACGTTTCCAAAGTATTTGTCGGATTTCTTGCCGTATCCTCGAAGTCGGTAGCAGACCTGCTTAGTAGCTTTAGCAAACTCTCCGGCCACTTTCCAAGGGTCGTCGGTCCACGTCGAAAAGGTATGTCCGTAAGATACCCGCTCGGGAATATATTCGGTGTCGTCGCTAACCACTGCCCGATCTTTACCGGCCACCGTCTCCCAAAGCATCTTGCCAAAGTATTTGCCAAACAGCTTCTGGAAGAGCGGATACCCTCGGTCGATAGCCTGGCCGATTGTTGTGATACCCCGGCTTTTAATCTTCGCGTAACGTCTGCTGCCAATGCCCCAGACTTCGTCCACCGGCAATGGCCAGATCTTGTCTTGGATCACCTGCTGCTCTGTGAGGACCGTTAACCCGTCCGGTTTCTCCAGGTCCGAGGCCAGCTTGGAGTAGGTCTTCGAGGTCGATATCCCTACGCTGCACCGGAGGTTGGTTTCTTCGTATATTGCTTCTTTCATCGCCCACCCAAATTCAACCAGCTGCTCATAGGAATCGTCCAACTTCCAAGTGATATCCAAAAAATACTCGTCCATGCTATAGGCTTCAACGTCTGGCGAAAAGGTGTCCAGCACGCCTTTAATGCGTTTACTGAACGCGCGGTACTTTTCGTAATCCACCTGTTTGAAAATAACATGCGGGCAGAGCTTGTAGGCTTCCAGGGCGCTCATTCCGGTCTTTACGCCCCAAGCCCGCGCCTCGTAGGAGCTGGTAGCCACAATCCCCTTCACCGTCCCGTCAGGCTTGCGCCATCCGCCTACGACTACCGGCATACCGTAGAGGTTGTAACACAACTGTTCGACCTGTGCGTAAAACGCATTCATATCCAAATGCACATACAGACGCGGAGCATTGCCCGGATGCTGCATGTCGGCCGCAATGGTTTGGTAACGTGTAATGTTATGGACGTTCTTATTTAGCTGATAACGACCGGGATCGGGCATCTCCGGCCAATCGTTTTTTTCACTATAATACATATTGACAATCACCGTAAGGTTGTTATACTTTATATGTACGTTCGTTCATATTATATGAACCAACAGAAATAATCAAATTGGAGTGACTTATGTGTGGAAGATATTGGAGAGATATAAAATTTCAGGAAGCGTGCAAGGATATGTTTGAGGTTCCCTTTGACATCGATGAGATACTGCCGAATTTCAATGTGGCTCCGACCACGCAGAATCCCATTGTATTGCAACGCAATGGCCAGCGAAGTATGGAAATGTTTCGCTGGGGTCTGGTCCCGCCCTATGAGAAGGAAGGAAAACCGAAATACCCATACATTAATGCTCGAAAAGAGAAAGTGGATTCACACGGAGCATACAAGACATCCTTTAAGAAATACCGGTGCATCGTACCGGCCTCCGGATTTTATGAATGGCGCAAAAAGGATGGGAATTCTTATCCGTATGCGTTTCGCCTGACAAACAGAGAAGTTATACCCTTTGCAGGCTTGTATTACATTTGGGAATCTAAGGATGGAAGCAAGCGCATTCCCTCATTTACCATTATCACCACTGATAACAACAAGACCGTAGGAGAAGTCCATAATAGCAGGCCCCGCATGCCGGTTATCCTGACGGAAGAAGATTTTGACTGGTGGCTGGATCCCGAAAACCAGAATACGAAAGCTATTAAGGAGTCCGGAGTGTTTGAACCTTATCCGGATGATGGCATGTACCGGTATCCTGTATCACAAAAAGTGAATAATGCCAGGAATAACGGTCCAGAACTGATTGAAGAGGTTGATGGGTGGGAGTAATAAAAATAGCGGAAAAGAACCTGAACCACTGATCGTTATAACGACTGTGGCATCATTTGCGGACAAAGACAGCGGTATTACCAAACGCCTGCAACCGATTCGCATCAAACGCCGAAATGGGCAGGTCCACCGTGTCCAAAAGATTCGCAAGTGCCATGAAGAGCCGGTCGGCCACGGTCACAAACAGATTCATATTACCCTGCAGACCAAAGACGACCGATACCTCGATATCGTCTTCGATACACGAAAGGTCGGCTGGTACCTGGTGTATGAAGAAGCGGGAATGTTGCTTGATTGATGAAAAAGTAAACCTAAATGACTTTTTCAGTCAGTCAACCCAAAAATTTGTTGGTCTTATAGTTTTATTATGCGGCTCATATCTTTTTTCTAAAGCGTCAATCTCCACTACAACAGGTATATGTGCACTTATTCCCGCAAATATACATGTTCCGGTCGGTAATATTGTTAAGGATTCAGCTGATACTTTATCCAAGTAGGATATTGTCCTTTCAATTTTTTGGATATCATAATTGTTGATCAGTCTATGTAAAAAGTAGTTGTGGAGTTGAGAAATGATAGTATCTGAAATGTCAGAAGGTCGTTGACTTGAAACAGTTAGAAATACTCCGAACTTTCTACCCTCTTTGATTATTTCTTCAAATGTCTCAAGTCTATAATCTTTCCAAGTTTCACTTTCTCGTTCTGAGCTATAAGATAAGATATTGTGTGCTTCATCAATCAGTATATTCAGATATTTTGAAACTTCTTCTCTGTTAGAGGCTTTATGCTCACTATAGATATGCTTAGATAATATTAAAGGTATTAGTTTTCTAATATCAATATTTGTCTCATTTAAATTGATAACAACTAAATTATTCTCTCCAAAAAAATTAGGTGCATCGGCACGGAAATTGAATACTTTTTCTAAATCACCAGTTTTACTTTTGAGTTTATTTATGGCTGGACCTATATGTTCCTGTAGTGCTTTATCATTATATAAGTCCTCAATAATTTGGACATATAGAAAATGGATAATTTTTTCGATTGAATTTTCAGGAAACTCGTAATTGTCTGCTCTTCGAAAAAGTTCTGTTTCCTCAATTTCGCCTTGAGTAATTTGATGATAGTATTCTGCTCCTACCGGGTAGAAATAATTATTTTGTGTATGCCAATCAATTTCGCGCTTCAATTGTTCTGTAACTGAAGCATGATCATCGTCCAATAAAATTTGAGCCAAATAATCTATTAGTGAAAGTGCTTTTTCTTTATAACTCATGCCAAGGATATCCCTGACTTTGTGCTTCAGGATACCCCGAAAATAATCTCTAGGATTATCCTTACTATTTACCCTCTTAAATAATTTTACTGTCCGATTAATATATGGCTTTTGAGTTTTTTCAGTCGCATTAGAAAGGATTGAAAGTAGCTCGGTGTTTATGAGAGTTTCTTCATTTAGAGGTAATTTATCATCATTATTAATTTCGTGTAGTTGTTTTTTGGTAGATAGGTTATAAATTTTTTTCTCACTAGATATACACTCATTTTGAGAGAATTCTCCATTAAAATCAAAAAGTAAAAATTTGGAATTGTTTTTAAAGTTTTCTTTTCCTTCGTAAGCATTAAATAGTTTATGGTAAACACTTGCTAGTGTATAAGATTTCCCGCTACCAGTATTTCCAAATATTCCTATATGACTAGCAAACAAACTGTTAATTCCAATCTCAACCGTGCTGCTTTTTTCACTAGCCAAGTTTCCAATTTTAAGTTTAACATCTGGCTTACCCTCTATTACCTTGATAAAATTATGAACTTTATCTACTTCAGACTGAGTAAGTAGAAAACACTCATTATCTATTAATGGCAATACTTTTACACCTTGCTTGAAGTTTTGATTCTCAAAATATCCAAGAAGGCTGATGTTTAAAACACGTTTAATCTTTTCCTTTTCCTGTTTATAGGATCTCTTTTTAAAATTTTGGTCCTCGGTAATATATTCTCCTTCTATTCGTCCAACTAGTTCTTCGAATCCTTTGCAAATCTTGATATAACTGCCTACCGATACATTTTTAATTATTTCACCATTATATTGCACTATTGATGAATTTTTCGACTTATTTACAAGAACTTCTATAGTTCGCCCTTTAACAGATATAACTTTTCCTACATTTAGAATTGCATCAAGGCTTAATTGCTCTTTCATCTTATCTCTATTCTTCTATTTCTGATGTTGCTTCCTGTGACAAGCTCTCTTCTTTATCCCTTTTTAGTTCTTCAGCTAATTTTCCGAAATACTTTTCGTTTACTTTATCTAATGAATATAAAAGCGGATCATCTTCATCATTATCCCAAATATATTTCACATTGGGTAGGTTAGTTTTTTGGGATAATAAGGATTCAATTGACTCTTTCGCTTCCTTATCATAGGCAAATATCACTATAGTAAGTGTAGGATTTGAAGTGGCTACTCTCCTCGTAATCTCCCTTATATGTTCATCTTGAAATGAAAAGCCAATAACAAATAAAACTGAATTTTCTCTCTCAAGGTGATTTGAATACATTCTAAGAAGCTCATAAAAGGTCAAATCTCTAGTTGTCGTCTCAAATTTCTGCTTTGTTGGGTTTATCATTACAAGATTTGAATATCCAGACAAAAAATTATCGTGATTTTCATTCTTTTGAATTTCTTTATTCTCTAAATCTTCTTTAAGCTCGTCTAAAGATTTAGTTAAAATTTCATCCTCATCTTCATCCTCATATTCTATCTCTAATAAATTGGCCTCTTCAATTTCGATTTCTGAAATCGATCTAAGAACAGAGAATCCATGATCATAAACAATTTGTTGATTTTCTTGCCTCCAATTAACGCTACCATGCATCTTGAAAATATTGAACAATGGTACTTCCGATTTGTATTCATAATGCGTGCTGGTTTTACTCAGTGTATTGTGGAAATTTTCAGTACCAAATACTGGTTTCATTCGACCTAAAAAACCATCATTATATGAATAATGAAGGGATTCCAAATTCCATTCTAAAAAAACATCCATATTGGAGGTGAACAGATTGACTTGCTTACTTACTAAATTATCTCTCCTCTTTGCTAATATGCTATGTAGCGATTGAATAAAATTGAGATAATTATCAGTAGTAGCCTCAAACTTAGGATTGGTGTTATTTTCAAAATGTAAATTACCTTCAATGCATTTTTTGAGGTAATGGTATTTAATTGAGGCTTCAATGATAATCCTTTCATCTTCCTCAAGATCCTCATCAAGGGATAGATTTGTCAACAATATTTCAACTTTACTCAAAGTACTTAAGAATGGTCTTGATGCCCCAGAACCTATCAAAAAGTTTAGATGACAACTCTCAATTATTTTTTTGAAGTCTCTGTAATCCATTATAAAAAGTCTAATTTTAAAATCCGTGAGTTTCCCGCCAACTAATTAATTTATTAATAGTATAGGTTTGACAAGCTAATAGCGCAAATGGAACTAAATTTGAAAAGATGTGATGCTTAACTAAATCATTTTTTTCACATTAAAACCTAATTTAGCAAAATATTGCAGATCAAAAGCGGAAGATTAGTTTTAGTAGGGAGATCTAAAGATGCCCTCTTGGTTCATATGGCCTACATATTTGCCTAGAATACGTACTTCCTCTGACTCACCAGGTTCAATTACTATATCGTCAAATTCAGGATTGGCGGGTTTAAGGCGAATTTTGTCTTTCTCTTTATGAACTTTCTTGAGGGTCGTTTCTCCGTTATACAGCACGGCCCCCACATCTCCATCCCGCAACGCTGTTTTGGATAGCAATACATAATCGCCATCGGATATATCCAGCTCTTTCATACTCATGCCTTTTACCCGGAGGGCAAAGACGTTCTCTGCATTGGGAAAAAGATAACTGAATGTAATCTCACCCAAGTCGGCCTGTACGGCTTCTTGCATCGCTCCGGCCGTAATTTCTCCCAGTACCGGAATAGATGTACCTGCCTCGTCCGATCCCGGCCAAATATCCACTACCGAGGTAAACCGGTAGGTGCCAGACTTGTCCTTTTCTAAGTATCCTTTTTCTTCCAGCGCCTGGTGATATTGCAGCGAACTGTTCTTGGATTGTAGTCCATTGATATCGGCCGCCTCACGGTGAGAGGGAAATCGCTGGTGCCTGCGAAAGAAGGCGATCAGGCTGTCGTAAAACTCTTGTTGTTTAGGAGTAAGAGAATCCATAGCTATATTATGAACGTTCGTACATAACATACTGAATTCGTGTCAAAATTGAAATAAATGACTTTCGAGGAATTCGATACTCCATCTAAAACCTCATTGATGTCCTTAACTTGTAGAATAATTAATTTACTCAAAATTAGAGGTCAATAATTTTAAATCTATCCCTTAACTTTTTTCTTTTGTCTTCTCCCAAAGTAGGCAATGAAATAAACAATCTATCCATTGCTCGGCTAACCGCCACATATCTAATTCGATGTTCTTCTTTTGATAGATCACTATCCATTAAAAATGAAATTTTTTCTTCTTTTTCTAAAACTAACAATACATTTTTAAACTCATCTCCCTTTGAATTATGGATAGTTTTACTAAGGCTCCTGTCATTATTTACTTTTACTGATACTGCGAAATCTCGGTATTTTTTATTTTTATAATACTCCTTAATCGTCCCTCTATTGGTTATTTTAGCTACTTCCGGCAATACTGTACTTTTAATATGCTTGTATAAGGCATAAATACTACTATCTGAATAATTTTGATAATTATTCAACAGGTACATTAGGTGGTGTATAATTGTATCAGTAGGATAAGGATTCGATGAATCTTTATAATATGGCTTTAATTCTCTAATGGACTCTTTATAGTTGCCATTTTGAGCCAATTCAATCGCATTTATACAAGAGATTACTATAGCACTGCGTAAACCATCTGAGTCCCTTGCTCTTAACTTATCGGCCATCCCTGGAGTAAAAGAAAACCCGTTTAACTCTTTTTTTATCGCATTGGCTGTTACATTTTTTCTTGAAAGTACATGCACTTTGTTCCCGTTACATATACTCTTTGCACGACTTAATGCTACTTCATTTGCACCAATAAAAATAATTGGATCCTCTCCAGTTTCTTGTCTGTGGGCTGTTTGTTTTATATCAGATCTTATAGCATTTAATATTTCTACAATTTTTTTTGTACTCCTTCGGTTCGTAGAAATTTGAAAATCAACCAAGTTATCCAGATCAAATTCTTCAAATTGTTCTGGAACTGCTCCTTGGAATTCATAGATGGATTGTGCTTTATCTCCTATAATTCCAACGGTCGTTTCCTCTTGGACAAGATTTTCCACTAACCTGACTTGAACGGGATTGCTATCCTGAAATTCATCTATAAAAAAGTATGGAAACTTTTTTCGAAGAACCTCGAGAACAAATGGATACGCTTCAATAATTTTATAACTAAAAAATAGCACATCATCATGATGAATAACTCCCTTCTTCCAATAGCTTTTTTTAAAGGTTAATAGATCATCTTCTAGGATATCAAGGGTTTCGAGATTTATTCGAGTAAACTCCCCTTCACCATTTATGTGAAAAGCCTTTTCATTATTACAATCAAATTTTAGGGTATTTCCGTCTTCATTAAAGTGACAATGACAGGACTGCAACCAGTTTTTAACAGCACTTAAATTATCCGGTAATTTCCGCAATTGTTTCTCAGTAAATGGGTGACTTAATTCACATTTTTTAGAATGATTTTTTATCCATTTACTAGCTCTACGGTGACTAACATTTAATTCTTCATGTCCATCAATATTTGCAATATCAATACCGTACTCATCTGATAGTTTTTCAATATATGGTCTTACAATATGGCGATACAAAAAACTATGTATAGTTGATACTTCAACATAATCGGTCACATTTTGTAATCTCTCTAAGATTGTCTCAACACCGATATTTGTATAGGTAATACAAGCAATTTTTCTTCCCTTCGTTAATCTTTTTGATCTCCTTAAGACATTTTGGACATGTTCAATTAACCAATGAGTTTTACCAGCTCCAGGACCAGCACTAACTCTTAAGTTTTGTTCTATATCGAGAAGCCAAGAGTCCGAATTTATCTGATTCATCTGCAAATCCATTTAATTGCACTCTTTATATATTGGGGGACTGTAATTTCTTGATATTCTTCAGACCCCATCTTTTCTAAATTATTACTTAAACGGCCAGCCAATTCTAGGGCATTTTCGCCTTTGCCAATTGAGTTTAAATATCTTGATGCTATTATCGCTTTGCATTTCTCTTTTTCATTAAAAGAATTATTTTTCTCTAGACTCTTCCTTATGTTCTTTTTTAGTTTCCCTTTAGCCAATCTTTGCAATAATTCATCTGAATTATTGCCATTATAAATAGTCATTAGCTCTTTAAGCTCTTTTCTATTGCTTATGGATTCTGTAAGCAATAAATCCTGAGTTGGGTTACTCCAAACCATATCATATTCAAAGGTCTTACAACGATCACTTTTAGGTACAAAATATTTAACGTTACTTCTGTCATTATTTAAATCTAGCAAAGCGTCTGAATTGTTTTCATAGTCATAATTCTTAGTTTCTTCCTCATATTCAAAAGGATAACAGTTAACATAATTCTTATCTTTTATGCCCTTTCGCACGGGATCCCTGTCACTTAAACATGCTACCTTTTTGGCTATGGCACAATCTGAATTCTCAATATTGAATACTTGTAAGAAATGCTCAAAGTATCTCCCGCCGATATTTATAACGGTAACATGATTATCCTCTAAATCTAAATTATCATCCGAATTTTCGTTGAGATATTTTGACAAAACTGGCACTAACAGTTGCTCGGTAATCCCCTCTACTAAAATTATTTTATCAGCAAAAAGCATATCTGACTTCGTAGCATCAAGAAAACGTTCCACATACTTTTTGCTATTTGGGTTATCAAATGTTTCTCCTGGATACCCTGCCTTTGTCTTTTTTTCATTTCGATGTAAACATATGATCTCATCAAGAGAAACTGCTGAAGCAATGTGTGTTGAGTGCGTGGTAATAAATACTTGCCTAACCTTTCTTTGCTTTCTATTCTTTTTAAGAAATTTCAAGAACTTTCTTTGCATTGAAGGATGGAGGTGAGCTTCAGGTTCTTCAATAGCTAAAATTGGGAATATTTTCGAATTACTTCCCATATAATCACCATCAGCCTCTACTTGCATTTTTGCCAATAAAAGAGACATGAAAATCAAGTTATTGTAGCCTAATCCATTATGGGTGGCTGGAATTTCGATACCAGTTTCATATTCCACTATTAAATTTAGAGCAGAAAACATTTCTGTTTCAGAAATACTTCCATCAAACTTAGGCACCGCATTATTAAAGGAAGAGGCTCCTGTTTCTTTTGCATAAGACAAAATTTCCTCTTTCCCTTCTTCCATTCTGCCCTGTAACTCATTGATCAATTTTCTTGACTTGCCAGCAAAATCAGATTCTTTTTCTCTAATTTCTTTCTCCTTTTCTGCTTGACTTTTTTCTGTTTCTGGAACTGATTTTATGTCATAATCCAAGAAAAAATCTAAAACATCTCTCAGTAAGGTATTCTGTCCAGATAACATATCCCTTTCGACATCTCTTATTGCATCCAGAAACTGGAAATCAAAATCTTGTAACT
>Ga0209918_1000716_pt1 | contig 20464 bp, 8 predicted proteins | sample SalPonD_shore_MG_FD_185712 | JGI IMG/M metagenome (GOLD analysis project Ga0209918, IMG submission 185712) | Salt pond soil microbial communities from South San Francisco under conditions of wetland restoration - Salt Pond MetaG... | ecosystem: Environmental > Aquatic > Marine > Intertidal zone >...
AACCAATATTGGATGTTCATGCCGGTATTGGATCATCTTCTTATAATAGTTGAATACAGAATTTGGATTATTCTGTTCCGTCTTAACATTTATCGTTTTATAGTTAGGATTAACCATGATCCATGGTTTACCTGTTGTGAATCCGGCATTCTTCTTATCATTCCACTGAATGGGTGTTCTCGCATTGTCGCGGCCAAATTCCCTTTGACTCTGAAGGTAAGCTTTAAGATCACCACCTCTTGCTTTTACAGCTTTATAACCGTTATAAGTTGCCACATCCCGGAAATCGTGGATGGTTTTAAAGGGGACATTTGTCATACCCAATTCATCGCCCTGAAAAATATAGGGTGTCCCCCTCATCGTCAGCAGCAACGTAGCAAATAACTTTGCCGAAGGAACACGGTATTCCTTATCATTACCAAAACGGGAAATCAGCCGGGGGAAATCATGATTCCCCAGAAAAATACTGTTCCATCCCTTGCCTTGCTTAGCCAGGGCGCTGTCCCACCGAATAAAAATATTTTTGAATTCCGGTAACGTCCACTTCTTTTTATGTACGATATCATTTTTCTCATAATGATCGATTCCCATCAGTTCAAACTGGAAAATCATGTCCAGTTCGTTGCGCGACGGGTCTACATAAAGGGGAGCTTCATTTAAATGAACGCCGGAAGCTTCTCCAACCGTCATTATATTATAATGACTTAAAACACGCCTGTTCATTTCTTTCAGATATTTGTGTTCATTCGGACCATTAGCATAGAAATGAGCGAAATCACCATTAAAATTCTTTGGGAAATTCGGAAACGTGGTATCTTTAGAATACAATGATACCACATCCATACGAAATCCGTCGATACCTTTATCCAGCCAATAATGCATCATTTTGAAGATGCTATCCCTTACAGCCGTATTATCCCAATTTAAATCAGGTTGCTCAGTGGCGAACAGATGCAGGTAATACTGTCCCGTCTTTTTATCAAATTTCCAGGCACTTCCACCGAAATATGAAACCCAGTTATTTGGTGGTCCGCCATTTGGCCCCGGATCTCTCCAGAAATAAAAATTACGGTACGGATTATCCTTCGATTTTTTTGATTCCTGAAACCAATGATGTTGATCGGATGTGTGGTTGACTACCAGGTCGAGTATTACTTTCATATTCCTTCGTTTCGCACCAGCTAACAGGCTGTCGAAGTCGGCCATGGTGCCGAAATCTTTCATAATGTGATAATAATCACTGATATCATATCCATTATCAACATTAGGAGACCGATAAATCGGGCACAGCCAAATTACATCAACACCCAAATCTTTTAAATAATCCAGTTTATGTGTGACCCCCTTAAGATCTCCTATTCCATCACCGTTGCTGTCCTTAAAACTTCTTGGATAAACTTCATATACCACACTCTCCTTCCACCATTTATGTGAAGCAGTATAATCCTGATTATCCATTTTTTTCTCAGATCTATTACAGGACAAACTCACCAATCCTACAAGAAAGAAAATGACGAATGATTTCATAAATCCCTTTTCATTAGTTATTTATCGTTTAAAAATAATTAAGATTAACCGGTTAAATTCTTTGTGCATTTGTTTAATTATTTTATATACAATTATATGTATTTACTTTCAAAATTATTTTTCCATACGTGATTTAAGAAATTCCCTCTCCTTAATGTATCAATGAATATAATTTTAGTAGTTGTCTATTTGAATATGAACAAAATTTTGTTATCGTTAACACAATTAGTTGTAAATCAATCGCCTACAATAATTGTCATATAATCCGACTGACACACTTGATACCGAAACAGGAATGTAAATTCTATAATTTTTGATCCAATGAGTAGTGAACCCAACAAGAAAAAGAATGAATCCGGCCAACAACTGAACAGAAGAAAATTTTTGAAATCCATACCTTTTGCTATCGGATTACCCTATGCTATCAGCCGAAGTGTAAAAGCTGAAGACATGCATGTTAATGATTCGGAAAGAACGGATAATCCCAATGATAAAAAACTGCTTACTACTGTACCGGACCCGGTAATACCTTCCCGGCCTGATCTAATCAAAATGTATCATAAATGCTGGGAATTGGGCAACCAAAACTCTGTACATGGTACTCCTCAAAATGGTTTTGTGGACTGGTATATAGATGCTTCTTTTGATAACCGCATTTTTCAGTGGGATACTTGTTTTTGTATAGCATGGGCCAAATATTCACAAGGGGCCCTGCCCAATATACAAAGCATGGATAATTTTTACCGCAAACAACATCCTGATGGTGCTATTTCCGGGGTGATCAGGAAAAAAGATGGTACCGACGATCAGCCTGAAAGTTCTCCATGGTTTACACGAAATAATCTGTTCTCATGGATTGAATATGAATATTATCTAACCACCGGAGATTCCTCCCGGTTTAATCGGGTTGTACCCATATTGGTAAAGTATGCACATTGGATCCAAAAAAACAGGAGACACCCCAACGGACATTATTTCTGGTCGGGTTGGAGCAGCGGGATGGATAACTCTCCTCGTTCCCGAGCCGATAAGTTCTATCCACCCTATTCCTGGGTGGATTATGATGCCAATGAAGCATTGGCGGCCTATTATTTAGTTGAAATGGCCAAAGTAATCGGTGATACAAAAACCGTCAAAGAATTCAGTCAGCTGCACGATCAGATTAAAAAACTCGTCAACCGGGACATGTGGAGTAAGAAAGATCACTTTTATTGGGATCTGGATAAAGACAACTCTTTCATGAAAGTCATGACGGTTGCCTCGTTCTGGACATTATGGGGACGTATAGCTAATGATCATCAGGTACAAGGTCTGGTTGATCATTTGAATGACACAAATACATTTAACCGTCCGCACCGCGTACCGACTCTGTCCGCCAGCGAAAATAAATATGCCCCTTCCGGGAAATACTGGAGAGGTAGTGTCTGGGCCCCGACCAATCACATGATCGTAAAAGGGTTGATGGCGAATGGTCATTATAAACTGGCACGTGATATTGTGTTGAATCACCTGAACAACGTAGCAGCTATTTTCAGTGGAACCAATACGGTGTGGGAAAATTATGCACCCGAGTTTGATAAACCCGGCGCACCCGCTCAGGATAATTTTGTAGGCTGGAGCGGTGTCGGGCCAATTGCCCAGTTAATTGAAAATTATATCGGGATTAATCTAAATGTCCCGAAAAATGAGATAAACTGGTATTTATTAAGCACCGAATCATTAGGTATAAAAAACCTTAATTTTGGGAAAGGCAAAATATCATTGATTGCGCATGCACGTAAGCATATCGAAAATCCTGTTAAAATAACAGTAGACGCCCCGCAAGCCTTTACTTTGAATGTGAATGACGGGAAAAAAGTTTATAAGAAATCCGTACAAAAGGGGAAATCTGAGATCACGATTACTCCATAAATAAATGCCATGACCGCATTCAAACAAAACTCAACCCAAAAAAGGACGGCTTCTAAACCGTCCTTTTTTATTTAAGTGAATTAGCTACTTTCTATCGGTTCAGTATAACCGGGAATTCGGCTATTCTAAGCGAGGTACTTCCATAAGGAATGAGGGTGATATTTTCTTTCTTTTGATATGAACGAGCCGGACTATGAGGCAATGGGCCGGCATAGTTATCATATAATTTCCATTTGGCTATGCGTTTACCTTCCGCTTGTAGCTCAACCGGTGCTGTATCGATCGTCCATGGATAATCAGGCATTTTATCTGCCACTTTAACTTTAAAGGAAGAAGGGATATCCTTGTGATTGATCAATAAACCATAATTCCATGGTTTTTGTGGTTTGATTCCCCAAACTGGGACAGAATCGACTTCGCCCAACTTATCCCATTTCCCGGGTATTTTAAGAGCAAATACCAGCGGACCACGTTCAATTCCAAGCGAATTCTGGTACCAACGATCGGTCCGTATTTTAAGCGGTAGATCGAGTACTACCGTATCACCGTCTTTCCAGGTTCTTTTTATCATAGCGACCCGATCTCCTTTGGGATTAGAATAAGTTTTGCCGTTAATTGTTATTTCGGCATTTTTCTCCCACCCTGGAATTCTTAAATGAAGAGGGAATGTAACCGGTGTATCATGATGAAAAGTAAACTCGATTTTTCCTTTAAACGGATAATCTGTTTTTTCTTCAAACGTAACCTTTTGTCCATCAGCAACTTTTGCAGTAACTGTATTCGGAGCATATAACATGGCAACCAATCCATTATCAGGTGTAGCCATCCAGAGATTTCTGACGAACTTCGGCCATCCCTGATGCATGTTAACAGTACAACAGGGGTAACCTGTCAATAAACCGTAACAAACAGCATTTTTATATGCTGTTGTAAAATTACGATCTCCTTCGCTTATGGTAGGTTGATTTGCTTCCTGGAAATACTGACGGCCTGAATAGGCTGCCGTTATCTGAGCCGGTAAGGCATTGTAAGCTACTCGTTCGATAGCATCAGCATAGTCGACACGACCGGTTATCCGAACAAGATTTTCCAGGCTGAACATGGTTTCAACAACCGTACATAATTCTGTTCCATTGGTTGGATTTTTACCATGTAACAATTCATCACTTGTAAAGACTCCCTGAACAACACCATCATTTTTCATCAAATCATTCCAGCCTTTGTACGAGGCTTTTAGATCCGTGGAGTCTTTTGTTTGCAGGTAATTAAGAGCCGGTGCTTTCAATGCCATGGCAACATTAACACCATGTGTTGAAGGAAGATTACCGGTAAGGAACCCATCAGTCCAATCAAGGGTTTGTTTGTTAATCAGTGGAGCCAGGTTCAATAAAAACTTGTCGCCTGTTTTGTTATATAACCAATAAACAGCTTCCTGATTTGTTTCCCCACGTGCTTTGGCCCACCATGTCCAGTGATCTAACGGTTTTTGTGGTAAGGATTTTAATTCGTATTTGAAATATTTCGTCATGAAAGGAATAACACGCTTATCCTTAGTAGCTGAATAGTATGATTCAAAAGCCTTTAACATCACCATACGAGGCCACCAATCCGCTTTATTGGCTATCTGAATGTGTGGAACCGTATCTTTAACACCCGGATTTGGCTTCGGACCAAAATACCCATTGGATTGCTGACTATTTAAACTCCAGTTGATCCATTTGTCAGCTTGTTTGATCAAATCTTCATCTTTAAGGATATAAGCTAACGGGACCAGTCCATCCAAATAATAAGGTCCACGTTCCCAGCTATCACCATTGCCCCCAATCCAGGCATTATTCGGACCAACATCGGGATAAAGCTGACCTAATTTACCAGCTAATCCATGAGCCATTTTCTCCAATTGGACATGTAGCCAGCCCTGAGGTTCTACTGCTCCTATAGGTAATTCGGCGTAATGATTTTGAGCCAATGGCGCCCTGTTGAAATCATAATTTGTATTGGATCCTTTTTGTCCGGATGAAGTATTCTTCTTACATCCCCCTATCAAAAAAAATACGAGAAGTATATTAACCATCCAGGTTATTTTTTTACATACACTTTTTTTCATCTTCATTTATGACTATTTATTTTAATTAACACTAACCTTAGTATGTGATACGCTTTTCCCCTGGCTTAACCAGTAAAATGAATATCTATTCAGATTATATTTAACCACTTTTAATACGCGTGGCCCAAAATAATTAATTGGTAATTTAGACAACAATAATATGTTATCGTTAACAGAATCTTAACTATTTTAATATTCTTAGACGAAGAATCAAACTAAAAAATCATTTTTATATATATCTACTTTCATAAAAATTCATATCGCAATATTTATTGAGAGTCTTAATGTCTTCTCTAAATTGGAAATTTTGTATTTATAATCATTGTTGCCCGGTAAAATAAATTGTAACCTTAATTGTAGACCTTATCAGTAATAATCCGGTAAATTAGAATCAAATAGTACTCTGAAGTTACCTGGCCCACTGGAGCAATACGCTTTATAATCCTGAATTTAGCATTGTTTTATATCATTTTTACAAATAAGACTTTTTCTTCGGGCAGCTGATTGTGACATGTTTTTTATAGAAAACTGTAGAATTACTTTTAAAAATTATGAAATAAAATGCCCTCCATGCGTTCAAGAGATAACTTTTTTCTTAAAATGATTTTTTAACTTTTCAACAGTGATATAAATCGAAGATTTATATCAGACAGCCAACTCATTTTGATATTCACTTCGAATTAATTATATCAGTGACAAAAAAAGCCCGGTTGAATTATAAAACCGGGCTTTGATATAATAAAAAGCTTTCTTTATCGCTAAAAATCTATTCCGATACTAATATAATTGATCGGATGTCCAAAATGATGACCATCATATGGCCATCCAATATCCCAGCGTAAAGGCAATCCCAGAAGAATAGTTCTCAATCCAAAACCGGATCCAATGAGAATATCACCCCTTAACGATGTCCGGGTAAAAGTTTGTCCATTTTGTTGAACCGTTTCTGTAACCGGTTTGGCGATATGAAAATTCAGTTTTGCTTCATTGACGTTTGGTGTAGTCAGATCGTCCAATCCCCAGGCGGTACCTACATCAGTAAACAATACACCTGTTAAATTATATAGTGGCAATATCGGAATTGGTCCCGGTAAGATGGCAGCAAATAAAGGAAACCGGAATTCTGCATTGATTAAGCTGAATCGATCTCCAAAAATGGCATTGTACTCATAACCACGCATCGGAATAGCCGGCATTGTAAGAAATATATCACTTAGATTATCCAATGGTATCTGATTATTCGACCAGCGATAGTTAATCCACCCTGCCATACCACCTACGAAGAATGATTGGGCATCGCGCCCAAAAGAAGCACCACCGGAATAACGGAATGCGAAACTGTAACCGGCACCCAAACCGACATACTTCCGGAAATCACCGATTAAACTAACGAATTGTACGGTTTTTTGTGTTACCGGTGGACTTGCTGTCAGGCTCAATGCATATCTGAAACCACCCTCCGGATGTACATAACCTGCTTTGGATTTATCTTTAGTAAATGTGATTTCTGGATAAACGAAAGCCGAAGTCTGGCTTGACCGGTCATTGAAATAAACATCACTAAAATCACGGGAAATAGCCAATACAGAAGCGCCATAGTCTATCCGTGTAAACCGGTCTATCGGGTATTGAAAATTAACACCACCACCATATGTCCGGTACCGGACTAACTGTCCATAGAATGTTTGATACTGTTGAGCGCTATGGAAATAATTAACCATATAATTTGTACGGTGTTCATAATTTCCATAGCTGATTACATAATCACTATTTCTAAGATCCGAGACCAGGTTACTGGCAATAGTAATGTTCTGATTACCTAAAACATCACTAAATCTCATTTGCACAAGACCATAAGTACCATAATAGGTTGAAAGATTTCCACTGTAGTATGTGAAATCGGGTGAGAAACTTAATCTGTATTTATGAGGGCGAAATTTATCATCTTTCGTTACATTGTCACTCGGTTTAAAAACATCCTTTTCAGATTTCTTTTTTGCCTCTTCTTCGAATGACTTTCCAAATACGTAGTTATGGTAATCGATATAACCATTATTGGTCGTATCTTTTTTAGTAGAGTCAACTTTAGCAGTATCTTTCGCAGCTTCCCGACCGAGGCCTTGTAAATCTCTGCCATTTGCCTGAGCTAATTTTGGTTTTGTTGTATCGGCAACCTGCATTCCATTAGCTTTTTCTTCCACCGCATATTGTGTCCCATTAGTGCCAAACATTTCCCTGGCATATCTCAATGCCGGCACCCGTACATCATGCGGCTCATTAGCTCTTCGTTTAGCCCAATAATTAGGTTTCAAAGGAGCTTTTACCTGCTTCGTTAATGGAGAGTTAATTAAATAAATATCTACATATCCGCCATTATAAGCACTTATAGCCATTTTACTACCATCAGCGCTGACCGACATCTGTAAGATACCCGAAATCAGATTCGTAAGAGGTTTACTCGTACGAGTAGCAATATTCATCTCGTAGGCATTCGGGATACCGCTTTTATCGGAAGTATATATCAGATGACCATTCCGGGTCATAATAGGCTGTGTCTCATCCCAGCCGGGTGTTTTAGTTAACCTGACAGCCCTGTCGGATCCGACTTTAACGCTATAAATATCCATATTATAGAGATCAGGATTCATCAACTCGTCATAATTGACTCCATACTTGTTAAGCTCAACTTTATTTCCCCTGTCGGAAGCAAAATAAATCGTTTGAGAATCGGCTCCCCATGAAGGTTGCTTATCCGTAAAAATATCGTGGGTGACATTAATGATTTTGCGGCTTTCAAGATTAAACACAAATATATCAGGAAAGGGCCCGGAAGATCCTGCGAATGCTATTTTCTTACCATCAGGCGACCATGATAGAGCACCTATGGCATCGATATCCGGGAAATTATACTTTTGGGCCTGACCCGTTTGGTAATCAATTACAGCCAGTTCATCACTTCCCCTGGATCTGACAGATAATGCTATTTTACTTCCATCCGGCGACCAGGTGAGGTTATCATTTAATAAATTAAAGTCTTCAAAATTTACATTACCCTGACCCTTAATGAGTGTTTTTATCTTCTTTCCAGTCAGCGTATTTACAACAACGATATCAAGATTACCGCTTTGATTTGTAATCATAGCCAGACGGTCGCCCTGGGGTGACAGAGCGGGACTTGTATTATAAGAACCCGAACCTGTAGGTTGACGTTTGGTTATTTGAGTACCGGCCTCATCAAGGGAATTTCTATTGGCAATTTCAGGTAAATAACGTTTTTTCAAAAAGGCATGCCAACGCTTGGACAACTCATCTATCGAAAGGCCCAAAGCTTGTTTGAAACCTTCCTCCACATTGCGGGAATTCTTTATATCATGAAATATTTCACCAATTTTTTCCCGGCCGTACTCTTCAACTATATAATCCCAAACCGACTGGCCGCCGCGATACCAAAAATATCCGTATAATTGATTTATGGGAGGCATATAATCATTCAGTATGGCATCACGAAGAAAATCATCCTCATTTGTATCAAAACCGATAGATGAATATTCAGCCATACCTTCATTAAACCAGTTTGGTATCTGGAGCTGGATATTGTTCTGTATGATTGACTGAACAGATCCACCATAAAACATTTCATTAACGACTGCGTGGACCAACTCGTGGTGTAAAGTATGACGAAAATCACTATATGATCCCATAAATGGTAATGTAATCCTGTTTTTATACGGTTCCGTGACACCACCAATACCAGAAGCCCCAATCGGTAACTGTGTTACATTCGTTTGAGAAAAATCGTTATGGGAATCATAGACAATGACTTTGATCCGGCTTGTGATCTTATAATTAAAATCATTTTCAATCTCTTTCAAAGCCGATTCAAGACTTTGAGCCGCAAAAACTGCCAGGTAATAGTTTTTATCCTGATAATAATAGATATCGAAGTGCTGAGACTGAATATATTTCCAGTTAAAATCCTTGTATTGAACTTTATTTTGTCCAAATGCAAAGTACTGGGCTTGTGCGTTTTTAATTGGCACAAAAATAAATACGAGTAATACTAAAGGGATTAGTCCAAATATCTTTATTATCTTTCTCATCATACTACCTGTAAGATATTATTATTAAATATCAGGAATTTAAATGCTACTATATATCAATATAGTACAAAATCACTGTGGTTAAATAATTTAATTTAAAGCGACTTCCATCAACTTATTATTAGTAAATCGACTGTTCTCTGTTCCAAATTAGTCTCTACTACTTTTATTTTAACCAAGTTACCCATCTGGTATTTTCTACCATGAGATCGGCCGTAGAGACAATATCGTTTTCTGTCATATATATAATAGTCGTCATTCATATTACTGATATGAACCATACCTTCACAATGAATATCCTTCAAATCAACATATAATCCGTTTTCGGTTACACCACTGATGACACCTATAAATTCGTCACCTATATGTTTATTTAGATATTCAACTTGTTTTAATTTCACGGAATCACGTTCAGCATCGACGGCCATTTTCTCCCGTTCACTGCATTGAACACCCATTTCACGTAATTTTTCATATCGGTAAGCAGGCCGCCCAACAGCATAGTTTTTCAGTAACCTATGAACAATAACATCAGGATAACGTCGGATGGGGCTGGTAAAGTGCGTGTAATGTGAAAAATTTAATCCGAAATGCCCAATATTTTTAGGACCATATTCCGCCTTAGCCATAGCCCTCAAAGTCAAATTATTGATGATATATTCCAGTGATGTATCTTCAACTTCACTTAATAACTTGTTTATCTTCTGTGGAGTTACCTTCCCGTCGTGTATATTAAATTGCAGGCCAATCGGTTTTACATGCTCGGCAATGTCAGCTAATTTCTCCTGGTCCGGTTTATCATGTACACGATAAAAAAACGGATATAAGTCTTTTGATTTTTTCTTATTCGTTTCCTTTCTCAAGTTATCAACATGAATTGCCACCATTTTATTGGCTAAAAGCATACATTCTTCAATCAGGCGATGCGTTAACAGCCGTTCCTTTATGATGACATCAACCGGTGTTCCGTCTTTATCAAGTACAAATCTGGGTTCCGGAGTATCAAAATTTATGGAACCTTTTCTAAAACGATTCTTTGTGAGCGTTTGTGTAAGTTCTGCCAGAATATTCAGTTTTTCTGCATATGGGTTATCTTTTTTACCATCTATAACTTCCTGAGCCTTTTCATAGGTAAACCGGTATTTTGAATTTATAACCGTCTCTTCGATCGAATAATCAACTACTTTCCCTTGCGGTGTTACTTCCATAAAACAGCTGTATGTCAATTTGTCTTCATTCGGACGAAGACTGCATACTCCATTACTTAGTTCTTCCGGTAACATTGGTATTACCCTGTCAACCAGATAGACGCTTGTACCTCTTTTATGCGCTTCCTTATCGAGCACGGTATCCGGTTGCATATAATAGCTAACGTCGGCTATATGAACCCCCAGGTTGAAGTTCCCATTCTCGAGAACATCTAAACTGATCGCGTCGTCAAAATCTTTTGCATCCTCCGGATCAATGGTGAATACATCCTTATCACGAATATCATGACGTCTCGTATATTCACTCTCAGGAATTGCACGGGCTATACTTGAGGCAAATTTATTAACTTCATCCGGGAACGATGCACGCATCTGATTTTCTGCCAAAATGGAAAGAACTAATGCGTCATTTGTTCCTTTTTCACCAAGTGATTCTAAAATTTTAGCTTCCGGCAACGATTTGGGATGTGCCCATTCCAATAATTGAAATATCACTTTTTCGTTATGTGACGCACCATTAATATTTTGCGGTAACACAAAGAAATCCGTTTGAGCTGATTTGTCATCCGATTCAATATAATAAGTGCCCGAGCCATGCTTTATCAAATTACCAACAAAAATTTGACGGCCTCTTTCGACGACTTCCACCACTTTGCCTTCCAGCCTTTTCTGTCGACCATTTTTAAAGATCTCAATTTTGACAATATCATCAGGTAAGGCGGTTTCTAACCTTTTAGATGGTATTCTTATGTCTACTTCATAACCCTCAACAGTCACGAATCCTACGCCGTATCGGTTGATGCTTATTTTGCCTTCATACAGTTTATGCTGATTTCCTTTACGGGCGACACTCAATAAATCTCCTCTTGATCGGTTAATTTTCTTTTTACTTACAAGTTTATTTATCGTTTTTCTAAGTTTCTTCTGATCTTGCTTTTTATCCATTTGCAGAGCTGCAGCTACTGCATTAGCCGGTACTTTTGTCTCCGAATGACTCTTCAGAAAATCGAGCACCAGTTTTTCAAGTCCGGATAATTTCTTTTTTTTACTCATTATAAATATGTGGAATCAAAAATATGAACTACTAATAAATTTATTTGAAATATTATTTATTTAGCAGGAAGTTATTATTAATTAATTCAACCTTGATAAATACATTTATATTGCATCTTTTTACTAAATATTCAGGTTAATAATATTGTTTAACAATATCATGTATTAAAAAATGTTGATGTATGATTAGTTATTAATCACGTTTTTCTGCTTGTGATTTTACTGTAGTGGTATCGGCAGGAGCATTTGTTTTAGCCTTTTTCTTTTTCTTGAAAATACTGATTATTGATCTCGCTATTTTTTTAGGCAGTTCCTTCCATGTATTAAATTGAACCTGATATTTTAAACCTACACCATTAACACTTGGCAATGGTGTTGTGGTTCCAACAGCATAACTTGAACTTAGCGTAGGATCCTGCCGGTGAAAAACTTCCACGGATAAGGAAGGATTAATTTGATATTCAGCTCCAAGGTCGCCAATATTATCATACTGCGGCCCTCCGCCAATCACACCTTCGCGCCTTAATACCAATCGATCATTAAATAATCGTAAGGCTATACCCAGATCAGCCTGGTCAAAACCCGTCATATTCAGGTCGATATTTAAATCACTTAAACTACTATTCAGTAACGTATTGATTTGATTCGACAATAATTGGCTGAGGCCGACTTGCGTTACTTTACTCTGAAGGTTAGTTCCCAATCTTTGGCTTTCGGACCCATTCTGAATATTCACATTGCTAAAACTACCCGTCAATAGTAAACTTGTTGCCTGTAATAATTTTTGGTCTTCACTATTTAATAAACTTAAAATTGTAGAACTCTGGGTAACATCCGGAGAGTTGGGAAATTGAAAATAGAACTGGTTTTGAACACTTTTTATATTACCCGTTAACTTCAGTATCAGATTAATCGGCACCCTTCTGTCTTCATTGGTGATGGGTTTGATATTTGGTCGTGCCCGATAAACGGAGGTAACATTGATTCGGGGATTTTTAGGGTCACCTTCCCATATGATATTACCACCATTATCTAAATAAAATTTCCTGCTGAATACGCCACCACCGACGAAGAGATAATTACCACCGGTAATGTTAAACTGCCCGAACATTTGAAGGTTTTGATCTTGTAATGTGATATTGACATTACCACCACCCTGGGCTGTAAGAACTTCACCGGTAACAGGATCAAAAATAAATTTAACTGTCGAATTATCCGGTGCCGAAAATTGTAAATCCAGTTGAAATAATTCCGTAAATGATTCCTGACTTGGAGACACCTGTTCCGCCTGTTTTTGTTGACCCTGGGATTGTGAAGTACCGGAACCGGATTTAGTTCCTTTTTTACCGGCGGTTGAGAATTCTTTAACAAATTCTATAGATTTACTCTGATCCTGAACACTCGTTTCATCAAGTAATGGTATTGATAGAACAGAGCTTGAAGACGTCTTTAATGGTGTTACAGTTTGAAGAAATGGATTCAGATTAGATCCGGTCAAACGTACTTCCCCTGTCCCGATTACATCCCCATAAAATGGGACATCCGGATTAAAATCATTATTCAAAAATTTCAACCTGTTAAGATCGAGTGTCAGATCCAGTTTCTTCCTGACCTGAAAATTGTTGAGATCCACATTTCCATATAATAACCCCGTTCCCCCCTGATTATCATGTATTCTTACACTATCGATAGTTACCCCCTTATTGCGGTCGAGGTCAACGGGTCCTGTCAAATAAAAATTCGAATTCATGAAGACAGGTACTGCGTGAACATCATCGACATTAAAATGGGCGTGAAAATTATAATTTTTCGTATTACCTGCAATATATCCCTTTCCGTTAGCCGGCCCTTCCAGTTTGTTGAAAATACCCGGAATTATATATCGCAGAACCCACATATCTATTTGTTTAAAATTGATATTAAAATCATATAAGGTATCAGCATTGGCGGCAGCATCGGGAGGTTGAAAATACCCCTTCATTTGTATGTCTGTAGCAACACTGTCATTCCTGACATAGTAATCATGGTATTTTGAGGTATCTGCTTTTACACTTATTTCGGTATCAAATCTTTTTTCCACCGGGTTAAATTTACTATGAAACTTAAAATCGCCAACCGGTCGATTATCAAGTGCAAATCGGTCAACAAAAATATTCCCCTGGATCTGCGGTAGTTTGGATAGTGACTTTGTATAAAAACTGGCATTCAACGTACCTTCAAAATTTATCCGGCCATTGATAAGATCAGATACCCTTTGCAAATTAATATTTTGCAGGGAATAAATAACAGAATCGCTCTTGTCCGAGCTAAAAGCACCAACAAGATTTATTTTTTGAGTACCGTTCACAAAGTCAAAATTCTGAAATTTTACTTTATGGCTTTTATCAAATATTAGTCCCGGTTTCCCTTTATTTTCCCATTGATACTCATTATTACCCAGGTTAAACTGATTAACATTCAATACAATGGCCGTATCCAATACTTCAGCAGCCAGTTTCATTTTCAATGAAGCATTCTTACCTATGGTGCCGATGTTACCACTTGTCTTAATGGAATCATTTTTCATAGAAAATTCCATATCCAAACCGGCAAATGATAAATCACGCATCGAAAGACTATCTATTTTAGCGCTGACATCCAGGTTTGCAAATTGTTTAAAATCCTGACTGTGATTAAAACTTGCCGTTATCATCAACCGGGAGTCGTTGACCCGGATTTTATTTATATCTGTTGTCGGATCATTCAGGCCCCCGGTAATAAGCAATCGTTGTGAGTCCGCTTTTACATTAGCTTTCAGACGGCCTTTTGTCTTTATAAAAGGTATTTTAGTGAAGTAATGCCTAAGCAGGGCAACATCTTTTAACTGCAGACTCACTCCAAAATTCAAGGTATCAGAAGGGACATTAACTTTACTATTTACTGCAACATTGCTGGTATCCTGTGCCTGAAATTTAATTTCACTGTTAATATGTTTCTTAAAATACTCCGTCCAATAACGTCCCATTTGATATAAACGGGACGGCTCAACATGACCTTGTAATATAAAATCCATAATTGAGCTGGTGAACCGTAATGATCGTTGTTTCTTATCAGGGGAATTTAAATCAATATAAAATTGATGTGGGCGAAGTGTGTCCTTACCAACAATCGATCGACTAATATCCATACTGGCGCGGCCATACAAACGGTCGAGGGAACCACCCTGCAAATTCGTTTTAAATTTAAAATTCAGATTCGTATTCGATAAACCAATCTTTGGGAAGAACTCGGCAAGATCCACCCCTTCTCCTGAACCATCAAATTTAAAGATAGGTTCACTGCCCAGTAGATCAATCCAGCCATTACCGGTCAACTTTGATCCTCCTGAATAAAATGTGAATGAAGGCTCCAAAAAACCGTTCTGAATGGAAACATTCATATTCATCTTATTAACCGTTACGTCATTGATTTTACTATCGTATAAGTCAGCAGTAAAATTGACGGCCGCATTTCTTAATGATAGTCCCTGGCCTTTCATGCTGGCATCGATATTCAGATACCCTTTTGTACTATCAAGTGTCTTAAATTGATCAAGTGTCAAATCACGGCTTTTCAGATTCGCTTTATATACATAAGGCGCCTTCAGACTGGACGAACCATTTATGTGAATCTGACCTTTGGGGAATTTCAGATCAGTCTTAACATCCACAGAATCGATATTTCCCCTCACCGTTCCTTTGGCCGTTATATTATCCCAGTCCTTAAAATTAGTCAAAGAATTATGGGTCAACATCTTTAGATCTTCCGTCAACATATGAATTTTGTTGACATTAAGATCATAACCAAAGTATTTTTTAGAGTTAAGATTACTAAGTTTTCCGTACAGGTTTAACTCACTTTTATCAAATACTAAATCCAGTTTATTAATATTGAACTGAGAAATATCACCTTCCGATCTTAAATTCACCTTTATCGGTACCGTCAAAAGAGGAATTTGAGGAAAAATATCGGCAAATTCACTGGGGTAAATTTCGGTTGAATCAACAGAGATTTTATATCGGGCATTATGAAATTGCTGTGATAAATTAGATGCATACATATCGACGCCATCAACCTCACCATTCAATACTAAATGCGACTGACTTGTTTTGATTTTGAATTGGTTAAACTCCAGGTATCTGCTGTCATTAAAAACCTGGCCAGTAATATCTATTTTCCCTGCAATTGTTTGTAGAACATTAGCATCGAACCGATCGATATCCAAAAAACGTTGATCACTATTGAGCTCAAGGAATACTCTCATATTTAATGAATCGAGTTTAATTGGTTTGGGAAGCAATATCTCATCTGAAACATTATGTAATCTGTCTATCGTAACAGTACCCCGCTTAATGGATATAACCGGTGCATATATATTTAGATCTTTAAAAATTAAAGATGGCTTCCGCTGTCCCGGTTTAACTCTTTTTAACGCTTCCCTGATGGTATATGTTGAGTCATCCTGGCTTTTGAAGTGTATTTCAGGATCCCGTAAATTAAAACTCGTAACACGAATTTGCCGGCTTAGCAATTCCCACAAATTGACACTAAAAGAAATGGTATCACATTGAAAAATAGGCTGCTTACGTGTCAGGCTATCTGCTGATGGATACGTTAATTTTACATTTTGGACCTGGATATTGAAAGGCAGGTACCCCCCAAGTTCACCAATAGTGATTTTACCTTGATAATTGGCATTAAATACATTCTCAAGTCGATGAGCCAGAAATTTCTTTACGGGTTTTTGTTGCAAAGAAATTAAAGCAATCCCACTACCCAGTACCGCAACAAGCAGAAGGGTTAATATGGTAAACCATATCGCTCGCCATATTTTATAAATCCAACGTACAAACACTTATTAATATCTCCTGACCGACTCACCTGTTATTCGTGTCATAACTGACGGAACATGTATTTCCATGAATCTCTAACAACTCGCATATCATCAATATCAGTAATGTAAGGCTGTTCCCAATCTGATAATAAAATTAAGCGTAATTTATCAGATTTAACTTTTTTATCATGATACATTATTTCAATTAATTGGCCGATGTGTTTTTCCAGTCTTGACAAATTTAAATTGTAGTAAGACTTGAATTGTAATAATTCCTCTAATTCAAGTTCTGCTCCGAAATAATTCGAAGCGAATGCGGCAGCGATCATCCCGGCATAAACGGCGGCACCATGAGATATTTCATCATAATTTAAGTACGCCTCGATGGCATGGGCAAAAGTATGACCAAAATTTAAATATGCGCGAATGCCGGCTTCCTTTTCATCTTTTTCTACTATATCTGCTTTAATCGATGCACATTTATTTATCAAAGGCACCCAAAGATCAGGATATTCAGTCATAGATCCTGATTTCAGCCTATCCTTAACCTCGTCAATAATTTTCCTATCCGATATGGCACCATACTTGATCACTTCACCAAGCCCGCAAAGCCATTCTTCCCGGGGCAACGTTTGCAACATCGTAACATCGGCAAACACAGCATCCGGCTGATAAAAGGCCCCAATGAGATTCTTTCCTGTTCGGCTATTGATGCCGGTCTTACCACCTATTGAACTGTCAACCATTGATAATAACGTGGTTGGAATATGAACAAGTGGTATACCGCGCATAATACTTGCCGCAGCAAAACCGGATAAATCACCTGTAACACCTCCCCCAACGGCAAACAAAGGGGTGGAGCGCCGAACATTATTTTGAAGAGCAAACTCTGTTATTTTTTGCCATTCTTCATAACTCTTACTGGACTCTCCACTCGGAATTACATATTCCTTAACAAGTTTAAAATATTCACCCAAAATACCTGCAATACGCTGCCCATGATATAACTTCACGTTTTCGTCTATCAACAGCATAGCCCTGGATTGAGAATAATTCTCTTCCAAAAAAGGGATTAACTTCTTACGGAGATCATTACTAATCGTTATGTAATACTTCTTTGTACGTTTTGTTTTTAATGTAATCAACTCAACAAACTATTTTACTAATGATAAGATTCGTGAAGCTATAGCGCTCGGTTCAACAACTTTGTTTATCTTAATAATATAATGAGCCTGCTCATACCAAATTAAACGCTTATTATACAGGTTTGTTATAAATGATGTAAGTTCTTCTTCATTTCTGATATGACCGTGTTCATCCCGTAACATGGGTCGCGATTTATCATCCGATAACCGTTTTGATATAATATCCACCGTTGGTTTTAAAAAAATCAATACGCCGCTGGATTTGACAAAACGAAGATTAATTTCATTGCAAACAGTACCTCCACCAAGAGCCAATACCGCAGGTTGTCCGGTATCAAAAGACTCCAGATATTTCTTCTCTAAATTCCTAAAATGTTCCTCACCTTTTTCTTTAAAAATATTGGTGATTTCATTCTTTTCATTTGTTTCAATGATCTCATCCAAATCATAAAATGGGACCTTTTTCATTCGGGCTAATATCCTGCCAATTGTCGATTTACCCGATCCCATAAATCCACATAAATATATTAAATCGCTCACTACTTTTAATCTTTTACTTTTGGAATTTTTTGGGGTTCAACCATAATCACTTCTTCACGGTCAAGGATTACTAAACCGGGGGCTGCACCCTTTGGTTTTCTGACATATTTTCTCTTCGTATAACTTACCGGGGCCATTTTTGATCCTTTGGCTTTAGAATAATAAGCTGCAATGGATGCTGCCTTTTGCAATAAATCTTTCTGTGGATACCCTTTATCATTTTCCATTCTGATTACGACATGTGAACCGGAAACACCGCGGGCGTGCATCCATATATCTTCTTTATGAGCCATAGAAGTTAGTTTATCATTACTTTTGGCATTTTTACCGATCCAGATCTCAACCCCGTCAATTTCCGTTTTTCGAAAAGGATATTGTATCTGTTTTACTGCTTTATTACTTATGATATTGATACCTTCCAGTTCCTTTTTATGGTTTTTAATCCACTTTTGCAGATCCCGGTTGTTATTACACGTTTTAAAATCCTCGTATAACTTTTTGACATCCGACCTTTTATTCTTTACTTCATCCAATCGTTTTAGACCCATTTCATACGATTTACGAGCTTTTTTCGACTTTTCATAATAATATTGAGCATTTTCGGCCAAATTTAATTCGGGATCAAGAGTTATCGTCACAAGGGTATTATTATCATAAAGATCCGGAATTTTTAGCTCATCAACATGGTCATATTTTTTTTGATAAACATTTGCCATTATCAAATGACCAAATTTCTCATACCTTTCAGCCCTGCTAATATTTTTATCAACCTGTTCAAGATCGTTTATTTGTTTATGCAAACTACCTAATAAATCTTCAAACTGTGATTGCAGCTTTTCTTTTGATTGATCAAAACTCGATCTGCTTAACGCACGGTAATAACTGAAACGAACGCAACTGTTTACATCATCAAATTTCTTTAATGTCTGAACCGGCAATTTTTCTTCTGATAAAAGACAAATATCGCCATTGATTAGCGTTCTTGGTGAGGGATTGTGCGATAGCTCGTTTGTAAGATCACGGATCACTTTCTCAATATAGCTATCACTTTTTTCAGACAAATTATAAATGCTTATAACCGACGGTAACAATTCACGTGGAAATAGCGGATTCATCCTTGTGATTTTACGTTTGACCTTATCATTTGGTAAATAGTCATTCCATAATTCAGCTGTACGTGGTAAAGGTGCTTTTTGTCCCTTTAACTGATCATTATTTTTAAAAGCCTCCAGTACTTGTCCCCCACTTACATGAAACACATTGGCATGCGGCCCATATAATGTGAATACTAATTGATTACCATTTTCAAATATTAAGGAGATATAACGATCCCGATCAGCCAGTTCTATTTTGGCGATTTTGACATTTTTCAGTGATTCAAAAGGATTATAGACATTAGATTTTTTTTGAGGCCGGTATTCATCCAGAAAGAAAACAGTTTCTTTACTTCCAGTATCAGTAATAATTCGGTATCTTTTCATAGGACATTCAAGATATAATTCAATAACATTTTTTCTGGGCGTTACAGCAAAACTGAATGTCGTTTGAGTAATAGGAACTGAAACTTCCTTTACTAAATGTTTTAAGGTATAATAATTATTCATGTAAATATTATTATATTAATATCGTTTTTTGACATCAATTTGAATGCTACAAAACCAAAAATATTAAATGAATTATCCAATATTTAATTCATTAGTTAACCAAATAGAATCTGAATTATACAAGCGAAATATCGAGATCGAAACATTTAAAACGTGGAATGAAAACACTATCAATGCCACGGGTCTTGAATTGGTCATCGATATACAAAATATGACTGATTACTTAAAATCAGTTACGATTAATTTTGACTGGGATAAATTTAGGGAAATAAGTCTTGCCAAACAGTTGAAGGGCATGAAAAAGCATCCTTTGTTAATAGACAAGCCTTTAATACCTACCAGTATAAAGCCGACCATTGATATTGAAGTTGCCTGGATTTTTGATAATGATAAACTTGGGAATATTTCAGATACTAA
>Ga0209918_1000717_pt1 | contig 20445 bp, 19 predicted proteins | sample SalPonD_shore_MG_FD_185712 | JGI IMG/M metagenome (GOLD analysis project Ga0209918, IMG submission 185712) | Salt pond soil microbial communities from South San Francisco under conditions of wetland restoration - Salt Pond MetaG... | ecosystem: Environmental > Aquatic > Marine > Intertidal zone...
ATCCAATAGATGACGCTAAATCATGCCATCTATTGATTCCTTTGGTGCTTACCATACGATCCATAAGCCAGAAGAAAAAAGTATTGCTGGATTCCTGAATGGCTTTGACTACGTTGTACTTTCCGGGATCGGCGTGATCTTTATACATGCGTCCCCGGTAGTAATAGCCGGGACTATCAATAGTGGTTTGTGGTGTGATAAGTCCCATTTTAAGTCCCATCAAAGCCATTAATGGTTTAAAGGTAGAGCCAGGGGGTTGTCGGCTTGAGATAGCACGATTAAAAAGGGGATTGGTTGTATCCGCATTTAATGCTTTCCAGTAATCCGTATCGATGCGGCCAGACAATTTACGAATTTTATATTGAGGGGCACTTACCATACTTAAAATAGAGCCGTCCTCAGGATCTATTGCCACTACAGATCCCCGTTTCCCTTTCATCAGATCTTCAGCCAGCAGTTGTAGGTCAGTGTCGATGGTTGTATAAAGATCGGAGCCTTTCTGAGGCGCTTCGTCAATAGCGCCATTCTGATAGGAGCCAAGATTTTGGCCCATTGCATTAATTCGTACGTATTCTGTTCCTGCTTTTCCCCGAAGCTGGTCCTCATAGGCCATTTCAAGACCACTCTTTCCAACTTTATCACCTAAATGATAATTATGAGAATTGAGATATTCCTTTTTGGAAACTTCGCGCAGGTAGCCAAGCAGATGTGATGCCCGGAGACTATCAACAGGATAATGGCGTTTGCTTTCTATTTGGTGGCCAATTCCCGGCAGACGCCAAATATTTTCCTGTATCATAGAAAAAGTTTTGAAATCTACTTCAGTAAACAAGCGGGAAGAACGATACCAGGAATATTCTGATGCTGCCTTTACTCGTTTTTTAACCTCCTCAATAGGGACGTCCAGTAGTTTTGCCAAGAGAGGCGTGTTCTTTTTATCATAGCTGGCCGGAGTGATAGTGATTGAATAGATAGGTTCATTATCAACTAATAGTTTACCATTTCTATCGTAGATAAGTCCACGGGCAGGACTAACTGTTTCTTGTCTTAGTGAGTTTTTCCTGCTTAAAGGACCATAAGTATCATGTTCGATTATCTGTAGTTGAAACAGACGCCCTAAAATAATAAGGCTTAGTAAGATAAAGCCTACTTGCAATACGCGAATAGAAATATTTTTGCGCTTTTTTTGTCGGTATTGCATGCTACTTTTAAGTTATTTCGTCCTAAACAGTTGAATAAAACTGGCTACCGCAGCTGTATAAAGACTATTACCCAGGAAATTACGCCAGAAAAATATTTCTGCCGAATAGTTTTGGATAAGCGCATTCAATCCTAAAAATATGAGGTTATGAACAGCACTTGCAACAAAAATCGTGAGGAAGACTTGCCCCACTAAAAGTCTGGCCCTGGATCCTTTTGGGATAAAATTATATCCCAGGAATACTAATAACGTTTTGGAAAACATATTTAGTCCCCAAAAATCGAGCATGGCATCCTGAAGAAATCCCAGTCCTGCAGCCATCAATATTGCGGATGTTCGATCTTTTCGAGCCATATACCAGACCAGAAAAATCAATACTAAATCGGGTTGCATCCGAAAAATCTTCAGATGCCGGAATAATGTTATCTGAATCAATAAAAAGCCAAGTCCGATACCAATATTTTTAAACCGTTCCAGGTTCATTCTACAAGATCCTCATAATTCTGTTTCAGATTCTGGATAGTTGTATCTGGCTCAAATTTTACGATAAAGCCTTCTGCAATTTCATATAGGTTAACAAAAGGTTTTACATATACTATTTGGGTTTCTTTGCCTTCCTGTGGTTCTGCTCTTATTACTTTTCCTATGGGGATATCCGGCGGAAATTGGTTGCTATAACCCGAAGTAACCACAACTTCTCCTGTATCAACCTGAACGGTTTGTGGGATGTATTTTAGCTGCAATTCTTTAATAGTTTTGCCATCCCAAGAGACAATGCCATAGGCGTTAGACTGTTCAAGTTTGGCACTAACTCTAAACAGGGTATTAAAAAAAGGCATTACCTGCGCGTATCCGGGAGCCGTCAAAATTACTTTGCCAGCCAAGCCATTGGCTGTTACCATTGGCATTCCGGATTTGATATTTTCTTCGGTGCCTGCATCTACAGTCAGAGAGTTTGAGACTTGGGAAACCTGGTTGAGTTCCTTACCAACAATTTGAACAGGATATAGGCTTAAATCACTCGTGCGAGTGAATTGAAGCATGGCACGAAGTTCTTCATTACGCTGGCCAGCTGCTCTAAGGCGACTAAGTTCATCCAGTAGAAGTATATTTTGCTTCCTCAGATAAGTGTTCGTTTTTAGCGCCTGTCGATAAACTCGTACATTAGAAAGGGGCTCTTCCAGATAGCTGAATAAGGTAATCGAAACTTTACGTAAGTTATTTAAGCCGCCTTGATATCGCCCGATCATTAAAGCGACGGCAATGACAAGCAAAATTGCCGTTATAATGTGATCTTTCGCATCAGCTATTCGTGGAAGTCGGATTTGCATTCACTTTTATCCCCTTTAGGAAATGACGGTTCGATAGTATTCCAGGTCTTCTAAAATAGCCCCCGTCCCACGAACCACAGCTGTCAGGGGATCTTCTGCTATATGCACTGGCAGATCGGTTGTTTCCATGATCAGCTTGTCAAGATTTTTGAGTTTGGCGCCACCACCAGTCAGCATGATGCCTCGATCTAAAATATCGGCGGAGAGTTCTGGAGGCGTCTGCTCAAGCGATTTAGTGATGGATTCTACGATGGTATTGACCGATTCAGATATTGCTTCACGTACATCTTTAGAGGTTACGTGGCGGGTCCGCGGTACTCCATTCACCAGATCTCGACCTTTGGTAATCATTTCTAATTCTTCATCCAGCGGAGCGGCAGAGCCAATTTCACATTTAATTTTTTCGGCCGTCCTCTCTCCGATCAACAAGTTATGATTACGACGGAAATAATTGATTATATCTTCGTTGAGTTCGTCACCGCCTAAACGCACGGACTGGGCATAAACGATGCCCGAGAGTGCAATAACTGCAATTTCAGTGGTTCCGCCGCCGATATCGACAATCATATTGCCAATTGGTTCGTGGACGTTGAGTCCAATACCGATAGCGGCAGCCATAGGTTCATCGACTAAGAAAACCGATTTAGCTCCGGCATGTTCAGCACTATCGCGAACTGCACGCCGTTCTACCTCAGTGATACCGCTGGGTACACACACCACCATTTGCCGGGTGCTGGAATACCACTTCATCTTAACCTTGTCAATCATTCCCCGGATCATTTGCTCCGCGACCTCAAAATCAGCTATCACACCATCCCGGAGTGGGCGGACTGTACGAATATTCTTGTGAGTTTTTTCGTGCATAAGCCGGGCCTCATGTCCTGTGGCCACGGGTTCGTTTTGCATGTTTAAGGCTACAATAGATGGTTCGTTCAGTACGATACCTTCTCCCCGCGCATAGATGAGCGTATTAGCCGTACCAAGGTCAATGGCTATATCGGTATAAAGCCAATCGAACCAACCTTTTTTCTGTTGATTTCGTTTCTGTTTAGTTGCGTTTCTATCCATAGTAAATTTTTGTAGATATGCTGGGAGTCATCAAATTAATCGCCGAATTAAATGCAAATAGGAAAATACAATTTTGTATGTCTATTTGCGAATAAATGGGAATAAAATAAAAAATGAAAAAAGGCGCCAAATTTAATGCCGAAAATGTCGTTTTCTGGTGAAAACCATGGCCAGACCCAGCTTATTTGCGGCTTTGATTACCTGATCGTCACGAATACTCCCCCCCGGTTGGATAACACAGGTAGCCCCAGCTTCGGCAGCAGCTTCTACGCCATCAGGGAATGGAAAGAATGCATCAGATGCAATCGCCGTCTCTTCCAATGATAAGCCTTCTTCCTCGGCTTTGGCAATAGCTATTTGGGATGATTCGACCCTGCTCGTTTGCCCGGTTCCAATTCCAATCGTCCTATTTTCTTTAGCATAGACAATGGCATTTGATTTGACGTGTTTAACAACTTTCCAAGCAAAAAGCATGTCTTCGATTTCTTTTTGGGATGGCTTCCGATCGGTTACCGTCTTAAGTTCGTCTTTGGTTGTGATTTTATAATCAGCCTGCTGACTAAGTGCGCCACCAAAAATCGAACGAAATTGGTTCTTAGCCCCCATACTGACATGCTTTTTCAGCTTTATCAGCCTGCGATTTTTTTTCTGCTGAAGCAGCTCAAGAGCAGCATCGCTGTAAGATGGGGCAATGATGATCTCGGTAAAAATCTCATCAATCTTCTGGGCGGTATCTAAGTCTAATTCTTTGTTAACAGCTATAATGCCTCCGAATGGTGATTTTGTATCAGTTTGGAAGGCTTTGTCCCAAGCACTACTGAGAACTTCATTCGAAGCAACACCACAAGGCACCGTATGCTTAAAAATGGCACAAGTGGGTTTAGAATCCTGAAAGTCGGCAATGAGATTGAGTGCCGAATCTACATCCATAAAATTGTTGTAGCTGAGTTGCTTACCGTGAAAGCAGTCAATGAATTCTGACTGATTGCCATAGACCGCTGCTTTTTGATGCGGGTTTTCACCATAACGCAGCGCCTGAGATTTGGGCAACGAGATGTTCAGTTGTTCGGGTAACTTATCCTCGGTGGCATCGAGATCATTAAAATAGTTGGCAATAACTGCATCATAATTAGCCGTATGATTGAAGGCCATTTTAGCCCATTTCTGTCGCTTTTGAAAGGAAATAGTACCTTCTTTTTCCAATTCGGCAGAGAAATCATCATACTGTGAAGGAGAAGTTAGCACGCAAACGTGAGCAAAATTTTTTGCTGCCGCTCGTAGCATCGTCGGTCCGCCGATGTCGATATTTTCAGTAGCGATAGCGGGCGTGCAATCTGCTTCCGAAATGGTTTCTTTAAATGGGTATAGATTAACCACCACCAGTTCGATAGGCTTAATATCCAATCGATTCATCTCTTCCCTATCCGGCTGGTAACTGGTACGACCTAAAATTCCGCCATGAATAATAGGATGCAACGTCTTAACGCGTCCATCCAAGCATTCTTCGAAACCGGTTACTTTGCTTACATCCGTAATGGGAATACCAGCTTCTCTGACTTTTTTAGCCGTTCCCCCGGTTGAGATGATTTGAACACCTGTTTTATGCAGCGCTCTTGCCAGGGGAACAATACCCGTTTTATCGGAAACCGATAATAAAGCACGGTTGATGGTCAGATTATGTTTGGGGAGCTCGGAGAGTGGTTGTAGAGACACAGTTAGTTGTTGGTTTTAGAATTCAATTCATTAGCAATTTTAGCGATCACCTCGGGAAAAAGCTGATGCTCCTGCTTCAAAACACGGGCTGCTAAAGTCTCAGCGTCGTCTCCTTTTTTGACCGGAACTTTGCGTTGAGCAAGGATTGGGCCATCATCGTATTCTTCTGTAACAAGATGTACGGTGCACCCAGATTCAGAATCATTATTGTCAATTACCGCTTGATGTACGTTTATCCCGTAAAATCCTTTTCCTCCATATTTGGGCAGCAATGAAGGATGAATATTGACGATTCGACCTCTATAGGTTTTAATAACTTCATCAGGGATTTTGACCATATACCCGGCTAGGGCAATGAGATTCGTATCCCATTTACGAAGTTGCCTCAAAAGTTCGTTTGTATAATCCTTTAAGGTATGAAACTCGGAAGGAGCAATTACGCGATGTTCAATGCCGTGATTTTTAGCCCGGTCGATAGCTGTAATGGCCGACTTGTTCGTAATTAGGCCGCGGATAGTTCCGTCAATACGGCCATCTTCAACCGCATTAATAATAGCTTGAAAATTGGTGCCGGATCCCGACGCAAAAACGACAATATTAATCAAAGTAAAAGGAGCGAATATATTTTGGGATGTTTGATCGCAAAGATAAATAAAAAAGATAAGAGATTAAGAGCCGATTCTGCTAATCGGATAGAACAAATTATGATTCACTTGACGAGCTGGTTCGAAAAACGTAATAATTGTTCAAGCTCCAGCTGATCTGGTTGAAGGTAATCTTGATTATCGTAGCGATGGGGATAGCAATTAACATACCCAAAATACCGGCAGTTTCGGCACCAATCATGATAATAAAAAGAATGGCTACGGGATGCATGTCGGCCGACCGGGAGAAGATAAGCGGTTGTAGCACAAGGTTATCCAGTAGTTGTACCATCAAAATTGCAAGCATGCAGGGGATAACCAGCGAGAAGTTTCCTACTTCGATGATGGATACAATAATAGAAAGAATATAGCCGATAATGGGACCGAAGTAAGGTATAGAATTGGCAATACCTACGGCAATACCTACGGAAAGTGCATTATTGAGTCCCACGATGGTCAGGCCTACCCAGGAGGTGAAAGCTACGATAAAGCTTTGCAGCATTACACTGCGAAAGTAGATACCCAGTCGGGTTTCAATTTTATCGATGAGACTCAGGGAGGTCTCAAAATATTTATTTGGCACAAGTCGAAGAATATCGCGACGTATTTTTGTACCGTCTTTCAAAAAAAAGAAGGTGGCAAACGGGATGATCAACGCAGCCGAAAAAATATTTGTGAAGATGCCGATAATATTGCTCAATGCGGAGGGTAGTTCACCCACATCAAATAATTCCCGGGCCATCTGGGTAAGATTGTCGCTTAAGAAACCTTTGGGTAAAAAGGTAAACCGGGTCGTTAAATGATGTTCAATCTGGTGGGCAATTACTTCGATATTCTGGACCTTCAATTGGCCTGCTAGCTCAACCATTTGATTGGCTACAATCGGGATGATGTTTGTAGAAATCCAAACTAAAATTAGGATAAGGGCGCTTAGTGTAAGGACAATAGCCACAGTTCGATTCATTCCCACTGCCTGCATGCGGTTGACCAGAGGATCAAGTATATAGCTGAAAATCATAGCGACAACTGCGTATCCAACCAATATGCCATAATAATACAATAATAAGCCCACAATGGCGATACCCGCCAAACCTATAATAGATTTAACTACCTTTTCGAGGGTGATATTTTTCATTGCTCAATCGCCTTCATTAACGCGTCCAGGTATTTATATATGTCAGAAGATCGATATCCTTTTCGGGCCAAGTGGTCAAAAACTTTTTTTCGCCGTTTATAATCGTCTTCTTCTCTCAAAAAGCGTCTTTTATGCTTTAAAACCAAATTTAATAAAAGCTCTTCCAGATTTTTTTCTTCAAATGCTTTTTGAATACTTTGTTCCGCCGCCGACTTGGAGATGCCTTTCTTATATAAATGAGCTTTAATTTTTTTAGGGCCCCACTTATTCAATTTGCTTTTATCCGATGCGAATTTATCAGCAAAATCGGCGTCGTTGATATATCCCTTTTGCTCGAGTTCATCAAGAACGTTTTCAATAACTTCCCTGGGATATTCTTTTCTGATTGCTTTAGTAAACAGCTCTTTGCGCGCATGAGCGCGTCGGCCGAGCATTTTCAGCATGTACGATTTCACCGCGAAACGACCTTCTTCGCGCTGAATTTTTCGGAACAGGTTTGGCGTAATCTCAGCTCCTTTTGCCAACCCAAATTTAAGGAGTGTCTGTTCCGCCACGCCCAGCAGAAATTCATCATCAACAAAGATGGAATACCGCTCCTTATTATTTTTTTGAACAGTAATGGAGGTAATCACCCCCGGAAGAACATTTTCTTCCCTTTCAGCCATAATTATTCTTCATCCGAATCTTCGGTATCTTCATCCTGTCCGTTTTCGTCGGCTTGCTCGTCCTCTATGAGTCCCATTTCTTTGCGGATTTGTTTCTCAATCTTATCTGTGAGTTCGGGATCCGACTCAAGAAACTCAATAGCATTGTCGGAGCCTTGTCCGATGGGTTCACCATCGTAACGGTACCAGCTTCCGCGTTTCTCGATAATGTCACATTCTACGGCCATATCGAGGATTTCTCCCATGCGTGAGATTCCCTTGCCATACATAATATTGAATTCTACTACTTTGAAAGGGGGTGCCACCTTGTTTTTGACAACTTTTACCTTGGTCCGGTTACCGACGACTTCGTCTCCCTGTTTTAAAGACCCGATGCGACGGATATCCATTCGTACAGAGGAATAGAATTTCAATGCACGGCCGCCGGAAGTAGTTTCGGGATTTCCAAACATGACTCCAATTTTTTCACGAATCTGGTTGATGAAAATCACCGAAGTGCGGGTCTTGTTAATGATTCCCGTAATCTTACGCATCGCTTGAGACATCAGTCGGGCTTGCAGGCCCATGTGGGAGTCGCCCATTTCGCCTTCCAGTTCAGCGCGCGGTACGAGGGCTGCTACCGAATCCACAACAATGACATCTAAGGCCGCTGAGCGGATGAGCGTTTCGGTGATTTCGAGCGCTTGTTCTCCGCTGTCGGGCTGGGAGACGAGTAGTTCGTCGGTATTGATGCCCAGGTTTTTGGCATAACGGGGATCAAAGGCGTGCTCGGCATCGACAAAAGCTGCGTATCCACCGGCTTTTTGCGCTTCGGCAATGACATGAAGAGCCAGGGTAGTTTTACCGCTTGCTTCGGGACCGTAGATCTCGGTCACGCGACCCCGCGGGATACCACCAACGCCCAGTGCATAATCCACCATGATAGATCCGGTAGAAATGCTGGGTACATTCATGGTGGCTTCATCCCCAAGCCGCATGATGGTGCCTTTGCCATGCTGTTTTTCAATTTGGCCAATGGCCATCTCCAGTGCTTTTTCACGATCGTTGTTATCAGACATAAATGAGTATTAATTATCTTTTGGAATTTTCACCACAATATATCAAATAAAACTGACAACATAGTGTCAGCTTAGATTGAAAATTATTTTCTTGATGAACCACTAAGACACTAATGAAGATTAAAGAAAAATATTTGTGTTCTTAGTGACTTAGTGGTAATAGTTACAAGTAAGACCCTTTTGAGAACTAATCCTTACAAAATTATGGATTTAAATTTCTTACGACTGCTGCTAATTTTGAGATCATTTTTTCGATTTGGTTCGAGGTAGTGTAGGGAGCAGGTCCCAGTCTTAGGATATCGCCACGGGCATCGGTGAAAACCTCATCCTCCAGGAGTTTTGTCCGTATTGTTCGTGCAAAAGGAGACTGCAGTGCCAGGAATCCGCCATTTTGTTCCATCGGGCGTTCATGTCGCAGCTTAATTACTTCCGGATCCAGGTCCTGTTCTATAAATAGCTCTTTTAGTAAGCCAACCTGACCTAAATATTGTTTTCGGAGAACTTTTGGTGTTAATCCCTGTTCTCTAAAAAAATCTACAACTTTAGCAGCCCTAAACTGAGAGGCCGGATCATAGGTGCCTGTAGCGAAACGCTGGTTACCGTCGTCGTATGAAACAGGATCATTGGTGCGAGGCTTATCCAACGAACTAAATGCAGCAAACCAACCGGTAACGGCGGGTCGCAATTCGCAGTTCTTAGGGAAACGCAGGAAGCAATTTCCCTCTCCCCACTGCAGGTATTTGTATCCGCCAATCAGTATGAAGCAATCTTCCAAGTTCGCTTCGCGGATCGAAAGCGGAACGACATTGGTGCCATGATAGTCGTCAATGAGCAGAGGCACATCATTTGAACGAGCCAGTTCAGCAATTTCCGAAATACGCCGGTTGACGACCCCGCTTTTGAAATATACCCGCGACAGCATAATGGCAGCGGTACGGTTGTCGATTTCTTTTTTGATTTGGGTCACGATTTGATCCGAATGAGCCTCAACCGGAACCATTTCCAATCCTTCTTCTTCGAGCCTGTGCAACTGCCGGAACATCGAATGGAATTCCGTATCTGTAGTAATAACTTTAGGCTTGTTCTTCAGATCAAAACTGGAGAGCCAGGATACGAGTAATAGATGTGTATTTTCGCCCAGGCAGTACAGCCCGTCAGGATCCTCATAAAAATCGCGCAGATAATCACGCAAAATTTCTGCTTTTTCAAATGCAATACCCCACTTTTTATCGACTTCGGATGCTGCCGTCGTAAATGATTCCTGCAGGCCTTCCAGCGCCACATCCGGCCATGCCTGGTGAGAGTGCCCGGTAAATAAAAGACGATTACCTACATCAAAATAGTTGTAGTGAGGTTGCAGCGTGGAAGCGAGTTGATCAATTTTATGCATGGTGATTGGTAAATTTTTAAATTTCAAACTTCAAACAACAAACTCTAAAACACACGCTGTGTTGCATTAATCACTTGAACACAGCAATGTAAAAATCCCAAATCCAATAATATGTTTGATAGTTGATCTGTGATTTTAAAAACTTGCTTGTGTTTTATCATTTGATAATTGTGACTTAGATTTCAGATCTGATTTCCCAGAGATCAGGAAATATTCGCTGGTGCAAAGTGTTTCTCAGGTAATCGACGCCGCTGGATCCGCCAGTTCCCATTTTATTTCCGATGGTACGTTCCACCATTTTGACATGGCGATATCGCCACTCTTGCATACCCTCATCAAAATCAACCAGCAGCTCGCATAGCATAGCTATTTCGTCATCGTTGTTCATTATCTCAATCAGAATTTCCTGATTCCTCTTTGAGGGTTCGTATAGTAATCCTTCATCGTTTTTGCGTTTCGGTATGTTCGCTTCGTAGCCGTGTTCTTGCAGAAAACCACAGAAACATTCCCAGATTGTAGGTTCAGCCATCCGCTGTTTCATTCGTCCGATATATTGGGGCTGATGTTCATGAGTTTTTAATATCTGAGGAGAGCGGAGCCCGCACAGAATTTCCAATTCGCGAAATTGTACCGATTGGAAACCACTGGCTTCGTCCAAAAATCCCCGGAAGCTTTCAAATTCCAGCGGGGTCATAGTCTCTAAAATATCAATTTGTGCAACCATTGTTTTGAGGATGGTAAGGATACGCTTCATCGTTTTACCGGCTCCCCATGTTTTTCCTTTTTTGAGATCTTGACGCAGCTTATCCAGCTCATGTAAAATCTGTTTAAACCACAGTTCGTAGGTTTGATGAATGATGATGAAAAGCATCTCATCGTGCTCCTCTGGTTCCGATTGTAGCTGTTGGAGATCGAGCAATTCATCAATTTTCAAGTAGTCACTATAAGTAAGTTTCATTGAGTATATATATTTTTTCTACACAAACTAAGCTTTAGATTATAGCTAGAATTTTGCATAGTCTCTATTGCCAATATTCATTTGCAGAGCGATGGTAAAATTGCTTAGATTTGGCGCATAATTTTAAAAAGAAAGGTTCACATGAGTATTTTGATAGCTGATAGCGGAGCAACGAAAACAGAATGGTGTTTAAAAAGAGACGACCGTACTGTAACATACCATACCGAAGGATTAAATCCATATTATCACACAATTGAGAGCATAAAAAGAGTTGTTGAAAATTCTCTGAAATCAAAACTAAATGCAGAAGAACTTGAAGGTATATATTTTTATGGTGCCGGCTGCGACAGTGAGGAGAAAAATCAGATCGTCGAAGAAGCTTTACGGACGATTTTTTCAGAAACCCCGGTGAATGTTTATCACGATTTGCTTGGTGCTGCACGAGCCTGTTTTATGCACGAAGCGGGCATTGCCTGTATTTTAGGAACAGGCTCAAACTCCTGCCTTTATGATGGGACAAAAATTATTGAACATATTCCTTCCCTGGCATTTGTTTTGGGGGATGAAGGAAGTGCCGGCTATTTTGGCAAGAAGCTGATCAATAAATATTTCCGGAAGGAGATACCGGATGATTTACGAGAGGATTTAGAGAACAACTATAATATGTCGCTTGATTATATCACCTCTGGTCTATACGATGGTTCCCAGAAGAGTCGGTTTATAGCTTCTTACGGTGCATTTTTAGGAGAACATGCCAATCATCCGTTTATAAAAGAAATGCTCCATGAAGGATTTGAAAATTTTATCACCCGCATTGTACTTAAATATACGAATGCTACGGACTATGAAGTGCGCTTTGTCGGATCTGTAGCTTATGCATATCGCAAGCTGATTACAGAAATTCTGGAAGAAAATGGTTTGGAAGCAGGCCTGTTTATCCGGAAACCAATGAAGCGTCTTGTCGAATTTCATAGCCTCAAAATAGCATAATAAGATTTAATTTAAGACTGTTATTACCGTGATTGATACGCATTGCCATATATATCTTGAACAATTCGATAATGATATTCATAAAGTGCTCGACCGGGCCGCCAAAGCCGGAGTTACGCATATTTTTATGCCGGCGATCAATTTTGATTCGCTGGCCAAGATGGATAAACTTCGTCACTCCGATATTAGATTTCACAAGATGGCGGGTATCCATCCCACCGAAATAAATGAAGGAGTGCAAACTACCGAAGATGAACTTTATGATTTTTGTCAAAAGGATGATATCGTGGCGGTGGGAGAGACCGGCTTGGATTATCACTGGAGCGCCGATTTTAAAACCGAGCAAAAAGAGTCGCTTCGCATTCATTGCAAAGTCGCCAAAGATCTTCAAAAACCCATTATTCTGCACAATCGTGACAGTACCGAAGATATGTTCGATATCATCGAAGATGAGCAGGATGGTAGCTTGACGGGCATTTGGCACTGCTTTAACGGCTCGGTGGATGAGGGAAAACGAGCCATTGACTTGGGACTTGAGCTTGGGATCGGCGGCGTGCTAACGTTCAAAAATGCCGAAGTAGATGAATCCGTCGCACAGTTGCCTTTGGATCATATGATGCTTGAGACCGATGCGCCATACCTGGCGCCGTCACCCAAACGTGGTAAGCGTAACGAGCCCGGTTTCGTACAATATACTGCCAAACGTTTGTCAGAAGTGTTAGATATTTCTTTGGATGAGGTTCTAACCAAGACTGACAAAAATGCTCTCCAATTATTTGGAGTCACTCGCTAATTTAACACCGGGGATTTTACAGATTGCTGGGAGGTAAAACTCTTCGTCTCCACCCATCTGGTTCAAGTTTGTACCTTGGACTATTTTAGCTATTTGACTTCTGAAAATCCAAGTGGTTTTAGAATAGGAAATCGTTTAAAATAGTCATTAGGCAGATAGGTTTGGGCAAACTCCTGCCGCAACGGAAACTCGGCTCGTAGCTTATTGAAATAGGTCCCTCGCTCATCCGCATGATTTTGAATAATTTTCTGCAATTTGGATTCATATTCTTTGATAGGATGAAGATCTATCAACAAATCGGTAAGAGAATCAAAAGTGGAAATATCTTTTTGCAGGATTCGGGGATTCGATTGCTTCTTTGTTTTAGGCTGAGGCAGATCGGAATGCTGAATAAGCGCATCTGCCACCAATTTTGAAGCGTTGTTCTTCGCCTGATCTGAATAGCCAGCAATGTGTGGCGTTTTGATGAACGCTTTTTCTGCCGTAGCAAGGTTGAATTCAGGTTCATTTTCCCACGTGTCAATAATGATATCTTTTACGGTTCTCTTTTCCATCGCATCAAGTAGAGCTTGTTCATCAATAACGCCCCCCCGAGATGCATTCAGTATTAGCTCGAAATGACGGTTGGATAATTTATCTTCATCCAGCCAATGATAAGTGGGATGATCGGTTTCATAGGTTAAGGGGGGATGAAAAGATAATATATCGGCCGAGAGTAGTTCGTCTATAGAAGCTGAGACAAACCCATCTTCGCGTAGTTCCTTGGGGGGATCATAAAGAATAGTTGCAATTCCCAGTCTATTTATAATGTTCATTACTTGCGTGCCAACATGTCCCACGCCAATAATACCGATTGAAAGATCAGAGAGTTTTTTATTCCTATTTCCTGCCCATAACAGCAGAGCCGTTGCTATATATTCAGCTACTGATCGGGCATTGCATCCAGCCGCATCAGCAAAATAGACATTATGACGTAGGAGATAAGGAATATCCACATGATCAGTCCCGGCCGAAGCCGTTCCTATAAACTTTAAAGAATTCGGAATGTTGGGGATTGTTTGCCGATTGACATCAATAACCGTACGAACGAGCAAGGCATTAGCCTCAGAAAGTTCGGGAGGCCACCCCTCAGCAGGATCAAAAAGTTCAAGATGGATGTTTCCGGGTAAATAAGACCTTATATTATAAAGGTACTGATCGGCTAATACGTTGATCATCAGGGACTTTTGACTATCAATTTTTGAGAAATATACGTTATTAACTGTTTAAAATTAATGCAATAACATACGATTTATGGCTTCAAAATCACACAATGTTGTGTCTCTAATAAGAAAGAAACGAGACGGGGAGGCACTGACTCGTGATGAAATTTCTTTTCTGATCAATCAATATTCTAAAGACAAACTGCCCGACTATCAGATGAGTGCGTTTCTTATGGCTGTCTTTTTAAATCATTTGAACGAGGATGAGGCTTCTGCTCTGACGCATGCGATGTTGCATTCCGGAGAAGTGCTGGATTTGAGTGATATTCCCGGCATCAAGGTGGATAAGCATTCCACAGGTGGAGTGGGAGATAAACTTTCTCTTATTCTGGCACCTATTGTTGCCAGTTATGATGTTCCTGTGCCTATGATATCAGGCCGGGGGTTGGGGCATACCGGCGGCACGCTCGATAAACTGGAATCGATTCCCGGCTTTACGGTGGATGTTTCGCTTGAACGATACCGACAAATTTTATCAAAATGCCGAATGGTGATGGCCGGGCAAACCGAGGAGGTTGCGCCGGCAGACAAGCGTTTGTACGCCTTACGTGATGTGACGGCGACCGTCGAATCTATCCCTCTGATAGCTGGGAGTATTATGAGCAAAAAACTGGCAGAAGGTATTGACGCGCTCGTACTGGACGTGAAGTTTGGTTCGGGCGCTTTTATGAAAAAGCGCGAAGATGCTCAAAAATTGGCTGAAACGCTTGTGACGATTGGAGAGAATTTTGGCAAGGAAACGGTTGCTTATCTAACGAATATGAATCAACCGTTGGGCTATAAGATTGGAAACTGGCTAGAAGTGGAGGAATCGATAGAAGCTCTGAAAGGGGAAGGGCCGGAAGATGTGATGGAAGTCACCCATACCCTGGCCGGGACGATGATCAAGCTGGGAGGGAAGGCCGAAACGGTCGAAGAAGGTATCAAAAAAAGTAAAGAGGCTGTTGCTAACGGACAGGCATTTGAAAAATGGCTGGAGTTGACCGAGGAACAGGGGGGCGACACGAGTGTTCTTAAGGATATAGATTCTTATCCTGATGCGAGCCATAAATTTACATTTGAAGCTCCTCAGTCTGGATATTTAACCGCAATAGATGCGTATAAAATAGGTATTGCTTCATTGGAGTTAGGAGCAGGACGCAAGGCAAAGGAAGATGATATTGATCCCGCCGCCGGTATTGAGCTGAAGTATAAAACAGGTGCCAAGATAAAAAAAGGTGAAACATTGGCGGTCGGTTTTACGAACAATAAAAAAGCAATTGAAATAGCAATAGATGTGTTAGAGGATGCGTTTTTAATGAATGAACAACTTACTGATCAACTTCCGATGGTCACACATCGTATTGACAGTAAGGGTATTCACAAAATATCGAATTAAAGCTGATATTAATTGCAATATCACTAAATTAACATAACTTTACAGTGTTAGTATTACTACTTCATTAAAGAAATAAAGTAATACTATAGGGCAGGGCAAAAGTAAAAAAAAGAAATAATACTATGTTTAAACGTTTTATTCGCGCTATCAAGTCACTATTCGGTGGGTTTGTAAGCTCAATGGAAGATCCGAAACTTATTTTGGAGCAAAATATTCGTGATCTTAATGATCAGATTCCCCAGATGAACGAAAATATCGCTACGGTTAAGGCGAATCTGATGATGCTGCAAAAAGAGGTCAAGAAGTATGAAAAGCGGATCAATGATCTTACGGCCAAGATAAAATCAGCTATACAGGCAGACCGTGATGATATTGCCGAGGGCTATGCTATGCAGCTAGAAAAAGCCAAGGAAAATCTGGCAACCTCAAAGGAACAGATGAAGTTTGCCGAACAGGCTTATGAAAAGGCTCTAAAGGTTAAAAAGGCATTTATTCGAGAGAAAGATAATAAGATTCAAGAAGCTAAAGAGGCATTGCGGGCTAATGAACGTGCTGAGTGGCAGGGTAAAGTGGCCGATGCCCTGGAACAGTTTGAAACCGGCGGAATTGATCAGACACATGATGAAATGGTGAGCCGGCTGAACGAGCAAACGGCAAAAAATGAAGCTCGCATGGAATTGGCACTGGATAGTATCGACACAGAGTCGATGGAAATTGAAGCGAACGCCGAAAAATTGCGTGCCCAGGAGCTTGTGAAGCAGTTCAAAGCCGATATGGGTAAGTCCGAAGCGCCAGAAAAAGAAAAAAGTGTGGGTTCTTCTGACGGACAAGAAATTGAAATAGAGGAAGAAGCTCCGGAAAAAGAGTCCGGCAAGACGATCGGCAATAAGGAGCGGTCGAAATCGTGAACAGTGAAGTGTATCAATTAAAAATGAAAAATAAGGGAATTATAAATCGGGTAATAAATTTTGATTTGATACTTATTTTGAAAACCGGCAGCCTTGACAACTGACAACTGACAACTGACAACTGACAACTGACAACTGACAACTGACAACTGACAACTGACAACTGACAACTGACAACTGACAACTGACAACTGACAACTGACAACTGATATGGCTAAAGACAGCCGCAGTGAACGTGAACGTTTGAAGGAAGAATACAAAGCGCATTATCGTAAGATGCGGGAAACTAAAGAGCGGCTTGCCCGCACAAGGAAGACCCAGAATATTGCAGAGGCGCTGAAAAATATGGATAAAAGTCAGATGCTGGATTCTTTCGATGATTTTCTTTTTACCATGAAGCACAAAATTGCTTCTGTCGAAGCGCGGTTGGATGTTGCTATGGAAAGCCTGCTGGAGGATCCCAAAGTTGAAGAAAGGTCGTTGGATGAAGAAATGGCTAAAGAAAATGCCAGGGATACCATTCGCCAGGTTAAGTTGGAGATGGGGCTTTTATATAAAGAAATTGAAAAACAAGCTGATTCCATTAAAGTGAATAAGACTATTGGCAATGGCTCTGGAGACGGATTAGAGGATCAGTCTGATATCTCCGGTGCTCAGTCAAGTGAAGATCAATCTTAGATCTATGAGTGAAGATAATTCTATAAATTTTACACGAGAAGCCTTTTTGCATCCTATTAATATGGGAGTGCTCTTAGTGGCCACTATATCCGCTTTTGTGATGAGCGATATGGGATTAATCTCGAATGTCATTTTGACAATGACATTTGGGGTAGAGTTGATGTACCTGGGAATTGTGCCGCGTCTGCCACGATTCCGAAAGAATGTAAAATTGCGGAAACTTCGCGAACGTAATCCCGCAGCAGAAGAGAAATCGACTTTCCAGGAGCTTGATCAAAAGAGTCAGAAGCGTTTTCTGGTATTAAAACACCTGACCAAACTCATAAAGGAAAATTTTGATAAACTTCCCTATAGTTCACAAGGGCTCTTGGAAAATATTCGTAAGAAGATTGAAGAGCTGATTTCTAATTATTTGACGCTGCTTGATCTGCATAAACGTTATCAGCTTTACATGAATACTTCGGTCGAAGATAGATTAAAGCAAGAGGTACAGGAAGAGGAGCAGAAAATCGAGAACATGGAATCGGATCGGCTCAAACGGACAAAGGCACGGCGCGTGAAAATTCTCAAAAAGCGTCTAAAAAAGTTTGAAATAGCGAAAGAAAAATACCTGATTTGCGAGACTCATCTCGAGACGATTGAAGATGCTATCCGTTATATTTATGAGCAGTCCATGACCATGAGTAATCCTGAAGAAATTGGGTTCCAATTGGATAATCTGCTCGAGGAAGTCGAGGAAACTTCTCAGCTTATTGATGATCTTGACGAAGATATTTTACCCCTGCATTCCGACCTTGACGATATTGATTTAGATTCTGATTTTTTGGAAATCGAAAAACAACAGAAGGCAGAATCAGAAATTAATACATCAAATCGAGTTAAAGAATAAAATTATTATTACTTATGAGTGAATCGTATGATACGATCATCTTTGAGAAAGATGATATGGGAATTGGTACTGTTACTATTAATCGACCGGATAAATTAAATGCTCTTAATGATGAAGTATTAAATGAGTTAACGAGTGTTTTTAAAGCGATACAGATAAATGAAGATATCCGGGCAATTATCGTCACAGGTAGCGGAGAAAAGGCGTTTGTGGCCGGTGCCGATATCAAAGAATTACGCGAGTTGGATGACCGGTCGGGACGTATGGCTTCGCAAAAGGGACAACAAATTTTTCAACTCATTGAAGATACAAGAAAGCCGGTAATAGCTGCGGTTAATGGTTACGCCTTAGGCGGCGGAGCTGAATTGGCCATGGCTTGCCATCTTAGAATTGCCGGCTCTAATGCGGTATTCGGCCTGCCGGAAGTGGGGCTCGGATTGATCCCCGGCTATGGCGGTACGCAGCGACTGGCTCATATTATTGGACGTGCCCGGGCTCTTGAGATGATCTTAACCACTAAACAAATTAAAGCCGATGAAGCAAAGAATTTAGGGCTGGTCAATGAAGTTACAGAAGACGATCCAGCTGACAGAGCGCGAGAGTTTATAGGAAAAATCTTGAAAAATGGTCCTATTGCTATTCGCAGTGCCATCAAAGCAGTATATCATTCAGATCATCAGAGTGGATACCAGGTTGAATCCGATTTATTTGGACAGCTTTGTGATACCGAAGATTTTATTGAAGGCACCTCGGCTTTTCTGGAAAAACGGAAACCCGATTTTAAAGGAAAGTAGTCTTTACAAAACTTTGTATCTACTTTGTGGACCTTTGTGTAAGCGTTGGACTCGGAGCTATTCAAAGGAATTACAAAGTTACACTAAGTATTAATCCTATAAATCCAAGTGACAGAACTGTTTCTCATAATCCTTACGATTTTTCTTAGCGGATTCTTTTCCGGTTCCGAGATTGCGTTTGTCAGCGCCAATCGTCTGAAGCTGGAAATAGAATCCCGTAAAGGATCGTGGACCGGCCGCGTAGTTAATTATTTCGTTCGAAACCCCGAAACCTTCCTTACAACCACGTTGGTAGGAAACAATATTGTAAATGTAGTTTATGCCACGTTGATGACCTTGTTTCTGGTAACTCCTATTAACAATATCTATCAAAGCTGGATTGGCACTCTTCCCTCCAGTGTTACGTTGTTAATTATCCAGACTGTTGTGGCTTCAGTAATTATTATGCTGTTCGGAGAAATTTTGCCCAAAGCCCTTTTCCGGATCAATGCTGATTGGTGGGTCAAAATTATTGCTGTACCTCAGCAAATCTGTAACTGGGTCTTTAAACCGCTGATCTTCATGGCAGATAAATCTTCCGACCTGATCATCAAGCTTATCAACCCGGAGATTGACCGGTCGGGACGCGTTTTTCGACGCCAGGATGTGGAGCTAATCTTTAAAGAATTACGCGATACGGGAGGTCATGATTTGGATAAGGAGGATTCTGAGATCCTGCACAATGTGCTCGAGTTATCAAACAAGCGGGTCAAAGAGTCGATGATCCCCCGAACGGATATTGTGGCAGTAGAAAAGAATACCAGCATCGAGGAGACTCTGAAACTGTTTATCTCCTCGGGTTTTTCTAAGCTGCCCGTTTACCAGGAAAGTATTGATGATATTATCGGTGTGATCGTGGCTTATGATCTGTTTAGTAATCCCCAAAATTTGACAGAGATCATGCGTCCGGTCAAGCTGATTCCGGCATCCCAAAAGTCAAAAGATCTGTTATCGGAATTTCGAAAATCCAATATATCAGTGGCCGTTGTCATCGATGAATATGGAGGAACAGCCGGAATGGTGACTATCGAAGATCTGCTGGAAGAAGTGGTAGGTGATATACAGGATGAATATGATACTGAGGATCAATTTGTTAAAAAAATTTCTAACAATACTTACATCATGAGTGGCGGTATTGAGATTGAGGATTTGCGGGAGGAATATCCCGAAATTCAATTTCCGGAAGAATCCTCTGAATACGAGACAGTAGCTGGTTATATCATTAATAGGTTGGGCCGTATTCCAAAGGTAAATGAAGAACTGCTTATCGACGGCAATAAAGTTATTATTAGCAAAGCGACCCCCAGTCGTGTTGAGACGCTTAAGCTTGTTGTGATGGAAAGCTAGGGCAGTGAACGGTCATTAATTAGGAATTAAGAATTAAAAATTGGGCGTTGATTTTAAATTTGACATTTAATTTTGAAATCGGCAGCCTTTGACAACTGACAACTGACAACTGACAACTGACAACTGACAACTGACAACTGACAACTGACAACTGACAACTGACAACTGACAACTGACAACTGACGCATGTTTGACCGTTATCCC
>Ga0209918_1000720_pt1 | contig 20335 bp, 19 predicted proteins | sample SalPonD_shore_MG_FD_185712 | JGI IMG/M metagenome (GOLD analysis project Ga0209918, IMG submission 185712) | Salt pond soil microbial communities from South San Francisco under conditions of wetland restoration - Salt Pond MetaG... | ecosystem: Environmental > Aquatic > Marine > Intertidal zone...
TGTCCAAAGTTTCAATAAATTTCTGATTACTCAAGAAGATTATAAAATAAAGGTCCTCATTTTAAGTTCCATTCAAGAATTTAACAAAGAGATTTCTCTTTGGCAGCTTAAACCCAAAATAAATAATATTCCACGAGATAGGCTTAGCAATGATTATAAAGATTTAATTCTTAAAAATCTCTCGAATATCCTTACCGAATTAAAGGAAGAAAAGTTTATTAATGGGTTTACTACTATTAGCATAACCAAAGAAGGTCGGGACTTGAGAAATTACTTTTCTTAAATCCAAAACGACTTAGGTTCCCTTTAATAGGCAATTTTTAAGAGTTAATAGATTGTTAATAGATTTAGTATTTAACTAAGAAAAATGCAAAAATAAAAATTAGGATTCTGATGGAGTTGTATGGAAATCATTCTGCGATCAGCTCTTCAAGGAAGGAAAAGGGGTGTATGATGAGTCGGGGAAAGGGGTCTATGCTAAAGAGAGTATCATCCCTGTAAATTTATGAAATATTATGATATACTAATTTAAGTTATCTTTAAGAAAATAATGAAATCAACGGGATACAAAAAATTTTCAATTTCCCATTAATTTGAGGTTTTTTTAACTTGAAAATGAAATTAATTCCAGAATTAAAATGATGCGTAATTAAAAATATAATAAAAATATTAATTTATAATATTATGAATATTTCCTTTAATTACCGTCCTTCCCATTTAATATCATCCGGGATTTTATGTTTAGTTTTATTTAATTTAGTATTTTTTTCTTTTATCATCGCATTATATAATACTCTATTAGTTAGCGAAATAGCCAAATATCGGATTTTCCTAATCCTAATTCTCATAATTGAACCTTTATTTATTGTATATGGAGTATATAACATAATTAAAGGAAGATACCAGTTTGATATTGAATTCAATGAAAAAAATTTTGAATTTTCCAAAAATTTGAAATCAGAAACAGTTTTACCTATTGAGAAAATCAAGAGAGTGATTATCACTTATGGAAATGTAATATCTATACATGGTGGATTTAAATATACTAAAATAGAAATTGAACCACAAGAAGGGGCAAATATTGAATTATTTATAAGAGGTAAAACATGGAGATCAAATTTTAAGATATTCTTGAATTTACTAAAACGGTTTTGTGATGATAATCAAATTCAAATTGATGTATATGAAAAGATTTATTAATCTCTTGATCCCTAAATTTACAGAAAGTTTTTTCTATTTTTCATCAATCTAAGCTTTTCTTGTATTGATTCGAATTGATTCTCTTTAATTCTTGGAAGCACATCTCTCCAAATTTTCCTATAGGGATATAAATATTCCGAAATTTCAAGAGCATCCCCAAAAATAGTTTTATAATTTTGGATTATTTCTATTTGTATATAAAGAGGAAACAACTCAAGAATGCGAACATCATAATTAGGAGGGGCTTTTTCCAATAAAGTATCCCAGATCTCAATATTTCTATCCTTATCCTTAATCTTAGTGATGATAGCAATATCTATATCAGATCTATTTACTATATAATTTTCGCTAAGGAAACTGCCATAAATTATTGTCCAATATTCATTGCAAAATTTTAAATCATTTTTGATTTTTTCAAGGGTTTTAGAATTTTTCATTGATAATAATATCCACTTTTTTCACAAATAAATTTAAATTTTCTTTAATATCTTCCTTTTGTTGGAGAATTAGATCCTCTTCAATTTTATTATATTTATGTACTAAAACATTTCGTAAACCATTATATTTTCGTAATTTCTTCACTAGTTCGAGGGAAAATACATTTAATTCTTTTATTTTATCTATATTTGTATAATCATCTCTTACTTTTATTCCTAAATCCTTACAGAGCATTGCAATCACATCCATAGATGCATCGATTGCCACTTGCAGTCGATAAAATAAGGCATCAATATAAATCTCATCTTGATTTTCCACGTTTGGGAGATTATGTATTTTTTCGATTATGAAATCTAATTTTCTTTTATACTGTTCTTTTCTATCCATATCTAAGATCTATGTTTTTTTATTATTAAAAAATATATTACAGTAATAAATAAAAAGTAAATTGATTAAATTTTATATTTATATTTGTATTTATAAGATTTTTAGCTTAAAATTGATAAACTTAAGATTCATTTTTTTTGTTTTATCCAATAAATAAAAATTTTTATATTATCAGAAAACAAATATTAACAATGTTATTGATTTTAATAATTAAAAATTATGTGAATTATTAGAATTAAACTTTAATCTATCAGATAATAGAGAAGATTGAAAATTGGAGTAAAAAAAATGAATGATCCAGAGATAAATGAAAACTTGGAAAGATTTAAGCAATCTCTTTCTCTTTTAAATGTAGTTTTTAGCCGTAAAAGATACCGAAAAGAAATTGTGAATGAAGAGACAGGATACACGTTTAATGCGAAGTATCAATTTAGTACTCGAGATGGAGAGTTTGATTTCTATTTAATATTCCAAGATGGAGAAATTAGTACGGGGGAGGGAAAAATCGAAGATCCTAATATAACAATTTATTATAAAAATAGGGCTACTTTAGCGGAAACATGGAACAAAAGTGCGGACGAGACTTTAGAATATTTACTTGATAATAGAATGTCTTATAAAGGCAACATGACCTATTTAACGAAATTTTCCTATCTAACTTCGGTAGCTACTGGAGTGAAAATAAAAGGGTATAAAGGTCCTGAAAATCAATTAATTTGTTCTATAGAAGAAATATTAGAAGGAGAAGCGAGGAGAATTCTTAAAAATGAGAGCCTTGACAGAAAAATTGATAATATAGAATTTTTAGAAGATCCATATTTATCGAAATATACCATCAACGACTTTCCACGATTAAAGTATCTAAAAGCCAGGCGTAGGGCGTTAAAACCAGCAATTTGTATTGAGCGAGCAAAATTAGTGACTGATTATCATAAAGAGAATGGGTTTGAAACTGATCCAAAAGGAAATCCAATCGATCCAGAACTCCGTCAAGCGAACGCTGTTAATTATATTATGAGCAATAAGAAACCGATTATCCATGAACATCATCTTGTAGCGGGATCAACGACTTCAAAAGAAGTGGGTGTCCCGATATATCCCGAATTGATAGGTACTGCAGTTTGGCCCGAATTAAGAAGCATAGGAAACAGAAAGCTAAATCCCAATGATATTGATCCTGATGATGCAGATATTCTTAGTCAAGAAGTATTTCCTTATTGGATGGAAAGAAATGTTCGGGAATATTGTCGTGCTAAATTTGATGATCCAATTTCTCAATGGCTTGAGGAGTGCTGGGTATTTTATTTTATGATGAAGAATAATGCGATTTCTCATACCGTTCCAGGATTTCCCATAATTTTAGAAAAAGGATTGAAAGCCATTAAGGAAGAGGCATTTGAAAAGGAAGAAGAGGCAGATTCGCAGGATAAAAGGAATTTCTATAAAGCAATTCAAATCTCGATTGATGGAGCTCTAAGTTATTCTAATCATTTAAGTGAAGAAGCTATGAGAATTGCAAGTGATTTAGATCCTAATAATTCTGAAGAGGCTATCCGTAAAAAAGAGTTAGAGGAAATTTCCCGTGTTTGTGCAAAAGTTCCTGCAGAACCTGCTGAGACTCTCCAAGAGGCAATTCAATCAATTTGGACGAGTTTTGTATGTATCCATTCTGAAAATGCAAATTCTGCTATGAGTATCGGAAGATTAGACCAGATGTTACAACCCTATTTTATCAATGATATTAAAAAGGCGAACACAGATAAGGAAAGAGAAGAGATCATTGAAAACGCTATTGAGTTAGTAGGATCCTTATTTTTAAGAATTAATGATCATGACCCCTTAGTCCCATCTATAGGAAATAAATTATTTGGAGGAAGTTCCTCAGATGATACGGTTACGGTAGGAGGTGTGGATAGGGATGGTAATAATGCTGTTTGTGATATGAGTTTTATAATATTGAAAACAAATGAAATGCTATGTTTTCAAGATCCCAATATGAATGCAAGATATTATCCTGGTATTAATTCAGAAGAATATTTACGAAGACTGGTTGAGGTAAACGTAAACATGATATCCTCACCCGCAATTCATAATGATAAAACTATGATCGAAGCTCTTGTGAATGAAGGTTTTAAATTAGAAGATGCTAGAGACTGGGCGGCAACAGGCTGCGTGGAACCTACAGTGGTGGGAAAACATTATGGACATACTAATTGTATGTTGTTAAATTTAGTTGCACCATTAGAAATGACATTATATGGAGGAATTCATCCTTTAATTGGAGAACAAGTCGGACCTAAAACGGGCATTCCTTCTTTAGAAAACTTTCCTACTTTTGAAGATTTTTATAAAGCATATAAAACTCACTTGGCGTATCTAATCGAAAAATCCATAGAAATTAATAATTATTTAGGCATGACTCATCAATATATTCATCCTACTCCCTTTCTATCTGCTTTCTATGAAGGACCCCTAGAGTCGGGAAAAGATCTAATATATGGTGGAGCGCGTTATAACACTTCTGGAGTAGCTTTGGTGGCTTTAACGGATGTTATAGATAGCTTATTAGTAATAAGAGATTTAATTTATGATAAAAAAGAATTGGATTTTTCTACCTTACATTATGCATTAGAAGATAATTTTGAAAACGGCTCGGCAAAATTATTGAATAAAATTGATCAAGTAGATAAATTTGGTTCTGATGAACCTGGAACTCAAGATATAGCAGATGATCTCTTGGAATTTTGCTATAATGAATATAAGAAGACTAAAAATTATCGAGGAGGAGATTATTTTGTAGGCTATTGGTCTATAAGTTACCATGTTGGTTATGGAATGCTTACGGGAGCATTACCTTCAGGGAGAAAATCGGGAGAATCATTAACACATGCCTTAACACCTGCACCTGGCAGATCAGATATGTTATTGCAAAACATTCGTACTATTGCAAGCTTAGATCATCTCAAAATGCCAAATAATGCCTCATATAATGTAAAACTTGTGCCTCATGTTAATGATACTCATACAGAGACTTTGGATCTTTTTACGAGCTATGTAGAAAGTTTTTTTGATTTTGGTGGAATGTTATGGCAATTCAATATTGTAACCTCAGATACTTTAAGAGATGCTATGGTACATCCAGAAAGTTATCGATGGTTAATAGTTCGGGTTTCCGGCTACAACGCCTACTTTACTCAAATCAATGAGAATATGCAAAGGGAGATAATAGAGAGAACAGAATTCCATTCAAGATAAATAAGATTTTTCAGATTGTTTCAATTATAATTCTTTATTTTTTTATTTTTTGATTAATTGTCTAAAAAAGTAGTTTTGAATATTTTCCTTTAAAAAGGAAAATAAGAGAGATTCATAATAATCCAAGATTTTAGTTGGCTTGTTTTTCCCATAAGGAACCGAAGATTAATCCTACCACTAAAAAAATCCCAATTAAAATAAAACTCAGCGCATTATTTGTATAAATAAATACTAGGATTGTTAAAATCGAACCGAAAATAATACCAAACAATATTCCTAAATAGGTTCTCGAAATCTTCTTACCTTTACTTTCTTCTGCTATTCTTTATTACCTCAAATATTTCTTATTTAAATTTGGAGATATTAATTTAAAATTACATTTTTATCTAATTTTTCTGTTTTTAGGTAATAAACAATTTATGGTCTCATTTTATTAGGTTTAGTGTCTAAATATAATTTAATATAATTTTAAAAATGAGTTGAAAATCTTTGGATTATAATTTCGAAACAATTAATTTTGAACTAAAAGAGAATGGAATTGGCATTTTAACTCTGAATAGACCAGATAAACTGAATGCAATGTCTTTTCAGATGATTGAAGATTTACATGAATTATTAGACCATTTGATGGTAAATCTTAATTGTCGTGTAGTAATTTTGAAAGCTTCGGGCAGAGCATTTTGCGCAGGATTGGATTTAAAAGAATCTGTGGTTCTCCAATCAAAGAAAAAACCAGATAATTTGAAGGAAAAATTTTATTTTATAGATGTACCAGAAAAGGATATAATTAAAGCAAAAATGTATGGACAATGGAGGACTGGTCAATTAATTCTTAAAATGAGAAAGATAAATCAACCTGTTATCGCATTAATACAGGGGGCAGCTTCAGGTGCAGGATTTGCATTTTCTTTAGCTGCTGATGTAAGAATCGCCGGAGAACAGGCAAAATTTAATAATGCTTTCATAAAAGTCGGTTTTTCTGGCGCGGATATGGGTTCTAGCTATTTTCTCCCACGTTTAATAGGAATGTCTAGAGCAGTGGAGATATTGTATACAGGTCGATTTATCGAGGCGGAAGAAGCAGAAAGAATAGGATTAGTTCTTAAGGTCATAAATGGAGGAGATGAAGAATTATTCAATGCTGGATTAGAACTTGCTAATAATATGCTTCATAAAAGTCCTTTGGGATTGCGAATGACAAAAGAGGCTATAAATCTTTCAATGGATTCACCGAGTTTGGAAACAATGATACAATTAGAAAATCGAACACAAATGCTTTGTTCGACATCCTCCGATGTTATGGAAGGCGTGAAAGCATTTTTCGAAAAAAGAGATCCAGAATATCCATTAAAATAAAAGTTATTTCTTTTTTCTTTCATAAAATATTCTTTATTTTTATCTTCTTTTAAAATAATTTTAATCAGATATTGGCGAAATTTAAATACCAGTGTAAATCTATATTTTACATAATGTCAGAGGAAGACTTAGAAAGTAAAATATCGATTCTAAGAAAACGAGTCCGAGGGTTATTTTCGAATATCCAGAAGGGATTAACTGACATTTATCAAGAAGATGAGAATTACATTAAATTAGGTCTTTCTATTTCTAAAGCTAAAGACATTGCTGTGGAAAAATTAGAAAAATATGTAAAATCGCATAAAACAGATGTGAAAATTCGAGAAGCAAACAAAGAGGATATAGTCAAAATTAATCAAATTTATCATGAGTCTTGGAATGCTTCTCATTTACCGATGAAAGAAGTAACAGAGGAATTATTTATGGAAATTTTTGAAGATGAGGATACAAAATTCTTAATCGCAAAGTTAGATTCTCAAGACGTAGGATTCATTTTGGTAGAATTTAATAAATTAAATAAAGAAATCGGATTGATTTCTGGATTAGGAGTAGTTCCAAAATATCAAGGTAAAGGTTTAGGAAAGTATCTAGCCTTAGAGGCATGGAATTTTTTTAAAGATAAAGGAATTAAGGAATTAAGATGTGAGGTCTATAAAGAGAATAAGGTAGCCATTTCCTTTATTAAATCGCTTGGATTTGAGGAATATGGGGCTTCAGAGGGTATTTATACCCTAAAATGATCTATTCTTAATTAGTAATAGATATGCCCTTCTTCTTTCTATTTTCATGAGCATAAAGTTCAGGATGCAATTTTAAATCTATCAAACCTAATAACAAAAGAACACATCCAAAAAGTGTAGCTGTATACCCAATTAATTCATATGCATTAAGAGTAATGAAAGCCAATGAAAAATAACCAACCTGTAAATAACTTGTTGCTATGAGAGGCATGATTGACTGTGCAATAGATTGAAAATTAGTGGAATACCCCGATGCTATCCCTTGTTTATCTGAATCTACCGCTTTTGAAATATTAGACATAATAAGGGGCGATAAGAAGCCCATAACAAAACCAAAGGGAAAGATGAAAATAAAAACCATCCAGTATTCAAAAAGAAATGGATAAAATATTGAAACGATAATAGATAAGGAGAATGTGAATAAATAAACTGCTTTCTCACCAAATTTTTTTATTAATCTTTTCATTAGAAAACCTCCATAAAACATTACTACCGTCGCTCCTACAGTCAAAACTATCCCTATTTCTAACGGTCCACTCCCAAATCTTTTATCCATAACTAAAGCTAAACTTGAATTAAACATGACAGTGATGCTAAATCCAATAAATAATTGCACTAGTCTTATGATTAAGCCTTTATTCCATATGGATCTCTTTCCTTCTAATTCAAATCTCCTAACTCTTTCCCTCTTTAGATCCTCTCTTCTCTGCGTGGGCATACTTTCGATTAATACTTTAAGTGTCAGAATAATGCTTGTTATTGCCATACCACAAGCAACAAATGCGGGATATCTCCAATTAATGGATCCCAAAAAACCTCCTAAACTGGGACCAAGAATCATTCCCATCGCATAACTGACTGTGATCTTCCCAATTTCTGCTGATCTTGTTTCTGGAGTTGTAATATCTGTAATATATGCTCTAATAACAGGTATCTGTCCCCCAAACATTCCATCAAGAATTCTTGATAAAAATATTATTAATATAGAATCAGATAATCCTAAAACGAGAAATGCCGCAAATGTTCCTGCTTGAGAAATAACTAAAATCGGTTTCCTCCCATAAATATCACTTAATTTACCCCATATTGGTCCAAATATTAGTGCTGTGAAAGCATTCGATGAAATAAGAATACCAACGATAATATCTTCAGCTCCGTATATTTGAGCTATCTTAGGTAAAAGAGGGAGTACCATAGAATATCCAAGCACATCAACAAATATACTTAGCATTATAGTAAAAAAGGCAGTTCTTACATTGACGTTATATTTTTCAAGCTCATGTTTATTAATCTTATTATCGGAGGATTCAATATTCATTATTTTGATATCTACTGAAATTATAAATTAAATTTTAAAATAGTTTAATTAATTTAAATTATATTAATCTTATACAAATTGAGGAACTGGATTAAGCTTATTACATAAAAGCATTTAGCGAAAATTATAATTCAAATAATTGACAACATAATAAATATAAATTATAATGTAAACGATAATCGACAAAAATTGCTAACATTATCAATTAAGAATAATATTATAAATAGGTTTTTAATAAGGTTCAGAGATCTCTTTTGTTTCTTTGACTTTTTCTGAACCCTTATCAATAAGAATTTTTATAGTATCTTCACAGTATTTAAGCCAGATTTCTATGGGTGTTCCTTTATTTTTATTTTCCATAACAATCTATTTTGGCTTGTTATTTAATAAATAATTAAATTTTCACAATATAAAAGTCTTTTTAATGCGGGGGTTTTATGTTCTATCTAGAATAAAAAAATAGAAAAAACTTAGTATTTAAAAGCAAAATAAATCAACTGAATCTACAAAAATTTCAATGTCCTTTACTCCTTCCAAATTATATTCTAATTATATAAATCATCTTATTTCCTTCTCTAAGACAGTAGATTTATTACTAAATTTTATAGAAAATAATTGTGATCCAAAAATACGATTAGATTCCTTGGATATTTTAATAAAAGTAGGTCCTGAAATTCCTGAAACATATAATATCTTAGAAAGATGTTTAATATCTGATGAAGAGGAAATAATTAGGGCGAGAGCAGCAGAGTTATTAGGTAATTATTTTTTGGAAAAAAGTCTGAAATCACTAATATGGTCTATTAGAAATGAGAATTCTTTCCTTGTATTAAACACATTTCGAAAAGTTATCAATAAAATACATAATCCTCTTGTTTTTGATGAGTTCCAAAAAAGAATTGATAAATTGTCAAATAGAATGAGTATAGATGCTAAAGATTTTGTTTTTGTATTAGATCAATCTAAAACTATTGATGATATTCGCATTTTGAGAAATAGAGAAACGAATTTAATATTTTTAAATCCAAATACCACTATATTAGTTAAGGAAGGTATAATAAGAGGAGTTGCGTTTTCTTTATTAAAAAATATCCCAAAAACTCTTTATAAATTAAAAAGAATCGATTATTTAGATTTAAGTTTTAATTATCTCAAAAAATTATCTTCTGAATTTTTTAAATTGCGTGAACTCCGAATATTAAATCTGAAAGGAAATGAATTTAATCATTTTCCCGCAATCTTTAGATCTTTTAAAATTAAAAATCTATTATCTCTAAATTTATCCTATAATCACATCAATAAAATTCCGGATTGGATTGGTGAACTTTCTTATTTAAAATCATTAGACCTAAGTTATAATGAACTTTATTCTCTGCCTAAGTCTATTTTTAATTTAAATAATCTTGAATCTCTAAATATAGAATATAATAAGTTAATAAAAATTCCAGATGAAATTTATGAAATAAAATCATTAAAGAAGCTAATTTATTGAACTTATTAGAAATTTTAGAAATAAATTATCGCTAATTGAATTAATATTTAATTTATATTCGATTTAAATTTTTGATATTTTTCTTTTAATTGATTTTTTTTAGATAAAATAGAACTATAAAGTTTGGTCGATGTTTCGGGAGGTTTTTTAATATTTTTGATAATATTCAAGGATAAAGCATCAGATGGACATATATAAACGCAATTTCCGCATCCAATACATCGCTTTTTATTTATTTGAGCTTTATTTTCTTCAAAAGTTATTGCTTCCATCTGACATCTGTCAATACAAGTTCCACATCCAATGCATAATTCAGAATCTACCTGAGCATAAAAATTGTTATGTGCCAGTTTAGAAGGATTATGAAGTTTTTTTAACCCAGCTGTTAAACCACAGCAACATGTACAACATCCACAGAAAAAAAGGGGTTCTTGAGTATTCTCAACGTTTAATATTAATCCATCTTCTTCATTTTTCTTCAAAATGCTTAAAGCTTCTTTCTTAGAGATTTCTCGTGCCCATCCTTGATCCACATATAACTGAGCCATCCAGTCAACAGCCATGCATATTTCTCTTCTTTCGGTGATTTTGCAAGGGTTTTCAATCATATCTGTTGCTTTTTTACATATACAATTCGTTACGGCGAAAGGTGGTTTTGCTTTTTCAAATATTTCTCTTATATTATCGTAAGTAGATATTTTAATCTCTGATTCAATACTTTGTTCAATGGGAACCGTCCTAAGTTGTGAAATTTGAGTTCTCATTATCTCAAAACCAAATGCCTCCTTGATATAATGAAATACGTCCTTTACTAATTGCTTATCTAACCGTTTTAATTGATACTCATAAAATCCTACTACTAATGGAGCGTTTGCATACAATTTAGTGTTATTATCATATTTATAATTAATAAGACCATCGTGAACCATTTCGTTCAAAACAGATTCGAGTTGATTAATTGAAATCTCATTTTTATTTATAGTTTTATGTATCTCCTCCAACTTCTTCCACTTCCATGAAAGAAATGTGGCAATTTGAGCTTGATCTGGTTGGAAAAGGTGTTTAAGGATTTTTATTTCAATCCCCGATTTGGTTGCAGGGTATCCAATAGGCATTCTATCAAGATGTTCCCTTAATTCATGATAAACTTTTTCCTTATTTTCTTTCATAGCAAAATGTATTCATTTTTTTGAATATAAATGTGATAATCAGATTTATAAGAATTTCTATTTTTGAAAATATTTTTTTTCGAAGATTGGAAAATTCACTTTAGAGAGGATTTCTATTTTAATTTTTAATTCCCTATGTAATTTACATTTTTAAAATTTGTAAAAGATTTTATTTATGTATATCAAATTATCTTTTAAGAATTACAAAAAAATGTGTGAAATATGAATAATGAATATAAAACTATCAAATTTGAATTAAGAGAAGACGGAATAGGTATCTTAACTCTTAATAGACCTGAAAAATTAAATGCGATTTCTTTTCAGATGGAAGAAGAACTTCATGAAATATTCGATAATTTATCTACTAACTTAAATTGCAGAGTTTTAATTCTAAGAGCAGAAGGTAAAATATTTAGCGCAGGTACTGACCTACAAGAGGGATTAATATTAAATTCTAAGAAAACACCTGTGGGATATGAAAAATACTACTATTTAGATATGACTGAACCATTAAAGCGAAAAATATACCACCAATGGAGGATAAGTGAATTAATAATGAAACTACGAGAAATAAATCAACCTATAATCGCATTAATTCATGGATCTGCAGCAGGTGGAGGATTAGGATTTATATTAGCCTCTGATATTAGAATTGCAACTCCTGAGGCAAAGTTCATTAATGCCTCAATTAATATTGGATTAACTGGAGCTGATATGGGGTCTAGTTATTTTTTACCACGTCTTATAGGAATGTCTAAAGCAGCAGAAATAATTTATACTGGGAAGGCTTTAAATGGATTAGAAGCGGAAAAACTTGGACTTGTTACGAAATTGGTTGATAAAGAACATTTATTAGATTCTGGATTAGAATTAGCAAAAGAAATGTTAACAAAAAGCCCGTTAGGTTTAAGATTAACAAAACGGGCTATCAATTTAACCCTTGATTCACCATCTCTCAGTAATGTTATTCAATTCGAAAATAGCTCAATCATTTTGGCATTTTCATCTAAAGATATGGTCGAAGCTTCTACAGCTTTTTTTAAAAAACAGAAACCTAATTATCCTTTAAAATAGCAGTAACGAAACCTATTCCATTTTTTATTATTTTTTATTTAAGAAGAACATAATAGTTTTAGTTTTATTAACAATTAAATTAGATAATATTAATATAGTATAAATTTGGTTAATAACTGGAAGTGAATTGATATTACTGAAACTTGTGCTAAATGCGATAAACCTGCTATAGGCAAATGCGCTAATTGTAGTATCCCACTTTGTAAAAATCATGCGGAATATGCTTTCTCTTTCAGACCAAATCCCTCAAAAATAAAATGTCATGAGTGCAATAAGGATTACAAAAGAAAGATGAGAATAATCGGATTAACAATCAGTATTATTTTAGTATCTGGAATAATCTTATTATTTCTTTATTTAGCGTCGCTTTTACCTTTATAATTTTTTCAATTATGAATATTCTTCTAACTTTTCCCATTTTGAGAGAAAATTTCTCGCTTTTTTCACTGTACTTGGACTAGAACTCGATAATTGATCCTTAACAAAATCTATAATTTGGTCTTTTTTCTCAATGATAGTAAAATAATCATTAAAAGCCTCAATAATATCTCCTTTAATTAAATCTTTCCGACTTTGATTATGTTGAGTATTATCAATTTTTAGTAATAATTTTGTAATTTTCGATTTATATTTTGGTTTAGTTTTGGCAATTTTTCCCGCAACCATAGCAAGTTTCCTTGATACGATTACACTCTTATCATCAAGAAGATTGAAATAAACCTCAAATACTTCTTTAAACTTATTTTGCTTATCAAGAGCAATAAGATTTGAGATTGTAGAAATTGCAATTGATTTATGGTAAGCATTTTCGCTTTTTAAGAAATTTACAAAGAAATTCCATTCGGGATAAATTATTTCGGGATGATCTTTGCTTAAATTTTCAAGAGCAATTGCATTCGGGTATCTTTCAGAATCCATTTTAGAACATACACCCTTCAACACGCCAGAGAGATATTTGTTTTCTTTAAAAACTCTTTCTACAATCATTTTTGCTTGGGGTTCCGCATCTTTCTTTTTAATAGACATATGTATTAAATTCCAAATACATTAAAAAAAATTTGCGTGTACTGATTCATTGTGTTTGATCGATTTATTTTTCATTAAAAAGTTTAAATTTTAATAGAGTAAAGACTATTTTTTAGATAAGAGCAATCACTTTAATTCTTATTAAAAAATGGATATTAATTATCTTGTATTTATTTTCATAATTGCTATGATGATATTAGAAATTCCTGTAATAAACTTGTTACTAGACAACTTTCCCTTAAGTTCTAGAATACTTATAACAATTACAATTGAAGCGTTATTTATAACTTTATTATCTTTCTTATTCTGGCTGTGGGAAATTTTCTCTAAAACTTTGGGTTTAGGGGTAGGAATCACTACTGGTGCAATTGCAATAATTACCTTCGTAATTAGCTTATTTATCTTAAAAAAACAAGCACCTATTAAATAATTTAAGATATAGAAAAAAAAGAAAATTGTTAAAAATTATCTAGTTTATTGAATTTGAACTTTTGGCTCGATAGGTGTTGCGCCGGCGAAATTGGTAATAACCGGACAATGGGAAAGAACTTGATCCATCATTTCTTGTACTTTTTCCTTTGGAGCGTTTGCTTTAATTCGAATTACCGGCTCTAATGATGTATAGCCTGGTAGCTCGTTATCATCTAATCCGAAAATACCAGATAAATTAATTTTCCCTCTAGAAAAGATGGTCATCTCTTCTATTTCGATATCCATTATTTTAGCCCAAAATCTAGTAACTGCTATTATACAACCTCCAATAGAAGCTAGAATTGCCAGTAAAGGACTTGGGCCCTCATCAGTTCCATCTAACCCCGCTGGAGCATCAATAACAAATTCATGATTCGATGCTCCCATTGTGGTTTTACATTGCATTCCATTTTTGAGCATCTCACATTTTACATTAAAATTCTTTTCTCCAGCAGTAGGATCTGCTTTTATTGCTTCATAAGTCTCTCTAAAACTCATAATTTTTCAACCTTTTATATTTGTTTTATCAATGATATAAGTTGTGAATAAAGATTCATTTTATTATTGTCTAGGAAAATTATCATTCAAATAAAAATCTGACTATTTAATAAAACTCAGACTATTTGATATAATTCTGATGTTTTAATAAGGATCATATTATTAATGACAATCAAATTATTTCAAAAAGATTTTTTATTTCTATAATCTAAATACCATTCCTCGATATTTTATTTAATATTATGAAAATCTTTATGATTGAATGAAGCATCACTTTTTCATAGATAAAACTAAAATGAAGTGATCTTAAATGGAACCTAAACCTGTTTCAGATTCTCAAGTTGAGATCTCTCAAATTATGATGCCTCCTGATGCGAATCCTGCTGGAAATGTCTTTGGAGGAGTAATTATGAACATAATTGACAGTTGCGCTCTCATTGTAGCATCACGTCACACCCATCTTAATTGTGTCACTGCTTCAGTTGATAGGTTAAATTTTCTCTCCCCAGTATTTATTGGAAATGTAGTAATTGCAAAAGGCTCTATAAATTATGTTTCTCGAAGCTCAATGGAAGTAGGGGTAAGCGTTGATGCCGAATGTTTAGTAACTGGCAGAAAGGCTCACGTAGCATCTGCATATCTAACTTATGTCGCTTTAGACGAGAATGATAAACCTACTAAAATTCCGGGATTAGTTCTTGAAAATGATGAACAGAAAAAACGATTTAAAGAAGCGGAAGAAAGAAGAAAAAATAGAATAAAGAAAGTAAATAAAAAAGAAGCTCAAGGTCCTTGTCTTGTGAGAGTTGAGAGATAAATTATTATTAATTTCTATATTTTTTTTATGCTCTTTAGAAAAAAATCATTAGTTTTTGCATTAAAAACATAAATATTTCATCCCAAAATATCTTCTTAATTCAGATTTTCGATAAGGAATTCTTAATCATAATATTTTTATAAAGGATAAACAGAGTTTATTTAAATTAGGTTTGAATAGTTTTAATAATAAAAATTATAAAAAGATGATACAAAAAATGGAAAAAGATGAGAAAACCGTATCAGAATCTAAGACTACCATTTCTCAGCTAATGATGCCGTCTGATGCTAATCCAGCTGGGAATGTGTTTGGAGGAGTTGTATTAAAGCTTATAGATCAAGCAGCGGGGATAGTGGCTTCTCGTCATACACATAGAAATTGTGTAACAGCATCTATAGATCAAGTAAGCTTTCTAAATCCTGCGTATGTTGGTAATGTGGTATTTGTAAAAGCTTCTTTAAACTATGTTGGTAATACTTCTATTGAAATAGGAGTTCGTGCTGAGGATGAATGTTTACTTACTGGCAGTACGGGTCATATCGCCTCAGCATACTTAACTTATGTAGCTTTAGATGAAAATGATAATCCAGTTAAGGTTCCAGGATTGATACTTGAGACTGAGGAGCAAAAACGTCGTTGGAAGGAAGCAAAACAGAGAAGAGAGGAACGTTTAAAGAGGAAGCCTAAAAATGTAGAAAAAAAACAAGGTTCTTGTATTCAAAGACCTGAAAAAATTAAAAAATGTACTAAATAAACCAAATTATCTATCATAACTAAATTTAATAATCATATTTTTGAACTTTTATGATTATTTAGATAATAAATCAAATGATAAATTATTAAACCTAAAATGGTTTAATTTTCAATATATATAAGACTTCAACTAAAACACATCCTTTATTAATAGGATTATAAATGATATTTCAAGGAATATTTAACATATTAGATTTATATTTCACTGAAAGTGGATTATTATACGATAATATCGACTCATTTTTTCAAAAACAAATTACTGTGTTATTCAAAAATAACGACCAACCTCTTGAAGAAAGATTTCATGTGATACTTGATTTTGTTATCAAAGAATTAGTTGGTTTGGGTTTTGATAAAAAATATTTAGAATTGAAATTAGCTGATCCTTTTTTAAATTTTAGAAAAGGGGAAAGAGATAGGATTAAGAATTTGATAGATTTATATGAGATAAAAATCGCCCCAATTATATATGAAGTTTTCTTGGAAAAAATCGTAGATTATTTTGTGAGTGATAATGTTAGCCGACTAATTCTTAGTTTAAAATCTAATGGATTAATCCCCCTTGAATATATTATAGAAATGAGAGAATTAAAAAGTCTGTTAGAAGAAAATCCAAATAAACAGGAGAATCTAAGAAGATATGTTCATATTCGAGATAGTACTTTTTTTAAATTTAGTGAAAGTAAATGCGATATTGAGGATCTCGAAGTACTTAGAGATCCAAAAGATAGACTTCAATTGACATATCTGGTTTTCCGGATTATTGATTTCTTTCATATGGAAAGTTTTTTTAACTTTTCTCGTATTAAGCAATATTTAAAAGAAAATGTTGATGAATGGTTAGTCGATGTACCATTAATCTCCTTAAAAAATCCAGACATTTATTTTTGTGGAATATATTTAGCTAAGCATTTTAATTTATCAGTCGATGACCAAAAAATAAAAGATTTTCTTTCAAATTTGATTGAAGAGGCAATTGATGAATTTGATAGCCCATTAATCGAGGCTACTGATGGAACCTATTATTTTTTAAAAGTAAAAGAACTTATGGATTATAAACTTACTCCTGATCAATTAAATAAATTATTTTTAGCAGATTCAAAATATTTTGAACCTAATTATTTAAAAAATTTAGAAACATCTCAATTGGTAGTTATTCTAAAAATTCTCAATTTGTATAATTATTTAGATAAATATGAACCCGAGAAGATAAATGCAATTCTAAACGAGATAGATCTCAGAATGACCGATGACGGTATTACTCAGTACCGGGATGGATTCATTTCTTCTGAGGCAACTTACTATGTTCTTTTTCTAAATTACTTTCGAGACACATTGGAAAAATTAGAGAAATATCCATTATTAGATAATATTATCTCTAGAATATTCAGAAATTTAGAAATCTTAGATTTCTGCAGTGAAACTAATAATGATCTTATATCAGAACTATTTTATTCATGTGAAAGTCTTAAATTACTGAATTGTATAGAGAATAAAGAGATGATTATTCATTTAACAAAATATCTCTTTCCTAATCAAGTCAAAGAAAATATCATAAAATCAGAGAAATTCCCTCAATCTGATGCAAAATTCAGACATCTCAAAGTTAATAAAACAACAGGAGAGACAATTTATTAATATTTTTAGTAAAATAAGGGTCTTTTTCTATGAGAGAAGTATACATAATTGACGGAGCAAGAACCCCAATCGGTCATTTTGGAAAATCACTAAAAGATGTTCCTGCTGTTGAGTTAGGGGCAATCGCTATAAAAGAAGCTATTAAGAGAGCTCACATTTCCGAAGATCTTGTTGAAGATGTTATAATGGGTGCGATTCATCAAGAGGGAATGGGAAATAATCCTGCACGAATTGCTTCTCTTAAGTCTGGAATTCCACATAAATCGGGGGCATTAACTGTTAATAATGTTTGTTCATCTGGCATGAAATCTGTTGAGATTGCCTACAGACAAATTGCTATGGGAGAAAATAATCTCATTATTGCAGGTGGAATGGAAAGTAATAGTCAATGCCCCTATATGTTGATGAATGCCAGATGGGGAAGTAGATTACGAAATCAAAAATTAGAAGATGCCCTTTTTTATGATGGCTTCGAAGATACTTATGGGGTTTATGGAAATTATAAACATGTCGGTGAAACTGCTGAAAATATTATTGAGAATGCTGAAGAGATATGTAAGTATTATAATTTAGACAAGATATCTTTAAGTTTTGAAAAAATAAATAAATTTGCTCTCAGTAGTCATAGGAAGTATTTTCAAGCCAAAAATAATAATTTTTTTAAAGAAATTATTCCCATCAAATTTGTCTATAAAAATAGGGAGATAAAACTTTATCATGATGAGAGTCCCAGAGAAGATTTAACCTTAGAAAAATTGAATAAATTGAAACCCATATTCAGAAAGAATGGTTTTCTAACTGCTGGAAATACTTGCCCTTTAAATGATGGAGCTGCAGCTATAATAATTGCTTCACAAGAAAAGATAAAGGAGCTAGGATTAACTCCAAAAGCAAAATTAGAAGCATTTTCACAAGGGAATGTTAAACCAGAATATATGGGATTAGGACCAATTCCCGCAATCCGAAATTTATTGAAAAAGACAAATAAAAAATTATCTGAAATAGATGTATTTGAAATAAATGAAGCACAAGCACAGCAAGCATTATTCTGCATTAAAGCATTAAATATCAAAGAAGATCGAGTTAATATTAATGGTGGAGCAATAGCAATTGGGCATCCTCCTGGAATGACGGGTACAAGATTGATACTTACAACATTATATTCGCTTAATGCTAACAATTTTAAATATGGTATATGTTCACAATGTGCTGGGGGGGGAACAGGAATGGCAACCTTATTGAAACGTTTTTAATTGGTACATTTATATTATTATCACAGATTAATCTCCATTTTAGAGAATTAATTAATTTTCCTTTCAGTTAATTCTAAGGATAAGAAACTTTAGAAAAATTATACAAAATTAATCATTTATACTAATCCTAAAAAAAAAGTTCGTGAAAGATTGATTTCATGTTCTTAGTTAGATATACAGATATTATTTAATTTTAAAAAGAAATTTTTTTTTCGGTTTATTTTTGGTCTTTAGAAGTTAAAGACTTTAAATTTGAAAAATAATAAATAAAATTATAAAATAACCTAATTTTGATAATACAATGACTAAAGAAAATAACGATGTTTATCAAAAATTAAAAAACCATCTTGATACACTTCCTGTTGGCTATCCTTCCACGGAATCTGGAGTAGAATTAAAAATTTTAAAAAACTTATTTACTCACCAACAAGCTAAAATGGCTATGAAGCTTGATTTTATAGCGAAACCATTGAAAAAAATTTATAGAAAAGTACGAAAAGAAAATATATCGATTGAAGAGTTGGAACAGATTTTAGATAAGATGTACTCAGATGGATTAATCAATCGAGGTATCAATGAAGAAAATGGGGAAAACATTAAATACTACGCAAATGCTCCCTTTGCGATTGGAATATATGAGTATCAATTGAATCGCCTTAATAAAGAATTTATAGATTTAGCTGAACAATATTTTGAAGAAGCATTTATTGATGAATATAATGTGTCTGGGATTCCTCAATTAAGAACCATTCCGATTGAACAAGCCGTTGAAACGACATCAGCTGTAGCTACATATGATGATTTCAGACAAGTAATAGAAGATTGCGGAGGACCAATCGCAGTTGCTGATTGTATTTGTAAAAAAGAAAAGGACCTATTAGGAGAACCATGTAAACAAACAGATCTTAGAGAAATTTGTTTCTCATTCAGAAATGCTGCTAAATTATATGAAGAAAAAGGTTTAGGGAGATTTATTTCTAAGGAGGAAGCATTAGAGATTTTAGAGCAAGCACAAAAAGATGGACTTGTTCTCCAACCGGGTAATTCTCAAAGACCAATGTGTATTTGTTGCTGTTGTGGATGTTGCTGTGGGATTTTAAGAAACCAAAAAAATTATGATGCGCCAGTAAAATTCTTTGCGACAAATTATTATGCTAAAGTAGATTCTGAATTGTGTATAGGATGTGGAGTTTGCGAAACTAGGTGTAATATGGATGCAGTAACAATCAAAGATGAGATTTCGAACATAAATTTAGACCGATGTATCGGTTGCGGTGTTTGCGTGCCAACATGTCCAGAAGAGGCAATTTCATTAATCCAAAAGGAAGAAGAAATAATCCCTCCCAAAAATACAGTAGCGACTTACCAAGCTATTATGCATGGAAAAGCTAAAAAAGCAAGAACAGAAAAAAGTGAAAATTAAAGTAACTAAATAATCTAATATCTTGAG
>Ga0209918_1000723_pt1 | contig 20294 bp, 20 predicted proteins | sample SalPonD_shore_MG_FD_185712 | JGI IMG/M metagenome (GOLD analysis project Ga0209918, IMG submission 185712) | Salt pond soil microbial communities from South San Francisco under conditions of wetland restoration - Salt Pond MetaG... | ecosystem: Environmental > Aquatic > Marine > Intertidal zone...
GACCAGCGCGAGTTGTTCCAGGCCCACGCGCCGGCCGTGGAGGCCGGGCTGTACCTGGTGCCCCAGGTGATCGAATAGGGTCATCGACCAGGGGGCCGGCGCCTCCGAACACAGCAGGCTCGAGCCTGTGATTGCCGGGGCCGATCCCGGCTCATCAGCCAGATTGACGATCCAGAGCACGCCTATGTATACCAAGTCCATTGCCGAACTGGCCGCCGGGCTGCGCGCCCGGGAGTTTTCCAGCGAGGAGCTCACCCGGGCCCTGCTGGAGCGAATCAACCGCCTGGACAGCCAGCTCAACTCCTTTATAACAGTCGCCGAGGAACAGGCCCTCGAGCAGGCCCGCGCCGCGGACGCCCGCCTGGCCGCGGGCGAGGCGGGCGCGCTGACCGGCATTCCCGTGGCCCAGAAGGACATCTTCTGCACCCGGGGCATTCGCACCAGCTGCGGCTCGAAGATGCTGGACAACTTCGTCGCCCCCTACGACGCCCACGTCGTCGAGCGCTTCAACGAGGCCGGCGCGGTGCTGATCGGAAAGACCAACATGGACGAGTTCGCGATGGGCTCGTCCAACGAGACCAGTTTCTACGGCCCGGTGAAAAACCCCTGGGACACGAGCACCGTGCCCGGCGGCTCCTCCGGCGGTTCGGCCGCGGCCGTGGCCGCCCGGCTGGTCCCGGCGGCCACGGGCACCGACACCGGCGGGTCGATTCGCCAGCCGGCCGCGCTGTGCGGTATCACCGGTCTGAAGCCCACCTACGGCCGGGTCTCGCGTTACGGCATGATCGCCTTCGCCTCCAGCCTGGATCAGGGCGGTCCCATGGCGCGCAGCGCCGAGGATGCGGCCATCCTGCTCGGCGCCATGGCCGGCTTCGACAAGCGCGATTCGACCAGCCTGGACCAGCCGGTCCCCGATTACACGACGACACTGAACGACGACCTCAAGGGTCTGAAGATCGGTCTGCCCAAGGAGTTTTTCGGCGAAGGCCTGGATGCCGGGGTCGCCGAGGTCATCGAGGCGGCCGTCGCCGAATACAGGAAGCTCGGCGCCGAGGTGATCGAGATCAGTTTGCCGAACAGCGCCCTGGCCGTGCCGACTTACTATGTCGTCGCACCCGCCGAGTGTTCCTCGAACCTGTCGCGTTTCGACGGCGTGCGCTTCGGCTACCGCTGCGAAGAGCCGCGCGACCTGGAAGACCTGTACAAGCGCTCGCGCGGCGAGGGTTTCGGCGCCGAGGTCAAGCGGCGCATCATGATCGGCACCTACGCGCTGTCGGCCGGTTATTACGACGCCTATTATCTGAAGGCCCAGCAGATGCGCCGGCTCATCAGCGACGACTTCAAGCGCGCCTTCGAGCAGTGCGATGTCATCATGGGGCCGACCGCGCCGGGTACGGCGTTCAAGATCGGCGAGAAGACCGACGACCCGGTCACCATGTACCTGTCGGACATCTACACCATCGCGGCCAATCTGGCCGGTCTGCCGGGCATGTCGGTGCCGGCGGGAATGGCCAACGAGTTGCCCGTGGGGCTGCAGATCATTGGCAACTATTTCGACGAGGCACGTCTGCTCAACGTCGGGCACCGGTATCAGCAGGTGACCGACTGGCATACGCGCGCTCCCCAGGGATTCGAATAAACCGCGAACCGCGGACGCGCCGCGCGCGGGAAATGATTTGTCTTATCGTTCGGATAAACGCAACTACTGATCATGAGCTGGGCGCTGTGGAGAGCGGGTTGACCTCGCCACTCGTCCCTCACAACTCGGAACTGACATGATGGAATGGGAAGCGGTCATCGGGCTGGAAATCCACGCCCAGCTCGCCACCAAGAGCAAGATATTCTCTGGCGCCTCCACGGCCTATGGCGCCGAGCCCAACACCCAGGCCTGCGCCGTCGACCTGGGGCTGCCCGGTGTGCTGCCGGTACTCAACAAAGAGGCCGTGCGCATGGCGGTCAAGTTCGCGCTGGCCATCGGGGCCAATGTGGCGCGCCGCTCGGTGTTCGCTCGCAAGAACTACTTCTATCCCGACCTGCCCAAGGGCTACCAGATCAGCCAGTACGAGCTGCCCGTCGTCGAAACCGGTGAGGTCACCATCCAGCTCGAGGACGGCGAGTCCAAGTCCGTCGGCGTCACCCGCGCCCACCTCGAGGAGGACGCCGGCAAGTCCCTGCACGAGGATTTTCACGGCATGACCGGCATCGACCTCAATCGCGCCGGTACGCCGCTGCTGGAGATCGTCTCCGAGCCCGACATGCGTTCGGCCAAGGAGGCCGTCGCCTACATGAAGAAGATCCACTCCATCGTGCGCTATCTGGAAATCTGCGACGGCAATATGCAGGAAGGATCTTTCCGCTGCGATGCCAACGTCTCCGTGCGTCCGAAGGGCCAGAGCGAATTCGGTACCCGTACCGAGCTCAAGAACATCAACTCCTTCCGCTTCGTCGAGCGCGCCATCAATTTCGAGATCGAGCGCCAGATCGACGTCCTGGAAGGCGGCGGCACCGTCGTGCAGGAGACGCGCCTGTACGACGCCGCCAAAGGCGAGACGCGTCCGATGCGCTCCAAGGAAGAGGCGATGGACTATCGTTATTTCCCCGACCCGGACCTGCTACCCCTGGAGATCGACGATGCCACCATCGAGGGTGTGCGCGCGACGCTGCCCGAGCTGCCGGACGAAAAGCGCGAGCGTTTCGTCTACGAGTACGGCCTGAGCCCCTATGAGGCGACCGTGCTCACGGCCAGCCGGGAGCTGGCCGACTACTTCGAGGCCGTGGAGAAGGCTTCCGACGGCGAAGCCAAGGCGGCGGCCAATTGGGTGATGGGCGATTTTTCGGGCTTTCTCAACAAGTCCGGCATGGAGGTCACCGAGGCGCCGGTCAGCGCCAAGATGCTCGGCGGCATGATCAAGCGCATCTCGGACAACACCATCTCCGGCAAGATTGCCAAAGAGGTCTTCGAGGCGATGTGGAATGGCGAGGGAGATGCCGATACCATTATCGAGAGCAAGGGCCTGAAGCAAATCACCGACACCGGCGCCATCGAGGCAGCCATCGACGAGGTGCTCGCCGCCAACCCCGACCAGGTGGCGCAGTACAAGGGCGGCAAGGACAAGCTCCTGGGCTTTTTCGTCGGCCAGGTGATGAAGGCCACCAAGGGCAAGGCCAATCCGGCCCAGCTCAACGAGCTGCTCAAGCAGAAGCTCAGCGGCTGATATTCATAGTCTGATCGGGCAGTCGGCCGCGCGCCGACGGCGGTTGCCATGACACCGGAAAGCGACAGTCTGCAGCGCTTCGTCTTCGAGCACCTGGCGGTGCGCGGAGAGTTGGTTCACCTGGATGCGACCTGGCAGGCCATCCTGGCGCGCCACGATTATCCCCAGCCCGTGCGCGACCTGCTCGGCCAGATGATGGCCGCCGCCGCGCTGCTCTCGGCCACCCTCAAGTTCGACGGCGCCATGACGCTGCAGGTGCAGGGCGGCGGGCCGATCACCCTGATGGTCGTGGAAGTGACCGCCGAGCGTACGCTGCGCGGCATGGCCCACTGGGAAGGGGAGCTGACCGAAGGCCCGCTGGAGTCCCTGGTCGGCGCCGGGCGCCTGCTTATCACGATCGACCCGGGCGGGGGCCGCGAGCGTTATCAGGGCATCGTCGAGCTGACCGGTGCCAGCCTCAGCGAGGCGTTGGACGCCTACCTCGCCCAGTCCGAACAGCTCGATACCCGGCTGTGGCTCGCGGCCGACGGCCAGGCCGCCGGCGGCCTGCTGATCCAGCGCCTGCCCGACGAGGCCGGCGCCGAGGACAAGGACGCCTGGCAGCGTATCAGCCTGTTGTCCGAGACGGTGCGGCCCGACGAGCTGCTGGGCCTGCACGCCCGCGAGATCATTCATCGCCTGTTCCATGAAGAAGACGTGCGCGTGTTCGAGACCGAACCCGTGTGTTTTCGCTGTTCATGCTCGCGCGAGCGCGTGGCCAACATGCTGCGCACACTCGGGCGCGACGAGGTCAATGACATCCTCGACGAGCAGGGCTCCATCGAAGTGACCTGCGAGTTCTGCAACCAGCACTACAGCTTCGACACCGTCGACGCCGAACAGCTGTTTGCATCCGACATCTCGCCCGAGATCCCCAAGACTCGGCATTGAGGCGGTCTGCACTGACGGACCGGTTCCGCGTTACTGCGGTCGTCGCAGTCACGTTCGCTGTGCCTGCGGCGATGGCCGTGCGCCGCCTTGGCCGGCAGCGCCGCCAACAGCGATTCGGGGGTTCGAACGCACGGGTCTCAAATATTTTTTCCGATTCACTTCTTTGTTCCAGCCGCACGACCCTGATCTGACTCGGACGCCTGCCCCGAACGCTGCGTAAGACTTCCGTTCCCACGCCCCGTCAGAACAAACCAGATTCGAGACATCGTCGTAAATACCGTCCACGTACGCCCTGCGCCGGGACGCGCCGCACGGCGCCCATGGTCTATGCTTATTGCGAATTGGGATGACCGGAGAGTGCGATGAGTTTCAGATTGATAGTGATTCTGTTCCTTTCCCTGATAGCCTTTGTGTTCATTCTCCAGAACGCCGCCGTGGTGGAAATACACTTTCTTTTCTGGTCCGTTCAAATGTCCCGCTCGCTGTGGACGTTCGCCCTTGTCGCTGGCGGTGTCATAATCGGTTGGTTCCTGCACGGATATGTCAGGCATCGTTCGCGCAAAGTCATCTAGCAGCACCAGCGCGGCGAACGACCCCGTCGGGACACGACAACCGGGCGCCGACGCCAGGCCGGGGAGCTCGATGCCCGCAGACGGTTGGAGTGCTAAGCCTGGGAAAACATTGATGAATCCGGGCCGAGGTCGCCTCTTGGTCCAAAAACGCGTACTCTGTCAGTCTAGTCCACGTTGAATTCAAACAGAGAGCATTGCCCATGGCCAAACCGAATTATTCGTTTGCGAAGCGTCAAAGAGAACTTGCCAAGAAAGAAAAGAAAGAGAAAAAGCGCCAGGCGAAAGCCGAGGCACGCCAAGAACAACCCGTTCCGGACGAGCAGCTGTCACAGCCGCCGGTGGATGAGTCGACCGAGGACTGAACGCCCGCAAGGCGTTTTTTTGGCGACTCCGGTGCCGCGAACGCTGTTCCTGTCATCGCGCCGATCACGCTATTGGGCATTGGCCTCGCGCACGTCGGTGGAGCCCACCGAGCGCTGTATCTTCCCGCCGTATTTCTGAGATTCGCGGGCCTGCCGAGTATCCGTTTCGGACTCGTCATGCAGAACAGGCCCGGCCCTCGCAGCGAGCCGTTGGCGGGTCGACCATCCAAGCCGAAGCAACCGACACAGGCGAACGAGGACTGAACTGCACGGTCGGCGCGGTGTCAATGATACCGACGGCCCGGGTCGACGCTGCAGCCGGGCTGGGTTTTCGCGACACCGCGCACCACTTGCCTCGCGGGCCGCGAGGAAGACTCCGATGCAATGGGAACAGGCCTATGGATGATACCAGTCAACTCGACAAGCCGTTGACCGTCGTGCTGGGTCACGACGAGATCGTGATTCGCCGCCGATACGAGACCGCCAGTATCGCCAACGACTTTCTGATTGCGCTGTGGTTTCTGGTGGGCAGCGTGATGTTTCTCTATCCGTCCTGGGAGCAGGACGGCGTCTGGCTTTTCATACTCGGCAGTGTCCAGTTTCTGATTCGACCGACGATTCGTCTGGCGAGTCACATCCACCTCAAACGCATCCCTTCGAGCCAGTGGGAGGGCTGAGGGGCCGGGCGACACGATGGACGAATCCAAGGTCGTACTGATTACCGGCGGCGCTCAGGGTATCGGCAAGGGTATTGCGCGGTATCTGCTCGAGCGGGGCGACGCCGTGACCATCACCGACATCGACGCGGAAGCCGGCCGGGAGTGCACGGCGGAGTTTGGCGACAGTGGCCTCTTTGTCTTTATCGAGACCGATGTGCGCCGCGAGGAGGCCGTCGCCGCCAGCATTCAGGAGGCAATCGCGCGCTTCGGGCGTCTGGACGGACTCGTCAACAACGCCGGTCTGGCCAGTCCGCATCGCGGTTCGCTCGAGGAGCTGCCGCTCGGCGAGTGGCAGCGGGTCATCGATACCAACCTGACCGGGGCCTTTCTCACGGCCAAGCACGCCGCGCCCCACTTGCGGCGTACTCGCGGTGCCATCGTCAACATCGCGTCCACGCGTGCCCTGCAGTCCGAGGCCGATACCGAGGCCTACTCGGCCAGCAAGGGCGGGTTGCTCGCATTGACGCATGCGATGGCGGTGAGCCTGGGGCCGGATATCCGGGTCAATTGCATCAGCCCGGGCTGGATCGACGTCAGCGAATGGAAGAAGCGTAGCGAGCGACACCCGGCCGATCTGCGCGAGGTCGATCACACCCAGCACCCCGTCGGGCGCGTCGGGGTCCCGCCGGACGTCGCGGCGATGGCGGCCTTCCTGTTGGGCGAGGAGGCCGGATTCATCACGGGGCAGAACTTCGTGGTCGACGGCGGGATGACGCGCAAGATGATCTACGAGGAATAGGCGGTGCGTCTTGCGGCCGTTCGCCGCCGGCGCTACTCTATGGTTGCGTGAAGCGGTATATGAAATACATTAAAACGGTGCGTGAATAGGCCGCCGACGCACGGCGGGCCGGGATGGAGTGCGACATGGTTCGACTGCAAAAGTCCGCGGGTGCCTGGGGCGCACCCCAGTTCAACGAGGTCCTGAAGGCCGAGCTGGAGTCCTTGGGCAAGGACGAGCTGCCGCTGCAGGAAGGCCTGTCCACGGGTAGCTATGTCACCGACCACAAGCGCCAGGCCATGATCATCAGCGTCAACGACTGTGGTGAGCGGATCCGCGCCAAGGCGGGCATTTTCTATACCGGCATCCTGACCGGCTGCGCATGCGCCGACGATCCCACTCCCGTCAATGAAGAGAGCGAGTACTGCGAGCTGCAGCTCGACATCGACAAGCGCACCGGCGAGGCCGTCGTCGCGCTCGCGGCGGACTAGCCCGGTTCCCACGCGCCTCGCTACCGCGAGACGGAATCTCCTTTCCCTGGCGAATTGCCGACGGTGCGCTATCGTTAAATAGACGCCCCGGTCCGGATCCCCTCCGGTTTCCTGAAGCCCGCCGCCAGCTGGATCCCCGGCGCGTCATAAACCCGCCACAAAATCGATGCTTAGGCCGCCTTGAGCATTTCTTGAGGAGGCTCGGGCGTTGTCCCATATGCGGTGCCCGCCGCGAGGAGGAAAGGTCATGAGTCAGGTTCTCGACGAAGTATTATCCGCCAATTCGAAATATGCCGCTGAATTCGGCGACAAGGCCAATCTGCCGATGCCCCCGGGCCGTCATTTCGCGATTCTGACCTGCATGGACGCGCGGCTCGACCCGGCCAAATACGCCGGTCTGGCCGAGGGGGACGCCCACGTGGTGCGCAACGCCGGCGGACGGGCCAGCGACGACGCCATCCGCTCGCTGGTGATCTCCTACAAACTGCTCGGCACGCGCGAGTGGTTCGTGATCCATCACACCGACTGCGGTATGGAGACCTTCACCGACGACATCATGCGCGAGCTGCTGGCCAGCAGCCTGAAGACATCCACCGTCGATGCCAAGGGGTGGCACGACTCGGGCAAGGGCCCGGGGTCGACCGAGGGCAACTATATCGACTGGCTGACCATATCGGACCAGCCCAAGAGCGTCCTCGAGGACGTCACCCGAATCAGGAACCATCCCCTCGTTCCGGGAGACATTGCGATCTACGGCTATATTTTCGATTGCAAGAGCGGCAAGCTCATCGAGGTCCCGGAGGCGACCAAGGCCGGCAAGCCGCACTGAACGGGAAGAGAGCATGCGCCCGGGCCGCGAGCTTGCGGCCCGGCGCTATTTCTCCGCATGGACGATCAGCACGTCGCACGGCGCATGGTTGGATATGGCCATCGCGGTCGAGCCCAGTGGGGCCTTCGCATCGCGGTCGTGCGCCCCGACGACCAACAGGTCGACCGGGTGTTGGCCGGCCCATTCCAGTATCTCGTGATTGGCCGATTTGGAGCTGATCAGGACCTCCTGCTCGGCGGCTTGAGTTCCGAGCTCGCGGGCGAGTTCCGCCAACTCCGCCTTCGCGCGCTCCATATAAAAGGTGGCGGGGTCGATATTCTCCGGCGGGATCGGGTTGACCGGAATGTCTTCCGGAAAATGCTCGACCACGTTCAACAGCGTCAGGGTCGCGCCGTCGCGCCCGGCCAGGGCCGCGGCGCGTATTGCGGCCACTCGGCTGTTCTTCGAAAAATCCACGCCTACCACGATGCTTCTGTAGCCGGCCATTGTTCCCTCCCTTTCGTGGGTTGCACACACGGCAGGTGCTGCCTGGGCTTCCATTGCAACGCAAAGCGCGCACAAAACCCCTGATCCAAGTCAGTTAGTCCGCATTGGGCGGCTCGCCCAGCAGCGCGGCGACCGGAAAGTCGCTCAACAACGCTTCGATTTCCAATACGGACCGCTCGCCGCGGCGGCTTGGAGCTACCCGCTCTCCCGTCAAGCTGTTTTGAAATGCCACGTCGGCGAATGCCTCGGGCAGCTCAAGGACCGTCTCGCTCCAGATCGAGGGCTCGGGCAGGCCTGGCGTTTCCTGCGCGCTGTCCTCGGCCAGACGGGCGTACCAGCGCGGCGCGCACACGAGCACGGCACGGCCTTCGTGTTGGCGGGTAAAGGCGACGATGTGCTCGGCACACGGACCTGCGGCGTCGAGCGCCAGATAGTCGCCGTGGATGAACAAACCGGGATGCTGTCTGCGCAACTGGAGCAGGCTATGCGTGAGGAAGAGTTTGGCGCGCCCGTCCTCCAGGGGTTGGCACAGGGCGCGAATCTCGGGCCCCCGGACGCGGATCGCCTGTGCGATGGGCAGTCCGCTGAGCATGGACTCGCAGTGGGCATAGTCAATCGGCCGCCGGTTGTCAGGGTCGACCAGATCGAAGCGCCACAGCTCGTTGCCCTGATAAATGTCGGGCACACCGGGCGCGGTCAGCTTGATGATCGTGCGGCTCAGACTGTTGAGCAGACCGACGGGGGCGATACGGGCCTGGAAGGCGAGAAAGTCGGTCAGGAAGGGATTGCGCTTGGGGTGGGCGAACAGACGTTCGATAAAACGGCGCACGCCCTGCTCGTAGTCCTCGTTCGGCGTCAGCCACGAGCTGTGTTCCTTTGCCTCGCGCACCGCCTTGATCATGTAGGCTTCGACGCGCTCTCGCAGGTGGCCCCGTTCCTCGTCGGAGACGGGATGGGGCGGCCATACGCCCAGCAGGGTCTGGTAGAGAAGATACTCGTCGTTACGCGACGGCACGCGCAGTCCGTCCACCTCGAGTTTCTTCGAGCGATTGACACGGCTCCAGCGGCCCACGTGCCGCCGCCACTCCTGGGGCAGCTCGGACAGCACATTGATGCGTGCGCGCACGTCTTCGCTGCGTTTGCTGTCATGGGTCGAGGTCGCCAGGAGGGTCGCCGGCCAGTGTTCCAGGTGTTCGCGGTTGAAAGCGTGCAGCGCGGCGGGCGAACGACCGTAGCTGCTCGGATCGCCGCCGACCTCATTGAGCGATACGAGCCGGTGGTAGCGGTAGAACGCGGTATCCTCCACCGCCTTGGCCATCACCGGGGCGGTGTACTGCTGGAAGCGCAGGACGAACGCCGCCCGTTCGTGCAGTGCCGCCGGCGCGAGCGAGTCGCGTTCTTCGAGCAGCAGCTGCGTGCGAACGAAATCGAAGATGATCGGGTCGACGGTGGGTGAGCGCCGTTTGGCCTGTGCCACCGCCCAGTCGATGAATTGACGGTCCTCGTCGCGCGTCGCTTCGGTCGTGACATAGGTTCGGTAGACCGGAAAGCAGGCGGCGATTTCGGTCAGCGCCTCGCGCAGGCCGTTCAGGGTGTAGTCGCGCGTCTGGCGATCGCGCTCGGCGATCTTGTCGAGCATGTTGGCCAGCACCGTCAGCTCGCTGGACAGCTGGGTGCGGATGACCAGTTTCTTGCAGCGGTAGACCAGCTCCTCGTAGTCGGGCGCCTGGCCGATGAAGCGGGCATACAGGCCGTCGAGTTCCCGCTGGGACTGCGGCCAGACGAACAGGCCGTCGACCAGTTGGGAGAATTCATAGCCGGTCGTGCCGCGCACCGGCCACGCGTGCGGCAGGTGTTCGTAGTGGGCGAGCACCTTCTCGATCACGATGTAGGGTGGGTCGCCGGCACCGGCCCGGCGCATCGCCGCGTCCAGGCGCCGGTAATAGTCGAGGGGGTCGCGCAGGCCGTCCGGATGGTCGATGCGCAGGCCATTGAGCTGACCCTTGGCCACCAGCGTCAGGACCAGCCGGTGCGTCGATTCGAAGACCTCGGGTTGGTCCATGCACAGGCCGGCCAGGTCGTTGATGTCGAAAAAACGCCGATAGTTGATCTCGTCGGAGGCGACCTGCCAATAGGCCAGGCGGTAGGCCTGGGTCTCGAGCAGTCGGTGCAGGGCATCGAAGCTTGCGGGGCGTTCGGGTTTTCCGTTGAGCTGCCGGATGGCCAGATCCAGAGCCGCCCGCACGCCCGGGTGTGTCGCACACAGCGCCGCCAACCGGCGTTTGGCCTGGGCCGCCTCCTCGTCGCGGCGCCGACAGACCTTCGCTTCGGTGGTCGTGCGCGGCGGCAGCGCCTGAAAGGCCGCGATGACCTTGTCCAGCTCTTCGGCGCGGTCGCGGTCGGACACCTCGCGCACCGCGCTGCCGAGGACCTGCGGGTAGGTCGTGGGGTCGAGCGGAAAACGGTGGTTGTGGTAGTGCACGCTCAGCTCGCCGCGAGCGGCGTCCACGCCAAGCACGAGCTCGCCGCGTTCGAGCACGGCGCCGTAGCGATCGCCGAGAAACGGCAGCAGGACCTTGCCGCGCAGCTCGTCTTTGACCGGGGCCCAGTCGATGTCGAAAAACGCGGCATAACGCGAGGCCGGGCCGTTTTCCAGCACGTCCAGCCACCAGGCGTTATCGTCGCCGCCCACGCCCATGTGGTTGGGCACCAGGTCCAGAATATGTCCCATGTCGTGGCGTCGCAGCTCGGCGACGAACGCCTCGAAGTCCTCGCGGCTGCCCAGCTCGGGATTGAGGGCGTTGTGGTCGACGATATCGTAACCGTGGGTGCTGCCGCTGCGTGCCTTGAGATAGGGCGAGCAATAGACGTGGCTGATACCCAGCGCGGCCAGATAAGGCACGACGGCGCGGGCCTCGCGAAAACCGAACCCGGCGTGCAGCTGGAGCCGGTAGGTCGCGGTGGGCACAGTCGGGGCGCTCACGGTTCAGACTCCTGCAGCGTCCAGCGCAGCGACCACGGGGCCAGCGTGCAGGCGCTGCCTGTTTCACCCGATGCGCTCCCTTCGGTGTGCAGGACCGTACCTTCGAGCCACGGCGCCTGGCTCTGCGGCGAGTCACCGAGGTTGGCGACGACGCACAGTTGTGCGCCGTCGGCCAACGTCCAGCAGGCGTGCAGTCCGCGCTCGCCGAACCGAGCGACATGCGCGCCGCGGGGGGCGGGTAGACGCGGCGCGATGTGCTCCCGGCGAATGTGCAGCAGGCGGCGGTGCCAGTCGAGCCAGACGGCGTGCTCGTCGCGGCCGGCGGTCTTCCAGTCGAGCCGGCTCGCTTCGAACGTGCCCCGCGCATTGGGATCGGGAATGCGCTCGCGCGCCGTCGGATCGGCAAAGGCGGGGAAGTGGGCGAACTCGCGCCGCCGCCCGGCGGTGACGTTCTCGGCCAGTCCCGGTTCGAAGTCGCAAAAGAACAGAAACGGCTGCGGCGAGGCCCATTCCTGGCCCATGAACAGCAGCGGCGGCGAGGGCGCGAGCAGTAACAGGCCCGTCAGCGCACGCACCGGGGCGTCGCCGGCGAGGGCGGTCAGCCGTTCGCCGAAGGCGCGGTTTCCGATTTGATCGTGGTTTTGCACGAAGCCGACGAAGGCCTCCGGCGGCAGCGCGGCGCTCGGCTCACCGCGGGCGATACCGCCGCGAAAGCGCGAGGCCTCGCCCTGATAGGCGAAGCCTTCACCGAGGCAGCGTGCGAGATGGGACAGCGGTGCGTCGCGGTAGTCGACGTAGTAGCCGGCGTCCTCGCCGGTGGCGAGCACGTGCGCGGCGTGGTGCAGGTCGTCGTTCCACTGCGCCGCGTACCAGCGGGGGCGTTCGGCCTCACGCGTGAGATAGCGGGCCGCGTTGTGGTCGTTCTCCAGGACCAGGTGCACGTGGCGCGCGGGGTCGAGCTGCGCATGCACGGTCTCGGCCAGTTCGACGAGGATGTCGGGGCTGGAATCATCGATGATGCTGTGCACTGCGTCGAGACGCAGGCCATCGAGGTGGTATTCCTCCAGCCAATACAGCGCGTTGTGGATGAAGAACTGCCGGACCCATTCGCTGCGCGGGCCGTCGAAGTTGATCGCCGCGCCCCACGGGGTGTGGTGGCGTTCGGTAAAGAAATCCGGCGCGTAGAGGTGCAGGTAATTGCCCTCCGGTCCGAAGTGATTGTAAACGACGTCGAGAAACACCATCAGGCCGCGGGCATGCGCGGCCTGAACGAACGCCTTGAAGTCTTCGGGAGGGCCGTAGCCGGCGAACGGCGCGAAGGGATAGACCCCGTCGTAGCCCCAACCGCGCGAGCCGGCGAAGGCGCCCACCGGCATCAGCTCCACGGCGGTGACCCCCAGCTCGACCAGGTGGTCGAGGCGCCCGATGGCCGCCGCGAACGTGCCCTTCGGAGTGAAGGTGCCGACATGCAGCTCATAGAGGACGGCCTCGTGCCACGGCCGCCCGTGCCAGTCCTCCCCGCGCCACTGCCAGGCGAGCGGGTCGACTACCTCACTGGCGCGATGCGGGCCGTCGGGCTGGGAGCGGCTGGCCGGGTCGGGTACCTGCCAGTTGCCGTCGATGCGATAGCGATAGCGCGTGCCGGCTCCGGCGCGCTGGGTTTCCAGGGCGAACCAACCGTCGGACTCCGCGCTCATCGCCAGGGCGAGCTCGTCTTTTCCCTGCCCCAGATAGAGCTCCACGCGGCGCGCCGCGGGCGCCCACAGGCGAAACCGGACCCGGCCGTCCTCGCGGACCTCGGCGCCGAACGGCATGGGGTGTGCTCGCGTGGCCATCGTGAGTGGCGTTTGTCGCGCCTCCGTGCGGGGATGGGCCCCCGGCGTCAGCCGAGCTCGATGCGATCGCCGGCGCCGTGCAGCAGGGCGACCATCAGTGTCAGGTATTCGCGTAAATGGCGCGTAATCAGGAAATTGTCGCGCACGAATCCCTGCGCCTTCTCGCCCATCTCGGCGAGTTTGTCGGGCTGGTGCAGCAGGTACCGTATGCGCAGTGCCGCGCCCTCGGGGGTGTTCACCAGAAACCCGGTGTGGTGGTTGATGACCTGAAGCCGGATGCCGCCCACGTCGCCGCCGATGACGGCCTTGCCCTTCCACATCGCCTCGGTCACTGTCAGCCCGAAACCCTCGCGCAGCGATTTTTGCAGGACGATGGGCGCGGCACGCTGCAGAGCGTTGATGGTGCGGTGGGCATCGGACGGCAGCAGCAGGACGTGGATATCCGGGTCCAGCTCGGCTGTCGCCCGGACCTCGTTCAGGACCGCTTCGCCTTCAGGGTCGTCCGTCGCGCCGCCGCCGGCCAGCACCAGCTGCAGCGAGGGCACGAACTTCTTGGCGAGCTCATAGGCTTGGATCACGCCGACTGGGTCCTTGAATCGATCGAAGCGCGAGACCTGCAGCACCAGCGGGCGCGAGGGATCGAGCTCGAAGCGCTCGTAGACCGAAGCCACTTCGTCGCCGCCCAGCTCCATGTTCTTCTCGCTCAGCGGATCGATGCTCGGCGAGACGATGTACTGGGGATGCGGCAGGGACTGGGCGAAGGCCGCCAGCGAGAACACGCTGGCGTCGTAATCCTTGACCCAGTTGCGCAAATAGCGCCAAACCGGCCGGTGCGGGTGGCTAGCGTCGATGTGACAGCGCCACACCCACTTGCCGCGGCGGTTTGGGCAGAGCGCGTGCAGCGGCGCGGGCTGCGGGTCATGAATGAAGACGAAGTCCGCCTCTTCCAGGGTCGATCGCAGCCGCTCGGCATTCGTCCGGTTCGTCTTCTCGTAGGCCTCCAGCAGGTGAGGCGGAATGTCCACGCGAATGCCCTGCAGGGCGTTGTGCATGCCCTTGGTGCAGTCGAAGAATTCGCCTTCGCCGCTGATCGTCTCCCAGCGCGCGTCCAGCCCCAGCTCGCGCGTCAGCGGCACGAGCTTGTCGAGTATCTCGGCCACACCGCCGCCCAGGCGCGTGGAATTGACATGCACCAGCTTCATTCCGCGCAGCGGCTCGGACAATTGGCGCAGGTGTTCGATGACGTCGCGGCCGGCGACCTTGGCGTATTCGTCGAGCATGCTCATGGCGCGCTCTCCGCGAGATGGCGGTGTACCATGACCGTGAGCTGCTCGCGCAGCTCGGAGAGGCTGCCGAAGTAGGGGTCAATGCCGTCGAGCTCCGCGCGCAGGTCGGTGTATTCCTCCCCGAAGCGCAGCAGCCACAGGCTGAAGTCGTTGCCGTGCTCGGGCAGGCGGCGGCGGGCGTCGATAAGGTGGTAGAAGATGCTGCTGGCCGACAGTTTGGGGATGAGGTCGACGAGCTCGCCGGCCTGGCTCAGGCGGTTGCCGGTGTCAAAGATGACGATCTGGGAGCGGGCCAACTCGAACTGCTGGCTCGCCCGCGTCCAGTGCAGCGACTCCGACTCGTCCAGGCGCGCGTCGATGAGGTCGACGATCTCCTGGCGCAGCTCCTCCAGGTCGGGGTAGTCGGTGGGATCGAGCATCGCCAACCGCTCGGCGAGGATCGAGTCGTGCAGCCCGTGCTTGACCCAGGCGGCGAAGTCGTTGTTGAACTCGCGCTCCTCGAAGTGCGCGTGCAGCAGACCGCCCCAGAAGTGGTGGTAGACGCTGCCGACTTCCACGGCGAGCAGGTGGTCTCGCAGCTCCTTGGCGGTCAGCGCCTTGCGGCCGGTGGCAATGGCCACCAGGGCGCAGTCCTTGACCGCGAACTCCTCGGGCGGGTCGTCAGCCGCCAGCGTTTTCTTGACCATGCGACGCTCCTCCTTTTGGCCGCGGCGGCCTTTCCCATTTCCGCCGCTTCGCCCTGAGATTATTGTAGACGGTTGTGGGCAAGGTCTGGGTTCGCGGCAGGTCCTGCTCTCAATCAAATCCACGCACCTGATTGACGAATCCCCGCCGGGTAGTGCCTGAGCGGTGGTATCCTGGTCGACAGCTGAAGCGTGGAGCCGTTGCCTATGTCCGGTAAGCCCTGTGGGCCCGATACCACTGTGCGGGCGCGCCTCATCCAGGCGGCGCTGGCGTGCTTCTTGCGTGACGAATACCGAAATGTGACCACCCGCCAGATTGCCTCCCGGGCGGGCGCCAACGTGTCAATGATCCGGTATTACTTTGGCAGCAAGGAAGGCCTCTACGAGGAAATGATCCGTGAGACGCTGGCGCCGCTGCTCGACGTGCTGGACGGGCCGCTGCTTGCCACCGCGCACGGGTTCGAGGAATTTTTCCGCCTCTATTACGAGACCATGGCGCAGCATCCCGAGTTCCCGAAACTGATCCTGAAGGTCCTCGCCCTCGACCAAGGGCCCGGTCGGCGATTCGTTCAGCAGCTGCTGGAACGCGGGCGCGCCCAGGGGAGCCGGCGCGTCCAGGCACTGAAGGCGACGGGTGAGCTCGACCCCGAGGTCGAGCCGGACGTCGTCAGGATGGCGTTCGTCAGCCTCGCGATGATGCCGATGCTGGTCAAGGACATCTTCGCGGAACAGTTGGGCCGCGAAATGGACAAGCGGTTTTTCGACGGCCTGGCCGCCTTCAACGGCCGTCTGTTTACGCGGGGACTGCGCTCGTAGGCCCGTGGCCCCCGCGCGTCGTCGCTCAGCTTCTTTGACCTGGATATTGTACAGGGGAAGAGCATGGCAAGTTTCTCCAAACACAGGGCAGCGGTCCGGTTCGTTTCACTCGCGATGCGTTTTGCCGCGTGGCTGCAGGCCCTGCCTAACCGGATGACGCCCCCACCGTTTCGGCTGCTGCAGATCGGCTCGGCCTTCTGGCAGTCGCGGGCCCTATACGTGGCCGCCCGGCTCGATGTCGCCACCAGGCTTGGGGACAAGACCTGTTCCGCGACCGAAATCGCCCGCCTGGTCGGTGCGGATTCGGACGCACTCCAGCGTTTGCTGCGCATGCTGGCATCGATGGGGGTGTTCGAACAGGCAGGCGACACCTTCCGCAACAATGGTGTCTCCGACTGGATGCGCGAGGACCGCCCCAACAATATGCGTGCCATGATCCTCATGCACAACTCGCCCGAGATGAGCCGGCCCTGGTACGAGCAGCTCGAGCAGGGCGTGCGTAAGGGGGAGGTGCCATTCGCCCTGACCCACGGCGAGGAGATGTACCGCTACATGGATAACCACCCCGATTTCGACGCCGAGTTCGCGCGGGCCATGGAGAGCGTCGATGCCCTGACCGGCGAGGCCTTCGCCACCGACGTCGACTGGGGCCGTTTCGAGCGCCTCATCGACGTCGGTGGCTCGAAGGGTTTCAAGGCGTTGGCTATCCTCAAGCACTATCCCAAGCTCCGCGCGCTGGTGTTCGACCGCCCGAATGTCATCGAGGACGCGCACGCCTATTGGCGCGAGCACGATCCCGGCATCGCGCGCGAGCGGATCCGGTTCGAGGCAGGCGATATGTTCGAATCGGTGCCGGCCGCCGAAGGACCCAATGAGGCCTATCTGCTGGCCGGCGTGCTGCACGGACTGTCCGACGAGGAATGCGCGGCGGTGCTGAAGAACGTGGCCCGGGCGGGCGCGGCCGCGGGCGCATACGTCGCGATCATGGAGATCGTCGTCCCAAGCGACCGGCCCGATTACCTCTCGGCCTCGTTCGACATGCAGATGTTCATGGGGACGCGCGGGCGCGAGCGGTCCCTGGCGCAGTGGTCCGACCTGCTGCGGCACAGCGGGCTGACGCTGGTCGAAGAGGTCAGCACGCGCTCGATGGTGAAGGTGCTGGTGGCGCGACCGGCCTCGGACTAAGGTCAGGGAGATCGTATGAGGCTGGCATTGACGTTTGCGGCAACGCTCCTTGTCGGCATGGTCGGCGGAGCGCTGCTGTACGCCTACGCGCCACAGCTCATTTATACGGCCGATCATTCCCCGCCGGTCAATTTCGTGGCCGCCTCAGCGCGTATCGATACCGCGGGTCAACCCTCGGCAGCCCAGCTTCGCGGCCTCCGGGCCAAGGGCTATGGCCTGGTCGTGAATCTTTCGCCCCCGGACTCGGCCGGCTCGATTGCCGGGGAAGGCCGACTCGTCGCCGGCAGCGGTATCGACTACGTCAACATCCCTGTGGACTACGACGCGCCCCGGGTCGCCCAGTTCGAGTTGTTCAGCCGAATCCTGCAGGCCTCGCAGGCCCGCCGCGTCCTCGTCCATTGCCAGCTGAACGGGCGGGCCTCGGTGTTTACCTTTCTCTACCGCGTCGTTTACGAGCACGCCGCCCCGGACAGCGCCTACGAGAAAGTGACCGATGCATGGGTCCCCAATGCGCGCTGGAAGCGCTTCGCGGCGTCGGTGCTCGGGCGCCACGGTATCGACTACTCCCTACCCTGAACCGCTCGCCTCTTAACGGGAAATTGACCCGCGAGCGGAGAATATGTCGCAGGACCGCCGCTCGCGCCGGCGCGCCCGTGTCATACACGCAAGGGAGAAGCGCATGAAGAGCATATCGATCACGACCGCAGCACTCGCCGCGATACTCGGCGCCGCCCCGGTGGTCTGGGCCGTTGCAGCAACCCCCGCTGCGCCCACCAACGCCGAGCTGCGCCGGCAAAGTGCCGCCATGATGAAGGCCGACGAGCGTCGGCGCGAGGAAATTCACAAGGCCAACATGGCGCTGCTCAAGCGCCACGACAGGCTGATGGACCGGGAGGAGCGCATGATGGCGCGCGTCGAGGCGGCGGAGAAGCGCCGCGAGGCCGAGGTCGAACGTTTCGACAAGATACTGTCGACCTGGGAGCGCCAGCAGGCCGAGTACCAGAAATATCTCGACTCGCTCAAGGCAAGATGACGCCCCCCGCGCCGTTGCCCCTGGGCCATATTGATTAGTCGCCGGTTTTGGGTCTTAATTGACCTCGCCGGGAGAACCTCCAATACACGGCCGCCGCAGCCTTCGGGTGCGGCGGTTTTTTGATGGGCGACCGGTAGTGGTTTTTCTCAATTATCAAAACCAATAAAGAGGATTGAAGCCATGTCCGCAGCCGCCGAACAAGTCACCCGCGTCGCCGAGGCCTTTGCCGAGGCCTGGAACCGTCACGATATGGACGCCTTCGCCCGGCTCTTCGCCCCCGACGCCGAGTTCGTCAACGTCGTCGGCTTATGGTGGAAGGGGCGCGACCAGATCAGGGAGGCGCACGAGGTCACGCACAAGACCCTATTCAAGGACAGTCGCCTGACCATCCTCGGGACGGCCGTTCGCTTCCCCGCGGAAAAATTCGCCATCGCCCGTTCCCATTGGCAGCTCGAAGGCCACACCAGTCCGGACGGCCAGGCGCTTCCGTCCAGGACCGGGCTGCTGGTCAACGTGCTCACCTCCGACGGCGGGGACTGGTCCATTATCGACTCCCAGAACACCGACATCATCGAGGGACTCTTGTCGCGGCCGCAGTAGAGTAGCGCCGCGGTGCAACGGCCGGGGCGCCGCGGCGTCGCCGCGACCCCGGCCATCCCCGTCGCGCCGGGCACGAAAGGGCGTGCGGCAGCGCAAAGGCGAACCCGTTCGCGCCCTGGTACACTCGGATATCGGCCGGCGATTCAGACACGCTATGGACCTCAACCGCAATCGCATCGGAAATGTCATCCTCGGCCTGGCGGTGTTCGCGGTACCGGTGGCCGCACTCGCCTACCGCTTCGGCGCCGGCTCGGCGCTGGCGCTCCTTGCCTGGGTGCTCGCCATCTACGGGGTCGCCAATCTGGCGGTGTATCTCTTTGCCCGGCGCAACAAGGCCGCCAAGGCGGGCGCCGCCATTCTGTATCCCGAGCTGCTTTTCATCTTGTTCCTGCCCCGGCACCTGAAGCGGTCGCTGGCCCGGCTCGAGGAGCAGGAGGCCCGGCAGTCGAGTCCGGATTCGGAAAGCGGGCGCTGACCGGCCACAGCATCTGTCTGTTATACAGTATTATTCGTTGTGCAAACCCTGCGCGATATAACACCGGGCGTCCATTTCGCAACTGCCTGAACCGCGGAGAAAAAACGCATTTCCTCTCCCGGTCCCGGGTGCGTGTTATACCGCAAATCCACGGTCTAATTTGATCATGTGGCAATTCGCAGTATATTTACAGAAAGAACGAGAACAGCCACGTCGTATCCGCCTGAATTAAGGGAGCTTTTATGCAAGGGAGCATTGCGAGTCCGGAATTATCAGTACTTGAGACGTTCAATTATCGTTAGATGCTCATGGAAACCATAGATCAACGCCGTCTCGATCATGCCGAACAGACAATCCGTAAGGGTCTGGAGGCAATCGGCAGTGATCCACAAAATGGATACTACTGGGTATGGTCCGGTCATATGCTGAAAGCTGCAACACTACTCAAGTACGACCAACCCCAGGCTGAAACCGTAATGCGGAGCCTTGTGCAAAATACAATTCGACACTTCTCTTCACACGACTCCCCTCTTGCATTAACGAAACAAAACGAACTCATCCTTTTGTCCATACTGACGGGAGACACAGAAGATGCAAGGAGGATAGCTCAACTTAAAGCTACCGAAGAACACAATCATCCTTTTGATGTCGTGCTAAATCGAAAGCTCCGGCATGCGCTTGGTGTTGCTGACGCAAACCATGCTTTGTCCTATCAGGCATCAACCCATGAAGCAGGGTTCTTCGTAGATATAGATAAAGTCGCGAATAGAGAAAAGACTGACTTTTCGAACACAGACATGTATTGGAAAGCCACTCGGAAAAAACGATATGAGAACACCATCTTTGGCCAGAAAAATATATTCCGTGAAGTACTTGAAAAACTACAACGCATCTAACAACGGGTTCCAGGCGACGTCGGCGCTAACGCGCCGCCGCGCCTGAACCCGGCCGTTAGAAGGCAAAAAACCATAGCTGAAGTGCTTGGGAGGATCTAAAACAATGTTTTGGAAAAAGAAGAAAGAAGCTAATAAATCGAAGCACGTTTTGCTAATTGAAACGCATCTTTCAGGCGGAAT
>Ga0209918_1000724_pt1 | contig 20287 bp, 22 predicted proteins | sample SalPonD_shore_MG_FD_185712 | JGI IMG/M metagenome (GOLD analysis project Ga0209918, IMG submission 185712) | Salt pond soil microbial communities from South San Francisco under conditions of wetland restoration - Salt Pond MetaG... | ecosystem: Environmental > Aquatic > Marine > Intertidal zone...
CTTAAGCCAGTATTTAACATCATCAGATTTAGCTCCATCGAAAATAGGAGTTGCAAACTTGACACCTAACCTTTTTCCGGCCCAGCCAAGTATTGTTTCATATATCTGTCCCAGGTTCATACGTGATGGCACGCCAAGCGGGTTAAGTACGATATCGACAGGTGTACCGTCTTCCATAAATGGCATGTCCTCTATAGGAACAACTTTAGCTACCACACCTTTATTACCGTGGCGTCCGGCCATCTTATCACCAACCTGAAGCTTACGCTTCTTGGCAATATAAACTTTGGCTTTCTGTATAATACCCGGCGGCAATTCATCACCTACCTGAATCTGATATTTACTTCTCTTCAGGTCCGTTTCATATTCGCGGCGTTTCTCACGATAGTTCAAACAAAGCCTGCGAACAAGCTCATCGATTTTTTTGTCTCCTGTCCAATTCAGCTTCATGCTGAGTTTGTACGGATTCATTTCCTCGAAAAGCTTTTTGGTGTATTTAACACCTTCCGGAACAACTTCTTCATCAGTTTTGGTACGGACGCCCGGAGATGTATAATCTTTTAGAATACCATACATCCGTTCGATCCAATCTCTATTCAACTTGTCCAGTCGGGCCTCATACGTCTCAACTTGTTTTTCGACAAGTTCTTTCTCTTTTTTACGAGAGTAATTCTCTTCTCGTTTTCTGCTGAAGAGCTTAGTACTGATGACCGTACCCTTAACACCGGGAGGCGTTTTGAGTGAAGCGTCCTTAACATCACCGGCTTTATCACCGAAAATAGCTCTCAATAATTTTTCTTCCGGTGTAGGATCCGTTTCCCCTTTAGGTGTAATTTTACCTATTAATATATCACCGGGTTCTACCTTGGCACCTATGCGAATGATACCATTTTCATCCAGGTTCCTCGTTGCTTCTTCACTGACATTCGGTATTTCACGCGTCAGTTCTTCTTCACCCCGTTTGGTGTCGCGAACCTGAAGTTCAAATTCGGTTACGTGCAATGAAGTATAGATGTCGTCTCGAACAACACGTTCACTAATGACGATAGCATCCTCAAAGTTATAACCACGCCATGGCATGAATGCCACGAGTATGTTTCGACCCAGTGCCAATTCACCACTTTCGGTTGCACATCCGTCAGCTATTGGCGTTCCGTCTTCAACTTTATCACCAACTTTTACAAGCGGGCGTTGATTGGCGGTGGTATCCTGGTTAGTTCTTTCAAATTTTCTGAGTGTATACGATACGATACCATCATCAAAATGTGCCAGGGATTCCAACTCATCCCTTTCATATTTGATGCGGATCTCGGTACCACTTACATAAACAACTTCCCCTTTACCGGTTGCGGTGATTATGGCGCGTGAGTCTTTAGCTGCACGGTGTTCCATTCCGGTACCGACAATGGGTGCTTCCGGACGAACCAGAGGCACTCCCTGGCGCTGCATGTTTGATCCCATCAAAGCACGGTTAGCGTCATCGTGTTCGATAAACGGAATCAGTGATGCTGCAACAGATGTAATCTGATTAGGTGCAACGTCCATGTACTCGATCGATGAAGAACGAGTCAGGGCAACGTTACCATCTCTCATCCGGGAAAAAATCAGATCATTTTTAAATTTTGCTTTATCATCGAGGGGAGCATTTGCCTGTGCAATGACAGTTTCATCTTCTTGCTCTGCAGATAAATATTCAACTTCTTCAGATACTTTACCCTTTGAGACTTTTCTGTAAGGAGTTTCGATAAAACCGAAATCATTCACTTTAGCATGAACACAAAGTGATGAAATAAGACCAATATTTGGTCCCTCAGGTGTCTCGATAGGACATAAGCGTCCATAATGTGTATAATGGACGTCTCGAACCTCAAAACCGGCACGTTCACGTGTCAAACCACCCGGACCGAGAGCCGACATACGACGTTTGTGCGTCAATTCAGCCAGCGGATTCGTCTGGTCCATAAACTGTGATAACTGGTTCGTACCAAAGAATGTGTTGATAACACTTGAAATAGTACGGGCATTAACCAGATCCTGAGGTGTGAATTGCTCGGCATCCCTTGAGTTCATTCGCTCACGAATAGTTCTGGACATACGTGCCAGTCCGATAGCGAATTGCTGACCGAGCTGTTCGCCCACTGTACGTACCCGACGGTTACTCAGGTGGTCAATATCGTCAACCTGTGACTTCAGGTTCTTCAGTCGAATAACTTCCTTGGTAATATTGACAATATCCTGAAGGGTAAGAACCGTCAATTCATAATCTATATCCTGACGCAGACGTTTATTCAAACGATAACGGCCCACTTCACCAAGATCATATTTCTTGTCACTAAAGAAGAGACGTTCCAGCACCGAGCGAGCGGTTTCCGGATCCGGCATTTCACCGGTACGAATCTGGCGATAAACTTCGGCAAGTGCTGTTTCCTCGTTATACGTTGAATCCTTGCGAAGGGTATTAATGACAACTGAACGATCAGCATCTTCAGCCGATATTTTCAGTATCAGAACAGAATTAATTTTAGCTTCCTTAAGTACATCGTAATCTTCTTCCGTCAACTCATGATCTCTTGGAAGAATGATGTTTCTCTTGGTAGCTTCTTCAATTTCACCTGTTTCTTCATCAATGACTTCTTCTGTTACTTCATTGACGATATCCGTGGCGAGTCGTTCTCCGACTACATCTTTGTTATATTCTTTTTTATTCTTGAAGCTACGTTCTTCAGACAGGTCGAACAGCCTGAGGATATCATAATCCGTAGGATACCCAAGGGCCCGTAAAAGTGTCGTTACCGGTAATTTTTTCTTTCTGTCGATATAGGCCCATAATACATCCCTGATATCGGTTGTCAATTCAATCCATGAACCTTTGAAAGGAATAACCCGGGCAGAATATAGTTGAGTACCGTTCGGGTGTACAGACTGACCAAAGAAGACACCAGGTGAACGGTGTAATTGACTTACGATAACCCTTTCGGCACCATTGATTATAAAAGTTCCGCGATTAGTCATCCACGGCAAATCTCCCAGAAATACCTCCTGTTCGATAGTCTCTGAAGCTTCATCCGATTGGTCGACGGACGACAATCGAAGCTTAGCTTTTAACGGAACGGCATACGACAGGCCCCTATCCTGACACTCTTTAACAGTGTATTTAGGAGTATCGATATCGTAACTGATATATTCCAGGATATGCTGTTCCCTTGAATCCTGAATTGGAAAATTTTCTTTGAATATTTGCTCTAGCCCAATTTCCTCACGATCTTCCGGAGCCAAATCCCATTGTGTGAATCTTTTGAAAGATCCTATTTGAATTGCAAGAAAATCTGGGTAATCTAATATAGTCTTGGTACGTGCGAAAGAGATGCGATTGGTAATAGGTAAAGTTGCAGCTTTAGTACTCAAGGATACCTCGCTTTTTATTAAAAGTGGAAGTGTTCGTTTTTTCTATTAGATGAACACTTGAAGAAACAAAATCTGTTGACGAATAAATAAGTACTGTACAGGAGTACAGACGGCGATAGCCAATACCGTTTAACGGCATTGGCTATAACTTTATTGCGATCTTAAAAAACAATTTTACTTATTTAAGTTCGACTTCTGCACCAGCTTCAGTCAATTTGTCTTTAATTGACTCAGCCTCTTCTTTAGCTACATCTTCTTTAATGTTGCTTGGAGCGCTGTCAACAAGTTCTTTAGCTTCTTTCAGTCCAAGACCGGTAAGAGCACGAACCTCTTTAATAACGGCAATTTTATTACCGCCAACAGATTTCAATACAACAGTAAATTCAGTTTGTTCTTCTTCAGCAGCCTGACCACCATCAGCAGCAGGTCCAGCAACTGCAACTGCTGCAGCAGCCGGCTTGATACCATATTCTTCTTCAAGAATTTGTGCTAACTCGTTAGCTTCTTTAATCGTCAGGTTGACCAATTGTTCTGCTAAATCTTTAACGTCAGCCATTTTTATAGTTCTCCGATTAGTAGATTTTAGATTATTTGAATTTCGTTTATGTTACTTTTCTTCTTTTTCCGCAATTTGTTTTACGGAGCCTAGTATGTTGGATCCCTGTGCTTGTAATCCACTAACAATATTGGATACAGGTGATAGAAGCAGCCCAATAATATCTCCAATGATCTCGGTTTTCGATTTCATCGAAGCCAGTTGACTCAACTGATTACTATCGAAGACTTGACCTTCGATATATGCCATCTGAAAGGATGGTTTTTTGTTTTTATCAAAAAACTTCTTCAGTATTTTTGCCGGTTTACCTAAATCTTCTTTTGCAAAGATAAAAGCTGTTTGCCCGGCAAGCGAGTCATACACTTCTTCATCATATCCGCCTATCTCATCCATAGCACGGTGAACAAGTGTGTTTTTGTATACTTTGTACGTAATATCTTCATTTTTAAATTCGCCACGAAGCGAATTTACATCAGCAACAGACATCCCGGAATAATTCGCAATATAGAGGGCATCTGCATTATTGAGATTGTCCTTTAGTTCATCGACTATTGCTTGCTTATCTGCTTTTGTCGCCATCTTACATTTCCTCTTTATACTTTTTTGAAACGGCTTTTAATAGTTTCAACAATTAACGTGTCTGTACAACTGATCGACTGATAGGTATGCTTGGCCCCATCGTTGAACTCATAAAAATACTTCTGATATAGAGTCCTTTTGATGATGCCGGACGAAGCCTTGCCACCGTTGTTAAAAATGCCTGGGCATTTTCCTGTATGGCATTAGCTTCGAAACTGGCTTTGCCAATCGATGTATGCAGAATTCCGAATTTATCAACACGGAAATCAATCTTACCAGCTTTCACCTCATTAATAGCGTCAGCTACATCCATAGTAACCGTTCCGCTTTTGGGGTTAGGCATCAAACCTCTGGGACCAAGAACGCGTCCCAATTTTCCCAGTTTTCCCATTACATCAGGCGTAGCCACAATTACATCGATATCTGTCCATCCGCCTTCAATTTTTTCGATGTATTCATCCAAACCGACAAAATCAGCACCGGCTTCTTTAGCTTCATCCTGTTTAGCAGGATTGACCAGGGCCAATACACGTACAGATTTACCGGTTCCATGAGGCAAAGAAACAGTACCACGTACCATCTGATCGGCATGCCTGGGATCAACCCCGAGGCGTATATCCATATCTATGGATGCATCAAATTTCGTGGTTGCCGTTTTTTTCAGTAATTCAGCAGCTTCTTCGAGACTATATTCTTTATTAGCTTCAATCATCTCAGCTGCTTGTCGATATTTCTTCCCTTTTTTTGCCATCTTTAATAACTATAAACTTTTGCCCTATACTTGCATGAATTATTTGTTACGATTAACACGGAGACCCATACTGCGAGCTGTACCGGCTACCATTTCTGCACCGGCTTCCACGTCAAATGCATTCAAGTCAGGCATTTTTTGTTCAGCAATTTCTTTGCATTGTGACCAGCTCACAGAACCAACTTTTACTCTGTTAGGTTCTCCGGAACCGGATTGTATTTTTGCAGCTTTCTTCAAGAGAACAGCCGCAGGCGGAGTCTTGGTTATGAATGTAAAGGATTTATCCGTGTAAACAGTGATTTCAACAGGTACAATTGTCCCTGCCTTATCTTGTGTTTTAGCATTAAACGCTTTACAAAACTCCATGATATTAACACCAGCCTGACCAAGAGCGGGCCCTACCGGTGGAGCAGGATTTGCCTGACCGCCAACGATCTGGAGTTTTACGACTTTATCTACTTTCTTTGCCATAAGTGGTTCGGTAAATTGACGAGTTAATCTCTATTTAATATTCCTGTGATTTTACCTTATACTCGATCTCTGAGTACCCTGAATTAATCTTCAGGCTCAACTTGATTTACATCTACTTCGACCGGTGTTTTTCTTCCAAAAATACTTACTAATACTCTTAGTTTGAGTTTATCGGGAAACACTTCTTCAACTGTTCCGTCAAAACCTTTAAACGGTCCGTCTACAACTTTCACCATGTCACCTTCACTAAAAGGTATTTCAACGAGTCCACCGGTCGCAAGCATCTCTTTATTTTCTGTTACGCGACCCAGTATTCTGTCTACTTCTTCCTTTTTGAGCGGTGTCGGTCGAGTACTGGATTTATCATTCTTTAAAAATCCGATAACTGAAGGTGCATTAGATATTAATTGATTTACATTATCATCATAAACAGCTTCAATTAACATATAACCCGGGAAAAAATTCTTCTCCCGTGTCCTTTTCTTACCTGATCTAATCTCTATTACGGTTTCTGTCGGTATCATTACTTCCGTAATCTTATCTTCCAGTCCCTGTAAAGCTATCTCTCTTTCAAGATATTCCTTTACCTTTTTTTCATGACCGGAAAAACACCGGACTACATACCAATTTTTTTGACGTTCAGCCATCATTTATATAGAAACTCTAAAACTGTACTGTATACTTGATCGACACCAAATATGAAAATGGCCAATATTATCGAAAATATTACGACCACTACCGTATTATCAACCAATTCTTTTTGCGAAGGCCAGGTAACTTTCTTCATTTCCTTTTTAACACCTTCGAAAAACTCTTTTATCTTATCCATAATAGATCCTCAGGCAAATCAATGTTTGCACGGGTGGAGGGACTCGAACCCCCAACCAATGGTTTTGGAGACCACTACTCTTCCAATTGAGCTACACCCGTACGCTTTTACAAGCGTATTTAAAACCTTATTCAATAATTTTTGTTACCACACCGGCACCTACGGTACGGCCACCTTCACGGATAGCAAAGCGCAAGCCTTCCTCCATGGCCACCGGTTGGATCAATTCGACTGCAAGGTTTACATTATCGCCCGGCATGACCATCTCTACTCCGTCGGGTAATTCCACGACTCCGGTCACATCCGTCGTACGGAAGTAAAACTGGGGGCGATACCCTTTGAAAAACGGGGTATGCCGGCCTCCTTCATCTTTACTCAGTACGTAGACCTCGCAATTGAATTTCGTGTGCGGGGTTACGCTGTTCGGCTTACAAACGACCATTCCGCGGATCAGATCTTTCTTCTCGATCCCGCGCAGCAGCAATCCGGCATTGTCTCCGGCCTGGCCTTCGTTGAGCAGGCGACGGAACATCTCGATTCCGGTAACCACCGATTTCATCTTGTCCGGACGCATCCCGACGATATCCACTTCCTCGTTGAGCTTGATAATGCCCCGCTCGATACGGCCCGTGGCTACCGTTCCCCGTCCGGTTATCGAGAAGATATCCTCGATCGGCATCAGGAAGGGTTTGTCCACATCCCGCTCGGGAGTCGGTACATAATCATCAACAGCCTGCATGAGTTCGACGATCTTTTCTTCCCATTTGGCCTCGCCATTGAGCGCGCCAAGGGCTGAACCCTGTATGATCGGAATTTCATCGCCTGGGAATTCATAGCGGTCCAATAGCTCGCGAATTTCCAGTTCCACCAGTTCCAGGAGTTCCTCATCGTCGACCAGGTCCACTTTGTTCATGAATACGACCATTGCCGGTACCCCGACCTGACGCGCCAGCAAAATGTGCTCGCGGGTCTGTGGCATTGGGCCGTCTGTGGCCGCTACTACCAGTATGGCCCCGTCCATCTGGGCCGCCCCGGTTACCATGTTCTTGACATAGTCGGCGTGACCCGGACAGTCCACGTGAGCGTAGTGACGATTCTCGGTCTCATATTCTACGTGTGCCGTAGCAATCGTGATTCCTCGTTCCCGCTCTTCGGGAGCGTTGTCTATTTCGTCAAATGCTTTGGCGGATCCGCCATATTTGCCGGACAATACCTTGGTAATCGCTGCCGTCAGCGTTGTCTTACCGTGGTCTACGTGTCCAATAGTTCCAATATTGACGTGTGGTTTGCTGCGTTCAAATGTCTCCTTTGCCATTGAAACTTATCCTTTGTTAATATATAATATTGCTTAGATTGTATATGATTTCTTATTAAATCGCCTGAGCCGCTAATCGGACTTGAACCGATGACCCCTTCCTTACCATGGAAGTGCTCTACCAACTGAGCTATAGCGGCATAAGCCGAGCGGGCGACGAGACTCGAACTCGCAACATTCAGCTTGGAAGGCTGATACTCTACCAATTGAGTTACACCCGCTTTTACATTTATTCATTTAATTTATAAAAGTGGGGAGAGCAGGATTCGAACCTGCGAAGGCTTACGCCAACAGATTTACAGTCTGCCCCAGTTGGCCACTTTGGTATCTCCCCCAACTTTAATAAAAGTCATAAATAAAAGATCCGAACCGATGATAGATGTAACTTTATCTATACCTATTTAGCACTTTTATTTTAAAGTACCATTCCGATCTGACTTTACAACTTCTATCACCCGTTATACACTTTCGATCCCTGCGTTAATAACAGGGTACTTTCGTGTATCAATTCAATAATTGAAAGACCTAATGTATGACAGAACCTGAGGCCAAAATGACAAATCAGTTCCTTTTAAAAACAATTAATCACTATGTCTGATAAATTCTATCACTTTAACGCTACTTCAGTGTGTTTCACAATTAAACTTATTCATAAACACAGCATTCAAAGCGTTTAAACAAAAAATATGTTAAAGATCCGAGCTGGTGATAGGACTCGAACCTACGTCCCGAAAGCTTTCGGGATTACAAAACCGCTGCTTCTCTTTAAAGAAACAACCACCATGCAGATTCTTTTCTATCATCCATACATTACTTTAGCAGGTCTTGCCACAAGCTTGTTTTGTAAACCCTGCTTTTGCAATGCTTATTCAATATGTTAAAGATCCGAGCTGGTGATAGGACTCGAACCTACGACCGGCGGTTTACAAAACCGCTGCTCTACCAACTGAGCTACACCAGCGATTTTCCAAAGACCTAAAAGGTAGTCACAAAATTGGTAGATGTCAACACATACAGCAGATAAAAATAATCAAATATTATCCTTTATCGCAAAGTTTTCTCACGTCTTTTTTTATAATAGGTCCATAAAATTTTCAGGCTAACAAAAATCAATAATATAATGGTGATGATTTTGCTGTAGATAGATAAATACTCACCAATAATGCGCCAGTTTTCGCTTATTAACCAACCTGCACCTATTAACAGGGCATTCCATATCATGGAACTGATCAATGAGTTTAAAGCAGTCAATGTTACTTCGGTAGCGCTCATTCCTGCTGTTATAGATATAATAGACCTGGTACCGGCTAAAAACCGGTTGGCGACTATAATCCATTGTCCCCATTTGTTCATCCAACCTTCAACTTTGGGTAAGTAACTGACACCAAGATTCCGTAATAACCATGAATCATGCGATTCATTCTTAATCTTATTACCCCAAAACCGTCCAAGTGCATACATCGACATAAACCCGATTACTGAAGCTATCGTTGTCAGCAAATATACTGGTATTAATAATATGACACCCTCAGCCGCGAGATAGCCTCCGAATACAACCAATATATCGCCGGGAATGGGCGGAACTATATTTTCGGTATAGGCAATCAGAAAAAAAACACCATAAATACTAAACGGCGGCAACTGGCTGATCCAGTTGATGAGTTCCTGGGTATAATGGCTTATCATATTTCAATCGATTCAAGCAGAACAACAGCCATGGCCGATATTCCTTCTTCACGACCGACAAAACCCATTCCCTCGGAGGTAGTCGCCTTTATCGATACTTTGGAAAGGTCGGTTTGCAGGTCACTTTTAATATTTTCCCGCATCTCCGATATATATGGAAGTAATTTAGGTTTCTGAGCTATGACAGTTGCGTCGATATTGCCAATAACATATCCATGTTCACGAATCATATGGAATGTATCGCGCAGCAGAATCCTGCTATCTATATTTTTGAATTCCTTTGCCGTATCCGGAAAATTGCTGCCGATATCGCTAAGTGCCAAAGCGCCTAACATCGCATCCGTAATGGCATGTAATAAAACATCGGCATCCGAGTGTCCCAGCAGCCCTTTTTTAAATGGGATCTTAACGCCACCGAGAATTAACGGGCGCCCCTCTACCAATCTGTGTACATCGTAGCCAGAACCTATTCTCATATATTCGTAGTCGTATAAACAACAGTGTTAATCATTGTCATCATTCTCAAGCAATAACTCGGCAATCTTAAGATCTAAGGGATAGGTTATTTTAATATTATCCGTATCCCCTTCTACCATCTTAACAGGTTTACCTAAAAATTCCACTACTGACGCATCATCCGTACCCAAAAAATTTTCTTTTTCCGCGTGATCAAAAGCCTCAATAAATATTTCCTTACGAAATATCTGAGGTGTCTGACATTGCCAAAGGGAATCCCGATCCGGCGTATTGATAATGAAATTATTTTTATCAACGGTCTTAATAGTGTCTTTCGCTTTGATTCCCGCAACAGCTCCACCTTCTGCAACAGCAATATCGCAACACCTGGTAATTACCTCATGGGTTATAATCGGACGAACCGCATCATGTACGGCAATCAAATCGATGTCACTAAAAAGATGACGAATAGCTTTTTGTACGGATAACTGTCTCTCTTTCCCGCCTTCTATAATTTTTATTGACAAGTCATAATTCCTGAACAGTTCTTGTGTCCTTTTAATATACTCTTTACTTGTAGGTATTACGATTTGTTTTACAAAAGATAAAGACGCGAACCGATCGACAGTACGTTTTAATATCGGTTCTCCCTTTAAAAGCACAAATGGTTTCGATACTTCTGAATGAAACCTTCTGCCTGAACCGGCAGAAGGTATGATCACTGCTAAATTATACACCTTTTAAATAATTAACATGGCGTCGCCGAACGAGAAGAAGCGGTACTTTTTCTTTTTGGCTTCTTCATATGCTTCCATTAGAAAATCATAATCGGCAAATGCAGCGGCCAACATGAGAAGCGTCGATTCGGGACGATGAAAATTTGTTATTAATGCTTCCGTAATCTTAAAATCGTACGGAGGATAAATAAATTTATCTGTCCACCCCGTCGATGGTTTAAGCATACCACTGGCCATGATACTGGTTTCCACAGCCCGCACGGCACTGGTTCCGCAGACGACCACTTTATTTTTCTTAGCGGAGAGAACATTGTTAATCGTTTTAGAGCTTTCAGCGGATATGAAATAATTTTCGGAATCCATGCGGTGTTTGGTCAGATCCTCGACTTCTACCGGGCGAAATGTTCCCCACCCAATATGTAAAGTAACCGGAGCCATATGAACACCTTTTTTCTGAATTTTCTCCAGGAGCTCTTCCGTGAAATGCATTCCCGCCGTGGGAGCGGCAACGGCACCTCGTTCTTTAGCGAATACCGTTTGATAACGGACTTTATCTTCTTCAACCGGCTTACGTTTTATATATGGAGGTAAGGGCATTTGACCGATACGGTCAAGAATAGAGTAAAGTTCGTCGTTGGGGCCATCAAAAAGGAAGCGAATTGTGCGTCCCCGGGATGTTGTATTGTCTACTACTTCTGCAACCAACTCATCATTGAAATACAGTTTGTTTCCTATACGGATCTTACGAGCCGGTTCAACCAAAACATCCCATAACATGTTCTCAGGTTGTAATTCTCTCAGTAAAAACACCTCAACATTGGCGTCAGTCTTCTCTTTTTTCCCCTTGAGACGTGCCGGAAACACTTTAGTATTGTTATAGACTAAACAATCCCCCTCATTAAAATATTCGTGAATGTCGGCAAAAGTTTTATGTTCGATTGTTTTGTTTGCTCGATTTAAAACCATAAGTTTAGCCGAGTCTCGCGGCTCTGCCGGTACATCCGGAATTTTTAGTTTTTCTATATCGTATTTAAAATCTGTTAATTTCATTCTTATTTTTGAGAGAGTTTGTGAAACGTGTTAATTTCTATTTTTCCTATTTCGAAAACTAAGAAAGTTAGTTAATATAAAGGATTCATCGGGCTGTGACAAGTCAGTCTCACGGAGGTGTGCCGGAGCGGTCGAACGGGGCGGTCTCGAAAACCGTTGTACCTTTTAGGTACCGGGGGTTCGAATCCCTCCACCTCCGCATTTTTAAGCAAGTAAAAAGATTTTTTTGTCGAACTGTTTACTGTAGAATAATTATTCAGAATTCATTACGTTATAAGTGTTGACATTTATTATATTATATGTATCACGTCTAACGTAAAAACATTTATTATGATGAAACGTACTATTTTCATCAGTATTATTTTGGGAGCAGTGCTGTTAGTTAGTGGCAAGGCAAACGCTCAGTTGGTAAAAAACCTGCATTCTCCCCTAAACAACACCGGTGATATTGTAAAAAAAGCCCAAAAACCTGGTTTTAAATTATTAAATCTCGCCACCGTTCATATGCACCAATCACTTGAAATGAACTTCACGAGTTTTGGCAATCATTATATGAACGAGAATATATTCACAAACTCCATGTTATTCGATTTTAGTGATCGATTAACAGGCCGTTTGGATATTTCAATGGCTAATTCACCTTTCGGTAATGGAATGCTTGGACCTGGTGGAAAAAATAATTTTAAGATTTTTGTCCGTAATGCCGATTTGAATTATAAAATAGGGAATAATAGTAGTATTTCGATCCATTTTTCACAAAATCCCTATGGCTTTTATGGCGGTGGGTATAATCCTTTTGGATACGGTTATGGCTATGGCAACGGCTTTGATAGATTCGGATACTAAGGGATCAATGATAATACAATATCTTAATAAGCATAGTATATAAGCTACATGGCCGCAAAAAACAGTTCAAATTTTGCACTTAACGCGGTTATTGGTTTTTTAAGTCTGTTGCTTGCCTTTTTGTTAATTGCACTCGTAACACGCATCGTATACCCGCGTATCCAAAATGAACGTGCCAGCAATCAAAAGAACTTAATAGGTAAAGTCATTCAAATTGAGGTCCTTAACGGATGCGGGGTACAGGGATTAGCTAACCGATTTACCAACAGGTTACGACAGGATGGTTTTGACGTGGTACACTCCGGCAATTTCGAAACATTTGACATCACACATTCCATGGTAATTGACCGTAGTGGTAACATGCAAAATGCCCGAAGAGTAGCACACGCGCTTGGAATCAATAAAAAAAATATCATTCAGGAGATATCGCCCAATTACTACCTTGATGCCACGGTCGTTATTGGATCCGATTACGAAAAGCTAAAATAAACGATTACTACATGACAAAAGAAAAAATAAATACAAGCACTCATTTAGAGACTAATTCATCGCCTATACCGGAGGAAACTCAAAACCTTTTAACAACAATAGAAAAAGCCCTGCTTGATAAAAAGGGTGAAGATATCATTAGATTAGACGTACGAGGCCTGACATCCTTAACTGATTTTTTCATCGTTTGTCATGCCACAACAGATGTCCAGATCAAAGCTTTGGCGGATAGTGTAACTAAACAAACTCGTGAGTCAGTTGGCGAAAGTGTATGGAAAAAAGAAGGCCTGGACTCAAGACGGTGGGTGATACTCGATTATGTAAATGTAGTTGTTCATATCTTTAATAAAGAGTTACGGGAATTCTATAATTTGGAAAAGATGTGGAATGATGCTGTCATAACCCAAATCACTGAAGAAACCTACCAATGAAAAACGGAGTATTCATATTACTCTGTTTACTAATAAGCTTTTCTGTTATAACAGCTTGTGGCCGAAAATCCAATGATACAAAGTCCCGGGCTATTGAAAACAATTCCATTGACACTACTATGTCTGCAACTGCCGCCGCAGATTCTGATTCGACTGATTCATCTCAAAATAAGGTTACATCAACGATGAAATCTATTACAGATGATTCCTTAACCAATCTGCATACTATTCAGTCGCCCAATACAACGAATATTATTATCCGCCAGGCATATATTAACTCCATTGAAAAAGTAACCTACAAAGACAAAAAAGTTCTTTTAATAAAAGGTGACTTACCCGATGGCTGCTGTCAGTTATATAATGTTCATAAAGCCATTGATGGTGATACGCTGAGCCTTACTATCAAAACCTGGAAACAGAAGGATAAGATTTGTACACAGGCACTTAAACCATTCACATTTATTTATGACGGCCTGGGTTATTTCGAATATAAATCTGTTACCTATTACAAAATCGATGGTAAAATAAAAGCTTTTTAGCATACGATTCTCTCATTCAATAAATTACAAGCCCGGCTAAAGCGGGCTTTTTTATTTTATATCATTAGTTAAGGATGAGAGAAGCCATGAAAAGAGTATTAATTACCGAACCCATTATAAAAGATGTCATAAATTTTTTAAAAAAATATTACCAGGTGGATGTTACTCCCCGCGGTCGGTTTCATACCGAAGACGATGTCTTAGATATAATAGGTGATTACGACGCCATTTTAACCATGCTCTCGGTCCCTGTAACAGAAAAGGTTCTGAAGGCCGGTAAGAATCTTAAAATCATCGCTAATCATGCCGTTGGTTATAATAATATTGATGTGAAAGCGGCTACAAAGCTTGGTATTAAAGTAGCGAATACCCCTGATGTGTTGACTGAAGCAAGTGCCGATGGAACATTTGCCCTCATTCTGGCAGCGGCACGCCGTCTTTGTGAGGCCCAGGATTTTTTACGTGCCAATAAATTCGACGGTTGGGACCCACTCGGTTTTCTGGGAATGGAGCTCAACGGGAAAAATCTTGGTATACTCGGTATGGGACGAATAGGCAGGGCTGTGGCCCGCCGCGCCAATGGATTCGGCCTGAATATACATTATCATAATCGTCAACGCGTTGAAGATGTAATCGAGGATGAACTGGGAGCTCACTATATGGATTCCGTGGAAGAATTGGCGAAAAACAGTGATATATTATCTCTTAACTGTCCCATGACAAAAGAAACATATCATATCATTAACCGTAAGATCTTAGATCTGATGCCGGAAAGTTCAATTCTGATCAACACCTCCCGCGGGCCTGTTATTGATGAGGCGGCGTTAGCTGATGCTCTTCATTCGGGGAATATAGGAGGAGCTGGAATTGATGTCTTCGAAGAAGAGCCAAAAGTACATCCCGGGCTTCTGACAGCTCCGAATTGTATTCTGGTTCCGCACATCGCAAGTGCTACCCGGGAGACCCGTTATGCCATGGGAATGCTGGCTGCCAAAGCTATACATGGCATATTAAATGGCAAAGGATATGATGATATCCCCAATTTAATTAATTGATATCATTTCCTGATTCAAAATAAAACAATTGTTATTTATCCCCGGGGGGATGCTATTTTAAGTAATATTTTGGTATTATTGCGCTTCTTTCATTCAACCAATTAAAAGTGAATCATATTTCAATAACCAACAATCTTACTTTTAGTGAACGACTGGCAAAAGAATCGAAATCGATGTTGTTGCTTGGAGCTCCGGTAATTGCAAGCCAATTGTTACAGATGTCGATGGGATTCGTTGACACCATTATGGCCGGTCATTTGAATCCCACAGCACTTGCTGCCGTAGCCATCGGCGCTGCCATAATGAATCCTTTGATTGTCATGATAATCGGCGTTCTGATGGCAGCGAGTCCAATTATCGCCCAGGTATTTGGAGCCAGGAAGCTTCACAAGATTGGTAAAAATGTACGTCAGGCACTTTGGTTAAGTCAGTTTCTCGGTATTCCGGTCTTCTTCCTCTTGCGACATATGGAATGGTTGATGGGAATAATGCATGTTGATCCAAATCTGATACCTGTCACCCAGGGTTATCTTGACGCCATTTCATGGGGTGTTCCTGCAATCGGGGCATATCTTGTGTTGCGCTTTTTCAATGAAGCCATCGGTGCCACAAAACCGGGGATGTATTTTGCCTTACTTGGAGTAATTTTCAATATCACCGGTAATTATGTGTTTATGTACGGTAAACTCGGATTTCCGGCATTGGGAGCTGTTGGTATCGGGCTCTCGAGTGCTATAGTTGGCTGGGTTATGTTTATAGGGATTTTGATCTATTCCGCAACTAAAAAAAGTTATAAACGATTCCATATCTTCCATAACATCCACTTACCTGAATGGGAATACATGAGAGAGCTGTTGTACGTAGGTGTACCTAATGGCATCAGCACATTTCTTGAAGTGAGTATGTTTGCCCTGGTAGCATTATTCATCGGTTCACTCGGAACGGACGCTGTAGCGGGTCATCAAATTGCTATTAATGTGGCTTCCATAACATTTATGATTCCTCTTGGTTTATCTACAGCCATAACTGTCAGAGTAGGTCAGGCTATCGGCCGGAATAACATTCATGCCGCACGTTTTTCCGGATTTACCGGAATAGCGTTGAGCGCAGGTATCATGGCCTGTATGGCTCTGCTTCTTTTTCTGTTCCCCCGTTTTATAACAAATATCTATACTCATAGTACTCATGTACAGGATATTGCCGTTTACCTGCTTCAATTTGCTGCCATCTTTCAAATATCCGATGGCTTGCAAGTCAGTGGCATCGGTGCCCTCAGGGGTTTAAAAGACACACGAATACCTATGTTTGTAAATATCATCGCGTATTGGGCAATCGGACTCACTACAGGTTACTATTTCGGCCTTATCCAACACTATGGACCACAAGGCTTCTGGATCGGATTAATCGCCGGCCTCACATCAGCTGCTCTCCTTCATAATTCCCGTTTTCTCTACCTGACACATCGGCTACTGAATAAGGATAAAACGGTTAATTAAGCAATCATAAGAGTCGGTTGAACGCAGCACTTATAATTCTGGTTTAAGCTCATAAAGGCGGAACATTACGGTTCTTCACATCCGTCATTTTATACATTAACATAACCATACCAGAAGTCATGCCAGTCTATATTCATCAAATTGAGACGGGAGTACCGGAAACCGCTTATGATCAGGATTACATCCGGGATTTCATGAAAGAGCATGTCAGTGATAACGAACTGACAAAACGAATTATTCACCGGATCTACTCACAATCGGGAATCGATCAACGACATACCGTTATTAAAGATTTTGATAATGATATGCCGGTCCCTGATTTTTTTGAATCGATCAACGGTTCGCTTTCAATGCCATCGACTAAACACCGTAATGAATTATATATTCGTGAGGCGAAAAAATTATATATCGACATAGCCCGCAGGACTATCGATAATTGCAGGCATATAGACTATAAGGATATTACTCATGTGATCACTGTCTCCTGCACCGGATTTTTTGCGCCCGGTCCCGATTATTTTATTGTCAAAGAATTGAACCTTTCTCCGAATACCCACCGATTTCACCTGGGATTTATGGGTTGCTACGCAACGTTTCCGGCTTTAAAAATGGCAAAAAGCATTTGTGAGTCTGATCCCAGTGCCAATGTCCTGATCGTATCACTCGAGTTATGTACCCTGCACCTTCAATTCAGGGAAGAGTCCGATTTTCTGATATCCGCTTCATTATTTGCGGATGGCGGTGGCGGGATGATGGTGAGTGCCCGTATTCCGGAAACATCTTCAGGTATTTTCGAGATGAACGATTTTACAACAACTGTGGCTCCCTCCGGCGAGGAAGATATGGCCTGGACTATAGGTAACAACGGTTTTGATATGAAACTGTCGACCTATGTGCCGAAAATAATCGGTGAGAATATCACAAGTATTGTAGATCCGTTTTTTAATGCACACAAGATGGATAAAAATGATATTGACTATTGGGCAATACACCCCGGAGGACGCGCTATAGTCGATAATGTTCAGAAAAGTCTGAATCTGACCGGGGAGCAGACCGCGGCCTCAAGAGAAGTTTTGAGAGATTTTGGTAATATGAGCAGTGCTACGATTATTTTTGTCCTGAAAAATCTCCTGAGTAAACCTTCTGCTCACGAAAATGAAAATGTCTATGCTATGGCATTTGGGCCCGGATTAACAATTGAAAGCGGCCTTTTAACAAAAAACCCTGTACTTGATTGATATTATGCCTCTTTTATTGACTAAACGTGATACATCAGTAATCGAATGGATGGATAAACCTGATTGTGACAGGGATATGCTTTTTGCCACTTATCGTCATTTCAGCCTCCTCAATCGGATACTTTCACGCTGGAGGCGAATCTATCAAACACATATAAAACCGGAGCTGAAGAAAGGTCAAACGTATTCACTTCTTGATATAGGGTTCGGCGGCGCAGATATTATACGATATCTCTACAGATGGGCCAAAGCAGATGATTTTAACTTTCTTATTACAGGAATTGAAACAGATTCGAGAGCATTGGAATATGTACAACAGCAATCCTGGCCGGCCAATTTTCATTTTGAAAATATTTCATTATCTGAAATAGTCGATGATAACAGAACCTATGATTATGTTATTTCCAATCATTTGATGCATCATCTTTCAAGAGAAGAAATAACACAGTTACTCACTGATTCTGTAAAAATTTGCAGGGGCCGTGTTTTGTTTAATGATATAGAACGAAGTGACATCGCTTATTTTCTGTTCAAAGTTTTAACGAAGCCCTTTTTCAGAAATTCTTTTATCTCGGATGACGGTCAGTTATCCATACAGAGAAGTTTCACTCTTCAGGAAATGCAGAATCTTATCCCCCCCGGGTGGCAAGTGCATCATTTGAAGCCTTATCGATTGTTGTTGGAATACAAAAATACGGTTAAGTGAGCAACACTATTGAAACAGAGATATTGATATCCGGAGGAGGTGCTGTCGGACTTTTTCTTGGTCTCAGATTGCAGCAACTCGGTTTCGATACGTTAATTATTGAGCGCAATATCGAACGATCAACACACTCCCGTTCCATTGGAATACATCCGCCGTCTTTAGAATATCTTGAGAAGATGGGAATCGTTGATTCATTTATCGAACAGGGCCTTCACGTTCACAAGGGATTAGCCATCGGAGATGATGGAATACTTGGCGAACTTGATTTTTCATCCTGCCCGCCGCCATATCCGTTTGTCCTGACTTTGCCCCAATATCAAACAGAAATCCTATTAGAAGGTTATCTGGAACAGCATTATCCCGGTTCCCTTAAAAAAGGATCTAAACTGATTGCATTCATGGATTCAGAATCAGGTATCAAGGTTGAAATACAAAACTATGATGACACAGAATCGGAGATCAATGCACAATACCTGATCGGATGTGATGGTAAAAACAGTACCGTACGAAAACAATTAAAAATAAACTTCAACGGCGGTTCTTACCCTGATACCTTCATTATGGGTGATTTTGAAGATACGACGAATTTCGAAACCGCTGCCGCTATATACCTGCAAAGCAAAGGATTAATAGAGTCCTTTCCACTTCCTGATAATAAGCGCCGATGGGTCATTCGTACACCGGAATACATCTCGTCACCTTCTCCGGAACACTTGATAAGCAACATAGAATCACGAACGGATTTTACTATACCGGTAGAAACAAACTCCATGATCAGCTCTTTTGGCGTTCAGCATTACCTGGTTGATTCGTTTGGCCGCGACAGGACGGGAATTATTGGAGACGCGGCCCACATCGTGAGTCCTTTTGGCGGACAGGGTATGAACCTTGGTTGGATGGATGCATGGGAACTCAGCAATACATTACTATCTCAGAAAAAAAGTAAATCAGGAAACTTCCCATGGAAATCATTTTCAGTCAAACGCCGGATGGCGGCATGGCAGGCTATAAAACGTGCTGAGTTTAACATGAGTATGGGAAGGGAGCATTATTACCAGGCTGTCAATGAAATGTTTATCAAATCATTGCTTCATCTGCCTACGAAATGGATCCTGCCCCGATTATTTACGATGCGCTGGCTGTGATTATCTTACTCAGGCACATTTGATACATTTTGTCGTATACGGCATGAACTTCAATCGGCCGAAAGGGATGTCCTCACCGCAGCGCATACATTTCCCAAAGTTCTTATCATCCATTCGTTCCAATGCCCTTTCCAGTTTTTTCAATTTTTCCTGTTGATTTCGCAGTGCGGCATCATTAATGGTTTTATTATTAATGGCATCCATTCGGGATATACGGCCTATTGCGTTATCGGGAGACACCGGACGAGTCATTTCAATTAATATTTTCAACTCCTCTTGTGTACTACTTATCTGTTCTGTAATAATATCACGAAGTCCGTCTCTTTCTTTGTCAGTCATGATTCAGATTTAAAATTAATAGCATTTTGGATATTCATTGACATCACTGTGTAACATATGCCGGTTTCTCCATAAGATACAATCTCCAGGAAAGTAAACTGGCAAAAATAATGATGGCTATAGCAACCAGTAAAATCTTTGTGACAGCGATATTATGATCCAGCAGCC
>Ga0209918_1000726_pt1 | contig 20266 bp, 11 predicted proteins | sample SalPonD_shore_MG_FD_185712 | JGI IMG/M metagenome (GOLD analysis project Ga0209918, IMG submission 185712) | Salt pond soil microbial communities from South San Francisco under conditions of wetland restoration - Salt Pond MetaG... | ecosystem: Environmental > Aquatic > Marine > Intertidal zone...
TTGTTCAATGCAATTAGACATAATATAAATATGCCATTAGAGATCCTTATAAGGCTTACTCGGGAACACATAAAAAATACACCCTACATAAAAATGGAATTCATAGATAACGGGAAAGGCATTGTGGATAGCAGAAAAGAAACCTTGTTTCAGGGAGACTTTTCCTTTAAGAGAAGTGTGAACGGAATGGGCTTAGGACTGTCGCTCGTGAAAAAAATTATTGATCTCTTTAAAGGAAAGATTTGGGTAGAAGACAGGGTAAAGGGAGATCATACAAAAGGATGTAACTTCATCATTTTACTGCCTGAGGCATAGAATCCTACTCCATGATGAATTAATAGCAAAATACATTTTTTTAGGAATAAAATTAAGAATTTTATGTTTCTATTTTTTTATTATACGTTCTATTCATTTTTTAGTTATTTTAAGCTGGAGGATCTTTTATTTGAATGGAAGAGAAGAGACCAAAAATTCAATGCGAAGCACAATCCAAATGATATCTGATACGATTGGTCCTAGAACGCCAAGCTCTTTAGATGAGTATTAATTTCAAAATATTGGTTTTATTTTGAGATTTTTATTTTTTCTCTAATTTTTGGCCGCAAAAAGTGCAGTATTCAACTTTTCGCTCTATTATTGATCCACAATAAGGACAAATATATTTTTTATGCTCTTGTGCTTTTTGTGGTTTTTCTCCTGATTGTTTAGTCATTTTCTCAATTTGTGGACAATAATAACCTCTTTTCTCTAGAAGATTTAACTTATGAACGGATTTAACTTCAGGACAAGAATCTTGCTTATAATGTAAGCATGTTCCGTCATTTAAAGCTTTATAGTTAGGACAAGGTTTTAATTCCCTTGAAAATTGTCTTCTTTCCAGATTAGAACCTTTACATAATTTACACACTCTTCTACTTGAAGCATAATATATAATAGCAATAAAGATACCAAGACCAAAAACCCACCCTAGAATTAAAATTAAAAGAACAATGACGCCTCTATTAGCAGCACGTCTCGTGTCAACAAATTGCTCGCAATTAAAACAATAATATTTCATTATTAACAGTTATTTTACAATTAATTTTAGAAAATTAGTGATTCATAAATTTATCTTATAAATTTCACTTTCTAATGATTTTTTATCTAGATTAAGTATAAATTATTGCCTTAAAAATTTTATATATTAATCTTTATTGATTTTTAATAATATTGGAAAGTTGGTTAAGATCAGTCTTTACTTTTTCAGCACTAATTGATTTCACGGCTCCTGCTAAACTTATTTTTAGCTTAAAGCCTATTTCTGGCATTTCAAGATGTTCTTCTGTTATTTCTTCTTTATTATATTTATACAGCATCCCATAATAGGCAATTCCTTGCTCTATAACATAGATATTACCATAGCCTTTAATCTTCGGTGAAAAGCTTAATAGAAATACTACTGAGATTGGAATTAAAATACATAACGCAAGAAGAAATAACCAAATGGAAAAATTTCCCCCAATTAGATTTAGAATAATGAGGATTAATGAAGTTGTTAAAAATGTTATTCCCAAGATGAATTTGAGTATTCTTCCCTCAGAAAAACCTTTCCTTAAAGAAGAAGTTTTAATCCCTCCCCTAATTAATCCATATAAATCATAATAATTAAAGTAATAATCATCTTCTACTAATGGTTTCTGAGATTTCTCAATACGATATCCTAAATCTTCAATTGCATTCTTCAAGATTAAATGTAAATAATTTGGATGATACGTGGAAAGAGGCTTTTCGACTTCTACTTCTTGGAAATGAATGAAATTTTCTGCCTCCGTAGGTTTTACACCGTGAATTAATGACCATCGTTCTGGAAAATCAGCTTTGGTTTCGATCCTATCTGACATCTCCAAGATTAACTCCTTCTCTGCTCTTTTAAATTCTTCCCTTTCTCTCATTTTTAATAAATAGCCCCTAAAAACAAAGATATCAAATGAAATAATTATTGCTGAGATTAATGCAAAATAATAACCAATTTGTAGGGAATATCCAAGGGCAAAATAGACCATAATGATTATCAACATGTAAATAAAATATCCCAACAGTGAAAAGAGAGCCAAAATTATGCCAAACTTTTCTATTATGCTACAAATTTCGTATTTAATCGCACCTATAAAACTCAAGGAAATACCAAGAATATAGATGATATATAAAATTGCGATAAAAAATTGTCCATAATAACTCATTTCAGATATTAAAAGATTAGACCATGGAAAAATTAGGGATAAAATAAGAAAAACAAGAGCAGCAGCTTTAAATATTATACTAAAGGGATTAATAAGCTTGATTTCTTTTTTTCTTTCTTCCCTCTCTTTAACCTCTTTTTCCTCTGCTGTCTTTTCTCCTTCTCTCTCTATTTCCACTTGCTCTTTAGCCTTTCTCTCTAACCTTTTTGAGAGATATTTACTCATCACAAATGAATCCAAAAATATGATAAATACTGAAATAAAAGCATATAAAAAGCCCATCTTAAACATAACCACTTCTGATGGATACGCTATTAAGATTATTAAGATATAAATGTAAAATCCTGCTAAAGAGATAAGAGCGATTATAATTCCTATCTCCTCAATTTTTTTTGCTATTTTACTTTTACTAATCCCAATAAAACTTATGGATACCCCGGCAATATAGATCGAATATATGATTATGACAAAAAATTTACCATAAATATTATAATCGGCGAGAGTAAGATTAGTCCAAGGAAAGATTATCGAAAGAATTAGAAAGATTGTGCCAGCTGCTTTTATTATAAGACGAAATGGATGTACTATTTTTTCTGTCATTTTTTATTGTCTATTGCTTAAAATAGGAATTTTTGTTCTATATGATTTTATAAGAAGATAGGATATTAAAATATTGGTTCCAGAATGATTTGATATACTATAAAACACTTAATTTAATAATTTTAATTGATATTATCATATCAGATGCCTAAAAATCATTTGAATAAGCAAATTCTCGGAGATTATTTGGAATCTAACTGCGAACGGCAGCTCTTTCTTAATCTGGGAAGGGGCGATAGTGATTGGATTAGCCCGCTGCGGGAAGTCAAACCTTTAGAGCGTGAAAAAGTTGGTGCGCTTATTATAAAATTGGGTAAACGATATGAATCTGAAGTCTATGACACCATCATCAAAAATAATAAAAATAAAGTGCTTATAAACCCGGACTGGAAAACTGACTCAAACAAAGTGCAAATAACCCCTGAATTCCTTAATAATCTCTATAATAAAATGATTGAAGAGGGGACTGACCAAGAATTTTGCCTTTTAGAATATGATTTTAAAACACCAGAACCATTCATTCGAGACCTCTTCCAGCTCAAACCTGCTGAAGAAATTCCCACTGATTATTCCGAGACTCTCCGGCCGGATATTTTACTATTTGGAAATAAAAAAGTGGAAGCTACCAGATTTTCCAAAGTGAAATTTCAAGAAAAGGAACCGATTCGGGAGCTTTTAGCTGATGGCACCATAAGGGAAATACCTGAGGAGGAGTTGGAGTCGAGAATCGGGATTTCTATTATCGATGTCAAGCTTTCCCGTGCCGATAATATTGGAAAGAAATATTTCTTCGAAATTCTATTTTACTTCATCGCTCTGAATCATTTTTTACAGATTCACGGGTTAGATGACAAGTTTTTTATTCGCATTGATGAGAACGGCATTTTTCCGCGATATACCAAGATTACAGAGCAGAGCCTCACAATCTCCGAGATCCGCCGCAAAATAGTCAAAATGCCCTTTAAAGATACCTTTATCCTTTATGAATCTCTCTCAGATAAGCTTAAAGAATTCACCGAAAAAATTCCTTGTAAAATAGAAGAGATTTCGCTCAACCTTCAATCAATCTGTGCGCGATGTAAATATCTGAAAGATTGTAAACTAACGCTCAAATGTGATGCGGGTTATCCGAGAGAAGATTGGGATCTGCAACTCATCCCTTATACATCGAGAACGATTTCGGAGCAACTGAAAGAATGTAAGGCCCCTTATTATGAAACTGTTAGAGATGTTGCTGAAAATATCGAAAAGCATCCGAAAAATATCGTTCCTACACCATTGTATGCAGAAAAACCGTTTTTAAAAAAGCGTGCGCAAGCGCTCTTAGAAAATAATGCTCTCACCCCAGATGTGGGAGAACATTATTCCATTACCATCCCTAAATATAGTCCGATATCCTTAATCATTGATTTCGAAACAGATCCAATTCATGACGTCGTCTGTGCGGTGTCCTTTCGTTTAAGTACCTTCATAACAAATAATTGGGACCAATACAATAAATTTGTGAGGTGGTGGACTCAATGGAATACCTTTCTTAATGATACCACTACATTTGATGAGATTAAGAAAAGAATTATGGAAGAATTTGAGATTGGAGATTCCAGCGAAGCTGAGATAAGCTCATTTTTAAAGAGTTTTGCGTCTGCTCTGAAACTCATATATTTGGGACGGGAAAATAAAACATATCCCTGGCTAATCTTGGATAAAACATCTAAAAGTGGAGAATTGACCTATAGCAAAATCCAATTGGACTTCTCTTTAGTGAATAAGGGGCTAACCCAAGGTGATGAGAATATCTTCTCAGAACAGGTTATCTCTCTCCTATATGCGTTAATAATTTTCATCCAGAACCTGGAATGGTTCCTTGAAGAGGATGGCCGCCCACTTAACTCTGCCATCTTTTATTGGTCCCAAGAACAGATTGATTATTTAGAAGAGTTTTTGGAACGAAATCTGGATTATTTAAATGATGATCTTGAGCTCCGCAGAAAGACTTTATACATCTTTCGGTGGTTTAACCCCTCAGAATCAAACGTAAAGCATCCCTACCACCATAAGAAGTTTTTCAATCTCAGAGCATTTGCCGAAACCACGATGAGTTTTCCCTTGATTATTAACTATACTTGGCACGAATTGGCAGCATACTTGTCTCGGCAACCTGAATATAAACCATTTTTTGGCTATAAGGAACAAACTTTCTATGAAATCTATTGGAACCCCCACTTTAATTTTATTGATTTCCAGCAATGGTATCGGTATTTAAATAAAGATGCTTCAGAAAAGGCTGCTCTTCTCAGAGAATTGAAAAATCAAATGATTAAAAAGGTTCGAACACTTGATAACCTTCGGCAAATCTTTCAGCGGCATGGCAAAAAATATCTTTTAGGATATAATAAGCCAAAATCGATGTCGGAATTTTTTGATTATGAGTTGCCCGAAAACTACCATAATATTGCTCAAATCTGGCATTTATTTGAAAATTATACCACGGCTTATCAAGAATTTGAGGTTGATAGAATACGGTCTATGTACCCCAATTATGGAGTTGGGAAGTTAGAATCGGCCAAAATTAAGGGGATATGGCAGATTCCAGCGGCTAGTAGCAGCTATGGTGGCTATCTTTATGAATTTGAGCTCCGTGGAATGTCTTCAAATGTAAAACTAGATGAAACCGATTGGGTAATCTGTGTGCCCGCGATACTTCGAAATACACCTCGGTACAAAAATTATAAGTGGAAAATTGTAATTGAAAATATGACTTGGGACCATGACCATTGGGAGGTGCGCACCCAACCCTGGAGTACTGATTTACTCGAGAATTATATCCAAGAGTTGGAGGAACAACTTCCTTATATTAGAGAGGATTCCTTAGTTACACAATTTTCTGAAAAGATATTAAGGCTAAGAGAAAAACGTCAAAAGTTAGGCGAGCAAGGTGAGCCGATTTTTATTGATGAAATGTTTTATTTGTATTCTCGAGCATCAAATCCGTGGGCTCAGAAATTAGAAGGTTTATTGAAAATATATAATTATGGAGATTCATGGTTGGGAAAATTATTAGCTTATAAATGGAATTTGACCCAAAAGAAAACTTTAAAATATCCTGAGCTGTTCCCATACGGAGGTTGGCTTCCGGAAGTTTATTTATATGCCCCGAATTTGCTTCCATCATACTCAAGCGCACCCGATGATCTCTTAACACCGATAGCCCCTCCGCCTGACCATTCCCAGAAAAATGCCATCCTCAAAGCAATGAAATATACCGTGTATGGAATTCAAGGGCCTCCTGGAACCGGAAAAACTCAAACTATTGCCATGCTTATCGATGAATATATTCATAGACAAATGGAAAAAAATAGAGGGCCTGTGAAAGTTTTAGTTATGGCGTTTTCTTATGCTGCTCTAAGGGTCGTGTTTGAAAATGTTTCTAATAGTTTTGATACAGATGGAAACTTAACTGAAGCTGCTAAGGCTAACCTTTTATTTCTCCGTTCCGAACACCGAGAACCTCCTTCACCTCCCTCTTCCCAGCCTCTTTATGATGCTTATAGAAAAGATAAAAATACATTAGTAATTAGAAAAATGATTGGCAATGAGAGTGAGGCTGTAGCAGAAATATCTCATGAGACCGAAGAGAAATTTGAGAATATTTTGGACGCGCAGCATAAGGATCTCATCTTTTTTGCCAATGCTTATCAATTATTCTATTTGAACGATTTATATTATGACAAGTTTAAATTTGTGAAGCCGGATTTCGCGTTTGATCTCATCGTCGTGGATGAAAGCTCGCAAGTTCCCGTTAATCATATCTTATCGGCGCTCCAATATGTCAAAAATTTTGGGATCAAGCTCACATCTACAAATTCCGCGGCTGCCTCGAATAGAGAGATTTCTGATTTAGAGGAGCTAAATTATCTATTGCTGATTTCCGAGGATAATGAGCGAGAGCTAAATTCCGATGATTTAACTAAATTGGTAATAGTCGGCGACCAAAATCAATTACCGCCCGTCCAAGAAGTCCTTCCGCCGGAAAAACTTGAGCCTATCCTTGATAATCTGTTTGGCTACTATGCTGATTATCATCGCATTCCTAATGACCAATTACAAATTAACTATCGAAGCCATCAGGATATCGTGGACTTTACCAATTATATGGACATCTATGAACGCGAAATTGCGCCATTAACCAATAAAGATAAAACGATTGAGGGAGATCTTCAGCACCTTCGAGATTGGATTGCTGCCGATAGAGAGCCCAACATCGAAAGCTGGGTGCTGGAGGTTTTGGATAAGGCCATTGCTGTGGAAGCGATTATTCATCAAAATAAATTTGAGACCGCTGTTAGTCCGCTCGAGGCTCATATCGTTATTCAGCTGGTTTTGGGATATTATCTTATGAATATGCCGGAAAAATCGGAAACTTCTGGGAGGGAATTGAGGGCTATTCAGCGAGCATTTTGGACTGAAAAAGTGGGGGTGGTGGCGCCTCATAATGCTCAAGGGCGCTTAATTATCCGGCAACTCCATCAAATTCTGAATGATTATGACCTCAACGCGCTTGAGGAACGAGAGTTAATGGAACTGCTGAAAAAGACCATTTATTCGGTGGAAAAGTTTCAAGGCTCCGCTCGGGAGTTCATTATTGCGTCTATTGACATTTCCGCTCAAGACCAACTTTTAAGCGAGGAGGAATTCATTTACAATTTGAATCGATTCAATGTGCTGAGCTCTCGAGCGCGGGCTAAGTTCATTTTAATTTGCAGTGAGAATTTCCTGACTTATATTCCCAATAATAAGGAATTGATGCAAACTGCGGCTAAAATCCGACGGTTTGCGCTTGATTATTGCTTAAATGAAAGAAGATTGGAATTTGAATGGGACAAAGATAAGGCGAGGGTCCGATTTCAATACCATTCATAAGAATTTGAACAGCTAAGAATTATCAATTATACTTAGTTCAATGTCGAAATAATTTAATTATAATTTTTATGTCAACTCCCTATTAAATACTTTCTTGTATAACGATTTTAAATTGAATAAATTTCTTAAAATTGTATTTTTTATATTAAAAATGTTTTAATCATTTTTTTAAACCAAGATTTCAAGTAGTTTTTATTATCAATTTGAGATAAATCAATTGAATGTGCAAAAACAGTTCCAAATTTATATGATTTTTCCTCTAAAGGCTTTGAATTATAATTACTTTTTTCATTAGTAGGATAAATTAATACAAAATTTCGATTTTTTTCCTCAAATTTTAGATCACCCTTTTCATTTCTTTTCGAAAACAAACGAATATAATATGCGGCTTGATAGATATCTTTAATCTCGTATTCCAGTTTATATTTAGCATCACACAATAATAAGACTTCATCATCTTTTCGAATAATAATATCTGGAAATAATTTATTTTTATCCCATGGTTTTGGTTTGATTCCTTTTTTTTCAATGCTCAAATCGGGACCTAACTTTTCTTTTAGATATTTCTCCATTATTTTTCTGAGGAAACGCTCATAAATATCCCATGAATTCAACAGCATACTAAACCATTCATGTTTACCGAGCTCAAATCCAAAAGAAAATCTTCCAATTATCATCCTACAATAATTATGCACATTTTTATAATGGATATTGAGATGATTATATTTTATTTTATCGATATCTTCAATTTTAATTTGTTTTAATGATATGTCCCCCATTTTAATTAACAAATTATGAATCCTTGCTTGATATTTTTGCCCTGCTATAAATTTTAACTGAAATAGTGCAAATTTTACGATTTGATTTTCTAGTATATCAGGTACAAAATCATCAAATACACATACAACTTTTCCTTTTAGAAATATTGGATTCTTAATTGTATCTCGTTGACATAATTTACCTCTAATCTTATTTGATCGAGAAAGAACTGGGGTATAATTTTTCACCAATGTCCTTCTTAATAATCTTTCAGCCAAAGATATAAACCTTTCAATTAAAAGAGTCAAGAAATTAGATTCTGGAGTAATTTTTTGAGTAATATCAAAAAATATTTTGGCATATTGAGGATCAACATATTCAAACATGTGGAGAAATTTTACATCATTGCTAATTTTTGGCTTAATAATTACTGTTTTATTATTAGGTAATTTAATAATTCCAATATAATATCTCGATTTCAGATTTAATTTAAATTTATTATTTTTTCCATTATATCTATGATCTTCTTTAATTTTTTTTTTAATATTTTTATAAAATTCAAATGTAGGAGTAATTTCGAATTTATCTTTGAATTCAGAGTAGAAATTATCTAAATTTTTAATTGAAATTTCAATAGGCGCTGGAAAATCTTCATATTCAGATATCTCTATAGTCTCTCCTGAACTCAATCTTATTCAACCTTAAAATTATTTTTAAAATCATTATAAATCTCTTTATATTCATTTAAAAGCTCTTCGGAAAAATTAAAATATTCAAGAAGTAGAGGTTTTATTGAATATTTCCAATTTATATCCATTTTTTCTATTAATTTTTCAATTGTATCTTCTGGCTCAATAAAGAAATAAGTATGACCAAGCTGTCTATAAGGTCCTAAATATATATTGTCTAATCTTACTTTTTTATTAAATTTATCCATTAAATCAATTAAAGCTTTTTGAAAATCTATATAATTTTCTTTATATTTACTTTTTAGCCAGTTTTTCAATATAGTCTTATCAGGCATTATTGGAATTATGAAAAATCTGCGCCGTAAAGCAGCATCTATATTAGTAATAGAAAGATCGACGGTATTCATTGTTCCAATTATTAGTAAATTTTCTGGAATTACTAATTTTTCATTGATATAGAGTGTTTGAATTGGTTTATCTCTTTTTTCTAAACCTAAAATCAATTCACCGAAAATTTTTTCAACATTTCCTCTATTTATTTCGTCAATTATTAAAACAAAATATTTTTGGTTCTCTTGTAAAATTTTAGCCTTTTCACAAATTTTACGAAAAATTTTCTTTTTTGGTATAAATTTCAGTGGTGTCTCTCTAGTTGATTCGGTTTCGATTCCCTCAACAAAATCTTCATAAGAATATGATGGATGAAATTGAACAAGTTCATAATGAGTAGGATCTTCAATAATATCAAATGCAATTTGCTCTGCTAAATATGTTTTTGAAGTTCCTGGTGGTCCCATTAAAACAATTTGCTTTTTTCTAAATAAAGCTAATTTAATATTCTCAATATTAATACTTGAATTAATAAAATTTGAATAGTCAGGTTCAATATTTTGAAGTACTATAATAAAATTACCAGAATTATCTTCTTTTATCTCCCATATTCCATGTTTCTCAGGATTATATAATTCCAATTCACCTTTTCCCTCCTCAATTCGATATAAAAAATCATATTTTGAATTAGAGATTCTAGCTTTTTGATTGTTCGGATAATTAACTCTTGAATAATGATTAACTGTGCAAGCTATAATTTGACTATTAATTGTTTTTTCATTAATATTTCCGTATTTGTTTTTTATATAATCTCTTATGTCTGAATATGAAAATGGTTCACCATTATTTTCAGCTAAATAATTAGATGCTTCTTTTACCATTTGCCAAACGAAAGGTGTTTCAAGATCAGACCAATCATCGTATAATTTGTATTTATTGAAGAATTTATCAGTTCTCCTTCTCGATCGATAGTGTGCTTTGAAGGATTCATCCTCACTATCTTTATCTGTTTCTATATATCCCTCTATTTTAATCTGAGCTAATGCTGATCTCATCCGATTTTTCCAAGTTATATCTTTTGCTGTCGCTTTATCAACATTATCACTCCTCTCATATTCTATTATTTGTTTATCTTCTTTAGATAATAAATGATTTAAATCATCCTCTAGAAAATCTTCAAAAGTAGATGGCCCAAAGTATTTTAAATTTTGATTTAAATGTTCTAAAATATGTATTATTAGGTTTATCCAAGAACTTGTATCTATTATATTTTCATTTCTGTTTATTTGGATTTTCTTATGATAACAAGAATCTTTAGGACAAATCCAGAATTCTTTCATATCAAGAAATTTGTTTAATTCTTGCTTTATTTCTTTTAATAATTTAATCTTATGGGGTTGCTCATTAATATCAATTATTTCAAATAGTTGTGGAGTTCTCTTTCTCTTAGTATCCGAATTTATGGTATATCTGCTAAGATCTGAATTAAAACTTGCTTCAGGGGTATCACCTTCCAAGGTTATATCATATTTTGTAGCATCCCATATTTCTGATTTTGTATATGATTTCTTAGCATTAAGAAATAGAAAAATTGTCGCTTCTAATGCGTTCTGATTATAATTAGATCTTTGAAAAATATTTTTAATGACATATTGACGCAAATCTTCCCATTCTGGAGTATTAGAAGAAACTTTAAGATCACCATAATCTGGAGGCTCATTTTTATTTAAATCTTCAATTAAATCTTCTAAATCTGAATAAGTTCTTTTATTTATTCCCAATTCCTTTCTTAAATATCTTTCAGCATTAATACTAGCATCAAATCTCTTTTCAATTTCATCTTGTTGCATATAATCATCGTCTCCAGGGCGGTTAATTGCATTATGCCATAAAACCGTTGCTGTTAAAGTAATTACTGGTGGATTACTCTCAAATCTCATTTCTTCGATTTTATTTAATAAAATGAGCATAATTGTTAATATTTTTTCAGCATTTAAATCTGTATAAGCTTCTGCTTTTTTACTTAAGAGAGGTAAATATTCTTCTATGATTGTTTTCTTATAATCTTGATTTGATAATATATTGTTTAATCTAAATTGAGAAATCAGTTTATTAATTAAATTTTCATCTATCATCTTTTTAAAAAAATATTTTCTGTCTAATATTACTATAATTATAATAAAAACTTTTATTCTTTATTATTCTTATATTAGATTGTATTTTTTTAGTTTTTTATTAAATCAATATCAGAAATTGTTTTAAAAAACCAGATGGGTAATAAGAAATAATTTAAAAATATATATTGAATTATAAATCTATCCAAATTATAAATGATTACTACTTAAATTTAAATCATAAATTTGATAATAAGATTAAAATATTTGATAAACTATTTTAATTAATAAAAGATAATTATTCCTTTTTATTTATAATGTTTAATATTTTAAAATCAACTAAAGAAATACCTAAGAAATTTAAAATATTTTTTATAGAAAGGAAAAATTTAGAGATAAGAATAAAAAAACTAAGGAGCGAATATTCTAAATTAGGATGGAATGTTTTAACTTTAGGAAATAAATTGGGATTTATTTCAATTGATAAAAAAAATGAAAATCTTGATCCTCCTCTTCTAAAAAATTGCTTAAAGGATAATAGTTCTTTTAAAGAAGATTTATATATTTGGAATGAGAATTTAGAAAATCAAAATCAATTTAGCCATTTATTATTTTCTTCTTTAATCTATAATATTTTTAAACCCCAAAATCAAAATGATTTTTCTTTAGCAAATAAAATTGGATTGAGATTCAAAAGAGATATTCTTAAAAATGAACCAGTTTACTCAACTAGAAATTATAAAGTATATGAAGGTGTTCAATTCATACCCTCGCTTATTAAAAAAAAAGAAAAGTTATTCATCTCTTTTATATGCAGGAGGATTATTAGAGTAAAAGGAAGAGTAAGAGGAAGCCCTCGTGAAATACAGAGTATATCTCAACTAAGATCTGATTCATATTTTAATAAATTAGGTGATCTTCTAAATCAATTAATAGGAAATGATATTATATGTACTTTTGGTGATTTCTCAATTCAACTTCGAAATAAGTTAATATCTCTCAATCTAAGAAAAATAAGAAATCTAGAAAAACCCCTTGAATTACCTGATGAAATAATAAAAGAATATAAAGAAGAAACTGTATATGATGAGGAACTAGAAGAGGAAATCTACAATGAATATAGTGAACATGATGTAAAATTACTCGAAAATGAATTAATGGAATATATTCTTCCAGTTATCCCATTAAAAATATATTTTGGTATATTAAATGAACCTCCTCTATGGGTTGGAAGAGATGTCAAAGAATCAAGAAAAACAACTCACTATTTATTGAATCAATTTGGACCTTACTCTACTCCAGATAGAAAGGTTATTTTTATTCCATTATATCCAAAGAATCAGTCTAATATAAAGGATAAAATACGAAAAATATCTGAATTTATTATTTCTGGTTCTGGTTCAGGTAAATATGATTTTCCAGGACTAATTAATGGTTTTAATTTACAAGTAAATTTAACATCGCCTAAGAATTTTCCATTAAATCTTTCAAAACAAGATTTTGAGAGAAGAATATTAGAAATATTAGAGGAGGTGGAAAGAGAATTTCCAAATTTACCTAAAATATTTAAATTAGATAAAGCATTTACCCCATTTTTTTTAATAGGATTTAAAGAAAGCAATAAAGCAGGTTGGGGAGAATTCACACCAATATATCAATATTTTAAAGAAAATTTAGTAGGTCTTGGATTTCCTAGTCAAATGATTACAAATTTTAATGCTTTTTTTGGAAATTACAAATCTTTCCCATTATGGAGTGTATCATCAGCTATATTTTCTAAAATTGGTGGTATTCCTTGGGTAGTAGAAGCGAATTATACTAAAAATAATATTCCTATAGATTATATTATTGGATTTAGATTTGCTAGACAGAAAAGTAAAAACCAAAATAATTATATACTGGGAGTAGCAACAATTTTTTCTGGAAATGGAAAATATCTTGGATTTAAAACTAAGAGTATCCCAATTGACGATGTTGATGAAAATTATAAATTTATTTTCAAAAGTCATGGATATACGAGGAGATATGAAGGACTTAAAATTCCCGCAAAACAAGTAAAATCTTTATTTTATGACGCTACTCGTTTAGTTGATAAAAGTGAATTTCATCAAAAAAAATCAGGTGCGGTTGTTGTTCATCGATTGGGTTCTGTTTCATCAGAGGAAGCTGATGCATTTTTAAATAGCTTTAAAACCTCTATATTTACTGCTGGTAGTTTGGTATCTATGTCTGAGCACCCATTAAGATGGAAATTAAAAGATAAAACAGTTAATAGAGGAACCTGGATTAACCTTGATAAAAGATCAGGAATATTATTTCCTCAAGGGTTAACTAGCTATTATCAAGGCTCATATTATAAACCTTATAGTCCAAAATCAATACCAAGAGCTTTTAAAATTTCTATAATTCGTGATCATGAAGTTTATGAGTATCCACATGATGCTGGTTATGATATCATGTCTCTTTCAAGAATGAATTGGAGACATACAACCTTTATTCCTTCAAATTATCCAATTAGCTTACAATATGCTTTAATAATTGCAAATTATTATAAAAATAATATTATACCATCAGGAGATCTTGTTGAAACGCCTTGGTTCTTATGATTCATTCAGAGAAGGTTTTAATGTTTTTAAAGAAAATATCGAAGAAATTACTCAAATTCCTTTTTATTCCAACAATTTTCCTTCGAAAAAAATATTAAGCTTCACAATAAAGATTTTAGAAAGTGATATTCTAAACGAGGATGAAATTTTAAAAAATAAAAACCAAAATTATTCTTTTGAGAATATTATTAATAATATCATATCGTATATTGAAAAAATAAACAATGTTAAAGAAAACTGGAATAGGATCTTTTTTTGGTTACAAATTAACCTTTTTATTTATTATTGGTCAGATACAATATATTTTTTTAGTACAGAAAAGTCAAATGAAATTAATTTAAAACTTCAGAATATTTGGTTTAAAATTAAAGAAACTATTTCTGATTGGAGTACAAATTTTAATCTAGAATTTATTTTAGGAATTTCATTCTTGCTAAAAGAAAATAAAAAAAAATATTTAGATTATTTTAGAAAATTAAAAAATAAATTTATTAATACAACTCACAATGCTCTTATAGAAGATATAATTGATTTTATCTCTCTTGATCAACATCCATTTAACATAAAAAATTTTTCAAATAATAATTTAGAAATAAATTTAGGATTAGTAATATTAATTTTAAAATTTGGAAATAATCTCGAAATTAAATCATCAATTATATTTTTAAAATCCTTAATAGATCATTTTTGGGAAGAAATCATTTATGCTAAACAAAAGTTGATAAAAGGAACTTATATTAGAGATTGGCTTAGTTTAAAATATCTTGAATTATTACTCTTAAAAAAACTAGAAACAATATATAAGATAGAAGTTAGTGAATTAGATTATTTTTCATTATCTCCAAGAGAATTTGAAAGAATAATTTATTGGATATTTAAAGCAAAGCCAACTTGGAAACATGTCCAATGGCGTGGAGCTGCTGGAAGAGAAAAAGGAAAAGATTTATTAGCGAAAAAACAATCTAATAATAGATTTTGGATTATTCAAGCAAAAAGAGAAAAAAATTTTAGTCGAGCCAATTTAATTAATGAATATCAAAAAGTAAAACAAGAACTTAAAGTTTATAATTCTGAAGGATATATTTTATGTATAGCGAAAAATGCGTCTGATGATCTTAGAAAAGCAGGTGAATATTTAGAAGAAAAAAGCAAATATAAGATAGAGATATGGGATAGGGAAGATCTAAATTATATTGTTAAGAAATATCCGATTTTACTTAAAGAATTTTTTAATTATGAGCCAAACTAATTTTGTTCTTTATAGCAACTTATTTTGAAATAATTTTTGTAATAATTTCCTCTATATATTACCTAGTCATAAAAACATTTAAATCTGAATTTTTTTATATATAATACATCCAATGATAAAACCTAAAGATTTTCAAAATGTTAATCAAAAATATATTCAGCTATTGATTGAGAACGGAATTGAAGAAAGCATCCATTTAGATTATAAAAAAAAATTAGGATTAAATGCTGAAATTGCAAAAGATTTGTCATCTTTTGCTAATACGGATGGAGGTAATATCATATATGGTATAAAAGAAAAAAATAATAAACCAAAAGAAATTGTTTTAATTCAGGGAAATAATATAAGAGAAAAAATTGACCAAATAGCAAGTTTTGGAGTAGATCCCCCACTAAATGTTAGGATATTACCTATAGATATTACTTTAGAAAGTGAAAAGGGACAAATTTTTTTAGTTTATATTCCAAAATCTTATCCAAAAATTCATCAAGCAAAAAAGAAAGATAAATACTATAAAAGAACAGAATTTACTTCAACTCCTATGTTTGATAGTGAGATTAAATTAGCTTTTGAAATAGCTTACGAATCTCATAAAAGAATCCAAGAATTCAAAGATAAAAGAATCGAGATTCTTCTCAAAAATCAATCATTTGTAGAATTTTTAGGAAATTCAAAAATCATTATCCACTTAATTCCTGAAACTTCACTTCATCCTTCAATTCATTATGATTTGCAGGTTTTTGAAGAGAATTATAGTTCCTCTCTTAGACCCATGAATTGTTATAATCCTGTTATGAAATGGTATGGTGAAGGATTACTTGTTTCATGTAAAAATAATAATCCTAAACCTTCTACTTATATCTTCTTATATAATGATGGAATCATTGAATCTGTAGAATCACAACTTATTCAACCGACTATAGCTAAAAATAAAAACAAAGAGTACCCTTTAAAAATCAAAAGGTGTAATTTCTTTAATTTTTCCATTTATTTTGGATAGTCTTAAATTAATTTTCTCAATAATCTCAATAATTCATCACTCAATTTATACGTCTATTCTAATAGATTAATATTATCACTTGCTTTATCTGCTAATTCGAGTATTTTTTTAAATGTTCCTTTTCCACCTAATAAATCCCAGAATTCTTCACCCATTAATATCCAGGGACTTGTGGGTATTTCAAATATTGCTTTAATATGGGGATGGTTATATTTATCACGAGTTAAATAAGGATTGAAAGGAAAAGCGAAAAAAATATTATCACCTTCCCAATTATCACTAAAAAAAACTCTAAATAACTTTAGTTTAGTTTCCATACACTGATCCTTATTTGGTTTGGGCGACTTAATTTCAGCATAAAATGGTAAATCATTTTTGAATTTCTCTATATATAAATCCATAGTTATTTTTAGATCTATTTTAGTATTTTTATTATCTTTAAACTTTCTTATATAATTTATCTCATTTTCCCAATTAGGTCTTCTTTTCCCTTCATTTAATTCTCTAATTACCGTATTAATTCTTTTATAGACTTCATTATCAATAGAACTTGTATAAGTAAAACCTTTTTCAGCATTTTTATATAAATATTTTGATATTGCTAAAGCTATATCTTCATAAACAGATTGTCCCAAAGCTGTCACAAAACTTCTTTCAATCTTACAAGCTTTCCAGAATTTAGGATCATCAATTAACGTAGCGTGAAAAGGATTCTGCCTTTTATATCTTTCCCAATTAAATATTTCTTGAATTTTTTCTTTTTTACTTTTTAAAAAATCATAAAATATTCTATAAACTTCTCCCTGCCAATTGTCTTTAAATAACATGATTAAAGCATAATCAAAATTATTTATATAGCTTATTAGCGGGCTTAGGATAATTATAGTCGGATTAAGCTAAAAAGACTTATTTTTCACTAATTTTTACGTTATATATAATATGAAAAAGATTGACAATATTTCTAAAATCTTAAAAATCATTAGCTCTCCGGTGAAAATCAGGATATTAAATTTGTTAGTAGATAAAAAATTAAGTCTACAAGATATTCATTCTGTTATTTTTAAAGAATTTAAAATAAAATACCCACAAACTACTTATAATTATATTGAAGATCTCGTTGAGATAAAGCTTGTTAAAAAATCTTATGATCAACAAGATAAATTATTAAAATACTCTCTAATTAATAAAAAACTAATTATTAATTTTGAAAATATGGAATTAGATATGAAATAGTTTTATTCTTAGACTTTTAATAAAAATAGAACATGCTCATAAGATATTCGATCTTTTTTATTAATAATTTTTCTTAAGAGAATTCTCTCTGTTTTGAATCCAATTTTTTTCGATAAATTAAGAAATTTTTCTTTCATATTTTTATAATCACCGATAATTAAAATAAAATGATGATTAGATTTTAAAATATCAAATAATTTATAAAAAACTCTTTCCATTTTATACCAATATATTTTCTCTGTTTGAGAGAATTTCGAAAATTTATTACCTATTGAAAATAATCTAAGATATTTTATCTGAGACTCATTCAGAAAAATCTTAATCTGATTTAGATCGTTTGAAATATAGTCAATTAAATCGATATATGGGGGGGATGTAATGATTGCATCAATAGAGTTAGATTTTAATTGATGCAACCTTTTCAAATTATCTGAGTGATAAATCTTTGTTTTACCCATCGGCAAATCAATTGATTTTTTTAAAATATTAAATTTCAAAAGAGTGGTTAGAATGTTATGATAATTATCAATAAATGCTTTATTCATGTTTTTCGATATATAATAATAATCAGAAATAGCACGAGTATAAAGAAAAATAAAAAAGAGAGTTCGAATATCTAAGTTTAAGATCTCAAAAAAATTTTCATATTCTTTAAGAAAACTATAATAGTTAAGATCGAAAAATTTTTCATTATTATTTTTTAATATCTCTATATTTATATCTAATAGTTCTGTCTTGATTTTAGAATTTAGACAAGCTATTGGATTTATATCTATCCCAATTGAATTAAAATTTAATAATTTACTCTCTATTAAAGTTGTTCCACATCCACAAAAAGGATCTAAAATGGTCGATTTTTTCTTAAGATTGCAGGAATTAATTAAACCTCTAATCATCTGAGCGTGAAAACTCCCCTGATAAAAATCAAAACCATGAGTAAGATACCCTGACCCTTCAATATAATCTCTTGATTTTATTTTTGAAAACAAATAATAATAAGTAAATTTCTTATCTATTTTTTTAAAGTATGCGGCCTCCTTATAAAAATTAATTGGATTTTCTAAATATCTTATTTTTTCTAAATTTGAGAGATCCTTTTCAAAATTAGTTAAATTATCAGTTAAGGGTATAAAATCAAATTTATAGTTGAATATACTCATATATGATGATATATGAACAATTAGGTAATTAAAATAAACTAAAATTTATATTATTAGATATAATTTATAAAAGAATAATTTCCTTGAAGTCTTCTTATAAATAATTACTAAAAGATAAGATCTAATGAAATTATTGAAAATAAACTAAATTTAACTAATCGGGGCTAATAAATCTTAAATTATATTAAAATAATTCCTAGAAAAGAAATAAAGAAGGGAAATTAATGATGAAAAGATTTTTAGAAAATTTAAATCTTTCAATTAATCATCTACAAATTATCGATAAAATTTTTTCTGAATTTGATCATCCACAAAAGGAAAGATATCGTGATGCCCGGAAAAAAATAAAGAATATCGATGAAAAATGGATAATTGAAGACATATCTCCTTCAGATCAACTCTATATTGGTGGAAAAAAGGAAAAAAAATATAGTAGAACTATGATTTTGTCAGATATTTTTGAATATATGATAACAGGTAGATTTTATTATTTTTTTTTAGCAGATAAAGATGATCCCAATTATAAAGAAAAAAAATCTGATTTTTTCAAAATAATTCTTCTGATAATTAATCAATTAATGATATGGGATTCTATGACGGTTGAAAAAGATCTCAGAGATCAAGTATTAAAGGAGTTAAAAAACAAAATTCCAGAAGAGAAATTTTTTAAAGATAAAGAACAAAAAGATAATCATAATCTTTTAGAAAAAATAGAAGAAGATATAGGTTTAATAACTGAGCAGAAGGATTTACCCTCAATTAACGGAGATAAAGAATTAAGGAAAAAGATTTCCGATTATTATGACTCTTTACTTCCAAAAACAGCACAAGGTTTATGGAACGAATTAATTACCTATATTTATATGCTTAAGACCAATATAGGATATATTCTCCCTTTATTGTTAACACAGAGAATATACTCCATAAATGAAACTTTAAAACCCCCAGATTTTATTATTATAGATTATAATAATAAGTTAAAATCAATATTTATTTCTAAAGAGGAAAGGATAGAGAATTTGCATGAAGAAAAATTAATTGGAGTAGAGGTGGGAGGGGGTAAGGAGCTTCAATCAGGTTCTTTTTCAGGAGAAACAAGACAACCAGCCCTGACTGTCCGGAGTGAAAGTATTCCACCAAGATGTCCAATATGTGGAAAATGGATATTATTTTGCGAGAAAGTGATTAAAGATTTTTCTGATATAGAAAATCCCATAACTTTTTGTAAGGATCATATTAAATGCTTATATCATTGTGATATTTATACACCTGAAGAAATCTTTAATGGGGAATGTCCAGATGTACAATATAATGGAAAAATTAGTAAAGAAAGCAAAAAAAAATTGAAAACTAAAATTAGTTACAATAAAAATTATCACTATCATCT
>Ga0209918_1000727_pt1 | contig 20238 bp, 20 predicted proteins | sample SalPonD_shore_MG_FD_185712 | JGI IMG/M metagenome (GOLD analysis project Ga0209918, IMG submission 185712) | Salt pond soil microbial communities from South San Francisco under conditions of wetland restoration - Salt Pond MetaG... | ecosystem: Environmental > Aquatic > Marine > Intertidal zone...
GGCCCGTTCCCATGTCTCCCCCTTGGGGGCGAACGGACGGCCGCGCACGTAGTCGACAGTGGTATCGTCCACCGCCACCATGCCGCAGCGCGCACCGGCCTCGATGGCCATGTTGCACAGTGTCATGCGCCCCTCCATGGAGAGCGCGCGGATGGCGGAACCGGCGAACTCAATGGCATGCCCGGTACCGCCGGCCGTACCGATATGTCCTATAATGAAAAGCGCCACATCCTTGGCCGTCACCTCATTCGGCAACTCGCCCTCGACCGTGATACGCATCAGCTTCGGCCGCTTCTGGATCAGACACTGGGTCGCCAGCACATGCTCCACCTCGGAGGTGCCGATGCCCATCGCAATGGCGCCGAAGGCGCCGTGCGTGGCGGTGTGCGAATCGCCGCAAACCACCGTCATACCCGGCAGTGTCAGCCCCTGCTCCGGTCCGATGACATGCACGATCCCCTGCCGCACGTCGTCCATGCCGAACTCGCGGATATGAAAGTCGTGGCAGTTTTGGTCTAGCGCCTCGACCTGCACACGCGAGACGGAATCGGCGATACCCTGATCCCGGTTGACCGTCGGCACGTTGTGGTCGGGGGTTGCCACCGCTGCATCGGTACGCCACGGCTGACGACCGGCCAGCCGCAGTCCCTCGAAGGCCTGTGGACTCGTCACCTCATGAATCAGGTGGCGGTCGATATAGAGCAGCACGGAGCCGTCCTCATTCGCCTTGACCACGTGCTGATCCCAAACCTTGTCGAAGAGTGCTTTTGCCATCTCTGCCTCCGGTAGAAAATCTCAATCTGTTCACCTAATATTATGATTATGGAACGATATATCAAAGGACATTATCTCAAGCTTAGATGAGATTATTTCATGTCTGATCCGATGCCGTCGCTCAACGCACTACGCGCCTTCACGGTTGCCGGCAGGCACCTGAACCTGACTGCAGCAGCGGACGAGCTCTTTGTCACCCCCTCGGCGCTGAGCCATCAGATCCGCGGACTAGAGGCGCAGCTCGGTGTGAAACTCTTCCGACGCACCGGCAAGGGGCTCGCCCTCACCGACGAAGGACGCATATTGCTGCCGGGCCTGACCGAATCCTTCGACAGGATCGCATCCACACTGGGCATGCTCAAGAGTGACCCCAGAGAGAACGACATCGCCATCAGCATGCTATCCACCTTCGCCATGCGCTGGTTTATCCCGCGCCTCTCCACCTTTCAGAAAAAGCGGCCGGAGATCAACGTCCACATCTCCACCTCGGTTGCGCTGGTCGATTTCGGTGCCGGCGACATCGACTGCGCCATCCGCTTCGGCGACGGGACATGGCAGGGGCTACACGCCGAGCTGCTCTTCCCGGAGCAGCTCGTGCCCGTCTGCAGCCCGAATCTTCCAACGAAAGAGAGGCCGCTCGCCACCCCGGACGACCTGAAGCACCACACCCTGCTGCATGCCCAGCTCCGGGCCGACGACTGGCGCATCTGGCTGCACGCCGCCGGCGTCGACGACTGTGACGCCGAGCGTGGTCCGGTCTTCGAGACCCGCAACTTTGCCATTCAGGCGGCCATTGACGGTCTGGGCGTGGCCATCGTCGATCCACACCTCGTCGCCGAGGATCTCAAGAGCGACCGCCTCGTCCAGCCCTTCGAACAATCCCCCATCAGCCGCGGGGCCTACTATCTCGTCTACCCCGACCGTATCGCCAATACTGAACGCTTCATCGCCTTCCGCGACTGGCTCCTCTCCGAAGCCCGGAACGAATCAAGTAAACCGTGAGAACCTGGTACACAAACGAGTATCAGTAGTTACCGAATATGTTGTCTTTGAGGGTCGCAAACAGCGCGTGCGCCGCCTCTTTTCCGTGCCCCTTGATCGCCATCCTGTACTGTCCTGTCATCAGTGCCGCCTTGCGCGCCCAGTTCGCATCGGCACTGGCGACCTTGCGATCCTTCACGACAAAGCCGCTCTCAAAGACCTTAGCCAGCGCCTGCTCAGTACCGTATCTGGCGGCGATCACCTTAAAGGAGGGGCCGGCCATCGGATAATCAATCGCATGACAGGCCTGACACTGCGTGGTCGAAAAGGCTTTCGCCGTGACAGGCATCGACATCAATCCGACAGCGGCAACCGCCGCAAAAACCAGCAACCTCTTCACCACACCACCTCCTGACATGACATCATGGACTCACATCATGCCACCGCAAACAGCATATCGGCAACGAGCCGCATCGCCCGCTCCTCCGATATCGGCAAAGACACTGACACCCTCAGAGCACTATCTACGCACGCCCACACAACACCGCAGGATAAATACCACAAGAAAAAAATTGACTTATAGTCATATCTGGTCTATGGTAAATAAATTATCTCCACGGAGGGGGATTACTTTACTCACTCAAGGGGGGATACCAATGGATGATCAACTTTTCACGTTCCTGTTCGCATTCGTTCTTTTTGGGGCCTGCGTCTTACTGATGGCAGTGACCTCCATACCGGGCGTTAAGCGAATCGAAGAGCTGGATGAGGAAGCGCAGCGCCACTGACCGTCCGTTCCATTCAGCCAAAGCAAAGAAGCGCGCCAGAAGGCGCGCTTCTTTAGTATCCGCTCCCATAAAGAAACAGAACGAACGGCGCCATCGAATCCGGTCCGGCCGGAGCTGTTGCCTCAGCGCGCATGCGCGGTTCCGACATAGCTGCTCTCCTTTCCGTCGTTCATGATATGGACATAGGTAAAGCAGTGACGGGGCTGCTACCATACCTGAAGACCGGAGACGAGGAGAGTCGATGAAGATCAGGCAGTATCAGGTGGACGCTTTTGCAACGCGGGTATTCGCAGGCAATCCGGCAGCAGTCTGTCCGCTCGATGCATGGCTTCCGGACCCTCTGATGCAGGCGATCGCCGAGGAGAACAACCTATCCGAAACGGCCTTCTTCGTCCCCGAGGGAGAGGGCTTTCGCCTGCGCTGGTTCACACCGATGGCGGAGGTCAACCTCTGCGGCCACGCCACGCTGGCTACGGCACACGTGATCCTGAATATCCTCGGCCACCCTGCAGAGCGGGTGAACTTCGAAACCCGGAGCGGAACCCTTACCGTCGAACAATCACACGGACAGCTGTCGATGGACTTCCCCGCCCTTACCCCGACACCGTGCCACATGCCCGAGGCGCTGGCTGCGGGGCTCGGAATCATGCCAAACGAGGTACTGGAAGCCGATGACTATATCGCCATCTTCGACAGCGAGGACTGCATCCGCGCCCTGTCGCCCGATTTCGGTATACTGCGCGAGCTGGAATTGCGTGGTGTCTGCGCCACCGCGCCCGGAGAACAAGTCGACTTCGTCAGCCGCTTCTTCGCACCGAAGCTTGCTATTCCCGAGGATCCAGTAACAGGCTCGGCCCACTGCGAACTAGTTCCCTACTGGTCGGCACGGCTTGGCAAGGATGAACTGGAGGCGCGCCAGATCTCGAAACGTGGCGGTGAGATTCGCTGCCGTCTGAACGGAGAGCGGGTGATCCTCGCGGGAAGCGCGGTCACCTTCATGGAAGCGGAGATCGAGATCGGCAATGCCGGCTAGGGCCGCACGGCATCGTATTTTATGCCGACAGGCTCTAGATTGAGGCCATGAAGAGACTGAAACGATACCTGATTGCCGGCGTCGTGGCACTCACGCCGCTGCTTGTCACAGTGATGCTGATCCGGTGGCTGATCGGACTCTCCACTCGCGTCTCGTCGCTGCTGCCGCAGGCCTACCGCCCAGAGGCCTTGCTCGGTATCGATTTCCCCGGTATCGATGTGCTGCTGGCGCTTCTCTTTATCGTCATGGTCGGCGCCATTACCAGCCACTTCATCGGCAGCACGATTATCCACTGGATCGACGGCACCATGGAGCGCATCCCCCTAGTTCGCACTGTACATAAGGCGACTCGGCAACTACTCGGCGCCATCTTCAGCGACAGCTCACGTGCTTTCCAGAAGGTGGTGCTAGTGGAATTCCCGCAACCGGGACAGTGGGTGCTCGCCTTCGTCACCGGCGAGGGAGTACTGCCTGGCATGCCAGACTCCGAACACCACGTCTCGGTCTTCGTTCCCTCCACACCGCTACCGACCACTGGCTGGCTGATCTTCGCCGAGGAGTCGAAACTGCGCTATGTGGACATGAGCGTCGAACAGGGAATGAAGCTGGTTCTCTCTGGAGGCATGCTTTCCCCTGAAGAGAGGAAACAGCGGCCAAGTCAGTGATCTGTTACCAAAGAAGAAAAAACAGCACTGGCGGCATCACTACACAAGACGAGGATAAGAAACTCTTCGCCAGCCTCGGAAGCTATTTTCACCAACAGATTCTGACAAAGTGATAACCCACCTTTGTCGAAAGAGTGATTGGTCGGTATCCTGCCGTCCTCAGACTATTCGCGGAGAGACGCATGAGCATCAGACCCGACAAATGGATTCGCCAGATGGCGAAAGAACACGGCATGATCGAACCGTTCGTAGACGGTCAGGTAAAACAGAGCAAGGCAGGCAACGGCATGATCTCCTTCGGCCTCTCCTCTTACGGCTATGACGTGCGCTGCGCCGACGAGTTCAAAATATTCACCAACATCAACTCAGCCATCGTCGACCCTAAGAACTTCGACGACAACAGCTTCGTTGATTTCAAGGGCGATGTCTGCATCATACCCCCCAACTCCTTTGCACTGGCCCGTACCGTCGAGTACCTGCGCATCCCTCGCGATGTGCTGACTATCTGCCTCGGAAAATCCACCTATGCCCGCTGCGGCATCATCGTCAACGTCACGCCGCTAGAGCCCGAGTGGGAGGGGCATGTAACACTGGAGTTTTCCAACACCACACCGCTTCCGGCCAAAATCTACGCTGGTGAGGGGGTGGCACAATTCCTCTTCCTCGAGTCGGACGAAGCGTGCGAAACCTCTTACAAGGACAAGGCGGGAAAATACCAGGGACAGACGGGTGTCACCGTCCCCCGGCTGTAACGTGAGGCATCATGCTACTTAGCGATATTTTGGCCACCCGCCAACCCAGCATTTCCTGCGAGTTCTTCCCGCCCAAGACCGACAAGGGCGAGCTCAACCTCTGGCAGTGCGTTCAGGAACTGCGCGCCATCAATCCGGCCTTCGTTTCGGTCACCTACGGCGCCGGCGGTTCCACGCGCGACCGCACCCGGCGTATCGTCGAACGTATCAAGCGCGACACCGAACTGGAGCCGGTGGCGCACCTCACCTGTGTGGGCAGTACCCGCGAGGAGCTGGCGGCACTACTGAAGGAGTACGCCGCTGCGGAGATCTACAATATCCTGGCACTGCGGGGCGACCCGCCGGAGGGCATGAACCACTTCGAGACGGTGAAGGGTGGCTTCGCCTACGCTTCCGACCTGATCACCTTCATCCGCGAGCAGAATGGCTTCTGCACCGGTGCAGCCACCTATCCCGAGGGGCACCCGGAATCGAAAGGCGGCGTGGCGGACGATATCCGCTATCTAAAGCTGAAGCAGGAGAACGGTGCTGCCTGCGCTATCACGCAGTACTTCTTCGACAACGAGGTTTTCTACCGTTTCCGTGATCAAGCAATCGCTGCCGGCATCACCATCCCCATCATCCCTGGTATCATGCCGGTCACCAATTTCGCGCAGACCGCACGCTTCTCGGCCATGTGCGGCGCCACCATTCCGGACTGGCTACGACAGGAGATGGAGCCGCTGGAAGATGATCAGGCAGCGATGAAAACGAAGGGCATCGCCATCGCGACAAAGCAGTGCAAGGAGCTGCTTCAGAACGGTGTACCGGGTCTTCACTTCTATACGCTGAATCGCTCCGAGGCGACCATCGCCGTCTGCCGGGAGCTCTTCCGCTAAACGAAATCGCTCGGCCTCCCCCACCGGACTAGGAGCCACTTCAGACCCCTATTGGGAAAACAGAAGTTTAAGCTTCTCTAGGTTCGGCGATTTCACGGTCCCCCGCTCGGTGATCAAGCCGCTCACCAGCTCCGCCGGCGTCACGTCGAAAGATGGATTGCGTATCGCCACGCCATCGGGCGCCCAGATGCAGTCACGGTAGCCCCTGACTTCATCTGCCTCGCGCTCCTCGATCGGAATCTCCGACCCGGAGGCGAACTTCATATCAATGGTGGAGAGTGGACAGGCGACATAGAAAGGGATGCGATGCCGGCGCGCCATTACCGCCACCATATAGGTACCGATCTTGTTGGCGACATCGCCGTTGGCCGCCACCCGGTCGGTACCGACCACGACAGCATTGACCTTACCGGACTGCATCATGTGCCCGGCCATGTTGTCGCAGATCAGCGTCACGGGAATATCCTCCTGCACCATCTCCCATGCCGTCAGGCGTGCGCCCTGCAGGAAGGGACGGGTCTCGTCCGCGATCACAGAGATTCGCTTGCCCGCAGCCACGGCGGAGCGAATCACGCCCAATGCTGTGCCGTGACCGGCCGTCGCTAGCGCTCCCGCATTGCAGTGAGTCAGCACGCTGTCACCGTCACGCAATAGCTCGGCACCGTACGCACCCATGCGCCGGTTAACCTCGATATCGTCGCGCGAAATCCGGTGCGCCTCCTCCAGCAGCCGATTCGCGATCTCGATTGGGCCCGATTCCTGTAAGGTGTCATACAGCTTGCGCATGCGCTCCAGCGCCCAGAAGAGGTTCACCGCCGTCGGCCGGCTCGCCGTCAGCACATCGAACCCCCTCTCCATACCGGATGCGAATACATCCCACGTCCCGGACGCAAGACGTAGTGCCTCGAGCGCCACACCATAGGCCGCAGCACAACCGATGGCTGGTGCCCCCCGCACTACCATCTCGCGGATGGCATCCGCTGTGCTCTCCGCCGAATCACAGACGACATACTCGAAGCCTGCAGGAAGCCTGCGTTGATCGATCAGCTCAAGTTTCCCGTCATGCCAGCGCAACGTTTCGACCTTCATAGCTTCTCCTCTCATGATCTCGAACCGAACTCCATCCGCCTCATGCCACAGCCAGCTGGCATCTCCTGGCCTTTTTGTTCAATAAAAAAGCCGCCTGTGAGGCGGCCTAAAGTTGATCTGCGATTATAGTTGTGTCGCAACCCGAGAAATGGTGGGCGATGCTGGGATTGAACCAGCGACCCCTGCCGTGTGAAGGCAGTGCTCTCCCGCTGAGCTAATCGCCCATATCTCGAACCAAACACGATCCCGAACGTTACCGGATAGTGCGGGCGCGGCATTTTACAGGCGCATCCACCGATGACAACCCTCCTTTTCCGAAAACGCGGTCTATAATGCGGAAACATGAATGGAAAATAGGTGGTAATATGGGAATACTGAAGCATATGCCATACTGGATACGCCGATGGGTGCCGGAGGATACGACCGATGTCCTCTACCTAGGACATCACTGTAACCTCAAGCGCATCCATAAGGGGGGCAAACCTTCGCACCATATTCCCTTTCCCGTCTGCCTGGCTGCTCAGCACGATGCGGACCTGCCCATCGTCTATGAGGATTTCTCCCTCAACCTCGAGCAGGGCACTGCCTTCGTCGAGACGGATGACCCCCTGCCGGAGGGAAGTCAGCTTGTACTGCACTTCTACATCCCTCCGGAGAAGATGCTTCTGGCCGAATTCACGGGCGAGGTCATCACCGCAAACCGCGGCGACAACCATCCCCACGGCATGTATATCGAACTCTCTGACGGCACATCGCACAGCTTGGAGATGCTCGGGGAGTATCTCGACGAACACCGCCACCTGCTGGACCGGGTCGCCTGACTATCGTCCCTCGAGCGCCCGAACGAGGACTGACAACGTCCGGTTGACCGGTGCCTCGATACCGTGGCGACCAGAGAGTTCGGTCACGTAGCCGTTCAGCGCATCGATCTCGGTCGGCCTCTGCCGTTCGATGTCCTGCCACATACTGGTCTTGACCGTTCCCATCGCCTGCGTCGTCCGGATATGTCGTTCCGCATCTGCATCACTCAGCGACACGCCCTCGGCCTGCGCCACCTGCACCACCTCCTGCATCGCATCGCGGACAATGACCCGTGTATCGGGATGGGTGGCAATATCCCGTGCATAACGACGGGTCAAAGCCGTGATCGGATTAAAACCGCAGTTCCATACCATCTTCCGCCACATGGTGAGCCGCATATCGCCATCCTCATGTACCGGTATACCGCTCTCTCGCAGCGCCGCCTGAAAGGGGGACAGATACTGCATGCCCGCATCCTGTCGCCACAATCCGAGCTGCACATCCCCTGCCGCCGAATGCACGACGATGCCCGGCGCCTCCAGCCGCACACCGATAAAGGCCGTTCCGGCCGCCACCGCATGTTCGGGAAAGGCCTCGGCCACCATGTCGGGGGCCTGCACACCGTTCTGTAACGTCACCAGCAGCGCATCCGCCGGCACATGCGCCCGAATCTCCTGCAGCATGCCGCCGAGATCGGTCATCTTGCATGTCAGCAGGATCACCTCAGCCTGTTCGAGCAACGACGGGCTGTTACCAGCATTGACCGACAGTACATGCTCCTCGTCCATGCTGACGTGATGCAGTCCATTGACCTGCATGGCGGCGAGATGTTTGCCCCGTGCTAGAAACACCACATCGTGCCCGCCCTGACTGAGAAGGCTGCCGTAATGGCAGCCGACAGCTCCGGCTCCGGCGATCGCAATACGCATGACAACATCCTCCATCAACGGCTGACCCTGCCGTCTCTTGTCGTTAGGATAGCGTATCCAGATCATATTTTCCGTGAAAGAGACGGTACGCTTGCCGGGCGCCCCGCGCCACGCCGGCCCCGTCTGAAGGAGAGGTAGACCATGTCCAAGGAGTCGATGCGCGAGGATGCGCTTGAGTATCACCGCTTGCCGCGACCGGGCAAGATCACGGTCCAGCCAAGCAAGCCCTGCATCACGCAGCGCGATCTCTCGCTGGCCTATACGCCGGGTGTCGCCGTGCCTTGCTTGGAGATCGCCGACAATCCGGACATGGCCGACGAATACACCTCCCGCGCCAACCTTGTCGGTGTCGTGACCAACGGCAGCGCGGTACTGGGGCTGGGCAACATCGGGCCACTTGCCGGCAAACCGGTCATGGAAGGCAAGGGGGTGCTCTTCAAGCGTTTTGCCGATATCGATGTCTTCGATCTGGAGGTCGACGAGTCCGATCCCATGGCCTTAGTCGAGACTATCGCCCGTCTTGAACCGACCTTCGGCGGCATCAACCTCGAGGATATCAAGGCACCCGAGTGCTTTATTATCGAGGAGGAGCTGAAGAAGCGGGTCAACATTCCGGTACTGCACGACGACCAGCACGGGACAGCCGTCATTCTGGCCGCCGGATTGATCAACGCCCTGTATCTGCAGAATAAGCGCATCGAGGATGCCGTCATCGTCTGCCTAGGCGCCGGCGCTGCCGGCATCGCCTGCATGAAACTGGCCGAGGAGCTAGGAGCCAAGCGTGAGAACATTCTGCTGCTCGATCGCAAGGGCGTGATTCATACCGGTCGCGAGAACCTGCCACCGCACAAACAGTACTTCGCCACCGATCGCCCCGAACGGACGCTGGAGGAGGCGATGCACGGTGCCGATGTGTTTGTCGGCCTCTCCAGCGCCGATGTCGTCACACCGGAGATGCTCAAGAGCATGGCCGAACGGCCCGCCGTCTTCGCCATGGCCAATCCGGACCCTGAGATCGCCTACGATCTAGCCATGAGCACCCGCAAGGATCTCGTGATGGCCACCGGCCGCTCCGATCACCCCAATCAGGTCAACAACGTCCTAGGCTTTCCCTTCCTGTTCCGCGGCGCCCTAGATGCCCGTGCCACCACCTTTAACGAGGAGATGAAGGTCGCCGCCGTCCATGCGCTTGCCGATCTGGCACGCCAGGAGGTGCCGGATGTCGTACTCAAGGCCTACGGCAACAACCAGCTCTCCTTCGGTCCGGAGTACATTCTGCCCAAGCCGTTCGATCCCCGCCTGATCGAGATGGTACCCGCCGCCGTGGCCAAGGCCGCCGCCGATAGCGGCGTGGCGCGCCGGCCGATTGCCGATTACGACGCCTACTCCCAAAGCCTTGCCGGACGCATAGATGCCTCGCGCCTATCCATGCGCTGGATCATCGACAAGGCCAAGGCCCACCCCCTGCGCATGGTGCTGCCGGAGGGAGAGGACAGGACCATCATCCGTGCAGCCTCGCTGATGCAGGAACAGGGTGTGGCCATCCCTACCCTCATCGGCAATGCGGATCGCATTCGCACCGCTGCCGCGGAGATGCTGTTGGATGCGGATGCGTTGGAGATCATCGATCCGAAACACGAAGATTCACGCTTCGACAGCCTAGTGGATGCCTACTATTTCGACCGTAAGCGGCACGGCGTGCTGCATCAGGATGCGGTCGACACCCTACGCCGCGATCCGAACGTTCTGGCGGCGATGATTGTCCGACAGGGATTCGCCGACGGCATGCTCTCTGGACGCACAGCGCACTATCCGAATGTCCTCCGCCCCGTCTTGCGCGTGCTGGGCCACGACGAGGGCGGCCGCCACTACCATGTCTACGGTCTCTACATGATGATCATGGAGGAGGGCACCTACTTCCTGGCCGACTGCACCGTCAATGTGGATATGAGTGCTGAGGAGTTGGCAGAGCTGGCAGAGCTGGCCGCCGAGACCACCCGCTCGCTGGGGACGGAACCGCGCGTGGCCATGCTCTCCTTCTCCAACTTCGGCAGCAGCCAGCATGAGGAATCGGCCAAGGTAGCCGAGGCGACCCGCATCCTGCACGGACGCCGCCCCGAGCTAGTGGCGGACGGCGAGATGCAGGCGGACACGGCCGTGAACGCCGACATCCTGGCGCAATACCCCTTCAGCAAGCTGAAAGAGAGCGCCAACGTACTTGTGTTCCCCACCATGCAGGCGGGCAATATCGCCTACAAGCTGTTGAGCGAACTCGGCGGCGGCACGGCCATCGGCCCGATCCTGCTCGGTCTGCCCACACAGGCACACGTACTACAGACCGGCGCATCGGTTGACGATATCGTCAACATGGCAGCCATCGCGGCGGCACGGGCCGCAAACCGAACGGAGGGATGAACACCGACAAATGGCCGGATATCTTGATTAACTTTGGCTAGCCGCGGGGAAGAAACTTGTCGGGATCGACCAGATGGCCGAAATGGTGCACCTCGTAGTGCAGATGGGGGCCGGTGGAGCGCCCCGTCGAACCGATCCGACCGATGACCTGATTATCCTCGACGACATCACCGACATGGGCCACAAGCTTGGACATATGGCCATATCGCGTGATGTAGCCATAGCCGTGATCGATCTCGATCATGTTGCCGTACCCCCGGGTCTTGCCAGCAAAGATGACCACGCCACGACTGGCGGCGAGCACCGGCGCACCGAAGCGGTTGGCAATATCGACACCGGGGTGCCGCTCAGGTTCACCGGTGAAGGGATCACGGCGCATGCCAAAGGGCGAACTGAGCCAGCCTCCCTCGGTCGGCCAGGCATGCGGCAGTGCCGCCTGCTTGTTGCGCTTCTGCTCTAGCAGGTAGTCGATCGCAGCCAGTTGCGCGTCGACATTGGCCAACCGTGAATCAAGTGCCTGTAGGGAGACATCCATCTCGCCGACCTGCATGCTCGTGGACGGCACGATGCGCGGACCGCCGAAAGCCGGCTGCTGCCCGAAGTTAAATTCGGAGGCGTCCAAGGAGGCCGCCTCGACCAGCTTAGAACCCAGTGCATCCAGCCGCGCCAGTCGCGCCTGCATGTTGCCGATATTGCGTGATACCACGGCCACCTTGCGCCGACCCACGTTAAGCTGGTGCTTTAAATGTTCCACCTGCTGCTGATACTGCATGCGATTGGCCGCAAGGTGCTGCTTCAGGACAGCCAGCTGATGTGCACGGCCATAGCTCTGGTAGAGGCTCCATACGCCCCACAGCCCGAACGCCACGGCCAACAGGAGTAGCAGTGTCGCTGAATAGACGGTACGACGACTGAAACGCAGATTGCGCACACGCCCGCCACCGTCCGGGATCAGCATTACGGAGTAGTTACTGCTCAAAAAAGATCCTCCTGTCCATCATTATTGCTATCAGTCCGCCTGAGCGAGGTCAATCCTATTCCCATATGCCGCCGTAAAAGATTGACCCTCGTCACATTCTGACACAGATTCTCTTCATGGCACACGAGGAGGAGAAACGCCCGATGATCGGCATCACCCGACATGCTGCTCAGGCGTTACTGCATCACGCCATCGAGGCACAGCCGGAGATTTGCTGTGGCCTGCTATACGGCTCGTCGAACAACACCGGCACAACCATCCGGCGCATCCTCCCAGTGACCAACACGGCAGCGCAGCGCGAACAGGCGTGCACGCCGGAGCGGACAGGTATCGAATTGACCCTGACCGGCGACGGAGGCGAACCCCTTCTCCTGCTCGGCCCCTATCGCTCCTTTCCGACACTCGGCATCCGAACAGACGACATGCTGGCCGATATGCCTGCCCTGCCGCAGACACCCGATACCGCCAAGTGGTATGGCGCCGTTAGCCTCTGCACCAAGGGGCGCCTCGAAATACACATCTTCTCCACCCTCTCCGGCACCTGGCGCGAACACGCCCTAGAGATGGAGGAGGACGGCACACTGTACCGCGGGCAATTTAGCGGTTAGTTTTACACCATGCGTATCTGCCACGTTGGGCTGAATCATAAAACCGCACCGGTAGAGTTGCGTGAACGTCTGGCCGTTCCGGAGGTCGACATTCCGCATATCCTGCAGGAGATCACCGCCCATCACGCTGTACGCGAGGTGGCCCTTCTCTCCACCTGCAACCGCGTCGAGTTCACCCTCGTCACCCATGATCCGGATACCACCATCGCCCTGATGCACGAGTGGTTCGCCGAACACGCCGATCTTCCGATGGAATCGGTGCTGGAGCATATGTACTCCTTCACCTCGGAAGAGGCGGTCCGCCACCTGTTCACGGTGGCGGCAGGACTCGATTCGCTGGTTCTGGGAGAACCGCAGATTCTCGGACAGGTCAAATCGGCCTACGAACATGCCCTCTCTGCCGGTACCGCCGGTCACATCCTGCACCGCCTCTACCAGTCGACCTTCGCAGCGGCCAAACGGGCCCGTAGCGATACCGAGATCGGACGCCTAGCCGTCAACATCTCCTCCTGCGCGGTGGAGCTGGCCAAGCGCATCTTCGGCGAACTGGCCGGCAAGAGCGTCATGCTGATCGGCGCGGGCGAGATGGCCGAACTGGCCGCCCGTCACCTGCACGGCTACGGCATCGAACAGATCCTCGTCGCCAACCGTACGCTCGAGCGTGCCGCCAAACTGGCACAGGAGTTCGACGGCCACGCGCTGACACTGGAACAGCTCCCCGACTATCTCGATGCCGCCGATATCGTTATCTCCAGTACGGGCGCCAATACCTACGTGCTGCTGCCCGAACCGATCCAGAAAGCAGCCGAGAAGCGTAACGGCAAGCCAATGTTCTTGGTCGATATCGCCGTACCACGCGATATCGATCCGCGCGTCGGCGACCTGGAAGGCATCTACCTTTACGATATCGACGACCTGCAGCAGGTAGTTCAGGGCAACCGGGAGAGCCGCGAAAAGGCGGCTGGTGAGGCCCGCGCCCTGCTCGAGGGAGACGCCCAGGAGTTCCTAGCTTGGCTGAAATCGCTCGAATCCGTACCGCTGATCCGCCACCTGCAGGAGAAATCGGAACAGGTACGGCGCGAGGAGATAGAGAAGGCACAACGCTATATGAAAGGCTTCGACGAAGCACAGATGCAGGCCGTGGAACGGCTCAGCCGAGCCATCACCAAGCGCCTCCTGCATCCGGCACTCCGCTCCCTGAAGTCGCTTCCCGAGGACATGGAGGGCGATCTTCTGATGGGTGCGGCACGCATCCTATTCGACCTGAACGAACAACAGCATCAGTCCCGCGTACAGGAGTCCAATGAACAGAAAAATCGATGACATCCTTCATCGCAAGCAGGACCTGACCGCACAACTCGCTGATCCGAATATTACTTCCGATCCCAAACACTATACCGAACTGAGTCGCGAATTCGCCGAAATCGAACCGATCGCCGAGGCCGCCGAGCAACTCAGAGAGGTGGAACAGCAAATCCAGGACCATCGCGAACTGCTCGACGACACAGCCTGCGAGCCCGAACTGCGCAAGATGGCCGAGGAAGAGTTGCCTGCACTCAAGAAGCGGGAGCACGAGATTCAGGAGCAGCTCAAGCGACTGCTGGCACCGAAGGATCCGAACGATTCGCGCAATGTCATTCTCGAGGTCCGTGCCGGCACCGGTGGCGATGAGGCGGCTTTGTTCGCCGCCGACCTGTTCCGGATGTATACGCGCTATGCCGAACACAAGCGCTACAAGGTCGAAGTGCTCTCCAGCAACGCCACCGGCATCGGCGGCTACAAGGAGATCGTCGCCCAGATCACGGGGCAGGGTGCCTACTCCCATTTCAAGTTCGAATCGGGCGTACACCGGGTGCAGCGCGTCCCCGCCACGGAAACCTCGGGACGCATCCACACCTCCGCCTGTACCGTCGCCGTCCTGCCGGAGGCCGACGAGGTGGATGTGGCGATCAATCCGGACGAGCTGCGCATCGATGTTTTCCGCGCCTCCGGCCCCGGCGGCCAGAGCGTCAACACGACCGACTCCGCCGTCCGCATCACTCATATTCCAACCGGCCTAGTGGTCACCTGCCAGGACGAGAAGAGCCAGCACAAGAACAAGGCCAAGGCGATGAAGGTGCTGCAGGCGCGCCTCTTCGACCAGGTTCAGGGCCAGGCCGACGCCGAGCGCGCTGAGACGCGGCGCGGCATGGTCGGAAGCGGCGACCGCTCCGAACGCATCCGTACCTACAACTTCCCGCAAAGCCGGGTGACCGACCACCGGATCAACCTGACGCTCTACAAGCTGGATGCCATCCTGATGGGCGACATGGACGAACTGGTGGATGCCCTGATCACGCATCATCAGGCGGAGCTACTGGCCGACCAGTCCTGACCCGCCCCCCCCGCCTTGGAACAAGAAACCACCCGCCAACTGATCACATCCGCTACGGTCCGACTGCAGAAAGCCGGATGCGACACCCCTCGTCTGGATGCTGAGGTACTGCTGATGCACGCATGGCGAATCGACAGGCCGCAGCTAATCATCCGCATGCATCAATCCCCACCGACAGCGGTAGCCTCCACCTTCCGAACCATGATCGGGCAGCGCGAGGATCGGGAACCGGTCGCCTATATCATCGGCGAACGCGAATTCTGGTCACGCACCTTCCGGGTTTCGCCTGCGGTCCTGATCCCGCGTCCGGAGACAGAACATCTGATCGAGGCTACCCTCGACCTCTTTCCAGACCGCGATCACCACTACCGTTTCTGCGACATCGGCACCGGCTCCGGCTGTATCGCCGTGACGCTGGCATGCGAATTCCCCCAAAGCAGCGTGATGATGACGGATCTCTCGGAAGCGGCACTGGCCGTGGCCCGGAAGAATGCCGAACGCCACAGCGTGACGCCCCGCATCGAAGCAAGAGTCGGCGACCTCCTGTCGCCCCTGCCACGGGAAGTGGCATTTGACCTGATCATCTCAAATCCGCCCTACGTCTCCCGGGAGGAAATCGGCACACTGGCACCCGAACTCGGATTCGAACCGCGCGGCGCCCTAACGGACGAGGCGGACGGACAACGTCATCTGCACGCCCTAGTCGAGGACGCATCCAGACACCTCAGACCGGGCGGCTTTCTGATCGTCGAAACGGGGCTATGCGGCCTTCCCACCACCCCGCCGTCGATGCAACTTCGAGAGCAAATATTCGATCTGGCGACGCAACTGCGCGGCGGTATCTACCAATACAGACCGTGACACAGGCGGGGTGAACTTGACAGATTTGCAAAAGACGGCCTATATTAAGGCGTTATTCTTTTTCGGAGAATTTTATGCAGATTGGCAACACCAACAATCCGATCCCTTTCCTGAACAACTCGCCGCAGGGTTATGCGGCGCAGGCTGAGTCCGCCTCGCAGAACAATTTGCAGAGCGCACCGAAAACGGTCTCGAGCCCGAGCAACACGGTGAACGAGAGCCGCGAGACCCAGTCATCCGAGCACAGCGAGTCCAACACTTCGCAAAAATCGGAAGGTGAATCGGGGAGCCGCCTAAATCTGTACGCCTGAGAAAAGGACGAATCCTTCATCCTCCAGAGGCGGCCAATGGTCGCCTCTTTTATTCCATCCTACCGAGGCCAAAAAATAGCGGGGAGGGCTGCAGCCCTCCCCGCTATCGGTCACTTATTATGGCCGGAACCGTTCAAACGATCCGCCTAGAAGTGGTAGGCAACGGTGGCCGTAGCACCCCAGATCTTGGCCTTGGCATTGGTACCGAATGCCCCACCGGTACCCAGCTTGACGTTTGTCCAATACTGCACCCACTCGAGACCGGCAGAGACCTGGTCATCGACACGGTAGTCGAAGCCAGCACCATAACTGACCCCCGTCTTGGTCGCAGAAGAGCTAGCTGTCGGTGTGGTCAACTTGAACTTGGCCGTCGTTCCGCCCACTAGGGCATAGAGGTTGAAATCGGGCGTAGCGGGATACTGCAACTTGGCTAGGTAAGAGAAGTAGTAGTCGTTCGACAGCTTCCTGCTGGTCGGCGCGGTCGCATAAGTATTGCTACCGGAACCGGTCGTACCGATCCGGAGCTCGACACCCAAGTAGGGATTGAAATCAGCGCCCAGCTTGCCGTAGCCACCGAACACGGTGTTCTTCTGGCTTACCGTGGCATCCTTGTATTCGAGTCCGAATGCACCGATGCCTGCACCGGCATAAGGCTTAAACTCCTGCGCGTGTATGGCCGGCGAAAAGGCCAGAGCACTCGCACACAGCGACAAAGCAACCATCGTTTTCTTCATGACAACTCCTCTCAGCTCGTGAATGTTACGTACGCATCAGGATTATCGTTGATGTGGTGAAACAGGGTCAAGGTAACCCCGCCGCGCTATGGCAATATGCCACACCCATCCGCTCAAGGGGGATCAATCTTTGCGTTCCATCGATGGCGATCTTGCGGCATGCTCCACCCATGCCGCATCTTGCACTGATCGACGGGCCCAACTACGTCTTCCGCGCCTTTCACGCTATCCGCAACCTCTCCAATTCGCGCGGTGAACCGACCAATGCGATCTACGGCTACGTGCAGATGCTTCGAAGCGTCCTGGCCGAACTGAACCCGACCCATGTCGCCGTCGCCTTCGACCCGAAGGACGGCACCTTCCGCAATCGCGAATACCCCGACTACAAGGCTCATCGTCCTCCCATGCCGGAGGAGTTGGCCGAACAGTGGCCCAAGGTGTTCGAGGTAACCGAAGGGTTCCGGTTCAAACTGCTGCAGATCGACGACTACGAGGCCGACGACGTGATCGCCACGCTGGCTCGGCAGGCCCACGATAACGGCTGGGAGGTCACCATCGTCTCCTCCGACAAGGATCTGATGCAACTGGTCAACGGCGGCATCCACATGCTCGATACGATGAAGAAGACCCGCTTTGATCACGATGCGGTATGCGAACGCTGGGGCGTGGAGCCGGTCCGCATCCTCGACCTGCTAGCACTGACCGGCGACAGCTCCGACAACATCCCCGGCGTACCCGGCATCGGACCGAAAACCGCCGCTCAGCTGATCGATCAGTTCGGAGACTTGGAGGGGGTCCTCTCCCATGCACATGAGATCAAACAACAGAAGCGGCGCGAGAACCTGTTGCAGCATGCCGAGGATGCACGTCTTTCCTACCGGCTCGTGAAGTTGTGCGAAGCCGTTCCGCTCGATACGACGCTGGAGGATCTGGCGCTTCAGAAGCCCGACCGGGAACAGCTTGCCACGCTGTTTCGCGACCTGGAGTTCCGCCGGTTGCTGGAGGAGTTCGACGCTCCCGCCGCAGGGGACACCTCTGCTGATCCGATGCAGGTACGACTGGTGGACAGCGAGGCGCTGCTGAAGAAACTCGCGGACCGGCTGAAACAGGCGGAACTGATCACACTGGATACCGAAACCACGTCGCTGACCTGCCATGACGCCGAGATCGTGGGGCTCTCGTTCGCCACAGAACCCGGCGAGGGGTGGTATATCCCAGTCGGGCACAACGCACCCGACATGCTGGCCAAGCCGCCGAACCAGCTTTCCCGCCAACAGGTTCTGGATACCCTGCGCCCAATCCTCGAGGATCCGAAGCGAGAGAAATGCGGCCATAACCTCAAATACGACCTGCAGGTACTGCGGCGGGCCGGTATTGAGCTGACTGGCATACGCTACGACTCCATGCTGCTGGCCTATACCCTCTACCCGGGAAAATACCCGCCCAGCCTCGACAACACGGCCGAGGACTACCTTAGGCATCGCTGTATCCCCTACGAAGAGGTGGCTGGCAAAGGCAGCAAACAGATTTCCTTTGATCACGTACCGATCGAAACAGCCGCGCCCTATGCCGCCGAGGATGCCGAGGTCTCCTACCGGCTCACCGTACTGCTGAAGAAGCGGCTCGAGGAAGAGAAGCGGCTTGAGCGCCACGACGGGATCGAGCTTCCGTTGATGACAGTACTGGCCGATATGGAGTGGGCCGGCACCCGGATCGACGGCGCGCTGTTGACGCGTCTGTCCGGCGAATTCGGCCAGCGCATCGAGGCTGCCGAAGCAGAGATTCACCGGCTGGCCGGATGCGAGTTTAACATCCACTCACCGAAACAGCTCGGCACGGTGCTGTTCGAAACACTGGGGCTCTCCGGCGGCAAGAAGACCAAAAGTGGTCAGTGGGCCACAGGCCAGGAGGTGCTGGAATCGCTGGCCGATACACACGAGGTGCCAAAACGCATCCTCGAGGTCCGTCAGCTCTCCAAGCTGAAATCGACCTACACCGATGCATTGGCGCGGCTAATCCATCCGCAGACGGGGAGAGTCCACACCTCCTTCAACCAGGCGATCACCACGACCGGGCGCCTTTCCTCCTCTGATCCGAACCTGCAAAACATCCCGATTCGTACCGAGGAGGGACGACGCATCCGCCGCGCCTTTATCGCCGAGGATGACTGCCAACTCGTCTCCGCCGACTATTCACAGATTGAGCTCAGACTGATGGCCCACTTCTCGGGCGACGATACCCTGAGGGCCGCCTTCGCCGAGGGGCAGGACATCCATGCCGCCACGGCATCCGCCGTCAACCAGATCCCGCTCGATGAGGTCAGCGGCGAGCAGAGAAGGCGCGCCAAGATCGTCAACTTTGGCATCCTCTACGGCATGAGCGCCTTCGGGCTGGCCAAACAACTTGGCGTCGACCGCGGCGAGGCACAGGAATTCATCGAGGCCTACTTCGCGCAGTACCCGAAAGTCCGCGGATTCATGGATGAAACGCTGGAGCATGCGCGCCAGAAGGGCTATGTGGAGACCCTTCTCGGCCACCGCATCTTTGTTCCGGAGATCACCGCCAAGAACGGCATGCGCCGTAGCTATGCCGAGCGTACCGCTATCAACGCCCCGCTGCAGGGCTCGGCGGCCGACATCATCAAGGTGGCGATGATCCGCCTGCACGAGCGGCTCAACAAGGAGCTTCCGGAGGCGCGCATGATCCTGCAGGTACACGACGAGCTGGTCGTCGAGACCCCAGAGGCCAAGGCCGATACCGCAGCCGGCATCATGCGCGAGGTGATGGAATCGGCCATCTCACTGGACGTACCACTGACGGTCGATATTGGAAAAGGCGAGAACTGGTTCGCCGCCCATACCCTTTGATAAGAGTCTGAATGGTGCGAATAGTTACTCGCTAGAACGTACGATTATCCCATCCCCACATGTGTCGTTCAGGGCCGACGAACTCGATATAGACCCGTCCCGGATCGATCTCCAATTCCGACTGCATCAATCCGCACAGGATCTCCGAGAAGGCGGGCGTCTTCTCCTCCGGCAATCCCAGACTCTTGAGTTGCAGATAAGCCAACGGTTCACGACTGCCTGCGAAGGCCATCGCCTGCCCTGCATGCAGATGCACCATGACATAGGACTCCGGCTTGCCGAGCATCGACGCGACTGTCCCCGATGCCTTGGTCAGCAGCGCCGTCTGGCCAGAATCGTCGATCTCGACATTGGTATGAACACTCAGATAGGGCATGCCGCTCCTCCTTCGCTCTCAGG